>Ga0137360_10002915_pt1 | contig 10241 bp, 6 predicted proteins | sample Mad1_60_16metaG_FD_104924 | JGI IMG/M metagenome (GOLD analysis project Ga0137360, IMG submission 104924) | Vadose zone soil microbial communities from Angelo Coast Range Reserve, California, USA - Mad1_60_16 metaG | ecosystem: Environmental > Terrestrial > Soil > Vadose zone | place: USA... | reverse complement strand
GTTCGAATATTCCAAGGTCCACTGGATGATTGGCGGCGAGGATAGCGGGCTACGGTACGGGACGAACCCGCACCAAAAAGCCGCATTGTACAGGCCTGAACATTCCAAGGGAGGGATTGGAAATGTGGAATGGATCAAATGGGGAAAAGATGGACCATCAGCGACGAATATCGAGGATGGAAGTCATGGGTTGCGAATTGTCAGATATTTTGACGAGCCCGCCGTGGCGGTGATGAAGCATCTCAACCCGTCAGGAGTCTCGGTGGGACATAAGGGCGAGGCGTTGTCCTCTGTCTATGCGAGGGGCCGAGACGCGGATCCAAGGGCCGCCTTTGGGAGCGTTGTTGTTCTCAACCGTAAGGTCGACAAGTTGACGGCTGAAGAATTGTCGAGGACGTTTGTCGAGGTGGTCTACGCGCCCGACTATGAAGAGTCGGCAATTTCGGTCTTCCAGGCGAAGAAGGACATTCGCATAGGAAGGGTCCCAGTCCCCGACCATGATTCGGATTCGCCTGACATTGTGGTGCTGGATGATGGGTCACTCATACTCGAAGATTCCTACGGAACTGGATTACGATCGTTGGAACATCTGAGGACGTTGTCCGTGGCTACGAAGCGCTCACCATCGGAGACAGAGTATCGCGCTATGCTGCATTCTTGGTGGGTGGCGTGTGAGGTTCGATCTAACGCTGTCGTATTCTGGAAGAACGATGGGTCTCTGGCGATTGGGACGGGACAACAAGACAGGATCGGTGCGATTGAGTCCTGTATCCAGAAGGCCCATAAGTTTGGCCACGACCTCAAAGGCTCAGTCATGGCGTCTGACGGATTCTTGCCGAACATCGATAACGTAGAAGCAGTTGCAAACGAGGGCGTATCTGGAATTGTCCAGCCCGGAGGCTCAATAGAAGACCAGGAACTGGTCAAAGTATGTGATCACCATGGAATCGCCATGGTCATGACAGGCGAACGTTCCTTCCGTCACTTCTAGCAGAATCTGAGTAATTAGTTGGCCCTTAGGATCGACTAAGCTACTTCTGACACTCACTCGACATGAGATCCTTCTTACTTTAGCCCCTAAAACCCTTTTACGGACGCATTCAAGTTTCGTCCGTCTTCGAATTGCAGATTAGACGATCAGGCAGTGTGCGAGCATACTACGAGCTGATGAAGCCTAGGATCGTTTACCTGCTGGATTTTACAGCGCTCATAGCCTTTCTAGTTGCTGTTCCCAATATCAATCTCCTCCGACTCGTTGCAGTCCTAGTTGCGGGGACGCTAGCCTCTGGAGGAGCTGGTGCACTGAACAGCTACGTCGACCGAGATCTAGACCGCGTAATGGGGCGAACTAGTTGGAGACCCATTCCTCAAGGAGAGATCTCCCCCACCCGTGCTCTACTCTTCGGCCTCTCTCTCATCGGTATAAGCGGAGTTATTTCCGCGCTGTTCCTGCCGTTGCTGGCTGGCTTCTTCATCATCCTAGGCGCGGCCATCTACGTTCTATTCTACACCAAGTATCTGAAGCCCAGAACCACACTAAACATTGTCCTGGGAGGTTTCGCGGGGAGTTGCGCTCCTCTTGCGGGATGGGCGGCGGCGACGGGAGAACTGACCGCCTTAGCGCCGTGGCTGATGGCTCTACTTGTTTTCGTCTGGACCCCCAGCCATTTCTGGGCACTGGCTATGAGAGCCGTCGGCGACTACTCGAAGGCAGGAATCCCTATGCTGCCGGTAGTAGTGGGCGAGAAGAAAACTGCACAGTACATTGCGATCAACACTTTCTTGTTAGTTCCCTTGTCCCTGGCATTCGTCATTCCTGCCCTCGGAGGATTTGGCATTATCTATCTGGTGACAGCTGCGTTTTTGGGCTTCGGCATGATTCTTGTCGACCTCAAGCTAGTCGCCAATCCGACCAAAGCTCAGGCTTGGACAGCGTTCAAGTTTTCCAGCCCCTACCTAGCAATCGTGTTTCTCGCCATGGTCCTCGACGTGAAACTTCTTCCGCACTATCTCCCATTCTAGAAATTCGGGTTAGAATTTCGCGGCGAGTTTCAAAAAGTTCTGCAGGATCAAGCGTCCATGAGGATGCTTCTCATCAGATCTCTCTGGATGGAACTGGACGCCATATAGGGGGCGCTTCTGATGGCAGATTGCTTCAACCTGCGATGTTGCTGACTCCGCTAGATGGCGGAATCCCTCGGGCACACGGGTTAGAGCTTGGCGGTGCGACTCGGATACTCTGATCGAGCCGGGGAGTCCATCGAATAGGGGATCCTTTCCTAGGAGTTTTACTTCTTTGAACTCTCGAATGTTATGGCCGAGGTCCACGACCTGCGACCCGTAGGCGGCGCCTATGAGCTGGTGCCCGAAACAGATTCCAAGAAAAGGAAGGTCCGTTTCTTTGACTAGGTCCATCTCAGACTGGAATACTATTCTAGTGTCGGGTTTGGACAGCATGAAATTGGAGCCGGTAAGAATCACAACGTCAGGATCTTTCAGCAAGACGGCTTCGTGCAGACGAGGTGCATTGTGGTCCAATATCTCTGGCTGTTGACCTGTACACAGTGCTATGTTGTGAAGTGCCTGTTTGGCCTTTTCGGGTTCCTTGTAGTTGTTGACTACCAGAATCTTCAAGCTAAGAGGTCACAGGGCTGCGAGGAGCTTGTCTATCTCCTCCTCGGTATTGTAATAATGGGGAGATACGCGTATAGCTTTGACTCTACTCGCGACGGTGATGTTCAGTGACTTCAGCTTGTTGAACGTTGCCTGAGGATCTTGGTCTTCGAAGACTACTATTCCGCTCCGACGCTCAGACTGCAGTGGAGTCAATATTTTTCGTCCCTTTTTCTTCAAACCATCGATTAGACGGTCTGTTATTTTGAGGATCCGATGGTATCTCTCCTGCTGATCATGCTTCAGAGCATATTCAAGAGCGGCCTTAGCGCCGACTATTGAGATAACTCCCCAGCTTCCTCCCTCAAAACGAGTCGCGTCCAACGCAGGCTCGGCATTTTCAATGTTGAAGGGCTTGCCGAACAAATCTTCCTGTTTAGTCAGTCTCCTGACGACAGAGTCTTCGACGCCGTGCCATCCGATGTAGTTAGGGTCCAGCTCTTTCAGCCTGTCACTACGAGTGTACATGTAGGCTGCGCCGTGAGGTCCTTGCATCCACTTGTACATCCCACAAGCTAGCGCGTCGACCCCGTCTTGCTTGGCATTGATCGGGAAGACTCCTAGTCCGTGGAACGAGTCTGCGATGACAAACGCGTTGTGCTCATGAGCGATTTTCACGATCTCTCGGATCTTTTCCCGGCAGCCGTTTGTCCATGAGACATAATCGACTGAGACGATTGAAGTGTCGTCGTCGATCGCTTTCTCCCACGCATCTAAGGGGACAGCCCCGTCGGCTTCTTTTCTTAGTAAGCGGACCTCGTTGGCGCGTCCGTGCTTTTTCTGGAGATGCCAGAGGTAGATGTTTGTTGGAAAGTTCAGTTCGCTGATCACGATGTTTCCGTTAGGTTTGTACTTGAGGCTGCTCGCCAACGAGGTGAGAGCCGAGCTGACGTTCGGGACACTTGCGACCTCTTCGAGACCTGCTTGGATCATCTTCGCAAAGAGCCGACGCGAGTCGATGATCATCGGTAGCCATTCCTCCCAGTTCTCACCATAGTCGCGCCAGTCCGTCAGGTACTCGTGGATGGCGTTCAGAACATTGATCGATGGCGGACCAGTTCCTGCATTATCGAAGTATGCTCGTCGAGAAGTTACTGGAATTTCCTTTCTGACAAGGTCAATATTCAAGGAGATAGCGCCTTGTGATATTGCGGGTTTTCCGTTCCGAGTATAAAGGCAGTGCTAGGCAGAGTGGAAAGCTTCAGTGCCGGTCTCCGAGATGCAGTTCTTGCACCAGAACTGGTTTCTCTCAGGACTGTACTGTGCATAGGAGTCAATAACTACGTTTCCACAATGGCCGCATCGAAGGATCATGACCCGCCTCATCTTATGATGGGGGAGGTCCTTCTTGTGTATTGAAATATCGGCGTCGCCAGGCTCTATGATGACGTTGCAGGTCTCGCAATAATAGACCGTGTTAAGTACTGCCTTTTCCCGTTCGTCCGCCCACTCATCGGCCATGAACTAGTATGAGCGGTTCTCCTTGAAATAGTCTGTAACCTGAAAGTCAGTCGCTCGCAAGAGAGAAGACAGACGATTACGCAAGCAAAATCGGCAGTTGCTCCCGGATAGACTTATCTCGATGATTTCACAAATGCTGTATGGTTTACGGGATAAAGGAGGGGCCAGTGAGGCTATTTTGAGAGAACTCTAGTTTATCCTTGCCGCGCCCATGGCGTCCCTAGCAGGCTTGGCTGCTTTCCAAGCTTGGTGGTCCGCTGGCCTATATTTCTCCGTAATTGGCCTTGCAATGTTTTACGCAGTGCGGCGTCATGAGAAGCACGATCGGTCAGAGGCCTACGACGATAGGTTATCGGCTGAGCGGATGGAAGATGCCAGAGAGTGGCTGATGGACGACTAGGGCAGTAGCAGCAGCTCCTCAAGAGTCTGGTCCAGACTATCATTGACACGGCAGGAGATTCGGAAGCCACTCCTAACCGTCAGAGGAATGTAGGGGTACTAGGATTTGGATCGTCTCCAGATGAGAAACACCCCGAGCCCGATTAGTCCGAACGCGATCGGGATGAACAATGTCCTTGCGTATATTAGCCCGCCATAGAAACCGGCTGCGACCGCGAAGCCTAGAAGAACCCCTAACGTTCTCTTTAGGCCTATGTCCCAATGCCTGAAGTTTGATGCATAGCCGAGTTTTGTAATTGTGGCTCCCATGATCATGATGGAGCCTGCGAAGAAGCTCCAGAATGCTAGCCCGCCATACGCCAGTCCGACGTAGACCAAATAGATAGGGTATGTTATGGCGAGGGCATACAGGCCGAATTTTCCTATTTGCCGTAGGGATGGAAGGATCCGGCGTTCAAAGAAAGAGGCTTTGCGTCCCGGCTCGAATATTGATGGGTCAACTTTCCACAGTTTCTTCTTCTTACGTTGTTCTGGCGAGGAGACATTGGATAGCTGGTCATGGTTCTAATTGAGTCTATCGTGATTGGTCTTCAGACGGACGGAGAGTAAGGTTCACAATGTGCGTTGAATCCTAGTAAGGATTGGTCGAGGCGATTCGTTGTGGGTCTTCCTGAGAAGATTAAGCAGATTGAGGAGGAGATGAAGAAGACCCAGATCAATAAGCACACCGAGCATCATATCGGTCTCTTGAAGGCGAAGCTTGCCAGAGTGCGGGCGGAGCTCGAGGCTTCCACTTCGAAGGGTGGGGGTCCATCTTTCGAGATTCGCAAAGGCGGGGATGCCACTGTTGTCCTCATCGGTCTCCCCAGCGTTGGTAAGTCTACTATCCTCAACCGTCTGACGAATGCGAAGTCGAAGGTTGCTGCTTACGCGTTTACTACACTAACTGTAGTCCCGGGAATATTACGATACAACGGCGCTGACATTCAGATTCTCGACCTTCCCGGGATCATCAGCGGTGCCTCCTCTGGGAGAGGGAGGGGGCGCAGAGTCCTCTCTGTGGCTCGTAACGCTGACCTTGTTCTGTTGGTCCTGGACGTTTTTCAGCCAGGTCAGGTAGAACTGTTGAAACGTGAGCTTCACGAGATGGGTATTCGAATTAACCAGAAGCCACCCGATGTGGTGATAACAAAGTCCAGCAAAGGAGGGTTGGCCCTCACAACCAGCATCAAACTCACCAAGCTCTCTCAGGCGACAGTCAAAGGGATAGCTGAAGCATACGGGCTAACCAATGGCAGCATTCTGATTCGTGAGGACATCACGGACGATCAGCTCATCGATGTCTTAACGGGGAACAGAAGGTATGCTTCGGCACTCGTTGTCCTCAACAAGGTGGACCTCGTCAACGAGCAGTATCTTGCTGTTGTGAAGAAACAAGTTGGAACTGATTTCGTGCCTATCTCTGCGGAGAAGGGTCTGAACATGGACGTACTTACCGAACGGATCTGGGAGACACTGGATTTCATACGAATCTATCTGAAGCGCCCGGACGGGGAGCCAGACATTGAGAAGCCGCTGATTCTTCCTGCGGGCTCATCGCTTCGGGACGTGTGTAAGAAGATTCATCCAAGATTCGTCGAGGGCGCGAAATACGCCTTCGTATCGGGCTCCAGTGTCAAATTCTCAGGTCAGAGAGTCAGCCTGGACCACGTGCCAGTCGACAAGGACATTGTAACAATCATGAAATGATCGAGTGTGGTTCTACTCATTTCGATCCAAGTATCCCTTCTTCCAGGCCACTCCTATAAGTCCCAGAACCCCTGCGGTGGCTACTGCGCCTGTCACGATGTTTCCCGAATTCGAGCTGAGCCAGGTAGGCTTGACCTCGAAGGTCTGAAGCGAATTGGCTGTTTGACCAGCTGACGTAACCTTGACGAGAACAGCGTAAGTTCCAATCAATCCGGTGCTTGGAATCCGGTACGACGCCCTTGATAACCCGATGCCGATCTGGCTTACCAGGAGGCTTGCGTTGGTGCCGTCGGGTCGCATGAGTATAACTTGCATGTTGACAGTTGAGGATCCTGTTGTCCCCGGCGTGCTGGCGAGGATGGTGATTACGGCAGTGTCTCCTGGGAAGTAGACTGTGCCAACTTGTATGCTGACAGATATCGGATTGACAGTTGGAAGAACCTGGAATGAGGCGTCGGCGTGTGCTCCCGTATAGTAATCATGCACCTTGATTTCGTGGGGTCCTGATTGCGCAAATGGGACGTCCAACACAAATGTGAAGATTCCGTTTGTAGCTTGGGCCGAGCCTACGATGACGTCGTCGAAGCTCACGTAAATCGTCTCAGGGAAGAAGTTTCCGGGATAGAAGGGAAATCTCGTGCCTTGTACCACAACTTTAGTGCCGATCGGGCCCTTTCTGGGTGAGAGAGTCAGGATCGGAGGCAGAATGTTCAGGGATATACTGGCGAAATGGGATATGACCCCAGTTGCTGTGATAATCGCTGTATAGTTTCCGGGAGATGTGTTCAGGTATGTGACTATGAAGAGTACTGTCTGGGCAGATTGTCCCAGGGAGAGAGACAGGAGAGAATTGTTAAGGAATACTTCGGGTCCGACTAGACTTGGTGGACTGGCGACCACCGTGAGCTGCACCGTGCCTGAGAAGTCTCTACTTGTCAGTGTGACGGTAGAGAGGGACCTTCCGCCAGGGATTAACGTCGTTGAGGAGGGATCAACTGCTATTGAAAAGTCGGGAACTATCGTGACCCTAACAACTACGCCGTGGGACAACGAACCTGTTCGGCCCATAACCGATATCGAATAGTTCCCACCGAGAGGCAACTGGCTCGTAGACGATATGGTAAGCTGATCTATGGCCGTGGCGTTCGTGGAGACTGATAGAGAGTTCTGTCTAAATGCGAAGGTTGGGCCGGACGGCGACACTGTCGCCGACAAGATCACTGTACCGTTGAAACCATTGAGACTCCTCAATATGATGGATGCGAAACCACTGGATTGCCTACCAAGGAGAACATGCACCGGGAAAGTGCTAAGGTCAAAGTCTGGTGGCGGCCGTCCGTATACTCCGCTAGTCGCGGTGTGAGGTAGAAAGTTCGGTGAAGCGCCGTCTATTTGATCATTGAATATCGTTACCGGGCTGTAGTTTCCTCCGATCACCTTGTAGGTGATGGTAAACAGTAGTCCAGCCATAGTAGTATTGGTCGGGGCTAAGCCTGAGATCGCGGCCGAGGAGTGAGCGATTCCTGGTCCATCATTCGGTCCACATCCTATCCCCGTTCCATTAACACAGTTTGAATCTTCGATCAGGGTGGTCGTGAAGTTTGTCTGGAAGAGGTTCCCTAAGACGGATATGGTCTGAGGCGTTATGACGCTCTGGTTCGTCTTGACCATGATATTCCATCCAGTGAACGGTTGAAAGTCTGCTACTCGGATCTTGTAGCTAATGGTTGATCCGGGAGGCTGGGCTGGCTGGATTGCTGGGGAGACGAGGAGTTGGTTATCGACGCAGTGGAAGACTTGGTTAGCGGGGTTGCTGCCTCCGCTTCCGAAGATTCCTCCGCTGACGACATACAATTCGCTATTCGAGCTAATGGCCTGGACCTCTGCGGTCGGAGTGGGTATTGCCAGCGATGTGTTCCATGTGTCGGTTGTCGGATTGTAGACGTAGTTTGAGGATTGAAGGCTGAGAAATGCGTTGCTTCCCCCAATCATGTAAACGAGGGGACCGCACATTCCGACGGCCGGGTCTACGACTCCCACGGGCGACGCGGCGGCTGTCACCCAAGTATCAGAAAGGAAATCGTAGACATAGGTGGTTGTGTTGGTTGTTCCGCTGGTTGTGAATCCTCCAAAGAGATACATCTTATCGTTCAGCACAATCGCGTAGGCGTCGGCTATTGGTTCGGGTAATTGGCTGCCTGACGTCCAGGTGTTGGAAAGAACGTCATAGATTTCTAGAGTGGCAAGGTCTCCACTTTCTGTCGGCGCCCCGCTGCTCCTTCCTCCGGCCACGTAGATTCGTCCGTTATGGTAGACGGCCATATGCTCGGTGGCGCGCGCTGTAGGCATGGGGGAGAGGCTTGTCCAGGTGTCGTTTGTGGGGTTGTATCTCCACAGGTCGTGGCCGACTGTCGGGACAGGCCGACCACCGACAAGATAGATGAATTTTCCATCAGTAACCGCCACCGTCTCTGAGCGAGGACTCGAGGGGAGAGACGCTTTCGTCGTCCAAGAGTTGCTCACAGGATTGTAAGCCTCATTGACTGTACTGTCACCCGAGGGTCCGTAACCGGCGACATAGTAGAACAGTCCGTTAACCGCGGCTGCACCGTATCCTTCTCGCGCGGTTGTAATCGGAGCAGCGAGAGTCCATGCTGGAGGTGTTGTGAACGAAGATAGAGGAAGGCTTGCCGTAGACGTTGTCGAGCTTGCCGGGGTCGGAGGGTATTGCGAGGTTTGGCCGGGAGTCTGGTACAGGTTCTCTGCGGGACTATGCGGGGCAGGGGTTGCCACAAATGCAACAGATAGGATCGACACTGTCAGTAGTAGAAAGACGGTAAGGCTCTGGAGGGAGAGTTTTTTCGGCAGCATCAAATCCTCTCTCCTTCGTTTCTAGTCTCATGTTGATCATCGTCGTTCTTCCTGCGGAAGTAGCCTTTGCTCCACGCGACGCCGGCGAATCCAAGGACCCCCGCGACGGCCGCGCCCCCGGCAATAGTCGAGGTGTGGCTGCTGAGCCATGAGGGTTTGACTTCGAAACCGCTAAGCGCGGAGGTGTTTGGAGCGTTCGTTATCTGTGCTGTGGCGACGATCGAGTATGTTCCGGTCGGTCCGTTCGATGGGATGTTGTAAGATGCGGTGTAGACTCCCGGTAAGACTGATTTCGTTTTGAGGCTAATCATCGTCCCGTTGGGGTAGACAAGGGTCAGTTTCAGGCTGTTCGTAGCGGTTCTTGTCCCGTTCAGGGTCGTGAGAATGTAGACTGTGACGTTGTCGCCGGGGAAGTATATTGCGCCGGTGTCGACTGTGACTGTTACGTTTCCGGGGGCTGGCAGCACTTGGAAGCTGGTGTTTGTGTGAGCTCCGTTGATGTCGAAGGCCTTGATCAGATGGGGTCCTGGCTGAGCTTGCGGGATGTCGAGTACAAATGTGAAGGTTCCGTTGGTGGTGGTTGCGAATCCAAGGTTCATATCGTCGAATGTTACGTCGATAATGTCGAACTGAGGGCCGAATGGGCCCTGGCTTGAGACTGGGAAGCCCGAGCCCTCAATGGTAACCTTCGTTCCGATGGTTCCGGAGCTTGGAACTGCGACTATGACGGGTGGAGGTAGAATTGTTATTGTGCCATCAGTTAGGTTGTTGTCCTGCGGTGTTGGATCTGTTTCGCCGGCGGGTAGGAATATGGTGGCGGATATTGTGTAGGTGCCCGGAACGGTTCCGGTCGTGTCCCAGTTGACCTGTACGATGTAGACAATATTGCAGTTTCCGCCTTGAAAACTGCATGACTGAATGTAGAGTCCGTTGAGCGTCGCGACTGGGTGACTGTTTGCATAGACTGTGATGGAAACATTCTCAGCGTCTGCTCCATTGTTCGTCACCGCGACCTCTATGGGTACCCTTTGAGTAGACACGGCGACCGTGGTGAAGGGGAAAACTGAGAGTATGCTTACATCGTGAGC
>Ga0137360_10002908_pt1 | contig 10252 bp, 10 predicted proteins | sample Mad1_60_16metaG_FD_104924 | JGI IMG/M metagenome (GOLD analysis project Ga0137360, IMG submission 104924) | Vadose zone soil microbial communities from Angelo Coast Range Reserve, California, USA - Mad1_60_16 metaG | ecosystem: Environmental > Terrestrial > Soil > Vadose zone | place: USA... | reverse complement strand
GTCTACGACAACATGGCCTTCGGGCTCAAGATGCGGAAGTTCCCCAAGCCCGAGATCGCCAAGCGCGTCGGGGACGCCGCCGAGATCCTGGGCATCCAGGAGCTCCTCAAGCGGAAGCCGCGCCAGCTCTCCGGCGGCCAGCGGCAGCGCGTCGCGGTGGGCCGCGCGATCGTGCGCCATCCCCAGGTGTTCCTCTTCGACGAGCCGCTCTCGAACCTCGACGCGAAGCTTCGCGTGCAGATGCGGGTCGAGCTCAAGCGCCTGCACGAACGTCTCGAGACGACGGCCATCTACGTCACGCACGACCAGGTCGAGGCGATGACGCTCGGCGACCGCGTCGTGGTCATGAAGGACGGCTGGATCCAGCAGGTCGGGGAGCCGCTCGAGCTGTACGGCAAGCCCGCCAACCGGTTCGTGGCCGGCTTCATCGGCTCCCCGTCGATGAACTTCGTCGAGGTGACCGTCGCCGACGCGAACGGCGCCCTGTGGGCGGATACACCGGGGCTGCGCGTGAAGGTGCCGCCCGCGATCGCGGGCCGGCTCGGCGCCTATAAGGGCCAGCGCCTCACGCTGGGCATCCGGCCCGAAGACCTGCGCGTCGCGACCGGGAGCGACGGGGCGGACTACAGCTTCGACACCGTCGTCGAGGTCGTCGAGCCGCTCGGATCCGAGATCCTGCTCGATCTCAAGGCCGGACCGAACGTCATCGTGGCGCGCGTCGACCCGACCGTGCGCGCGAAGCACTCCGACAAGATGCGGCTGACGCTCCACCCGGAGCGCGTCCACTTCTTCGACAACAAGACCGAGCTGGCCATCTGACCTCGTGGGGGGTCCCGAAATGGCGCCCCACACCCCCCCAGCGCTCGGTAGGGCCGTGGCTGGCTAGCCATGAGCCTCCGCGGCAGCGCGCGGCGTCGCGAGATCCAGCTCGCGTACCTGCTGCTGTCGCCAGCGCTGCTGCTCCTGCTCACCGTCCTGGCGTACCCCGTCGGATGGGAGCTCTGGACGAGTCTCACTGACCTCTCGCCGCTTAGCGACGGTCCCCAGGCATTCGTCGGGATCGAGAACTACCGCCGCTTGCTCGGCGAGGCCGAGTTCTGGCGCGCGGCGGCGGTGACAGTCGTGTACGCAGCCGTCACGAGCGTGGCGAAGCTGGCGCTCGGGCTCGGTTTCGCCCTGTTGCTCGCCCGGCCATTCCGCGGCCGGGCCTTCGTCTTCCTGGCCATCTTCCTTCCCTGGGCCTACCCAGCGGGCGTGAGCGTGATCGGCTGGTACTGGACCCTGAATCCCCCGACCCGCACCGCCTACGCCCCGTTCATGGGACATCTGAAATTCGTCGTCGACAGCGCCTTCGGCGGCGGCGCCTGGGCCTTTGCGAGCGTCATCCTGTTCAACATCTGGCGCGGCAGCTCCTTCATCGCCGTGCTGCTCCTGGCCGGAATCAACGCCATCCCGCCCGAACTGTTCGAGTGCGCGCTCCTGGAATCGAAAAGTGCGTGGCGCCGCTTCCACCTGGTTACCGTGCCGCTGCTCAAGCCGTTCCTCGCGCTGGGGGTGTTCCTCTCGCTCACCAGCGCCTTCGCCGACCTTGCCAACGTCTGGATGCTCACCGCCGGCCGCATCGTCTTCCCCGTGATCGGCACTCACGCCTACTGGCTCGCCACCAAGGCCGGCCAGTTTGGACCGGCCTCGGCGCTGTCATTGACCCTGGTCCCGTTCCTGCTCGGGGTCCTCTTCCTGCTGTTCCGGCTCTTCGATCCCCCGGAGCGGGAGGCCGCATGAACCCAAGGCCATGGTGGGCAAAGCTCGGCCATCTGAGCCTGTTGCTCCTGACCACGGTCTACTGCCTCTTCCCGATCTACTTCATGCTGGTGCAGTCGCTGAAGACCCCGGAGGAGGACGTCTTCGGCAATCCGTTCATTGTCATGAATCCGACGCTTGAGAACTTCGAGGAGTTGTTCGAGCGCAAGAGCGAGGTCCGGGGCTTCGTGGGGGATGCGCTGCGCCGTTCCTACCCCTTCCTGGACTGGCTCGCAAACACCCTCTTCATTTTTGCTGGCTCAGTGGCGGCGACCCTTGGGGCCAGTGTCGCCGCGGCCTACGCTCTGGGCCGGCTGCGTCCACCGGGGTTCCGGTGGTGGCGCCGCGCGATCTTCGCCGCCTACGTCGTCCCCCAGACCATTCTCTTCATCCCGCTCTTCCAGGTCGTGAACGGGCTCAGGCTGGACGACAACCTGCTGGCCCTCCTCCTCATCTATCCCAGCATGGCCCTGCCCTTCTGCGTGTGGATGCTCTCAGCCTTCTTCCAGCACCTGCCGCGGGAGATCGAGGAGGCGGCCCTGATCGAGGGCGCGAGCCGCGCCACCGCCTTCTTCCGCATCATCTTGCCCATGAGTCGCCCCGTCCTCGTGGCCGCGGGTATCTTCACGCTCGGGACCGTCGCCAGCGACTTCATGATCGCCTCCGTCTTCCTCCTGACCCCGCACAACCAGACCATCACGGCCGGGCTCGGCACGTTCGACGTGGCTCTGGACGAGCTGGCCGCGGTGGCGGGAGTCAATCTGTTGGCGATCCCCGTGGTGACGATCTCCGCCGTCTTCGCGCGAGGCTATGTGCGCGGCCTCACGGCCGCGATGGTCGAAGGAGCCTGATCGGTGCTGGCTCAGCGGCTGGGCGCGATGCGGATGATCCGGTGGAGCGCGGTCTCGGCGACGTACAGCGCGCCCTTGCGGTCGAGAATGATGCCGCCCGGATCACCGAGGTCGCTGGCGACGATGCTCACCGCCCCGGCCGGCGAGACCCGGAAGATCTGACGGATATGAAACCCGCCACAGACGAACACGCTGCCGTCGGGCCCCATCGCCAGGTTGTTCCGGTGGTAATGGCCGGCGGGCAGTCGCGCGACGAGACGAAGCTCTCTGTCGGGCCCGAGCCGGAGCACTTCCCCCACGGAGCTCAAGAAGACCAGATCGTCGCCCGTCGTCGCCGTGACGCCGATCAACCGCCAGAGGGGCTCCTGACCCGCCGGGATCGCTCCGGCCCGCGGGACAATCGGAGTAAGCAGATCGGCACGCCGGGGCAGGGGCCGCTCCTCGCCCGGATCGATGCGAAAGACCAGCGGGCCCCGATAGCCCTCATCGGTGAGCCAGCTGAGCGACGGCGGCAATGGCTGCTCCGACCGCAGATGCGTTTCCGGGCTGGCGTAGTCGAGGAATACCAGTCGGCCCTGCTCGTCGAGGGCGAGCGCGCTCCCACCGAGGAGGTGGTTCAGCCCCACAACCACTGCCTGGAGCCGCTGGTCCGCCCCCAGGCGATAAATGCGATTGCCGTTCTCCTCGCCGAGGAACAGGTCCCCGGTCCTGGGCTCAAGCGCGAGGCTCCCGAACACCGCCTTTCGCAGCTCCTCGGCGAATGGGATCACGACGCGGGGGGCCCGCGTGGCATCAACCGGCAGGGCTTCGTGCACGTCGACACGGTAGATCTCTGCGGCGGCGTCTCCCCGCCAACCCGGACTCAACACCACCAGGCCCCCGTGGATGTCGAAGGCGAGCTGGATCGGACGGGGAATCCCGGTGGCCACGACGTCCACGCGCAATCCTGGCGAGACGTCGGCGCCTGCCGTCGGTTGAGGGCTCACCGCGAGAAGCCAGGTCAGCCCTGCGAGCATGAGCCATGCCCCCCAACCAGCACCGCTCACGCGGCAGGTGAGCCTTGACATTCGCGAAGAGCCTCTGCTAGCCTCCGCGTGACCCGGGCTTGCGTGCGCCGGATGCGGGGAAGGGCGGACGGACTCGAGCCGTCGAGTAGAACCAACAACCAGCACTTCACATCTTCTCCCGGGGAGCGCACCGATGATCACCAAGACGTTGATCGCTGTGGCAGCCAGCTTGCTCGTTATCGGCTTCACAGGCTTTCCCGCCGAAGCCCAGGACCAGAAGGCCGAGGAGCCGAAAGGGATCAAGGTCAAGGGACTGGTCACCTCGCTCGGAGGATTCTCGGCGACGGTGAGCACGCCCATCTTCATCACGGGAGCGACCGTTGAGCTGGAACCCGGAGGGCAGACCGGCCGCCAGGAGTTCCGGGTGCCGACCTACATCTACGTCATTGAAGGCGTACTGACGACGGAGTATGAGGCGGGTCCGATCGGGATCAAGGGTACTCAGTACCACGCGACGGGGCAGTCCTTCATGGACAACGGGGGCGTGGGCTGGTGGCACAACCTTGCCAACCGCTCGAACAAGCCCGTCAAGTATCTGATGCTCCACGTTGGCTACCCCGGTCGCCCGGATCCGATTCAGAAGCCAGACAAGGAATAAGCTCGGCCGGCGGGGCGACTTCGCCGCCGTCTACTTCCCGGCCCCGCCCGTGATTCCCTGGATGAACCGGTCCAGGAAAAAATTGTACAGAATCGCCACCGGCAGCCCCACCATGAGCGCAGCCGCCATCAGCGAACCCCAGAAGAACACGTCGCCCCGGATCAGCTCGGTGGGTACGCCCACCGTGACCGGCTTCTGATCACCTGGCGCGACGAAGGCCAGCCCGTAGAGGAAGTCCTGCATCGAGAGCGTGAAGGCGAAGATCACCGCGGTCAGGATCCCCGGGATGCTCACGGGCAGGACGACGCGCACGAGCGCGCCCAGGTACCCGCATCCGTCCACCCGCGCCGCTTCCTCCATCTCCACGGGCACGGTCTTGAAGAAGCCCATGAGGAGCCACGTGCAGAACGGGATCGTGATGGTCGGGTACACCAGCACCAGGGCCCACCAGGAATCTTGAAGTCCGAGCATCGACACCACCCTCGCGAGCGGGAGGAAGAGGATGATGGCCGGGACCAGGTAGGTCATGAAAATGGCGATCCCGAGGTTCTCGGCTCCGGGGATCCGGAGTCGCGCCAGCGCATAACCGGCGGGCACCGCGGCGAGCAGCGTGATCACCGCCACCCACGCCGCGATGACCATGGTGTTGATGATCCAGGCGCCATAGTTGGTGTCGGTGAACAGGTACGAGAAGTGCTTCCAGGTGGGCGCCAGGTGGAACCAGAGCGGAAAGACGTCCATCCGGTACAGATCGGGGTCCTGCTTGAAGGCGGTGATGGCCATCCAGTAGATGGGGAAGACGGCGATGATGATGTAGGGCGTGATCAACCCGTAGATCCAGAGGTGGCGCCTGATCTCCTTCTGACGATGAGTGCGCGGGCCGGCCATACGCTTAATACTCCCTCCGCCTGAGGTTCCTCAGCAGCAGGATCATGAGCGGCATCAGCAGGGGGAAGAGGAACAGCGAGATGGCGGCGCCCCGCCCGAGCGCGCCGGCCTGGATGCCGACCTGATACGCGAGCACGGGCAGGATCTTGGTCGCATTGGCCGGCCCACCCTGGGTCAAGAGATACACGATGCTGAGGTCCGACAGCGTGAACACGGTGTCGAAGAGGAAGCCGATCAGGAGGATCGGCGCGATCATCGGCACCACCACGAAGCGGAACCGCTGCATGAAGCTGGTCCCGTCCACCCTGGCCGCGTCCAGGATCTCGGGGGGCACCGAGGTGAACCCGGCCAGCAGCACGATGGCGGAGAAGGGGAAGGTGCGCCACACGTTGACGATGATGCAAGCGGCCAGGGCCAGGTGCGGCTGTCCGAGCCACACCGGCCAATCCGGGGAGCCATAGCTCCCGACGAGCCCGATCCGGCTCAGAAACCAGTTGATGACGCTGAACTGGGAGTCGTACATCCACTTCCAGGACAGCACGCTGATGCTGATCGGCAGCGTGAACGGAATCACGACCAGGCCGCGTACGAACTTCCTTCCCCAGAAGGGCTGGAGCAGGAGGAACGCGAGGGTCGTGCCGAGAAGGCCCTTGAAAATGGCACCGACCACCGTGAAGACGATGCTGTTCTGGAGGGCGATATAGAAGACATCGCTCTCCAGGGCGGCCTGGAAGTTCCCCAGGCCAACGAAGGTCGCGACGGGGTCACCGACATTGGCGTCGCTCAGCGAAAGGTACAGCGAGAAGACGAAGGGCGCGCCCACGAGCAGCAGAACGTAGAGAACCGCGGGAGCCAGCAGAAGGTAACCGAAGCTCAGTCGCCGGGCGGTCTGACTTCGGAACCATCCAGAAGCGCGAGCCCGGGAGGCGACAGAAATGGCAGCGGCCCGGGCGCCTGCCGCGTCCGGGCCGCCGCTCGACGAGCTTAGCGTCATGCGCGCTTGTGCTTGGCGTAGACTCGCCGGTACTCGCCCACCCCCCACTTGATCGATTCCTCGATGCTCTCCTTGCCGCGACACACGCGAGTGACCATGTCCGGGAAGATAAAGGTGTTGACGACCTCCTGGATCGGGGTGGTCGATGGCCCGGGATAACCGTAGAAGGCGACGATCTTCGGGAAGTCCTGGAGGATCTGTAGCTTGGGGTCGGTCCCGATGACGGGCATCGGCTTCTTGTAGCGGTCGTTGAGGTACGGCATGTTGTAGCCGCGGCTCTGGACCATGCCCTCTATGTCGTTGTCGATCAGATAGGACAGCCACTCCTTGGCCGCCTGCTGGTTCTTCGAGAACTTCCACACCATCCAGACGTTTGGCGCGGCTACGCTGACCCGCTTGCCGGGCAGCCCCTGGGGCTCGAGCCCGAGGAAGGTGCTCTGGAACACCGGAGGGTTGGTGTCCTCGGTGGTGCGGTAGGCCGAGATTGCGTCGTGGACCCAACACGCGATGCCCGAGGCCAGGTAGCGGTTATCGGAGGCGTCGTCCCAGGAGAACACCTCCGGCGTCATGCCCTCGTCGAAGATCGCCTTGGCGAAGCGGAGAAACTCCCGTAGCTCTTTCGAATCGAGGGTGGGGTTGTCGCCCGAGGGATCCGCCTCCGTCCCGCCGAAACTGAAGAACATCGAACGCCAGAAGAGGTTCGCATCGGCGCACTGGGACAACGCGATCCCGGTCGGATGCCCTTTGGGCTTGAGCGTGCGCGCCGCCACTCGCGCCAGCTCCCAGGTGTCCGGATATTTCAAGTTACTGGCGTCGAACAGGTCCTTGCGGTAAAGCATCGGCGCCAGGATGTAAAAGATCGGAAGGCCAAACCAGCGTCCCTCCACCTCGACGAGCGACCTCGCCGCGGGGATCCAGCCCCCGTACTTCTTCCCGGCTTGGTCGGCAACGTCGGTGAGGTCGACGAGGTTCTTGTAATACAGCCGAGTAAGGATCGACGAGCCGTTGTAGATGATGTCGTGTCCCGCCCCGGCCGCGAACTCGGCGGCCATTCGCGCCGGGATATCGAGGTGGGGGATGTGGTCCACCCGCACCTTGACGCCGTTCTTGTCGCCCCACTCCCTGGCGAACTTGTCGTACCAGGCGTCGTAGGCGGGGATGAAGTGACTCCACTGTAAGATCCGAAGTGTGGTGCCCCGGATCTGCGCTGGGGCCTTGCGAGCGTCGAGCATCGTCAACAGTGAACCGCCCGCAACTCCGGCCCCGGCGACCCCGAGGAACTTCCGACGGTCAAGGGTTGAGGGGCCGGTCTGGACTGATCGCAAGTCACTCATCGTGAGCCTCCGTGGCTTTCCTGGAGCCGATTTAGCAGGATTATAGCGACTCTAAAGAATTAGCTTCTTTATGCTTCCCCGGCACCCCTTGTCAAGTGGCTTGCGCTCTGTCACTGGGTGCTATCCTCGGCGCCATGCGCCGGCCGCTCCTCGTGCTCGTGATTGCGATCGCCGCGGTCGGCGCCTTCGCGGGCGGACTCGCGTGGCTTCTCGACACTCCGCAGCCCTCACCGGGTGCGCCGCGCCGCGAGCGGCTCTACCTCACGCTCTGCTCGACGTGCCACGGTGCCGACGGGCGAGGTTCTTGGCGCGCGGCGCTCTTCTTGATCCGCCCGGGCAATCTCTCAGACAACGCGGCGATCGGTCAGCGTTCCGACGAGTACCTCTTCGACATCATCAAGCACGGCGGGGCGCCCATCGGGAGGCCGGGGATGCCGGGCTTCGGCGCCACCCTCAGTGACGCCGACATCACCGAGCTCGTCCGCTACGTACGCGCACTCGCCCGCCCGGGCTGACTCAGGGGAGCTTCTCGATCCGAAGAAGGATGAGTTGATCGTTCCGCTGGCGAACGGCGAGCTTCACGCGGTCGCCGGGCCTCGGCGCCGCCGGGTCGAGAAGCGCGGGCGAGGCGGAGACCGCCATGAGCTCCATGGCGCCCATGCCGAGTGGCACGACGGGCTCGTGGCGCACCAGGATCAGGTCCGGCGCTGGGCGGGAGACGATCGTCCCTCGAACCTCGTAGGCCGAGGGACGGAGGACGGTGCCCCAGATGCCCGCCGCGAAGGCCGCGAGAAGCGCGGCGAACAGCAGGACGGCGACAGGGCGCGGAACGAAGGGTCTAGTACTTGGTGGCGTCCGTCTCCCAATCGAACGCTCTGACGTCGGCGTCCGGCCTGAGGTCGTCGCCCGTCAAGAACCACCGACCACCGCATCCCTCCCTGCCGAAGTAGGCGGCGGTCTTAGGTTGGGACCCAAAGGTGATGGCGAGTACGAAGATCCCCGCGGCGGCACCGAGGCCGCACAGAAGGCCCTTGCCCGGTACGTAGAAGACGTTGGCGACGCCCGCGCCGATGTGGTAGGCGGCCGCTTCACCGGCTCGAGAATCCGGCTTGACCGGGTCCATCGGCTGCGGCGTAGGCTGCTGGGCGGTCGGCTCCGTGGCTGGAGGAGGTTGCTGGGCTGACGCCAGGGGCGCGAGCGGGCCGGTGACAAGCATCAGGAGCGACACCACGACGGCGAGGATCCGGATTTCGGTCTTCATCAAGGGAACCTCCTCCCTGTAGCCCTCAGCGAGACTATTGTCCGCCCCCAGAGGGCTCCCACCGAAGCATTTCCTGGAGTCCAGATGATAACAAATGGACCGAGCACGCGTAAACTCGACAAACGCTATAATCGGCGGCACATTCTGTTCCAGGAGGCCCGTCACCCATGAAGCTCGTACGCTTCTCTACGAATGGTCAGCAACCACGCCTCGGCATCATTCAGGGCGATCGAATCGCAGATCTACAAACGAGCCTCGCCGCCACTTTGACGCGTCGCGGCGTAATGCGAGCCGGGGAGATCGCCGCGGCGCTCGTGCCGCCCAGCACACGCGCGTTCCTCGAGGGCGGCCCGGCGGCCGAGGAGGCGGTCGCCGGGATCAAGGAATGGGTGACGGTCCCCGCAGCCTCGGCGCGCTTGCACGCACCGATCGCCGATCCCGGAAAGTTCATCTGCATCGGGCTCAACTACCGTGACCACGCGGCGGAAGCCAATCAGCCGATCCCCAAGGAGCCGCCGATCTTTGCCAAGTGGTCGAACGCGATCCTCGACCCGGGCGAGCCGATCCTGAGACCGCGCGGCTCGCAGATGCTGGACTGGGAGGTCGAGCTCGGGGTGGTGATCGGCCGCACCGCGCGCTTCGTCGGGAGAGATAAGGCGCTGGACTACGTCTGGGGCTACACGATCATCAACGACGTGAGCGCCCGCGACTTCCAGTTCATCGGGAGCCAGTGGATGGCCGGCAAGATCCCGGAGACCTTCGCACCGGTGGGTCCGTACATCGCGGACCGGAACGAGATCCCCGACCCTCACGTCCTCGAGCTGAGGCTCTGGGTCAACGGAAAGCAGATGCAGACGGGCAACACCAAGACGTTCATCTTCGACGTCCGCTATCTCGTGAGCTACCTCTCGGGCCTGATGACCCTCTCTCCCGGCGATCTCATCGCGACGGGCACACCGCCCGGCGTGGGCTTCGCGCGCAAGCCGCCGATCTTCCTCCAGCCGGGCGACACGTGCCGCCTGGACATCACCGGCCTCGGGCAGATCGAGAATCCCGTCAAGGAGGCGTGAGGCGCCGATGCTCGATGTAATCGCGCCGCTCGTCGTCTCGAACACGACGAAGATCGTCCTCGTCTCGCTCGACGGGCTCGGGGGGCTCCCGCGACCCGAGACCGGCCGCTCCGAGCTCGAGACCGCGCGGCTCCCCAATCTCTCGCAGCTCGCCACCGAGGCTGCGTGCGGTCTCATCCGTCACGTCGCGCCGGGAATCACTCCGGGCAGCGGTCCCGGACACCTCGGGCTCTTCGGCTACGATCCGCTCCGGTACCAGGTCGGCCGCGGAGTCCTCGAGGCGCTAGGTATCGAGTTCGACCTGCGCGCGGGCGACGTCGCGGCGCGCGGAAACTTCTGCACCGTGGATGGGATGGGCCGCATCACCGACCGGCGCGCGGGCAGGATCG
>Ga0137360_10002906_pt1 | contig 10256 bp, 3 predicted proteins | sample Mad1_60_16metaG_FD_104924 | JGI IMG/M metagenome (GOLD analysis project Ga0137360, IMG submission 104924) | Vadose zone soil microbial communities from Angelo Coast Range Reserve, California, USA - Mad1_60_16 metaG | ecosystem: Environmental > Terrestrial > Soil > Vadose zone | place: USA... | reverse complement strand
CCGGCCCAACTTTCAATAATCCCATCGGGTCTATGCGAGCTATCGAGCCGCCTCCCGCGCCAATCTCGATCATTTCGATCACCGGCAGTTTTATAGGTAGTCCTGATCCTTTTTTAAGGCGATACCTGCGATCAACCTCAAATTCATGGGCAATCAATGGTTGACCCTGGTCGATGACGCAGAACTTGGCGGTGGTTCCGCCCATATCGAATGAGAGCAGGTCGGCATACCCACACGCCACACCATAGCTAGCCGCTGCCAATGCTCCTGCCGCTGGACCTGACTCGAGGAGACGGACCGGAAAGCGAATAGCAGTATCTACCGTGACAATCCCACCACTGGAAATCATCAGAAAGAGACTGCCCTTGACGCCGATGCGACCCAGGCGCGCCCGCAACTCGCGCAGGTACCTTTCAACGCGGTCCTGCACGTAGACATTCGCAATCGTCGTTGAAGTACGTTCGAACTCGCGTATTTCAGGCACCACCTCTGACGAGATTGAGACTCGCATGCCTGGTGCAACGCGCTGGATGATGGCACGGGCTTCCCGTTCGGCAGTGGCGTTAGCAAAACTATGCAAAAAGGCAATTGCGACAGCCTCAATCCCGTTCGCAACCAATTCGCGGGTTAGTTGCTCGACGAATGCGGTATCTAGTTCCTGGAGGGTCGTGCCATCGGCCAGCGTACGTTGAGGTACGCCAAAACGCAGGTAGCGTGGTACCAGCGGCTGCGGCATCTCCAGCATAAGATCGTAGAGTTCGTAGCGGTTCTCGCGTCCAATTTCAATTGAGTCGCGGAAGCCCTGTGTGGCGAGCAGCGCGGTACATGAGCCGGTGCGCTCAATGATGGCATTGGTCACCAGGGTGGTGCCATGGATGAGTTGCTGCACACTGCTTGCGGCGATGTTCTCCCGCTCAAGCGTTTCGAGCACGAGCGTTTCGACAGCCTGGGATGGGTCGCGAGGCGTAGTTAGCGTTTTGCCAACTGCGAAACTGCCGATGGCATCGTCGAACACGACGAGGTCTGTGAATGTGCCTCCAATATCGACTCCTATCCTGTGATGGCCGGGGGGACCTTGTTGCATCAATTCGTTATCCCTTCTCTACTGTTGCTTACTAGTTGATCTCGTTCAGGGATGCGGTGAAGATCAGCTAGCCAGTTCCTCCATAAATCTTAGCATAACTGAGTAGTCTTCCTCACCTCTGCATTGTTCGGGGTATTGCGTCCTCAGAGCCGTAGCCTTCAAGGCGTCCAGTTGTTGGCAGAACACACACAATACGTTGCTGCGCCAGGGAAACCTTCGCTTCATGGTGGTACGGAACCGGAAGAAATTCAGATTCTTCCCATCTGGATCGGATGTTGGAGATGATTTGCCTGAGAGTGCTTAATGGTCCGAGATAGAGGCCGATGCAAAATAGAATTGGTCTATCTTGTCTGCCTGTCATGGTGGTATTCTTGGGGATGATCCGAGGGGCATCGACCTCGCTCTCACCAGTGTTGATCCACTTCGTTGCACCTCATGGGAGACTCTATCAAAAACTCCAACAACGTTTCGCACAAGACTGTAATCCTTTTTTCCCACTCACATCACGGCATCCAGGGTCGGCAGGAAGAAGCTGTAACATTTACCTTCCGGCCCGCCCTCTCTTTGAGGGAGCCAGTACCGGCAGATCCAGAGCGCCCTCGTCTTTGATTTCTGGCCCAGCAACCCCCTCCAGTTCTGTATAGCGCTCCATTGCAGCCGTAAGGATGCGAGAGCTGTAGCTTTGAGGAGCATCTAATAGTGTTTCTAACAACTTTTGCCAGTTTTTTTTCTCAGGCCTGCTTACTGGAACGTTTCCCAGGAACACCGTCCAGGCTGCTATTTCGTCAACATCCTGCGCATGAGCCATAGCGTTCCTTAATTCCGTAAGGTATTGCGTCTTGCTTATAGGGAAGTGAGAGTAAATTAATAGCATGATGCCCTTTTTTCTCTGAGCTATACTGGTATCCTTGATGAGAGATAGACCGAGTCTCCAGTCGAAACTAAGGACTTTCAAATTTGGCGGCTGCCTTCTATGAGGATATGATCCCTTGGATACATTTTCAAGAAGGTTGGCCCAAAGAGTGAGAGCTCCTTGCTGGACTTTGGCATCTTCATGAGTAGTGAAATTCGCTAGGCGCGTTAGATGCTCTTCTGGAATATCGGAAAAAGCTTCGACTAGTTGCCACGTTGGCATGTCTCTTAGGTGCGTTTCGTCTGCTAAATAAGATAGTATCACGGGAGCCAGCAGTAGAGGAGTAGTGTCAAAAGAGAGCAATTTAAGGAAAAGAATAATGGCATCTTGAAGGATATCAAGTTGCAGCGGTAGCCTCTCGATAAGGATGTGAAGCAACTGCACGCCTTGCCGGGTCGCTTCATGATCTAATTCCCACTCAAAATCAAGGATGAGCCCCCATAGTATTTGAGGTTTCTGCAACTGAGCTATGCTCTTTTCAATATTCGAGAATATTCCTTGCAGGACGGCTGATGATAGCTTCCAGTTAGCATATATTGACCGAGTAGTGTACATCTTGATGAGCCTATTACTATCCACCCCGAGTTTCTCAGCGATAGATGCTAGTTCAGGAAAGTGATCTGCTGTGTAGCGGCGACACAACACAGTCGCGAGCTGTTCTTCATGAGAAAGTTTGTCCAGTCCTTTCTGCAGCGCTGCACCTACTTGTTTACTGAATGAAATCTCTTCAGATGTATTGAGATAGGGTCGGAGAAGAGCTATGGTATGCTGATCATTGTTCATCTGGCTTTCCAATGCGAGTGCAAGTAAGGGTAAGAGCCAGAAAAGACCATACTGCATTTGCAAAAACTTCGATAACGACTGGTTTTCCGACCATGCTCTGCTCTCGGCGAGGAAGGTCGTCACCAATGGTTCTGTGGGTTCATGAGTTTGCCAGTATAGGGTCCACAGACAGGCTCTTAGCTGAGGCATTAAATCTGAACGTCCCATAAGCTGATCTAATGTTGCTGATAAGCCCGTATTTGTAAATGTTTTAGCGTTTCTGTTTATGAATCGTCCTGTGTCAGACTGATGGACCTCTAGTGATTTGCCAGGCCGCAACTCAATAGATGCCAAGGAGGAAGGTGGATAATGATTAATGATGCGCAAGCATTGTAATAATACAGCAATTTGCTCGGAGTACGTTCTAGGATTTTCTATGAGTTTAAGATCACCTTCTCTAAATCGTACATATCGTACGTATGGTGGTGATAATAGATGATCCATCAGGCTGCTGGCCTGATCTTCCGATAGGGATAAAGCCGACAAGACCTTTTGGGTATGCTGTCGATTCTGGTACCACAGCTCCCACGAATAAAGGTAAGGATATGTTTGCCTCTTGATCCAGAGATGCCAGTGTTTCTCTAACTGTAGGGCTAACCACTCAGGATTAACCTTGTACTGAAACCCTATGTTGAGTGCTTCTAAAACGTACTCCTGCTTATTGGTCGAGAGTAAGACTTCCAGGGCTCGGATGAAGTCTTTTGCTTCGATGAAGTGCCCAAGCCTCTCCAGTGCTGGTGGCAGGCAGGATGGCGGTAGAGAAACGAGTTTTTGCTTGAGCAATTTACTCAAAATATCACGACGATCCTTCGAGGGCAGACGTTGTAATGCTGCTTCAAGGTGGCTTTTCCCTTGATCTGTCATTCCTGTATGGAGAACAGTCAAAGCAAGCTCTAATGTACTATATTGAAGGTTGCGATTGTTCGTAGTGAAAATGCCATCTGCCGCGATATCCAGCGCAAGCCATGCTCCCCGGTGCAGATACGTATCGGGGAGATCACGATCCATAGGACGGCATACATCTTCGAGGATTTTAAACGCTTCACCGCTGTAATCGCGTACAATACGCCCTGAGCAGAATAACGCGATATTGCGCCAATGCTCAGAATAGGCAATGGCCTTCAAACGATCAAAACGCTGCCCGGTGTCATGCGCCGTCTGTGCGATATAGGCCCCAGCGAAAAATTCTTGTAGGGACCGGAGTTCAAATCCAAAAAAACCCGGTTCCGGTTCTACAAGCAGAACCAGACGCGTTCTCGCCTCTTCGACTATGTATGTCGCTCGTTGTTGAATGACTGCTGGTGAGGAGATGCCATCTTTTGATTGCAAAAACCTGCAGACTATTTGCTTAGGCATGGTTCAAAAGAAGGTGAAAAGGATGTGACAGTGTGAGAAGCAGCTCTTGCCAAAAAGCTCCCTGGAAGGTATGGTTGATAGAATACATTCCCATCACCACCAGGGAGGAACCAATGGTCCAGACACATTCTCGCACACCCCAGGACTACACACAATGGGTCAGCAGACTCTTGGCCCACACAGGCAGCTATGGAGTCGTCAGTCGGTTGAGCCAGCAGCTGGGTGTGGCCCGCCAGACACTCTACCGATGGAAAGCCAAGGGACAGGCCGCCTTGGAAGCAGCGTTTAACGCTGTTGCCCAGAGAGCAGACCGCCAGTGCCCACTGGAGCGGGCGATCTTGACGCTGTTGGTGGAGGGCCACGCCAGCTATCGGGGCATCCAACGATGTCTGTGGATGCTGTTGGGTCAGCAGGTCAGCCTGGGCACGATTGCCAGCGTGATCCAGAGAGCGGGAAAGCTTGCCCAGCAGTGGATGAGCCAGCATGCGCCTGCCAGCGTGCGGGCACTGGCCTTGGATGAACTCTACGGGACGGAGCATGGCCAAGCCTATCTCAATGTGGTCGATGTGCACAGCGGGGCTGTCTGGGCCAGCACCTGTCCGGTCGCGGTGGATGGAGAGAGTTGGACGCTGGTGCTCTGGGAACTGGAGGAGCAAGGCATCGAGTGGCAGACCGCGGTCAGTGATGGGGGGCGAGCCATTGCCGAAGCCGTGGCCAGCGTCGCGCCAGAGGGGTCGCATCAACGGGACGTCTGGCATGTGCTGCACTCCTGCCAGCAGGTGCAAGCCCGTTTGGATCGGCTGGTGCAGCGACTGGAGCAGCAAGTGCCCGTGGTGGCCCGGCAGGCAGCGCGCAAGGCCGCGGGCAAAGGTCTGCGGGGAAAGAATCCCAAGAGTGATGTCAGCGCTCACGCCGCCCAGCTCGCCCAAGCGCGCTATGTGGCAGCGAGTCTGGGCTACCTCTCGGGCGAATTGCACCGCCTGCTGGAGGTGGTGGTGCTGGCGGACCCTCGGGCGCAAGGGGTCATGCCCAGTTCCGCGCGGTACGAGGAACTGGAGACGCTGTTGATTTTGCTCGACGAACTGCGTCAGGCGGCTACGGCTGACATGCAGCCTCATCTGAAGAGCTTGGTGACGCTGCTGCGGGCGGCTCTGCCGCATCTGGTGCTCTTTGCGCCAGGGCTCGATGGGCTGCAGGAGTGCGCCAGTCAGGGCTTGGGATCTGACGGCATCCAGTTGTTGGCCTGGGCCTGGCAACGACGTAGCATCCTGGGTCCCACGAGCCAGGACCTGCTCCAAGGCCTGCCGCCCGACTGGCGTCCCATCGCCGAGCCAGTGTTGCTGGCTTGGGACCAGGCTGTGCGAGCCAGTAGTGTGGTCGAGAACTGGCACAGTGTCTTGCGTCCCTACTTGGCGGTCCATCGTTGCCTCTCCAGCGGCATGCTGGCTCTCTTGGCCGTTTGGCATAATCACCGGATTGCAGGCCGGGGTCTGCATCAGGGGCAGAGTCCGCTCATGCGCAGTGGTCTGACCGATGTCGCCAGTGATTGGCTGGTGGCTTTGGGCTATCCCCCACCAGGACCTGCTCTTCTGCCGGCGTCCGCTGCTTATCCCGAACCTTCGCTGGCTTTGGCTGCCTAGCTTGTAAACTGTCACATTTATTTGAACCATGCCTTAAATTCGTCAACCGGAAACAGCGAGCGTATATTTTTACCAGCAGCGTTGTGATGAAGTAGATATCCCAGGTAGGCGTGCAGGCCAAAGAGCATCGTATCCTCTGTGCGGATCATGCCCCTGGCTTTGGACTTTTCACGGTGCAGAATCGTGGTCCAGTACTGTTGAAAGAGTTCTTCGCGCTGTGAAGCCGGACGCCCGCCATCTTTGATAATTAAGAGGATGATGGTTACTTGCAAGGGAGTAGTCAGGAGCGGATGCGTATGGTTTTCCTTGAGACATTCCTCCAGCGTCTCCTTGATGCGCCGCCGTTCCTCCCCGATTGGCTCTTTGAGATGAGTCCAGCACGCTGCATATTCCCTGACCTTTTCTACCGACATAGGCTGGAGTTCAAGATGCCAGAACAGTCTGGGAGTGAACTGATTCCTATAGCTTGTTGGCCGCGAAGTAGCAATAACTTGCATATCGGTCCCTAGCTGCTCTGCCCGTGCCAAGAACTGTTCTACGCACGTGAGCATCCGATCGCAAAGAGCTTGTTCGGTTACCTCGTCCAGTCCATCAAGGATAAGGAGTGTGGGATGTGCTTTGAGTATCTCCTGAACACTTGCTGCATCGACCTTTCCCGGTCGAGAGGCTCCTTTGCCTATCTGCTCCGCGATGTAGGCCTCTACCGTATTGAGCGCAGGGACATCGGCAAGCCATTGGGCGAAATATTTGAGCACAATGCGAAATGGGAGACGCACCGTTTTGGGCTGAAATTTTCTCTGCGGCTCTAAGCCTCCTGCAGTGTCCCGGTAAAGTTCCTTTTCGCGCTTGAGCAAGATTGAGCGATGGACCTGAGCTAGATACTGACCTAGCGTCGATTTTCCTTGTCCGGGTCCCCCAATAATGACAATTTTTGAAGACACCTCTTTGAGGAAGCAGTCCATTGCGGACAGAGACTTTTCTCCACCAGGAGGATTTGCCTCTGATATCTGTTCTGACTCAGTAAAGAGAGCTAATTGACTCCGTTCAAGGCGACGAGGAGGCCGGGGCTGATCGCTGCGGGGCTTCAGTTCCAAGTCGACAAAGACCTGGTGTAAGAGCGTTGTGCGTTCCGGGTCAGTTTCACCAGCCTGATCGAGCTTTGCCACTCGATCATCTTCAAATGACTGAGTCAGGTAGAGATCAAGTGTCTCCTTCAGATGTCCACTCAGCACAGGTGCGTCTTTTGTCACATTGAGAAGGTGGAACTGATTTTCACGAATGAATAAGAGGATACTTTCTGTCGCAATTCTTTTTGCCTGAAGTTTTGGGTTATCGCGATCACCTTTGTTAAGACCATACCAATGACGAGCGGGATCACTAACACTGAGACAAGATGCTTTATACACCTTGGCGATTAGTTCATCTAGTAATTGTGCTAAAGCCGTTGCTGATAGAGCACGACACTCAAGTATTTCAGGTAAATGCTTGTGCGCAATTACAGCCTCGAAGCTATCCAGATCTGGCCCTTCAAGGAAGTCTAGCTTCTTGAGGACTGTCATGAGGCTGAGTGGTTCACAACGACAATGCAAGCGGAGTCCTTCAAAGACTGTGTTAAACGGCGGCGTCAAGTCGCTTGGAGAAGAGGCATGCATCACAGCCTGTAAGAACTTCTTAGGACTACGTCCGGCTTTGTTCTGTGCATCGCTATTTTCATAGGAAGCATTGGAAACGAAGAAAAACTCTTTGATTTTTCCAGGAAATCGCTGATCCACCTCGACGAAGCGTTTGATGCTATCCTTGAGGGGATCATCCAACAAATTCCATAACCCATTCCGTCGTGTTTTTATTTGATAGGCGTCAAAAAAGCCATCGTTTCTCTGGCCGAGTAGATCTTCATGGTGCTCGCACCAGAGAACGGTATATGGTTTATTGCCGGAAAGAGCAGCAATGAGAAGAATAACGCCGTAGGCATGCTGATAGCGGAACCGGAGCTGCGTTTCATCACCAGTATCAACCGTATCTAAAACTTCGTCAGGTGAAATGCTAATGGATATACTTTGTGGGGTATGCTTCTTGCTGCTCGAACTACGACCTTGCCTTACCATGATGCCAAATCTACTCCTGATTCTCTTTAATAGTCAGCATTACGTATAGATGACCAGATGAAACGATCAGCGCTAACCAATCGGGGTCAATTTACCCGGCGTTTATTCTACCTCATCTTGCCAAAAATCTCAATAATGATTTCTACATCTTTTCTCGTCACCCTAGTAGGTTGCTACTAGCTACTTGGTGGATATGAGCCTCTGCCTTAACAACGATTGTGGAGAGTGCTCAAAAAAATAATGTAAATTGCTGACATCAGCAATTTACATTATAAATCGATGTAACCGACGGGTTTCGATTACTCTCTCACCAACGTTGACACTCTTCCTTGAACCATATGGGGAGCTCTATCTCAAAATGCAAGTGGTCTTAGCGCAACAGCAATTGAATGCAATGAATCTCCCTCCTCCAAAGAAGCACCGACCAAGCCCCGCGAAACCGAGACACGGTACTCCACCTTTAGAATGGCCGAATGTCCAGAGTCGCGTCATTGAGAACCAGGAACCACTTCGCCAGGTAGCCGCTGATTACGGCGTGTCGAAATGGTATAATAACAAATGCTAAGTTCTGGCGAAGAGATGATTCATACGGGTTCCGTCTATTATACTCCATCGCTTTATAAGTGAAGACGACAATTCGAAAGGAGAAAGAATATGCAACTTGCGTGGAAGGTTGATGAAGGCAGCAAAGCCAGGTTGAAGGATTACGATCCCGACTTTCTTGATAAGTATACGGATCGCGCACTGGCATCAGCAGAGATAGAAAAGCTCAGCGAAGAACTCGGCGAGTTACAGCAGTTGTTAGCGGCAGCGCAGCATCACAGCCTACTCATAGTACTACAGGGGATGGATACGAGCGGCAAAGATGGCACAATTCGCCATGTCATGGCGCAAGTCAATCCGCTGGGATGCGAGGTGCGTTCGTTTAAGGGACCTACATCCAGGGAACAGGGGCGTGATTTCCTCTGGCGGATCCATCGGGTCGTTCCAGGCAGAGGCATGATCAGCATTTTCAATCGCTCCCACTATGAGGACGTGCTGGTCGTGCGCGTGCATGACCTGGTGCCAGAAAAGGTGTGGCGACGACGATACGCAGCCATTAACGACTTTGAGCGCTTGCTGGCCCAGAATGACATGATTATTCTGAAGTTCTATTTGCATATTAGCTACGAGGAGCAGGAAAGACGCTTACTGGCTCGTCAGGAGGATAGGACCAAAGCCTGGAAACTCTCGTCGGCCGATTGGGCGGAGCGTAAATACTGGGACGATTATCAAAAAGCCTATGGGGATGCGCTCTCCAAGTGCAGTACGGATGAAGCTCCCTGGTATATCGTGCCAGCTAATCGTAAATGGTATCGCAATTTGCTCGTGGCACGTACACTCGTTTCTACCTTGCGTCCATATAAGAAAGAGTGGCAAGCCAAATTAGTGAAGCGGGGAGAGCAGGAACTTGCGCGTATAGAGAAGTTGCTGCAGGCGGGCGATGAACCCGTTGAAGCAAAGCCTCTACTACGTAGCTAGGGTTCTCCAAGAAGACGACATCGAGAAAGGAGAAGGATGATGCAAGTTGCATGGAAAGTTGAAGCAGGTAGCAACGTCAAGTTGCAGGACTATGATCCCGACTATGTTGATGAGCATACGGATCCCGCATTGGCGAGGGCAGAACTGGAACAACTCGGTAAGGAACTCGGTGAGTTACAGGAGTTGTTGGCAGCGGCCCACCATCATAGCTTACTCGTCGTGTTGCAGGGGATGGATACCAGTGGCAAGGCTGATACGATTCACCAGGTCCTCTCCCGAGTCAATCCACAGGGATGCGAGGTGCGTTCGTTTAAAGTCCCTACATCTCGGGAAGTGGACCATGACTTCCTCTGGCGTGTGCATCGGGTCACTCCAGGCAGAGGTGTCATTGGCATTTTCAATCGCTCCCACTATGAGGACGTGCTGGTCGTGCGCGTGCATAACCTGGTGCCACAAGAAGCCTGGAGTCGCCACTACGCAGCCATTAACGACTTTGAGCGCTTGCTAGCTCAGAATGACATGATTATTCTGAAGCTCTACTTGCATATGAGCTACGACGAGCAGGAAAGACGCCTACTGGCCCAACAGAAGAATCAAACGGACGCGTGGAAAGTCACTACTGCCGATTGGGCTGAGCGTAAATACTGGGACGATTATCAAGAGGCCTATGAGGAGGCTCTCTCCAAGTGCAGCACCGATGAAGCGCCCTGGTATATCGTTCCTGCTAACCAGAAGTGGTATCGCAATTTGCTCGTGGCACGCACACTCGTTTCTACCTTGCGTCAGTATAAGGATGAGTGGGAGGCGCACTTAGT
>Ga0137360_10002902_pt1 | contig 10260 bp, 11 predicted proteins | sample Mad1_60_16metaG_FD_104924 | JGI IMG/M metagenome (GOLD analysis project Ga0137360, IMG submission 104924) | Vadose zone soil microbial communities from Angelo Coast Range Reserve, California, USA - Mad1_60_16 metaG | ecosystem: Environmental > Terrestrial > Soil > Vadose zone | place: USA... | reverse complement strand
CGCACACCGCCTGGCCTGGAGCGTTACACAGTTACAAACAATTGTCGGCATTTACGCTATGTGGCATAGGGCTATAATAGAGCTACGGGAGAGATACCAGGCGGCTGCAAAGATCGTCCCATGGCGTCAAGATAAAGAACTGCCAAATGTGCCTCGTCCCGCCCGGAGGCCGCGAGGCCTTTGTACGTATATTGGACAGAGAGCGAAGGCGCAGTCATAAAGACGATCCCTTATGACTACGCTCGCCCTGACCTGGAATGGTGTTGCTATGGCGAAAAAGATTCTCATCATGGATGACGACCCGACGATTGCCGACCTGCTGACAGAAGCATTAGCAGATGAAGGCTATGAAACGCATATGGTCACACAGAGCCTACGGTTCTACGACGCTGTGCGCGAGCACCGGCCCGACCTCGTCTTGCTCGATCTGATGATGCCCTACCTGGATGGACGCGATGAGCTGAGGCTGATGGCGATGTTCGTCGATCACCGGATTCCCGTAATCGTCGTCACCGCAGACCTGCGAGCCACAAACGAGGAGCCGGAATTCCGCCAGGCTGGCGTGGTGCATATTGTCTACAAACCCTTCGATCTCGAAAAGCTGGTGGAACTGGTAAGGGGGACGATTGGCGAACCGGAAGGGGCAACGCCATGAGCCAGACTTCGTCAGAGGGCGAGGCGCCAAAGGTCCGTGTTGCCCTGGATGCGATGGGAGGCGACAACGCCCCTGGCGAGATTGTGTTGGGGGCCGTGCAGGCCGCTCGTGAGTATGGGCTGGGCGTTTACCTGGTGGGACGTGAGGATGCTATTCGGGCAGAACTCGCCAGGCACGATACGCGAGGCCTCGACCTCCCCATCATCCACACCGATGAAGTGATTGAGATGGATGAGCACCCGGCCACCGCCGTACGACGCAAGAAGTATGCTTCGATGACAATTGCACTCCAGCAGGTGCGTGACGGTGCGGCGCTCGGGGCTGTTTCGGCTGGCAATAGTGGCGCGATGTTGGCGGCTTCCCTCTTTACACTCAAGCGCATTGCGGGCGTGGAGCGACCGGCACTGGGTGGCGTCTTCCCCACAAAAGATGGCGCTTGCCTGGTGATCGATATGGGAGCCAACACCGACTGCAAGCCTGAGTACCTGCAACAATTCGCGCTCATGGGCTCTATCTATATGCAGCGTATTTTTCATGTGCCCTCGCCCCGCGTTGGCCTGCTTGCCAACGGCGAGGAAGAAAGCAAAGGGAACCAGCAGGTACAAGAGGCGCACCGGCTACTGAAGACCAGCGCTACAACACTTGGCCTGAATTTCATCGGCAACATCGAGGGACGTGCTATCCCCATAGGAGCCGCCGACGTGGTGGTCTGCGATGGCTTTGTTGGCAACGTGGTACTCAAGTTGAGCGAAGGACTGGCCGAGACGCTGATAGGGATGTTGCGTGCACAAATGACCAGTTCATTGCTCAACAAGCTCGCAGCAGGCATCTTGCTTCCAGGCCTACGCAAGGTCTTCGGACGTCTGGACTACGCTGAGTACGGCGGAGTGCCGCTTCTGGGCGTCAATGGCTCTGCCATTATTGCCCATGGCCGCTCGAACGCAAAGGCCATCAAGAATGCCTTGCGTGTTGCTCGCCAGACGGCGGAGACGGGTGTTGCAGTCGCCATTGCGGATGGGCTGGCAAAACTAGGGACGGGTGCGCCTGGTTAGCTAGCTTTTCTTCTTTTGGCGTTTGGCGGTTCCGCCCATTTTGCCAATGCGGCTATAGAAATCTGCATCTTGCCGCTCCTTGGTGGTATTCCCACCTTTTTTGCCCATCTCCGAGAAATGGCTCGAGCCATACTTGTCCACGTTGGCCTGGCCACCCTTCTTGGCAATGGAGCGGTAGTATTCGCTGCCGCGCTTTTCCTTGAGCGCCGTTCCGCCTTTTTTGCCGATGCGTCGATAATAGTCTTCACCATACTTATCGCGGACCACACTTCCCCCTTTGCGGCCCGCTTCTGCTGTTGTCATGGGGGTGGGTTTCACTTCGCCTTCGGGCTCCATCCTGTACCCCTTTCCTGGGCATACTACCCAGGTGAAATAGTTGTAAGGGCACCCAGAAGCAGCAAGTTTTGTATAGCCGCCCTGGAGGCCCTTATGTTGTGTTCCAAGTATACCGAAAAGCTCAACTTGTGTCAATAACCAAGCAATCAACAATAAGTCCTCTGGACAAACTAGAGCAGGGCTATTTACAAGTCGCGTTTCTTTGCCTTTCCTCGCGCCTGCGGCGCTCGCTGAGAGAAATTGTGGAGGTGGTGGCGGGCTTTCAGCCCGCCACCACCTCCACAATTTCTCTCAATGCCGGCCCGCTTGTGGGCCGGCATGAGCAAAAGGACAACTTGTAAATAGCCCTGAAACTAGAGTGAGGAGAGTTGTTCAGAACATCCTGGTCTGGGTGGTACGGGGGATTTCGCGTTTCGCTCAGTGAACGTGCGGAGAGAAGAGGAGGAGATCAGGCTCTTTTTATCAGTCTTTTGAATGTGGGTCGAAGGCATCGCGCAAGCCATCGCCGAGGAACGAGAATGCTAGCACAATGAGGGTAAGCACTATAGAAGGAAGCAAGATCTCCCAGGGATGGGTTTGGATAGAGCTTGAAGCATCCGAGATCATCAGGCCAATGCTCGACCCCGGCGGCTGTACCCCCAGGTTAAGCAGGCTCAGTCCAGCCTCCCCGGTAATAGTGCCGGCAATATTCAGCGTTGAGGCCACAACCACAATACTGAACAAGTTGGGAACAATATGGCGCAAGATAATGCGCGCATCACTCGTCCCACACGTTCGTGCCGCCTCAACAAACTGGTGCTCCTTGAGTTGAAGGGTCTGCCCGCGCACATAGCGCGCCATCAGGGGCCACGCTGTGAAGGCCAGGGCAAGAGATACAAGCAAGAGGCGTGCGTTCCCATTTGGACCAATCACTGGAACACTCGAAAGAGTGGTATCCGCCCACGTACCAAAGATACCGGTGAGCAAAATGGCGAATAGTAGGCCGGGGAAGGCGAACATGATATCAGTGAAGCGGGCCAATACCTGATTGATCCAACCGCCATAGTAGCCGGCAAGCACGCCGACGAGGATACCCATTCCTATATCGACCACTTCAACCAGAATGGCAACTGTCAGTGAGATCAGCATACCCTGCATGAGACGCGCGAGCAGATCGCGCCCAATGGCGTCGGTGCCGAGCCAGTACTGTCCCGAGATGAACTCATCCGGGCGATCAAGTTCCTGGTGAAAAGGGTTATGATACACCTCCGGGCCTATGATCGTTCCACTGATGTTGCTACGATAGGGGCCGCCAATATGCTGGTAGATCGGTGGTCCAATGAGCGGAATCACGATAAAGAGCAAGATCACGGTGAGACCGGCTACTGCGCGCTTATCGCGCCGCAGCCGACGTAACGAATGTTGAGAAGAATCAAACTCCTGTTTCTGATCCTTCATTTCCATGGGCGTCACTGCTTCCTATTGGACCTTAATGCGTGGATCAACAACTGTGTACAGGATATCTGACAGCAAGTTCCCCACTACCACGGCGACTGCTAAAAGAATCCCAGTGGCCTGAATGACGGGATAGTCCCGAGTGGTGATGGATGTCAAGGTAGTCAGAGCAATGCCAGGGATGTTAAAGATCTGCTCAATGAAGAAAGCGCCTGTGACAAGAAGTCCAATCGAGAGACCAAGAACAGTGACCAGTGGGATCATCGCATTGCGCAACGCATGACGGTAGATGACGATGTGCTCGCGCAAGCCTTTAGCACGCGCCGTACGCACATAATCCTGGCGTAAGACTTCCAACATAGTCGTGCGGGCGAGACGAGCCATATAAGCCATGCCAAGCGCGGCATAGACAAGGATTGGGCCTATCTTGAACTGTAGATCGCTCCACGTATATTGCCACGGATTGCCCCAGTTGGCAACCGGCCAACCAAGACCAGTATTCTGATCGAGCCAGACGATGGCTACCTGGAACAGAACTGCGAGAACAAAAGCAGGAGCTGCGTACAGAAATAACATCACCCCCATAGTGAGAGTGTCGATCCAGGTATTGGCTTTGAGTGCAGAGATGATGCCCAGAGGGATACCTATCACGATATTCAACGTGAGTGCCCAAAAAGCTAACTCGGTCGAGACAGGCACACCAGTTGCGAGGATATCCCAGACGGAGCGATTCTGCTGTATGATCGAAAGTCCAAAATCCCCCCTGAGCAGCCTGGTGATGAAATTGAAGTACTGTTGGTACCAGGGAAGATCTAACCCATACGCATGTTTGAGTGCCAGGTAGGTCCGCGTAGTAAAGTGCTGGCCCAACAACGTGTGGATAGGATCACCAGGGGCAAAGTAGCCCATGATGAAGGTAATGAAGGTGACACAGATGAGGACGAACACAAGCCCTATCAACCGCTTGACCAAAAATTGGACCATACTGTACCCTCACTTTTTTGTTTATTTTAATCTGCTACTGCTTTCATTGTCAAGTTAGCTTGAATGGAAGAGAGGGATAGGAGGCGTAACTATTCAGGACTGCTCGCCGCCTGCGGCGGCTCGCCTTTTTGGTGGTGAGTGCGGGCTGTGCCGCTTGCGGCACAGCCCGCACTCACCACCAAACCCCCCTGCGAACTGCCGGAGGCAGTGAGGAGTCTTGAAGAGAAGTGACCTGAATAGTTACGCTTCCTATCCCTCTCGAATGCTGCACGGGAAAGAGCATGAAAGATGTTCTCCGCACAGGAGAAACAACCGGCTATACAGAGGCGTTAACGCACGGCATGTCCGTAGAGATGTAGATGTTGGCCCAGTCATTTGGCGGGGTCAACCCTAGCGGGTTAGCCGCACCGCCTCGCACGCATGGCTTGTGTAGGCCAGAGGCAGTCTGCTGCTCCATCGGCAACCATGCCACATCGTTGACCAGTTGCTGCTCCACCTGGTTGTACATTGCAAGGCGAGCAGGGCCAATTGGGGCAGAGTCAGCCTGCTCCATAGCTTGCTGATTTGCTTGTTGAGCAGCTGCATCGGTAGCATTGTTTTGCCCATAGTTCATACTGTTCTGTCCCGTACCCTTGTCAAACAGAAGCGTTGTCCAGTCTTGCGGGTCAGGATAGTCAGCGGACCAGGCCGGACCAGCATAGAACTGCAAGGGATTGTTGGAACCCAAACTTGTATCCTGGACCAGGGTGTTGAAATCAATATCATTGGTTTGGACATTGACGCCCAGGACGCTCTGCCACATCTGCTGTAAAGCAGCGGCCTCGTTCTTGGTAGTAGGGTCCCCACCACTTGAGAGCGTCAGGGTGATGGGCGGGAGCTGTGCAGTGCTGGCGTAGTGCTCCTCCTGCAGACCCTGCTGAAACAATTGCCTGGCCAGTGTGGGATCACCTGCTGTCCCCTTGACTCCGGCAGGACCGGTCAGGCCTGCGTAATACCCTGGCATGCCCTGTGGGATAATGTGGTTGGTGGGGATAAAAGTATCCTTCCAGATCGTATGCACGATGAGATCTTTGTTGATTGCCAATGCGAATGCCTGACGAATTTTGATATCATCGAATGGCTTCTTCTTGTAGTTCATCGTGTAGTAGTTGATCGCCAAAGTCGGTTCCTGGTGGAAGTCTGGACGTGACTTATCCTGAACAAAAAAGCTCGTAGGAATATAGGTACTATCAACCTGGTTGGCCAGGTAGGCCTGATAGACGGTGGGCGCCTGCTGGTAGAACGGGTAGAGCAGCTTGGCCAACTGCGGATGGGGACCGTAGTAGTTGGGATTGGGCACGAAGTCTATTTCCCTACCGTGGATATACCGGGATACCTTGAAGGGGCCATCACCGCCGCCCTCAGTCAGGTGGTCAGTCCACTTTATGCCATACTGATCGATTAAGCTCTTCTCGACCACGAAGGAGCATGAGTAGGTCAGCGCGTCCAGGAAGAAGGAGTACTTTTTGTCCGTTATGATCACTACGGTACTAGGAGTTGGTGCGAGCAGGCTATCGCCGATGAGGGTCTTGATCTTGCCTGCTTCAAACTTGTCGGAGTCCTTGATATACTTTAAATAAAAGGGACCTGTCGGTGAGTTGGTGGCTGGATTCAGAGCACGATTAATACTATAGACCACATCCTGTGAGGTCAGGTCTGTACCATCACTAAATTTGAGACCAGAGCGCAGGGTGAACTTGTAGGTCACGCCATCGGGCATGATCTGGTGGGACTGTGCAAGCTGGTCCACCACGTTGAGGTGGTCATCCAGTTCTACCAGTCCAGTGAAGACATTCTCAATAGCGGCGATAGAGAGCGCATCCGTTGAGAGGCCGGGGTCCAGGGTTTTGATATCTGCGGTGCCGGCCTCTGCGCCGGAGACGAGGACTTGCCTATTTTGAGGAGCTTTTGCGTGACTGCCTGTAGTAGGCGATGTGTGACCACCACAAGCAGCGATCAGCATCGCTACAAGGCACAAGAGGCTCGGCAGTACCCCTCGTGTAAATTTCTTTCCAGGTCGCATGTGTGATTTCTCCTTCTTTGGTAGAAACGTAACTATTCAGGCCAGGCTACTCGCTCACCCACCTGAGCGAGTCGCCTTATGTAGAATGCCGATTTATCGAGCATCGTTCGTAGAACGGCCGATTTATCGAGCACGTGCGACGAGGAGTCCTGAGTAGTTACAAATATCGTGGTATCAACAGCATCCAAATTTGTTGAACAAACCTGGACACCGCGTTCTCGCCGCCCTGAATCAGTCCGCCACTCTCAGCGTTCCTGCCACATTCCGAGATGGTATCGACTCAGGTATATCCCAAAAGAGCATGTGGGTTGGGACGTGCCCCGTTGGGATCAACGATAGCCCTACCGCATTTCGTGCCGAATGCTCGGCGGGCCTGGCCTGCCAGTCTTTGGCGGGGTGTCCCTCTGGCAGGCGACTCCCATCTGCCCTTTAGCCAGACGGGGCGGGATCTGCGCGCCTCTTGTCGCGCCATTCCCAATGCAGCTTGTGATAAAAGCTGTGATGCATATTTTTCGATGCATTGTGGTCGGCATTCGCCTCATAGTGACAGCTGGGACAGAAGAACAATTTCCCCCACTTCTCCACAATGCGCTTGCCGCCTCGATAGGAAAACCTTTCCCCTTTCGCGCCGCATCGGGAGCAGTACTGTGAGGTGCCGTGTGGATTGACTTCGACTGTTACCGTGCTGCATGAGGCATAGGCTTTGTCTTTCGTGTACTGATTGATTTTGCCTCGCAACTGGTTCGCCTGGCGGCGATTCATCCGCCTGGATTTGCTACCGCCTTTGGGTCTGATCTTACGCAACCGCTCAAAGAGCAGAATGCAACCGGGGTATTTCGCGCAGATCTCGGCAATCTGGTGGGCAACCTTGTGAGCCGCGTCCTCGTTCGTCCGCCTAACATGCCGCCAAAGCTGTTGGTTGCTGTGTTCTCCTTTGATAGGTTTACCGGTCTGCCATTGTTTCCTGGCGATTTTTTTGAGGTGCCGATAGCGCGCCTGGTCGAGACCGTGATCCGTCAGGAAGACTGTCTCAATGATCCTCTCATCCTGTCTGACTGTGACCACCGCCAGATTTTTGACATTCAGATCGACCCCGATTGTCACCAGATGCGGATCTTCTTTCCTCTCTTTGACCCGCTTGGCCTCAACATGCTTCACCTGCGGGAAGTGCAGAGCCGCGCTCTTTTTGCCTACGATCAGCTTGGGACTTTGGGTTTCCCAGACGGGATCACGCCAGCGCGCTTCAAAGTAGCGGCTCAGTTTGACGGGATAGTTGTGCCACTGCCACTGCGTTCCGGTGTAGACCTTGAGCCGAGCGAAACAGGTGTGCGGACCCGTGCGCAGGTCCGTCTCGTCCAGGTCCAAACAGAACGCTTCGTCATAGAGGGTCGGATGATTGCTGGCTCCTGGACTGCCAGGTTGCCCCTTTTTCTTGCCTCTGGTGTTCCAATTCGCCAGATTCGAGAGGTAGGAGCGCGCCTTGCCCAGGGCATCTTTGATCACCGAGCGGCGGTAGATGAACGGGAACTCGGGAAACTGCTCGCTAAAGTGGTAGGAGGGCAACGGATGAGGATGGGCAGCCGTCGCCACCGTGAGGGATTCGGCCCAGGTGAGCAGCTCGTTTGGACTGATCAGCCGTTCTCGTTCCTCTTGATGCTTCTCCGAGAAATACCGCACACGCTCGGTCAGCTTGTCGGAATGCGCCAGAAAAAAGGCGAGGTAGAAAGCACGGGCTGCATCCAGGATCTTGGCCGTCTCTTCGAGATAGGCTCGTTTACTCGTATTCACTCCGCCACGTGTGCGGAAGGCGAGATCAAGGAGCAACTTGGTGGTGCGGCTGGCCTGCCCCATTCGTCTCCTCTTCCTGCTCACATTCCTTGAGCACGGTTTCTACTCGCTTGCGAACCCCTTGCGCTCGGTGGCCGTAGAGTCTGCCTGCAAACACGGTCACGATGGTGAGCAAATCCTGCACCAGTTCTTCCGTCGGTTCAAGCTGTTTGGGTGGATCGAGCACTTCCAGGCGCACCCCCTGCCAGCGAAAAGCTTCTTCGAGATACCCAAAGCCGAAACGCACCAGCCGGTCAGGATATTCGATCAACACGACCTCGACGGCTCGTTGTCCTACCAGCGCCAGCAGCCTCTTCATTCCTTTGCGGCGTTCATTGAGACTCGAAGCTTGTTCGGTGATCACCTGCACCACTTGATAGCCGCGCTCGCTTGCCGCTTCCTTGAGACGCTCAGTTTGCCGCGAGAGATTCCCATCCTGCTCTTGCCTGACGCTCGATACCCGCGCATAGAGGACGCATCGCTCGGCTCCCGCTAGACCTTTGTCCAGCCTGCGCAGCCGGGAAATCTCCTCGATGGGAATACGTCTCTGGTTCCCGACTGTGCGCACGGTCCGCAATTTTCCAGCTTCATCCCATCGGATCAGGGTCCTGATGGATACTCCCAATTCTTCGGCTGCTTCCTTGGGATGAAGCAAACGTTTGTTCTTCATCTCTCAAGTATACAGACCATGTCAAGCTTTGTCAAGCTTTGTGAAAGGTCGGGTGTAGACCGCTGCAAACGGTGGCATGCTTACTATTATACGCTACTTAGACGGTGCTCATATTACGTCTCGTTCTGTGAATATCTCTCATAGGAGGCGGGAAAACAGCGGCTTTCGCCTCTGGACAAACTCGCCCCGAATGTCTATACTATGAGGAAGAGAAATGTATCAATGTGTTTCAAGGAGTATATGCCTGCATGGGTGAAAAATTTGCTGATGATGTGAGACGGTGCTTCGCCAACGGTCCCAGGCTGCTTTCCCCTCTCCCTGTGTCCACCAATGACCAATGGCAGCGCAAACAGATACCTGGACAACCACCTTCTTTGTGGCACTTGTGCTCTAGCTGGATTCAGTATCACAGCACGCAACTACGCTGGGATATTGAGCGTTTTCTGGCCCGGCGTTTCAACCGTCGTTGGGGGGCTCATAGGTGAGCCAATCCCCCCCAGTAATAGACACGAAGCCAACCACGACATCCCACAACATCTTTGCCCGCGTCTACGAGCTGCTGAACAGTGGTCTGGCCGAAAGCAATTTCATGATTCCCTTGCGCCGGGAGATGGTTGGTAAGGCCCACGGCCTCGTTCTGGAGATCGGCGCAGGCACAGGATTCAACTTCCCCTATTACCAACCTGGGCAAGTCGAGCGAGTGGAGGCCATCGATCCCGATACGGCGATGCTGCGCTATGCACGCGAACGCCTGAAGACGGCGCGTGTCCCTATCATACTCACGCAAACGGCAGTGGAAACGTTGCCCTTTGCCGACAAGACTTTTGACACTGCGGTGGCAACTCTCGTTTTCTGCTCCGTCACCGACCCTCTACGTGGATTCCGCGAGGCCATGCGTGTGCTGAAGCCTGGCGGAACATTGCTGCTGGTGGAACATGTGCGCTCCCAGGGTGCCATAGCAGCGCGTGTGCAGGATGCGCTCGTACCGCTGACGAAGCGACTTTCGGGCAATTGCCACTGGAACCGCGCTACGGCACGGACGGTGGCCGAGGTGGGTTTCCAGGTCACGTTTAAGCGGGACATACATAGCCCACTGATGCCGATGATTTTGCTGGAGGCGACGAAAAACTAAGGTCTCAAACTGCCCATACCTGCACCGTCTTGTCAGCGCCACCAGAAGCAAGATACTTTCCATCGCGGGACCAGGCTATAGCAAGCACCCCGGACAAATGCCCACGAT
>Ga0137360_10002895_pt1 | contig 10264 bp, 10 predicted proteins | sample Mad1_60_16metaG_FD_104924 | JGI IMG/M metagenome (GOLD analysis project Ga0137360, IMG submission 104924) | Vadose zone soil microbial communities from Angelo Coast Range Reserve, California, USA - Mad1_60_16 metaG | ecosystem: Environmental > Terrestrial > Soil > Vadose zone | place: USA... | reverse complement strand
CCCACGAACGCGGAATCTCCCCATGCCTCGACCAGCGAGGCGCAATAGGTTCCTACCGCCCCGGGCCTCGGCAAGCCATGCGCGGCGATCCAAGCAACCGACTGTGCAGTCAGAACGCCGCCCGCCGAACATCCATAGATGCCGATGTTCTGTGGTTTGTAACGCTTCAACAATGCCGTGTACACCGCAGCGACGTCTTCGCTCGCCGCCGGGAAGGTGGCCTCCGGGCCCTGGCGGTAGTCGATGGAGATCACTTTCAACTTGCCGACGCTGGCGACTGGAATGGATTCGACCAGTCCGCCGCTGTGCGCGCCCCACAGGAAGGCGCCGCCGTGTAAGTTGATCAGGACGCGCCCGCGATTTGCTGCGCTCACCCCGCTTGCGGGGGTCACGATGTCCGCCCCGACCCCTGCAATCCTTTCGGACTTGATCTCGACGGGGTATAGCTTCTTCATTCGCTGGACGCGATCGGAGTTGATCGCATCGTAGTAGCGCCGACTCGCGTCTATCGGTCCGCCAAGGCCCGGTGCCGGTGGCCGCGTCGCATCCCGAAGGAACTGTGCAAGCGCTTCATCCGAGGCATAGTGCGAAAATGGAATGCTCAACGGTCCCGACGTAATCGCGCCCGAAGGCGCCACAATGGTGGAAGGGGTGGGCGGCATGGTCGAGCCGGCTGGCTGCGCCGCCGGCAGGACTGACGCCGCAATCAGCAGGCCACAGGCGAACAAGCTGCGGGCCAGCAGGTTGATCCGGAACGGCGCGTAGGGGAAGGCCATGAAATCCAGCTGCATTTTCGCCCCTGAATAACCACCCGTCGAGCTTATCAATTTCATGTGAGGGATTCCCCTCCCGCGAAGGGAGTCTCAGACGCTTTGTACTTCACAATGAGTCGGCCAAGTCCATGAGATTGGCCGCGAACCGTTGCCATGTCCGACACGGGTCATCGCCTATTTCAAATCGGTACACAGGGCTGGTGCAAAGAGAACGCGTCGCGGAAAGCGGCCACAACAATATGTTGGACAACTGACGCTGCTGGTCGACTTCGAAACCGGATTTCCGGTCGTCGTGCTCAGAGACCTCGGCCGATGCCGAGACCTCTGCACTCAGTCGGTATGGCCTGCAGGTCAGAACCTGCACGAGCACTGGATAGTCCGCAAGTCACCCGCGTCTCTCGCCCTGTGACGAAGTGATGATTGGGCAGTTACCTGAAATGCGAGTTTTTTCGGTCATTACGAATCCGGCAGCCTCAGTTGCTAACTTTTCTTCTTCAGATTTCAACGCGTGAGCCTTTGACGGGTCCGCCAAGGTGACTTTGCTGAGTTGCCAGTAGATGTCATCAAACGATGCCGATGACGCCTGACGGATGAAAGGCAGTCAGGTGCATAGTTAGCATGCGGCGCCGCTACCGCGGCATCCGTCGCTTCCGTGTGCGGGTAGGCATTTCGCTTTGCTTTGCCCCAAACAATAATAGCCGGCAGTTCAATGATCTGTTTTGCGTTTCCGTCTCCGTCCGAATTACCTTTCTCTGCGTGCACGATACCGACCGTCGCCAAGACTGTCGCCATTGCGGTGGTTACCGTGATTAAATTAATCGATCGAACCATTTCCGTGACTCCTAGAATACAGGTGATGAGTTAGAAGGCTGCAGAGAACTTTGCGTGTGGTGAATATTTGTCAATCACAGGAAAATGGACCGGGCGCATCGGCACATTATTACTCTGCCGCGGAAACCGTGTACCAGTCGCTAGCTCATCGACGGATTTATTTTTAGGTTCCCGAGCGTTGGCAATAACAATTGCCTCGGATCGGTCTTCTAGTGTAATGACGCTCGTTTCAAGGATATCGCCCGGATGCGGTTCGATAGGTTGGACGCCCAATTGCGGCCTGCCGTCTTTCGATCCACGTTTCGCGTGACACGCGACGGATCGCCAGCGGTGGACGTTGTTCAGGAGACTTTCATGCGTGCATGGCGCACGGTCGATTCGTTGGCTGATCAGAAGCCTCATCGCATTCTCGCCGCGGCAGAATCGTCGCAATGAACCACGAAGAGTTTCAGCGAACCACCGGCGCCGATCCGACACATCTTAACGAGGCGCTGCGCCAGCACCTCGCGCACTGCGCTGAGTGTGTCGAGTATTACGCAGATGTCCTAAGTCTAGAGGCGCGTCTGCGGTCCGCGCTCGAGATCTCGCTGCCCTACCGTCCGCTCCCCCCGGCACGGGATAGCCCGGCGGTCTGGGGGTATGGTCTGGCCGCAGCGTTCGCCCTGGTGACCATTGCGTCGCTGGCTATGTTAGTGGGATTTCCGCGGCAGGCTCTCGCCCGCGCGGTGGCCCAGCACGTGGACGATGAGCCGAGCGCTTTCGTGCAAACTCAGCCGATCGACCCCACAGAACTCTTGCGCGTGCTGAAGGCTTCTCACGTCGCGCTACGACCAGACGGCCCGACGGTAACGTATGCGAACCACTGCGAATTGCGCGGGCACTCAGCGTTTCATTTTACCGTGCTGGCCGCCCATGGCCCCATGGTCGTGATGGTATTGGCCGACGATCCGGTGTCCTCGCGGCAGCTTTTTTCTGAACACGGTTATGAGGGCGAACTCCGGCCGGCGCCACGAGGGGCAATCGCCATGGTGGGCAAGCACTCGGAGGATTTTGACGCGGTCGCAGCTTCCGTTACCGCCAGAATTCGATATCTGGATTGAAATCGGTGGTTCTCGATCTTCGATCAGCCATATCGTCGTTGCCAAAGGTAGCCGACTGGTTTTTGTCGCCGGACAAGTGGCTGAGGACAGTCAAGGCAATCTTAGTGCCAATTATAGGCGTGAGCACTTCGCAATGATCGAGGAGGGCCGAATTGCATCGTTCGGAGATCACAAGTCGACTGACACGCTAGTAGGCGTCGCCGCGCTGTTTAGACCCGATTAGCTTCTCGAGGGACGCTATCGCGGTCCTTGACAACGGGACTTAGCCAAATATTCCCCAGCATTGCACGCCCGGCGTCAGCTCAATCTCAATTGTCCGCCACATTGGTCCTGCAAAGCCGAGGAAAAAAAGTATTCTGTTAGAAGTACGCTAAGCCTCGGCTATTAAAGCGTCTTCTTTTCCAGTTCTGGAACCGTCTCGCGGCTGCGTCGCACCAGCTGATCAATGGCGAAGGGTCCTGAACCTCCCAACACCAGCGCGGCCAAGCCCGCGAGGTAGAGGAGGTCCGTCTCGTATCCCGGCTGTCCGAAGTGAGCGCCGGCCGCAGTCACCGATTGGAGCTTGATGGAGCTGAAGCCATACGGCAGGTGTACGGTAAAGATGGCGACGAGCAGCACAAACGCCATCGGGATACTGGCGAGAGGAATAAACGCTCCGACAATCACAGCCAATCCGCCGAGTAGCTCGACAAGAACCGTCGCCCACGACAACAACGTGGAAGCGGGCATTCCGAGCGTGTGCAGAATATTGGCAAAGTCATCTGGACCTCGCGCGAGTTTCGCGTAACCGTGCTCCATAAAGCCGTAGCCGACCATCAAACGGAGCGGGATCGCGTACCAAGCCTCTCGCAGAGAGGGAAACAGGTGGGAGCAGCGGGTAATAAGGTTGTTCATGCAGGATACTCCGCTTGGGGTGCCAAATGGTTACAGGTGCCAAGACAAAAATCGTTGCGCGTACGTCTGAGAGATCCTCATCCGGCTGCGAAGTAAGCGCAGGGTCTTCCATGGCGACAAGATCCGCAAAGCCGACAATCTCGATTCGCTAGCGCTCGTACAGGGTTAGCGACTGGCAGACGTTTTGCGCGTCAGGGAAATAATTGTCCGATGCGCCCGGTCTAATCTCCCGTGACTGACAAATCCACGTCATGCGCAGAGTCTTCTGGATGTAACCTGCGGCACGCGCGGCACGAACTCATGATATGGAGCATGCGTGTCAGAGGTTGAATCCCGACTGAAAGACCTGATGTTGCTGAGCCTGGGAGGCGACGGCATGGCATATCGTGAGCTCCTGTCGAAGCTCTCAGTGCGCCTGCGCGCGTACTATCGCAGGCGTTTAGGTCAGGGCTGTTCGGACGCCGAGGATCTCGTGCAGGAAACGCTGATCGCCATTCACGCCCGTCGGGCAACCTTTGATCGAACGCAACTCTTCACGCCCTGGGCCTATGCCATGGCGCGCTATAAGCTCGTCGACTATCTACGGCGCTCAAGGGTGCGCGCCGCCGTGTCGATGGACGATTGCGAGGAATTCTGTGCGATGGACGAGACTGAGCAGGCCGCGGCCTCCCGCGATGTGGATTCCCTTCTGTCCAGATTGCCGAATGCCATGAGCGAGGCTATTCGCCTTACGCGAATCGAGGGGCACTCGATAGACGATGCAGCGCAGCGTACGGGAAAATCTGCGGCGGCGACCAAGGTGAGCATTCATCGCGGACTGCTGCGTTTGGCAAGATTGCAAGCGGCAGGGGCACTCGATGCAGACGACTGACCTTATCGACCGTCTTGCTGCGGACCTGCACCCGACCTCACCAGGCGCGGCGTGGAAAACTCTTGCCGTCGCGCTATCGGTCGGTTCCGTGGTCGCCCTCGGTGCGGCGTGCGTGTCCTTTGGCAAGGGGAACGCCTTCGCGGCCATGTTGCTCACGTCTTCGCTCTGGATGAAGTGGGCGTATGCGCTTGGCGTGAGCGCAGCGGCGCTCAGCCTGTGCGCGCGCTTGGCGCGTCCGGAAGGCGCCCCCGGCGCGCTGCCTTTCCTGCTTGGAGTTCCGCTTCTCATGCTGGGTGCCATCGCGCTCATGGAGGTCGCCGGCCTTCCCGCGGACGAGCGGCGTGCCCTGTGGCTCGGGCGAACGGCAGTGATGTGTCCGTGGACCATTGCGGCACAGGCGATTCCCATTTTCGTCGCCGTGCTGTTGGCCCTTCGTCAACTGGCGCCGACGCGGCCGCGATTGGCGGGCTTCAGCGCGGGTTGTCTAGCCGGCGCCATTGCCGCCGGGTTGTACGCGATTTATTGCAAGGAAACCGCGGCGGCGTTCGTTGTGACTTGGTACACGGCGGGTATTCTCTTGCCAGGTCTAGTTGGAGTTCTCATCGGCTCGCGTGTTCTGCGTTGGTAGAGCCCGCAGCGGCTGAGGCTTTTCGACTCATCCCCGACGTATTAAAGAACCGTCGTTGCCGCTGTCCGCAATATTCGAGGACGATCACCGGTCCACTTCAGGGTAACCACAATTACGAGGAACCTCCGATGAAATCTCTCGCTATTGCCGCGTGGGCGGTTGCACTAACGGCATTCGCGACGCTGTCGCTTTCTGCTGAAATGCCGTTCAACCAGACACAGTTCGATGCGACACGAGCCGCGGGTAAGCCCGTCGCGGTCGTATTCCATGCCGATTGGTGTCCGACTTGCCGTGCTCAAGCGCCAGTGCTGAAGCAATTGCTGGAATCCAAGGAATTGGAGAGCGTTACGGTGTTCGTCGCGAACTTCGACACCGAAAATGCGCTGAAACGATCTCTCCGGGTCACTCAGCAAAGCACGATCGTGGTGTTCAAGGATGGTAAAGAGAGCGCGCGCTCGACGGGAGATACCCAGCCCGACCGTCTGTCGGCGCTCCTACACCACGCCATTTCCTAACCCTTAGGGCTCTGCGATGAACTTCGGTGCAGCCACTTATGGACTCGGCGTGATCGCCGGGGCCTTATCGACACTGTCGCCTTGTGTATTGCCGTTGGTGCCCGTATTGCTCGCCTCCGCGATCAATGCGCACCGCTGGGGGGCTTTGGCGCTGGGAGCGGGATTGGCGCTTTCCTTCACGATCGTCGGCATCTTTCTGGCCACCTTGGGTGCATCGCTCGGTCTCGATCCCGACACGTTTCGGGTCGTGGGCGCCGTGATCCTGACTGTCTTCGGCCTCATTCTGCTGGTTCCAAGATTGCAGGATGTATTTGCGAGCGCCACCGGCGCCCTGAGTAATTCGGGCAATCAGCTGCTCGCGCGCGTGACCCTCGATGGATTCTCGGGCCAGTTCTTGGTAGGGCTCCTCCTGGGTGTCGTCTGGAGCCCCTGTGTCGGACCCACGCTCGGCGCGGCGACCACACTCGCAAGTCAAGGCAAGGGCTTGGGGCAGGTTGGCCTACTGATGCTGCTTTTCGGTCTCGGTGCTGCGGCCCCGTTGGTGTTGCTCGGATTCTTGTCGCGTGCCAGCTTGATGAAAGTGCGGGGCCGTCTGTTGAACGCCGGCAAGGTCGGTAAGCAATTGCTGGGCATCGTCATGCTCGTCTTGGGTGTATTCATCGTGACGGGAGTTGATAAACCTGTCGAGGCCTGGATCCTCGATCGGACGCCGAATTGGCTCACGACGGTGACGACGAAGTTCTAAGTCCTGATCCGGGACGATTGGTCCGAGCTCAGGCGTCGACCGGTGCGCGATTAACCTTCGAGGTCAGCGGCCCCTAAGATTGGGGAGGGACTGTGATGGCGATGATTCGATCGCATGTGACGAAGGAAGTCAGTGCGCCCGGGTACGGATAAGAATGCGTTCTCGACTCACGACAGGCGAGCCTCCAGCGATCTAAAGTGTCCTCCGCTTGGGTCAAGTCCCGGAGGTTACGCAATCAATGCCACGTTCAGATGAAAGCCGCCCAGCGCGCCGATCCGACCCACCGACAGTCTCCACTGCCGCGCTCGACCGGGATCCCCATGGTGTTTTCCGCCGTCATCGGATTTTCACGCCGCTGATCCAACGCGAGGGCGGAGCTGGAGGAGGGGCTCGCCGCGCTGGTGGAGCGCTTGCCGCAACTTCAAGTTGACGGGTGTCCCCCGACGGTGTTTGGGCACGCTGGAATCCGGCGTGTGGACGCGATGCGGGTCAGTTGGCCGCGGTAGAGCGCGCCGAGCGGCCCCGGCGCCCGCCCAGATCCTGGACGCCGGCCGTTAACGGTTGACGAACTCCCATACTTTGGAGATCACGACCGAACCCTCGCCGACGGACGAGGCCACGCGCTTGACCGAGCCTGCGCGAACATCGCCCACAGCGAACACGCCGGGCAGCGAGGTGGCGAAGGGTGAGGCCGCCGATACGGTGCCGGTGATGACGAACCCTTTGTCGTCAAGTTTCACCAGGCCAGAGAGCCACTCGGTGTTCGGCGCGGCACCGACCATGATGAATAGCGCACGCGTGTCCAGGACGCGGCTCGCCCCGGTCTTTACGTCACGAATGGTCAGCGCCTCGAGATGGTCAGCGCCCTGCAACGCGCTCACCTCGGCGCCATACTCGATGGTGATCCCGGGGTCGGCTTCTAGCCGGCTGGAGAGGTAGCTCGACATTGAAGCGGCAAGCGACGACCCGCGGACCAGCACGCGCACGCAGCGGGCCGAGCGGCTGAGAAACATCGCGGCCTGTCCTGCCGAGTTGCCGCCGCCGATGATGACCGCTTCTGTTCCCTTGCAATAGCGCGCCTCCATATCGGTCGCGGCATAGTAAATGCCGGCGCCTTCGAAGTCGGCAAGCCGGTCGAGCGGGAGCCGCCGGTACTGCACTCCGGTCGCGACCACCACGGCCTTGGCTCGGACGCGCTGGCCGTTGTCGAAGGTGGCGCAGAAGCTCTCATCCTCGAGCCTCTCGAGGAGCACCACGCGACGCGGCATCGCGAAGCGGGTCCCGAATTTCATCGCCTGCACCTCGCCGCGCCAGACCAGGTCGGCACCGGAGATGCCCGTCGGGAAGCCCATATAGTTCTCGATGCGGCTCGAGGTCCCGGCCTGGCCGCCGATTGCAACGTCCTCCACGACCAGCGCGCAGAGGCCTTCGGCTCCTGCGTAGACCCCCGCAGCCACCCCCGCGGGCCCGCCGCCCACGATCAGCACGTCGAACTTCTCGTCGTTCAAGAAATCGAGATTGAGGCGGAGCAGCCGCGCGACCTTGTCGGGGGTGGGATCACGCACGACGACGTCGCGCCCGAAGATTACCGCGGGTACGGCCGGAGCGATTGCGCAACTGTGGGCGGTCGCGTCTGCTTCCGGGCTTCGCAGTGGCAACGAACTGTAGGGAATGCGGTTACGGCTCGCAAACTCCGCGATGCGGCGCACGTCGCGGTCCTCATCTTCGCCGATCAGCCGCAGGCTGGCTGCGGGGTCGTCGAGTTGGCGGCGGCGGCGCGCAGAAAACACCGTGATGATGATGTCGGACATCTCTGGGATTTGAGACATCAGCGTCAGCATCGTTTCACGCGGCACCTCGATCACCCGCGTGTCTCGAACCGCGCGCATCGGCACCGACCAGGCACCACCGTTCAGAAAGGAGATTTCCCCCATGAACTGTGTCGGACCGAGCGTGGAGGGAAAATGGCGTTCGTTGGTATAAGGATTCACCACCTCGATCTCGCCTTCCTCGACATAAACGAAGCGATCTATCGGTTCGCCGGGCCGCACAAGCAACGTACCCGCAGGATAAGTCCTGACCTCGCCCGCGGCGCGCAATGCTTCGACGTGAGCCGCTGCCAGCGGAGTGCGCTGCATCTGGCTTAAATCGCCGCCAATCGTTTCCATGTTTTATGCTCGTCCTCTATAGGCTCAGGCTCGGCCAGTCGACTATCTTAGGAGACATTGGCAGACTTTCAAGGCCAGGTCGACTAGCCACCTTCATCTGCCCTGCAGTTCGCAGCATGCGCAAATTGAACGGCGATGCCAGTGGGGGATCTGGCACACTAACGCTCGTAAGCGCAGGGTTCTTGCCTCGCTCTCCGAAGGAAAATTGTCGATGACGAGCTTGAAGACCGATGAGGTATCCCTGCCGCTGGCCGGCGTTCGGGTGCTCGAGCTCGCTCGCATCCTCGCGGGCCCCTGGGCGGGACAGCTGCTGGCGGATCTGGGCGCGGACGTGATCAAAGTGGAGCGGCCGATGGAGGGCGATGACACCCGTCAGTGGGGGCCGCCGTTCGTTCGCTCCGCGGCGGGAGATGACCTCAACGCAGCCTACTTCCACAGCTGCAACCGAGGCAAGCGCTCGATCGCCATCGATATGGCCACGACGGAAGGGCAGAGGCAGGTCCGCGTGCTCGCTGCCGATGCCGATGTCCTCATCGAGAATTTCAAGGTGGGCGGGTTGGCGCGCTACGGGCTCGATGCGGAGTCGATGCGGGCCCTCAATCCGAGACTGATCTACTGCTCGATCACGGGATTCGGCCAAACGGGTCCCTACGCACACCGGCCGGGATATGACTTCATCATCCAAGGCATGGGCGGAATGATGTCAATCACCGGTGAACCCGACGGTCCGCCGCAGAAGAGCGGGGTGGCTTATGCAGACATTCTGACCGGCGTCTATTCGGTCGTGGGAATATTGGCTGCTCTGCAGCAGCGAGAACGGACCGGGGAGGGCGCGCATGTCGACATGGCGCTGCTCGACACGCAGGTTGGCGTCTTGGGGAATCAGGCACTCAACTGGATGGTGAGCGGCAAGGTGCCGCATCGAATGGGTAACGGCCACGTCAACCTTGTGCCGTACCAAAGCTTCGCGTGTGCCGATGGGGATGTGATCATCGCCGTGGGCAACGACCGGCAATTCGCGCGGTTGTGCCAGGTCCTCGGGCGCGGCTCGCTCGCCAACGACTCGCGCTTTGCAACCAACCCCGCGCGCGTCACCAATCGAGAAGTTCTCATTCCGATGATTGCGGACGCGACGGCCGGCTGGGCGAGCACCGAATTATATGCCGCACTCGAGACGAACGGAGTCCCCGCCGGACCCGTCAATCGCATCGACCAGGTGTTCGCCGATCCGCAAGTGATTGCGCGGAGAATGCAATTGCGTGTTTCGGACCGCGACGGTGAGTTGCCGGGTCTCGCCGCGCCGATTGTTCTGGACGGAAACCGCATGGGCGCCCGCAAGTCAGCACCAAGACTCGGTGAAGACGTTGGCGCCGGTTGGCGGCCGCGGCCCAATTCGAATCAGGCGGCGGGGTAAGGGGCTTACTCGTCATATGGTCGATCTTCGAGAATTGCGGCATTCGTGAGCCCAACACGCACTGTTGCCGGTACGAGAGTGGACTGATGCGTTGCTAGCTATTATTCAAACACTACGCGTGGTCGTGAACAGGTTCGCTTCGGCGCGTATCCAGTCAATGAATGTTCTGGCGCCTGGCAAATCCTTGGCGCGGGTGGGACAAACAAGCCAGTAGCTGCGATCGTATTTCACGGCACGGCCGGCGACAACGAGGGTGCCGCAGTGGATCTCGTCGCCAACCAGAGCCCAACGTGCCAGCGCCAAACCATCTCCATGAACCGCCATG
>Ga0137360_10002889_pt1 | contig 10269 bp, 9 predicted proteins | sample Mad1_60_16metaG_FD_104924 | JGI IMG/M metagenome (GOLD analysis project Ga0137360, IMG submission 104924) | Vadose zone soil microbial communities from Angelo Coast Range Reserve, California, USA - Mad1_60_16 metaG | ecosystem: Environmental > Terrestrial > Soil > Vadose zone | place: USA... | reverse complement strand
GAATGGGCATCCCACACCTTGAGGGTCCTATCCTCCGAGGCCGAGACGATCCAGGTGCTATCGGGACTCACCGCACAGCCGCGCACCCAATGCGTGTGCCCCTTGAGAGTGAGCCACTCGGCTCCTGAATGGGCATCCCACATCTTGAGGGTATTATCATTAGAAGCCGAGAAGATCCAGGCTCCATCAGGACTCACCGCACAGCTATTCACCGAATCAGTATGTCCTTGTAGAGTGCGAACGAGTGCTGGATGGGGGAGATCCGGCAATGGATGCTGTGCCAGCAGCAACGGACGCGAGAGCTCCCGCTGGAACTTGTCACTGAGGGAGGAGATCTCTTTCACCAAGCATAGGTAACATAATAGCGTATTTTCTACCTCGCGTAGAGTCTCACAGCGATTGAGCAAGTAGCTTAGATTGGCGAGATGGCGTTGCAGTAGGGTCAAGGTTCTATCATTGGGCATACGCTCCTGCGCACGGAGCACATCGAATTCTGCAGTGTAAGCACTCCGGCACACATAGACTTTGGTCGCTAGGTAGCGCAAATCTTTCACTGTCTCCACTAGCATGTCTACGCGGCCCGCTGCAAGCAAGTGAGGTGCAAGTTGCTCCCACAAATACGGCTCATCCAATGAGAGATCGGCCCAGCGATGGAGGCCATAGGCATCCAGAAATCGCCCATGCAAGGCTGGCAGACGTGCTCCCACTTTCACCTGCAGATAGTTGCGCACTACGTCATGCAGACGAATGCGGCGCTTTGTAAGGTCATAGGATAACAGCAGCGATAAGCTAGACAACCGTTGACACAATGCATCTGTGTCCAGTTCATCCCAGTTTCCCGTTGCCTGCCATAGGCGCTGCACGGTGATCAATGGAATATCGACATCTTCGGGAAAGATCGCTAGTTCTTCATAGCGAGCCATCTCCTGGACATTTAGTTGCCCTAGACTGACTTGCAACGTTCGCTCTACGGCTTGCCAGCGCTCCTGGGCATTCTTCGCGTCGAAAGCAACGACTCCGTATTTATTGAACAGTTTTTCCAGAAAGTCTAAAGCAGCAGGCACAGGTTCATGTAAGTTTACAATCCGCTCCTGCAAGATGCCATTGGCTAATCTGAGTAATAGCGGCCATTCCCCCAATCGGCTGGCTAGGGTCCTGAAGGTCTGCTCTTGCTCTGCACTGCTATGCCTGATCCCCAGTCGGGCTTGCAGCAGTTCAATGGCTTCTTGCTGACACATCGCATCCACGAGAATGCGCTTGACATTGGCAGGCAAGACCTGATAATTGCGTGTGGTAATGAGATGTGCACATCGCGGTCCCCCTTGCAGAAAGGGTGTGAGGTCGTCGGCACGCCACACGTCGTCGAGTACTAGCAAACAGGCCTGCTCCGCGAGGGTCTGTTTAAGCTTCGTGATGACAGCATCTAGGCTGGCGAAGCCTAATCGCTCTCCACTCAAGAAATAGAGCAAGTCTTCGATTTGGCCAATGAGATGCCTTGGCCATTCCCCGAGTGTTACCCACAGAATGCCGCCAGGAAAGGCTTCTTGAATCTCTGGATCATAGCAGAGGGCTTGGGCCAGCGTTGTCTTGCCATAGCCTCCCGCACCACATAACGCAGCCGTAATCGCCGTCGGCCGGTCATGCTGGCCATGCAAAATATACCGTTTTAGAGCTTTGAACTCTTGGGGACGTGCCACAAAGTCGTCAGGAGGAGCTTTCGCCATACAGAACCCTTGCTGCTTTTGCGAAGAAGGGCGAGGGGCCATTTTGAAGAGTTGCCCACCTTCGTTGTCTTGCTGACGCAGCGAGAGCAGTGGTTCAACTAATTTCAGCTCTCTAAGACTTTTCTCATAGAGGCGCGCAAGTTCACGGCGATATTTAGGGCCAGGGAAGCTTGTGCCACTTTCCCAATTGCGGATGGTCCTAGCATCAATTCCAAGCTTTTCCGCAACCTCTTCTTGTGTCCACGCATGTTGCTCGCGTTCTTTTCTTAAAATCTCAGCCCAGGAAGCTTGCTTTGGTTGGTTCTCCATATGCGCCTCTTCCTCCACCAGCATAAAAAGCGTCGACGGTGGGCACAACATAGTGCTACTTCAACAATTTTCCCTTAATTTTCCGCTAGTTTTCCGCTGTTTTTCCTGGTAATGCTTTCTTTTGGACTCCATAATGGTAGCATTGACTGAACTGCACCCAAAGGGACCCAGTTCAGTCGCACTAGGTAGGATGATGTGAGAAAAAGGGAGCTCTCTTCGTCCTATCCTACAGTTTACAGCGATATCAGGGCTAGCGCAAGTAAAACTACGCGGAAGCAAGTAATTGTGAAATTGGTTCCAGGCGATATGATTACTTTCTTGTAAATCGAAGTTTAGAGAGTTAGAGTTGTAAACTGGAAATCGTCGAGTCAAGGCAATATTTGCCAAGGAGGTCCGAACATGTCTGATTCTCGAGAGCAGGCGTATGATTCGATCACTATGCCACGAGTCTCTAAAATTCGTGAAGCTATAGGAGTGGGGGTTCAATCTGAAGGGACGAGCAGCGTAGCTAACGAAGATGACGATCCGACCGACGTTCTAGGGAGTCGAGGACCTGCCGCTTTTCAGAAATTTTTAATGGGCGTAGCTAACGAAGATGACGATCCGGAGTCCTCATGTTGCTAACCCATCATTTGTAAGTTGGAGGGGTGCAGTACAATCGGTATTTTCATATTGTTGTTCTGATAGCAATCTTCATCAAATGATGAGCGTTTTCAATAATCGAATTCTTGATCATTCTTCCAAAAATGTTAATCGAATTAACCAGACAAACAGTAAAAAAAGGTGACTAACTAGGAGTACTAGAGGCTTGCACAAGGGCGAGCAAGCCAGTAGAGTACAGGTATGACCAAAGACGAAGAGTTGGACCAGCTCCGACAAGAAAATAACGCGCTGCGAGACCAAGTGAGATTGTTGAGTGAACGTATCAGCGAACTGGAAGCCCAGCTCGCCAAAGATAGCCACAACAGCCACTTGCCGCCCTCCTCCGACCGCTTTGGGCGACAACCCAAGAGTCTGCGCAAGAAAAGCGGCAAGCAGCGCGGGGGACAGTCCGGTCATGCAGGAAACACCCTGACGTTGTCGTCGACGCCCGATCTGGTGATCGTGCACCCGGTGGGCCACTGCCAGCACTGTCAGCGAGACCTGCGTGAGGTGGCGAGCCTGGCCGTGGAACGGCGCCAAGTGATCGATCTGCCGCCCAAGCGTGTGCTGGTGATCGAACATCAGGCGCAGCAGAAGTGCTGCCCTGCCTGTCAACAGATCAGCGCTGCTGCCTTCCCTGATGACGTGCGTGCGCCGGTGCAGTATGGAGCAGCCATTGGGGCAGTGGGCGTCTACCTGGTGCAGCAGCAGTTGTTGCCGTATGAGCGCGCCTGTGAAGTGGTGGAGGATCTGCTGGGACCCTCGATGAGTGTGGGCACCCTGCAAGGGCTGGTCGAGCGTTGTGCCAAGCAGCTGGAACCAGTAGAGCAGCAGATCAAAGCCGCGTTGTGCCAGGCAGAGGTGCTGCATCAGGATGAAACGGGCCTCTACGTCGCAGGCCAACGGCACTGGATGCATGTCAGTTCGACCGAGCACTTGACGCATTATGCCGTCCATGCCAAGCGCGGCAAAGCGGCCTTGGACGCCATTGGCATTCTTGAGGACTTTGAGGGGGTGAGTGTGCATGATGGCTGGCGTTCCTATTGGCGGTATGCCTGTCAGCACGCCCTGTGCAACGTGCATCATCTGCGCGAGCTGACCTTCCTGGACGAAGAGCACCAACAGGACTGGGCAGGCCGGATGAAGGCGTTGTTGCTGGACATCAAAGCCGCCGTCGCGCAGGCGCGAGCGGCGGGTCGCACCAGCCTGCATCCGCTGGAGGTGGCCGACTGGAAAGTGCACTATGGCGCCCTGCTGGAGGAAGGCTATCGGGCCAACCCACCCGATCCACCACCAGAAGCAGGCAAGCGAGGACGGCGCAAACAGTCGGCGGCGCGCAATCTGCTCGATCGCCTGTCCACACACCAGGAGGCGGTGCTGCGGTTCCTGGACAATTTCGCCGTGCCTTTTGACAATAGCCTCGCGGAGCGCGATATTCGGATGGTGAAGGTCCAGCAGAAGGTCTCCGGCTGTTTTCGCTCGGAGGCTTTCGCGGTAGCCTTTTGCCGCATCCGAGGCTATCTCTCGACCTTGCGCAAGCAGGGGCTTGCTGTGTTGACCGCCTTGGAACAAGCTTTGGTCGGCCATCCTGTTTTACCTGCTTTCTAGCCCACCTGAATAGTTACCCAGGGTTATTATTTAGCTCAATCAGTAATCGATGCAAGTGTATACGAGGTTCCAAATGTGGGGAGGAAATTTTTTGTTCGCTGATGTAAATTGATGATAACCAAAGTAAATAGTTTTGGCGGTCAAATTGAACTGTCAAAGATGATAGAAAAGTACCCTAATTCTGTACTATTCAGGGCGAGAACCAGGGTATTAGCCTTTGTTCGCTGTCTAAGGCATATATCCTCATTTACAAGCTTAGTAAAGTTTGATAGTATGCATATCTAGTAATACAATTTGTGGTTAACCGGTAAGGAGTAATACAGTGGCCGTACAAACGAAGATTCTGATGTGTGGACATTGTGGAAATAAAACCGTCTTCAAAAAGCTGGGTGAGTGTACACAGAAGACGTTTCCAAATTATACGGTAGATGAGGACGGGGAGATGGTCCCAAGTGAAGTAGTGAATACAACTTGGTCGCTTTGGAGTTGCCAAACCTGCTCATGCCCCACACTCGAAGAGACAGGTGAGTGGTGCCAAGTACAAACACATTATCCATTTAAAGATAGTGGCGCACCGCGTTTTGGTGAGGAATATAACTGTATGGAGACTGGAAGTACTATCGTCTATCCTTTACCGCATGTTGCTCCCGATCCTGTGAATGGAATGCCTGAAAATGTTCATAGGGATTACACGGAGGCAAGCGATGTTCTAGCTGTATCTCCACGTTCTAGCGCCGCTCTTTTACGTCTAGCCCTTCAAAAGCTTTGTATCCATTTAGGACAACCAGGAAAAGACTTAAATACTGATATTGGAGCACTTGTCAAGGCTGGACTCAAACCACAAATACAACAGGCTCTAGATATTGTGAGGGTAATAGGAAATAATGCTGTCCATCCTGGTGAGCTTGATTTGAGTGATGATCAAGAAACCGCTCTGACATTGTTCACGCTTCTCAATTTAATTGTGGAAGAAATGATTATCTTGCCTACTCAAATCAATACTTTGTATGAGAGGCTTCCAGGAAAAGCACGAAAAGGAATAGAAAAGCGAGATGGCTCTACTTCTTAAATGGACTTTGCAGGCGCAACCAGGGTATTAGTTTTGTTTACATCCTGCTAGCGCTGCATTCGTTAAATTAGCTTGAAACATAAATGCCGCAAGAAATTGCACATAGTCCAACGCTAGAGGCTGGCACATTTTGTTATCATGCTTAACGAACTCGGCACTAGTGCTCAGTTCCTCAAGTAGTGATAGAATAGAGGAGGAGAACAACCACAGAGGAAAGGAGCAAGCAGATGCCAAAGATCCTACGAGTGAGGGCTGCCCAGGATGAGCAGGAAGAGCGCCAGGTAAGGAAGCTGGCAGCAAGCCGACATGGGCCAGCAGACTGGATCATCCATGCACGCATGGTGGCGCGTAGTTGGGATGGGGAGCGGGTGGAAGCCATTGCGAAGGAATTGCAATGTAGCCCTCAGACGGTGCGGCGTCGACTGCACCGTTTCGATGCGGAGGGCATCGAAGGGCTGGGAGATCAGCCGAAATCGGGACGACGACGTCGTCTGACGGTCGCTGATGACAGCAAGATCATTGCGCTGGTACGCCAGGCACCGCCTGGAAGATTGGTGACGCAGGAAGACGGAACGATGGTGGCACGCGATGAGCAAGGCTCGGCGCAGTGGAGCCTCAATGCGCTGGCCCAGGCCGCCAAAGAGGCGGGCATCTCCGTCAAACGCAGCCAGATCCGTCGTATCCTCTTGCGCGAACGGGTACGCTGGCGACAGACTCACAGCTGGGGGACTCCTCGCGATAAAGACTTTGTCCCAAAAGGACTGCGGTCGTCACCCACTACACCGAGCCGCCGGAGGGCTCGACGACCGTCTGCAGTGATGAACTCGGACCCGTAGTGCCGCGCACCTTTGATCCTGCCTCTGGCTGGTCCGCGAACGGACATCGCATCAAAGCTCCCATGGATTACGAGCGTGGGCCCGAGAAAACCTGGGTCTACGGGGCATTGCGCGTGCGCGATGGCAAAACATTAACGCGATGTGCCGCCTCACGCAACTCCAAGGGCTACATCGCCTTGCTCGCCGACATCGAAGCCGACAATCCCACCGGCGACATCTTCATCATCAGCGATAATCGCGAGCCTCCATAACAGTCTCGAGACGCGCACTTGGCTCGAAGCGCATCCGCGCATCCACCACGTCTTCATCCCTACTGGGGCATGTTGGCTCAATCTGCAGGAGGGGTGGTGGCGCCTCTTCCGCCGTGATGCGCTGGCCGGGCAAAGCTTTGCCAATCCCAAGGAGATCGCGCAAGCCACCCGCGTTGCTACTGCTCAACTCAACCTGCGGGCGAAGCCCTGGGTCTGGGGACGCCCTCCCAAGGATCATCGCCACTATCGTCGCCTCTTTTGTTATCGCATTTAAGGAACGTAGCACTAGATAGCATACTGTTTTTGTTCTTTATTCGGTTTGCCTCGGCTGGTTTTTCGAACGGCTTGGTAGTTTCCGTTTCCTGGCTTTTTGTCCATCGGTGTCTATTACTGTCGCTTGTTCTCCTTCGGTTTTGTTTTCAAAATTGTTTATTATTTCTGTAAGTTTTTCAATCTTTTGCCTCATAAGCATTATATCAAAGCCTAATGTCTCCATTGTCTGTATAGTTGTTTCCTTATGATGTAAAGAAGAAATAAATTCTTTCGTCAGTATTATTTTTTCGGGAGCGCTTTCAATTCCAGAATATTTCTTTATATAATCGTCGATCAGATCTCTTAGTTGATAAAATTTATTGGCAATTGATTCTAATTCTTCATTCAATTCATTCCAGAACTTTGAAGGATTCTCAATGTCTAGATCGTTCATTGCTTGTTGAAGTATTTTGTTCATTTCAGCAAATGAATTGTCTTTTTTTGGATCCTCCATGTTTGCTATCATGAACTTGGTTATAATAGGGAGGATCTCCCTTGATGTTGATTGACAGACACGGTGGTAAAAAGCTTCTAATTGATAAGATTTTAAGGAAGTATCAATTTGTCCTATGTCATTGTTGGAATATGAACGATTGTAAAGCTGCTCGAAATAATCTGCCAGTTTTCCATGCAAGGTAGCCCAGCTTTGTGGGGACTCGTAGAGTTTGTAGCGTAGCATTTGAGATCGTACTATTTCATGGTAAATCCATCCCTTGCCACGTTGCTCTAGAAATGGTTTCTGCTTCAACCATGCGAAGAAGCTATCCGCCATTTTGTCTCCCACTATCACCGCAATTATGTCTTGATTCAGATAACGTGGTAAAGCCGCGTCTATTAACAATTGTTTACGCTTTGGGTCGTCTTCCCATTTCAAGAATCGCTCTATTGCTGTTCCGCTTGGATCACCTACTTGATCTGGATTGGTGGGGCTTTCAGAGGCTAGGGTAGCTACTAACAACGGAAATCTTCCAGAGAGATGTAAAACTACCTCTACAGTACGTTCTTCTGTAATACCCTTATGTGCGAGGTACGCACGAGCCTCTTGTTCAGTAAATGGCTCTAACTCGAAACGAACCAATAGTCCCTCGTAGAGGATCCAACGGTTCTTATCAAGTTCGTTACGACCAGCGATGACTACAATAATATTGGAAGGTACATCACCATAGGAACCATCCAAAAGCCTTCTCAACCAACCGTCTAGATACTCGCCGGTACGCTCATATGTATCTAAGACAAGAACAACACAATGTTTTTCTGCCTCATTCCGCAAACCTTCTAAGAAGAGTGGAGTAAGTACGTCGAGGGGTTTCTGCATGAGGTGTAACTCGTCCTTATTGGTCAGTTTTTTCTTCACATACTCTGACCATGCGCCAACTTGTGAAGCAAGAGCCTTTTCGTCTACTAAATCAAAGGCTGCACCGGCAACGGGGATACGTCGTCCGAGGCTAACACCCACTTTTGTTAGAGCCTGGCTGATGATAGCAAGTGACCCTTGTGGTGCTTCAGGGTCTGTCTCTAATTCATGAAGGCGTTGAAGATAGCTACGATATCGTTCGTTGAATGTATTGAATATATGATCTTGTCCCTCAAGTTGTTTAGCCATGTGCGCCATAGCTGCTGGCATGTCCTCAATGGTTTCATCGACCCAGGCAACTTTTGCATTTGCCTCTGTAGCTAGTTTAGAGAAGAGGTGTAGGAGTGTCGTTTTACCTACTCCACCTTGGCCAGAGACACTAAAAATGAAGCGGCGACGCTCATCCTCCAAGCCATAGGTCAAATTTTGACAAAAGAGGAATATATGCTCTTCTCGACCTATGAATTCCTCTTGTTGTCGGCGCTTCAAGATGGATTGCAAGCTGGGATGCTTTTGCGTACTCATTCCGTCATCTCTCTTATATTGCGGTACCTATACTCTTATACATCATAATAGGAGTCAGTATGGTTATGGCTTCTCTAACAGCCCTTTCAACCTGGTAATACCCTTTACTACTTCGTCCCGATTTTTCGCACGCTTGATCCAGGTTGGGAGTCTACTTGCCATCGTTGCGTTTCTGATCCGACCTGCTGCATAAAACTTGAGGCGTTGTTTGGCAGTGACATATCTCTCTAAAAAACTCAAGTGTTCCTCATTGAAAGCCCAGAGAAACTTCCCGCAGCAAGGAGTTTGTAACCATAATGGAAGCCCAAAGTAGTAATCATGCTGAGCATGGCCACGAGCCTTTCCATCCCAGATGCGGGTGTAGCCACAATGGAGACAACTTACCTTCCTGGGACCGAAGCTACGGCGAAAACTCCAAGAGCCAAAACGACGGCTGTCATCGGCAAGCATCCCCTCCGCATCAGAGGGAATACGCCTGACTTGAGCACACTTCTGACATTGTGGGCAGCGCACATAGATGCATTCAGCAAAGTCTACAAGTGTCTGTCCTGAGTCTGTAAAGGTAGACATGCGCTGTGTTCTCCCCTCTCCAAGAGCGACGAAGCACAGGATTACTAAGCGTAGAGGCAGGTCTTCCTGCCATCCCCAGTATAGCATAGTGCGTTGCTACATATGGCAAGCCATTAAGCTGGGAGGAATAGGCGTATGAATGTTTGTAGGCAAGCAACCAAACGGAAGCGGGCAACGTAGGGGCCTCAGCGGAGCGCGTATCAATACTTCGTGCCCATCGCTGATGATGGAGTTTAACGACCAAAGTCGGTACTGTCACGCCTCCGCGAAGCGAAGGATCTCGCTGTCGATCGCGACAGACCTTTCGCTTCGCTCAGGGTGACACGGGGTGACTGTTCAAACGGTCAAGGACAATTCGTCCAAATTGAACCCTGCCTTAGAACAATAAATTACCTTGCTTCATCACTGATTAGAACATGAACCAGGGTATTAGCTTTGTAGAGCAGATTATTTCATTCCCACTGCCGTGAGATAGGCAGAATTCGCCAATCTGTCTCATAGATGCGTTGGTGCAGTTCCAATTCGACAATAGCAGCGAGTATCCCTTTCTGCCTTTCTGCATCAGCTTCACTCGTGATCTGAAATGGCCAGTAGCCCGCCGTACTTCCAGAGAGATGAGGATGAAGGAAGTCCTGGGAGTAGTTGACGATAATACGTACTGGCTGGAGCGGTTGGGGGAGGCCGCGTGTGACATGCGCAGCCCGTTATTCAGGCCAACTTAACTCAAAGCGCGTCTCCAAGCCACCGGAGCCATCATCTTCGGGGCCGATCACCTGTTTTTGACCGGTACCCTGTAAGAACAGGACATTGGCTTCCTCAAGGACTGCCACTGCGACTGGTGTGAGCAGTTCAATACCTCGGCGGTAAAGTTCCTCTTTTGTACTCCGGCTCTTTGCTCCCTCGTAGGTGCCAGTACGTAAATCTTTTAGGTGGCGGAGCAGATCGTCAGCGCGAATTGCGGTCGGTTTCGGATTGTTCATGGCATATCCCTTTCCTTTATCGAGACTCAAGTAACTCAGCACCGCTGAACAGTTCTGCTAGTCCTTTTACTCTGCGCTCATGAGACCAT
>Ga0137360_10002886_pt1 | contig 10271 bp, 19 predicted proteins | sample Mad1_60_16metaG_FD_104924 | JGI IMG/M metagenome (GOLD analysis project Ga0137360, IMG submission 104924) | Vadose zone soil microbial communities from Angelo Coast Range Reserve, California, USA - Mad1_60_16 metaG | ecosystem: Environmental > Terrestrial > Soil > Vadose zone | place: USA... | reverse complement strand
TTCAAGAACTAATCTTGCGGGACGGAACGCGGGTGAAAAGTGGCGGCCCGGCTGTGGAGGGGTTCCCGGTCGAAAGCCCTGATCGAGCACGGGTGGCCGGACTGGTCTCCGCAGTACCAAAAGGCCATGAAGGCAAGTCTTGATCCACGTCGAAATCACGCGACGAGCTACCGCACCGCAGGGGATGAGAGTAGAATCGGATTTTCATTTCGGCGAGTTGCAGAAAATGCACGTTCGACTCTCTTGCGCCATCATTCCCTTATTGGTGGTTTCGGCTGCGTGGTTTGCTCTTGCACAACAATCATCCCAAACAGGTGCTCTCATGTCGGACCGCGACAGAGCCGCCCTTCGAGGTCCAGTTAAGACAGTGCTCGATGAGCAAACTTTTTCGGGTGCCGACGGGCAGCAGCTGCTCACGACCACCACAACGGATTACGCACCCGATGGCAGGATTCTGGAAGTGCAAACGGGCAACCCGGACGGCTCGAAATGGGTAACGAGCTATACCTACCACTCCGATGGACGTCTCCTCAAAACCGTTTCCGGGAAAGTGGTCTCCGCCCCCAGTTCTGAGACGACCTACTCGTACGACGAGGCACGAAGGCTCGTTGGAATGAAATCGGGTGGCAGGGACAAAATTCGCTACCAGTATGACGACAAAGGGCGCAAGTCCGTCATTGAAAGCTACGATTCAAAGCCTCTACCTCCGAACACGGCTTACTCGACACATTGGGAAGGAACCGACTTGGGGTTTGCCCCGTATCCCGGCGGTACTCTCACCACAGCGTACAACGAGCAGGACGTGGCGACGAGTGCGCAACTGTGTGATGCCGAGGGAAACCTCGTGGCCCACATTGTGCGCAAGTTCGATTCAAAGGGTCGCATCGTCGCAGAGGAACAGATCGCGGATGCCCCTAAGTTGATGATTCCTGAAGAGCTGCGGTCAACGCTCAATCCAGAACAGGCCAAGTTCATGGGCGCGTTCTTGGCTGGCGGCTTGTATAACAGAGCTATCTCCTACTCTTATGACGCCAACGGTCGTGTGACGGAACGGCACAGGAGTGGTGGGGTCTTTGGCGAAGAAGTGACTATCACAACCTATAACGACCACGGGGACAAAGACTCGGAGCGTACAACCACGGTCATGAATCCGGAAGTAGGGAGGGAATATGGCCTCAGTGAAGCCGGAGCTATGATTCCGGTCGGGCAGCCTCAACCCGCCCAGCACCCCGCCACCTACGAAACACAATACATCTATCAGTACGATGGCTATGACAATTGGACAGAGCAGACCACTGTCGCCCGCTCTCGTCCAGACGCTGCCTTCGGACCGGGCTCCATCCGTCGTCGTAAGCTCACCTATTACTGACGTCTACCGTGTTCAGCAAGAAAGTTTAGAGCGTACAACCACGGTCATGAATCCGGAAGTAGGGATGCGTTTTGCGAACGTGAACATCGCTGACAGTGTTACCTTGATGTGACGTGGCGTGAGCCAAGTCTCCGGTTTCAGTCTTGTTCGCGGTTTCAATCTCGCACATCAGGTTTTCACCGTCCACAGTCCTGAAGTCCCTTACGCGACCCCTCATTCGATCTTTGATGTGGCACCGCCAAGAATCCCTGTAACCCTTGACCGAACTCTTAGCCAGCCTCTTCTCAATCGCGGGGAAATAAGTCTTCTCCACGAAATCACCAATGCTGACTCCGGCGTCGTAGGTGAAGCCGATCAGGTTGAGCCTGTCCATGTACTCATTTTTCAACGGAATGACCTCGGCTTTCTTGGGGTATTCCGCCAGACTTGCCAACCTGTAGGCAACCGGGTTCTTCATCCCATACTCACGGTATCTTACGTACCACGCACCGTGCGATTGAAACAGACTTCCTTGCTGAGTTCTCATTAAATGGTCCCTCCATTTTCTTGAGACCCAGCCTTGCGCGTTGTTGTGTTGTAGCCAGCACGACGATCAAGCCAGTCATTCATTTCGGGAGAGCCCCAGCGATACCGCCTATGCTTACCCAGTCGGAAGACCGGCATGGGATCAGATGTGCGGGACCGCTTGCTCTGGTCTATGACCCAAGATTCCCGAACCTTGAGCAGCCGCGCAAGCTCTGCAGAAGTTAACACTTCGAAATCGAAAACACTAGGCCCGAAACGCAATGTTGATTTTGGGTGGGAGCGATGAACCCGGAACAGCAGGAGAGGTAGGCTGGACAGGGGAGTTGTTTTCGCCGCTTTGCGACGGTGAATTGTGCTGAAACAAGGAAACACTCCTTGGCCCACGCCAGAATGTTTGGCGTCAAGGCCGAGGGGTAACAGGTACAGCACAACGCCCTCGTGGATTTGACTTCTTCTACTTCTTCACGCCCTTCGTAGCTCATTGAAGCATTGAAGCGCAACCCGACTGCTATAAAAGAACGAATGATTGCGGCTACTTAAAAGACGCTTGATCTTGGCGACTGTCGTGAAGAGACGAGGCGATCAATTAACCTCGAAGCGGCCCCAAATGACGACCATCAGCGAACACTCAACGTTTCCAGTCTTCCACAGAAGCACGTTGGAGCCATTCCCAGAGTGCGGATCAGAACGTAGGCTGGTTGTGAGCAGACTTCGTGGGAGGGTTGTTCGACACGCGTCCCGTGACTCTTTGAGTCTGGGCTTTTGTTTTTGGGGGTGTCGTAGATGTCAGCCTGTCTGCGATGGAACATGTTTTCCCTGTGGAATGTTTTTGCATTGCGCGTCAAATGCCACCTGTATGTCAACGCGAAAGAGAGCTTGGCAGAGAACGCCGCTTCTACGCTCGCCGTCGGCTAAAGTCCCTCTCAATAGTTGGAATTGCGGCGTCCGATCAGCACAGGGCAATGGTCGCGGCTCTCGCACGCCAACGCAAATCTGGTTTGGCATCGCAGTTGCTCCTGTCTAACCGATAGCCCGTTTGGGGCCCCGCGAGGGGTCCTTTCCCCAGATTCCCGCTTTCCCCCGAGGAAGCCCCCGGATTCGGCAAGATCGCACACATGGTGTGATAGCGATACTGGTTCGAGAAGGCAAGTAGGCAACATGCCCTATCTCGGTGTTGGAAGCATCTCCGGGATCATCCACATCATAGCCAGAATTCCTCATGCCGCCAGAGCCGTCGTGCTTGTTGCAGTGTTGATCGCCATTTGGCGCTGAACATAAGGAGAGCGTGGATGACATTTGAACTGCTCAACTCTAGGCAACCGGGTGCTTGTTTGCTCGTACGCCAGATGCAGATTCCTCGATGCGGAAGGGCCTGTGTGCGGAGACCCCGTCGGTGAGCCACAATGACAGGGATTGGCTCGACGTTTATAGAGCCGCGGCAATGGAATTCGACCGGGACAAGTTGCCAGCGAGCATCGACGTGGCTGAGAAGGCTATCCACCGACGCTTACGGGGATTGCCGATTGCACACTCTAAGGAGCATCGCAAACTGAGAGATGCGCTCAATAGTCTCGCGGTTCTCAAGAGAATGCTCTAGCACATTTGGCGTGTTGAAGCATTTTCTGTTGGCCTTGAAACCGAACTACTGCGGGATCGATCCTGCATATCGTGCCACCCCCACTTCGCAGTCCAAGCGTTGGTCAGCGGCCTTCAGGCGAGCCTGTATCCTGAGAACGTGTTTCTAACTCGCTCCGTAGCACGGTTAAACCGTGGAGCGCATCGCTGATAGCCTGTCGTTCCTCAGGCGCACCTCCGTGGTCTAGCTGCATTTCGTGAAGTCGGGCGTCAATCGCGGCCTTTGCTGCATAAATCCGCTTATGTAGCTTCTCATCGTCGGATTCGAGGACTGCGGCTTTGTAAAGCTCTTCCCAAATATGGTCGGCTTTCATCGTCGTTCCTCTCTTTGGCATCGAGGAACCGCTCGACCTTGCCAATAGGGCAGATGCGCTTAAAAAGAGAAAACGCATCCTCGGTCTCGCATAAGGCCGGATAAAAAGTGTCTGGGAGAGCAGCCGTTCCGGCTCCCTGCGCGACGTTTCGTCAGTTCTCGCAAGGAACCGTCGCCCGGAGGGCGCGGCGGAAGGATGAGAAAAGTAACATAGCTATTCTACTACCAGTTTGAAGGGCTGAGGGGTCAATCACGTGGCTAACGACGACGCGGAATGCTCCGCGCCCGTCGAACTCGCCGAGGTTCAGAATCGGCTCTTCTCGTAGGGGGACGGCAAGGTGTCCCTGGCGGGCAGTCAGTGGAGACCAGCCTGCATTGCAGGACTCACCGTTTGGGTTTCTGCCGTCGCTTGTCCCAATGCTCGAATCCCAGTACTTTTTTGATGTGCAACTGGTAGTCACCAGCACGGCGGTCCTTGGTGATTTTGTGGATGAGGACTGTTACCTCGGGGACTGGGGGAGTCATCCCATTGAGTAGGCGCAACTCAAAGGGCAACGCAACCTTCCTGAATCTCTTGGTCCAATAGAGTTTGATCTGGCGATACTCGATCTTCTTGGTGCCCGCGATGATCTGAGCCAGCCACTCGCGTTCAATTGTCGTCGTTATTCGGTCGTAATTCACTCGCATAGTTCGTCTTCGGTACGTGAAAGTGTGGCGAGTTAATTCTCGTGCAGTGGCCGAATCTCTTGCAAGTGGCGTCTGAAATAGTCTCTCCGTCTGGCATAATCTTCCCCTGTGCTAGTGACCGTCCCAGCGAAAGCAGAGGGGTGCGAGGAGTACCCGGTGAGGGCAGCAAATGGAATACGTGATTGGCTTGCTACTGGCGGCGGCCGTGGCGGGTTCGGCGGCTGTGATTGGCTTTGACCGGGAGCGTGCCTTTTATCCGACCGTGCTGATCGTGATCGCTTTCTACTATGTATTGTTCGCTGCGATGGGAGCTTCTAGTCGCACTCTGATCATTGAAAGCGCGGTTGCAAGCGGCTTTTTGCTGGTTGCCGTGCTCGGCTTCAAAAGAAATCTCTGGTTCGTAGTCGCAGCCCTTGTTGGGCACGGGATTTTTGATTTCGTCCATCGCCGCTTCATCGACAATCCCGGTGTACCCCACTGGTGGCCGGGTTTCTGTTTGGCATTTGATGCGGTTCTCGGCGCTTTCTTGGCTGTGCACCTGATAAGACACCCTGAACGAGTAATGTAAGAGGCCCAGAACTATCGTTGCAGTGGACTCTCTTCCGCAATCCAGAGGAAATGAACGCCGACGTAAGTTCCAATCGCCTCCATGATGAGCAATAGATACGCGGTTAGGGCAAACGTGGTACCCCATCCACCCGATGGCTGCGAATGGATGTGATCTGGGCTAACGACCAGAAAATGGTGATACAAACCAAATAGCAATGACCTGAACATCGAGATCGACAGGAGAGTGAGGCCGAGTCGTTTCTTGGCTGTCCAAAGGAACCCCGTTGCGATCAAAGGCAAGACCAGCACAACCGCGATGACGAAGATCGAGGCAAGCGGAGCAAGCCCGACGTGGAGTTCACGATGGGCACGACCATGCACGATGTTGACCATCAGGTGAGCAACAACAATAGCGGTCGCGTACTCGGCTGATCGGTTCATTCGGTTTAGGGGCTTGCTGCGTTATCAGTCCAAGTTCTTCTCAGTTTGAGGCGCACTGTGCCAAGGTCGGCTATCGGGCACGCTTCCCATATTCGCAAGATGCGGGAGGTTCATCGTGCCATCATCCAACATGAACAAGAAGCCTACAGTAGTACGCGGCCTTGGCGAGATTGCGCTCCGTGTCGAGAATTTGGACGCCATGCAGCGGTTCTACGAGCAAGTTATCGGCTTGCCGCTAATGACCCGATTCCCGAATTCGGCGTTTTTTAATATTGCGGACGGCTTCGGCGGTCACACTCAAGTGCTCGCCTTGTTCGACCGATCACAAAGCCCCGGCTATCGCGGGGCGGACGCCGCAACCTCCACCTTTGACCACATCGCATTCGAGATTCCTCTCGCTGACTTTGAAGTCGAACGGAAGAGATTGGAAGCATTGGGGCTGCAAGTCGAAACCGCCCAACACGCATGGGCGCATTGGCGCTTGCTTTACGTGACCGATCCCGAGGGAAATCAGGTGGAACCAGTCTGCTACGATGCCAGCGTGTGAGAGCCCGACATGGCGAAACGGAAGAATGAATCGCAATTATCCATGGTTAACAACTACTGGTCACCTGCAATCTTGTGCGAACGACCTCTCGAAACTGACTTCGTCCGTGATGGCTTCGTGGTGCTTGAAAGCTTCGTGAACAAAGTGGAATTGAAAAAGATTGTACCGCTCGTCGAATCGATCCTGACTTCATCCCCCGAACTGACGTGCACACGCCCCACAATATTCTTGTACCGCTACGATGGAACGATCCTATCGTTCGGCTGCTGCTGAAATCCGACCGCAGAGTCCAAGCCTTGACAGATGGCTTACGTGCGGACGATCTTAAATGGATTTCCGGATACGTGAGCGTCAAGGAACCGCATAGCCCGCCCTTGTGGTGGCATCAGGATTGGTGGTGCTGGGATCATCCGCTGAGCTATCGGCGAATGGCCCCACAAATAGGAGTTCTTTGTTATCTGGCGGACACAAATGCCCAAAACGGTGCTCTGCGGGGTCTTGCGGGGTTCTCATCTCAAGAGCGCACCGATCCACGCCGTCCTTCCCGAGGCGCACGGGCACAGTGCGGAAGGACTTGAGCCGGGACATATCGCTCTGAGCGACCTCCCGGACCAAGTGACACTCGGTTTGCGAGCGGGCGATGCTGTAGTGATCGATTACCGACTGCTTCACAGCACGCATGGCAATGCGGGCAACACCAGACGCGACTGCATTCTTCTCTCTTTCACGCCTTCTTGGCGGGAACTGCCGAACGATATTAAGGCTCACCTGATAGCCCACCCCGCACAACCGTCCGGTGGTGAGGCGTTAAAGACTTCATCTATGCTCGCGAAGCTTTTCCCAAAGTTCAGCGGCTCCCGGCAAGACCTCCCGCTGAATCGGAACGCATCATCGAACTTCGAAGTTGTCGATTAGCTGAAGGCTCGTAAGGGGACTGTGGCGCATGGGCAAGGCAACCATTACGTTTTCTAAGCTGGTCGATAAGCTCCAGTAGCACTATGGCCGTCCCGCGCCGCCGCCCTCGACCGATCCAATGGAGCTAATCATCTGGGAGAACATCGCGTATCTGGCGAGTGACAAGCGTCGTGCCGAAGCGTTCGCCACCCTAAACAAACGACTATCGAGAAACCAGCCACGAAGACTCTGTGCCCAGACGCTTAGCCCCGCCAATCCAACCGCGCCAAGAAACCGAGCGGCAGGCAGCACGCGAGAGTCGAAAGTGCAGCTACGACGGCTGCGACCGGAGTTGCTCGTTCTGCGACCTCATGCCATCCGATTTGCATGCATGGTCGCGCTCTCGGCTTCGTGGTTCGTCCCCATGACAAAATCATACAATCTGGAGTGTAGTCCAGAGTCAAGCGGCAGGTGAAACAATAGCGAGGGTGGAGCAAAGCTGAGGAGAGGACGAAATGCTCAAGTCGTTCGCAAGAGCGGCCGGGTTTCTAGCTTATTTGCTCATCACGCTGGAAATGCTCTTCATGGTCACTCCCTTCGCTCTCTACTACTACTCCGTCTACAGCCCGCTGCTTGCGGGGCCTTTCGGCCTTCCGGCTACGGCATGGCTGCCAGCTTTTTTCCTGCCTCACCTCTCGACAGAAATTCTTCCAAGCATCGGGGGCTTGATCTTTTTGCTCGGTTTGGTCGGCTTCGTCTTGTGTGCTGTTCAACTTTACTACACCAAATTCAGACGGCGAGGGGTGGTAGGAAGCGGTTTTTACAAGCGCATTCGCCATCCCCAATATCTGTTTCTCGCATTCGCTGGTCTCGGACTGCTGATCGTGTGGCCGCGCTTTATCCTGCTGATCGTTTACATCAACATGCTCTGGTTCTACTACCTGCTGGCAAGTAGCGAAGAGCGTCGGATGGATTCCCGCTACGGAGAGGTTTACCGTGAGCAAAAGCGGCGAACTTGGATGTTTTTGCCGGGCGAACCGGGCAGGCACTTGCAGGAGCGGTTGTTTGGCTGGATACGCCACCGCCGAGTGAGACTGATCGTCATGTTTACCGTCTCTCTGGCCGTCACGATCAGCGCGGCATTCGGGCTTCGCGGGGCCAGCTTTGCTCTGACCACACATATGATCCTGCCGGAACGCAAGATCGCGGCGGTATCGTTTCTATCGGGGGATGACCGACAGCTACGAGACCTTATCCGATCAGCGGAGGCTGCTGGAGACGTTCAAAACCAAATGCGAGGAGGAGACAGTTGGATGCTCGTGCAAGCGATGGAAGGAAAGCGTCGGGTTGTTCATGTGATGATTGATGCGGGTATGACGGCTCCACGAGCTAGGAACATGCCTCTCACTGACCAAGGAGTGAAATTGGTATTTTCGCGACCAAAGGACGGGCTTGCGCAGGAGCATCCTTTTGGCACTTCGGTGCGCTGGCAACCTGTTTTCGTGGCCGAAATGAACGGCGGCAAAGTGTCACACGTGATGACCCTTGACCACGGTCTCCTCGTCGGTAATCCAGTGATGCCAGTTTTCTGACTCATCGACGTGGATGGTGCCGATTGTTCCGCCAACGCCCATTCCGCGATAGGGCACTTCAGGACGGAGATTCAGTAATGCCAACTCCAGAGAATGAACTTAAAGAACGACTGGCCCGCTACCGCCAGATCAAGCTTAGCGTGATTGGCAGGAAGTCTGGGCGCACGATCTCTGTTCCAGTCTGGTTCGTGCTGGAAGGCGAAAAGCTATACCTCCTCCCAGTGCAAGGCTCGGACACGCAGTGGTACAAGAACGTGCTCAAGAATTCGTTGATTCGGATTGATGCGCGAGGCGTGGAGGCGAAGTTGCGTGCTGTTCCCGTCACTGATGCCAAGACGGTGAAATCCGTGGTCGAGAAGTTCCGAATGAAGTACGGGGCAAAGGATGTGAAGAAGTATTATTCGAAATTCGATGTGGCGGTTCTCGTGGAACTGGGCTGAACCGATCAGCCCGGTGCCACTTTTTCGCTCTCGAAGTTGATCCGGCCTTGCGTGGGCTATAACCTGCGCTGTCGATGCCCCAGCAACCTTCCATAATTCTCGCTTCGAAAGAGTGTTTTCATGTTCGAGCGTTACACTGAGAAAGCCCGTCGCACGATCTCTTTGCGCGGTACGAGGCCAGCTAGTTCGGGTCTCCTTAATATTGAGACGGAGCATCTGCTCCTGGGACTTTTGCGTGAAGACAAAGCCCTGACCAGCAGGTTCCTGCCTCCCCATGCTTCGGTCGAGTCCATCCGCAAGCAGATCGAGGGCCACACCGTCATCCGAGAGAAGGTATCGACCTCGGTCGATCTTCCCTTGAGCAATGAGTCAAAACGTGTGCTGGCTTACGCGGCTGAGGAAGCGGAGCGCCTTCAGAACAAACATATCGGAACTGAGCGCTTGTTGCTTGGATTGCTACGAGAAAAGGACGCTTTTGCCGCTCGACTCCTCAAACTCGCAAGGTCTCTCCCTCGACGGTGCCCGGGAAATCGTCAACAAGTCAGGAAAAAGGGCCGGATTGGTCCCGGCCCTCCTTGAAATAGCGGATCGGGTTCTCAGTTCGAGTTCACTCGCCGGTAAAGAAGACCCCATTGTGCTCGTGCCCGATTAGCGACAATTCATTGACCGTGGTGTCGGCCGGGTCGGAGACGAACTGGATACCGCTTTCAGTTGCCGCCCATGCGATGGTCGCTGGAGTATGCACGTAGTGTCCGGCAAAACGATTGGCCGTATCCCGCAACTCGAAGCGGTCGGTTGCGCCCAACCAGTGGATGTCGAAGGATACCGTAGCCTCTACGGAAGGTCCATCTTGCAAGGCATTGACTATGTCATGGTAGTCCTCTACATCGAGCCCGCTGACATGCAAGGAACCAGTTCCCTTTCCAAAATGCACGTCCACGCTGCTCTCCGGAAGGGGAATCGTCCAGAAAAGACCGTTTTCTGCAATGCCGGGATTAAAGTCGTGGATTTGATGTGCGGGGTCCACCGGACCCTCATAGACATCGAGTCAAACAAAGGCAAAGGCGTTTCGGTGCACTCGCCCGTCTTCCCCGACATAGACACCCCGCATGAAGCGCACATCCACATCGAAAGCCAGTCGCTTGGACGTGTTAGTGTTTGTGTCCGTCTGCGTGCCCATGCCTCCTACGTTGGCGACCCCGACCTCGCCGTTAAAGTCGGTGATTGTGGAGGGCTCGAAACCGGGGGCTGGCAGGTGAATGTGGAATATTTCTGTTCC
>Ga0137360_10002883_pt1 | contig 10273 bp, 12 predicted proteins | sample Mad1_60_16metaG_FD_104924 | JGI IMG/M metagenome (GOLD analysis project Ga0137360, IMG submission 104924) | Vadose zone soil microbial communities from Angelo Coast Range Reserve, California, USA - Mad1_60_16 metaG | ecosystem: Environmental > Terrestrial > Soil > Vadose zone | place: USA... | reverse complement strand
GCGCTTATATGACTGTCCTTTAGTCATGAGGTCGCGGAAAGCAGACGCCAGCTTCGCTTGGCGAATTTCGACATCAGTCTCAGTCAATTTATCCTTCTCCTCGATGGTTTTGAGCGTGGTGCGAGTAACGGTCAACAGAGCATAAATGAAACCAAATAACCTCTTCCGAAGTGTGATTTGATCTCTTAAATCCCCAGAAAGAAGCCAAGAAAGAAGAGGACCATCAGGAGGAGGGTACCCTTTTTAAACCGGATTATGAGCATGCCAAATAGAATGAGTAAAATGTATCACCATCACTCTCTTCGGGGCGGAGACACATGGGTACTGTTATGATCTTCCTCGCGAGTTGATCAACCATCCGAGACTTTCCAGTGCCAGATGAATTGACGATGGTGGCTTGTCTTGAATAAGGGTCTCTCTTCTTATCGAGGAAGCTCGAGATAGTCTGGAGAAGGACCGTTGCGGCATCGCCCTTGAACTCTTGTTGCCACGCGCGTTCGGTAGCTGTCATCAGATGTGATCAAAGGAGCGTGGACCGGCTTTGGGATCATTGCGTACCTTCTTGTGAGTGCGCATCCGCGTCGGTATTCTCGTCTAGTGGATCAACATCCGGCACAAGCATGCCCTTTAGAAAGACTTCTACGCGGAGAACACGATCAGAATGCTTGAGCCTAAAGAAAGACAACGACGTACCGTCTTCAAATAAATCCTCCCAGGCATCTTTCGTTTTGCTGCTTGCCATAGCCCTCAGTGACTCGATAAATTTTTGCTCTCCTTTCTTCTTGACATTGTCAAGAAATTCGTCCATATTTGCCAGATGACCTTTCAGTTTTGGATCGTGTTCCAGAGCTTCTATAGTAGCTATCCAAACATGTCCGAGGTTGCCCTGTATCTCATCGTCGTCCTCGTCGGAGGGTATATTTTTTTTAAAGAATTTGACCGCTTTATCGATAGCCCGCTGCGGAATGTCCGCTAGCCGTGTTTTCGAGAGAGTACCTCCCTGGCGCGTGGATGGATCTACACGGTAATCGTCTTGAACCCGGTCGCGCTGCCGCGTTCGTCGAGGGTTGGAGCCAGAGGCCATGATTGGAGAGAGTAGAGGGGGAGAAGTGAAAGTGCTCTAGTGGGTGTTCTGAGGGGAATTGGCGACAATACTCGGTGCATTTATGCATCAAGGGCGTGTGGAACAGTTAGTGTGTGTGATTGCGGCGAGGAAGTAGATTCATCGATGGCGATGTGGCATGTGACACCATTTGACGCCGCCACATTTATCGATTCAAACTCTACAAGCGGTGGCCCGTGCTGCGCACGGGCACGGCTAGACACAGTGAATGAGGACTTGGGCGATGATGGGCTCATCAGTACTTAGCTGTACAGTACCCAACGATGCAATGTGCTTAGGCTAAGCCAAGTCCTCGGTATGACCTGCTCAGCACGTGCCCACTCTGTGTCGTGGGGGCTTCTGAGATGCATTGCTAAACAGTGCTGGGGTTGGCAGGCGGGGATACTAATAATTTGCCACAAAAATGTATTTGGACTGGCAATAATTGGGCAACTATAATACGGTGAAGTATCAATATGTGGTGCTAGCCTCTTCATGCGTGACAGAGTGCATCATATCCGGCAACATGACGAGCCCATCATCGCCCCAAGTCCTCCTCAACCACTATCTGGTCGAGCCCGTGCTTCTGTAATGGTGCGATAACGACCGTCATAACTTTAAAATGAGAGTTGATCGGTTACCACCATGCTACTTCGTACGAGGCCACGGAACCGCTTCTTATGCCGACGATAGCGCCCCTGCGACAACTCAAAGTCGAGTAACTTGAGCAACGACCTGTACACCGTTGACTTGCGCGCCAAAACATTACGAAATGCGGTTAGGCCCAGCCTGCGTTACCAACTCAGTCCATCGATCTAGGAAGCGCAGCGCATCAAACTGACAATGTGATACACGTCTTCTCAACGTCGCATTTCCCCCCTTGAGCTGTTGACACCTTGTTCAAGGCCTTGCTGCGCATCACCGCATACGTATACCGAATCACCTGTTGTATTGTCCCTGATACAGCACCCTATCATGACTCGGGAGCAGTCGGAAGAAAATAACTTGGCATACGATGGATGAATTTGAGGTTCTTGCGGATATTTGCACCCCAGCTTCGCAAATAATGGTGCATCCGCATGGCAACCACTAGAAAGTTCTGATATGCGTTCAGGTACACCCCAGGGATGGTGTTGAGATCCGTGTCACAGAATATTATGTGGCTCTTGGCTCTTCCCAACCTAGAATAGCGATTCTTATAAGCGAAGACCTCGAAATAACTGCGCGTAGTAAAACGTACTGTAGCATCTTGTGCAAGAAGGCAAACCCAGAACGGCGCCCACGGTCAACGGTAAGAGAATCCACAATAACTAATGAACTCTTCAATTGAAAGCGCGTTCAACGACGAAGGGAGGCGACTTACAAGTGTCATGATACCGTGTGTAGTCAGTTGATACTGACAGATCCTCCATGTTGATGAATAGGGCACACCATGGGAATGCTATTTTTGTGTCAGATATTAGCCAAATACTTTCGTATTGGTACGCACATTTCTGTTCCGGTTCTGTCACAGTCACAGTGTGCGGGGCGCATCCGAAATTAGTCAAAGATTTCTCTTGTGAAATGAAACAGCCATATTCGGGGTGTCCTGGGCATTACCAGATCAGACACAATAAATAAAAATGCTCGATCCCTAACCTTCAACCATGACATCAAGAAACCTCCTAGCCTTGGCATGGTCTGTGGTGATAAATAAATAGTCATCGATCAGCCGGAGCAACAGCTACCACGTAGAGTTAGTGCGCTTTCGATCGAGGAATGGGCTTGCTTACGCTCATCGGGTCCTGAGTGAAGCTCAGACTCGTTCGTTCGAGGTCTGCATAAAAGATAGAACAGAGTAAGGATGACAACACAGAGCCCTGCGGTATTCCAACGACTTGGCGGTAGTAATCTTGGCCAATCTATTTATATCGTCGACATGTGCCGCTGACGGCATTAAACATGTCAGGAACTTGCCTTCACAATGTTTTCTGTGATATGCTCCTCGAGAAGCTCTAGGACCTCTATCCTTGATGCAAACGGGTATACGACGCGGTCTACGAAAATGGTGTGCCGCAGCGTTGCCGCTAGTTCGGTTGCATATCGCAAGAAATGCGGGTGTTCGTCTGGATATGACAACGGATAATCAGCGTTGTGGGATCGCAAAGTTAGAATCGGAACAAACCGACCGTCAGGAAGCGCTTTCATAGCAAATTTCCGCTTTACCCTTCCGGCAGCTTGCATGACTTGACCAAAGCGCGGGAGAACGTAATTATCCTGACTGAGATTAGGAAGACATCAAACCCAAGAGACGCTCGGGTGACATACGCCTGAAAGAACGTCCCGAAGGATCTGGAGAAGCTTCGACTGCTCGATCGTATCGAAGCATGCTTGTACGTCCACCTTCACGAAGTACAGCTTCGGTCTAATGATGGGGCTTACTGATAAGTGACATATTTCCAGGAGGCCATGGAAAAGGTATGGCTCACAGGCATCCGGATGGGTGGGCAGAAATTAAACGATTCCGATAGGCCTTCAGCTGTGTGTAAATTTCATTATGCCCAAAGACCGATGATCCTATGAGTTCCGGGCTTGCGGTCTGCATTCCGTACCGTAAAAAACTGAGGTAGGAGACCATCCCGATAATTTTACCTTCTCGTAAGTAAGAATCTGGAAGGCAGCTTGGAGAATGTCGTTAATAGATTGCTGGCGCGTGTTGGACTTTCCCTTTAAATTATGACGGAATACATCGACTCAGATACTTCCTGCATGGTTTCGTTATGTGGTTCACCTTGATCTCTATCTTCTTCCGCCGAAGATTGACGATGGGCCGTACCCCGGTAACCTTGGGCAAAAGACGGACAAACGAGAAACCCAATTTGCGCTGACGTAGCATCTCTTCTGCTTCGCACTAGTATGCTTGCATAAAATTTTGATACGTGAATGTCGCATATGACCTTACCTCTTCTAACTTGGAGAATGTGACACTAGTAAGTCGCTCGATAAGGGGTGCACAAAGCACATCCCAATCGTCTTGACGGAAATACAGTATCCTATTCTTGAATGCCGAGGATTCTGTTACATAAAACGTAGTCTGTAAATATCACTTTGAGAAAAATAAAACAGACAGTGTAGTGAGACTTGCTCGCAATAATGGGGCCACGAATGACCCGAAATACCAAATGACGAATTCTTCGAGAAGCTCACGTCGTTTGAGGCTATCTGACGTAGGAATACGGGGAGAGGAAGCGTTACCACAGGCGGTCCACTTGCACCCGGTTGTGCTGAGACCCTGCATAACGCCATGGAGAGACATCGTTTCATAACGTCGGTATGAGATGAAGTTTTTCAAGGCTGGAAGAAAAGTAACGTTAGAAGTTAGAGGTCAAAAGACGCAAAGAGCGGCCCACCACTCATGGCTTGTTTGAAATTCTCGTCACCTCCCCAGAAAAGCTTCGGGACGACTGCCTTTGTGACCAGAGCAACGAAACGGTACACCTAACTCACATGGCTTTAGCGTATTTGTGGGTAAAGAACTCGATTGATATCGATTACCTCGACATGGGAGCAGGCAAACTCAGCAAACCTTGGCTTGCTCTTAGAAGCCTCTCCTGCTGAGCGGCAAGACTCCCGCGTTCGATCGGGAGTGCCTGAGACTTGCTGAGAGGACAGGTGAATCGATTCTTCTGACATGAGCTCCTGGAAGCCGGTCAAGAAACATCGAAGATCAGAACCGCGCAAAGAGACAGACCAGGATAATGCTAGAGTCAAGAGGAGCTTCATGTTCGGGGCGTTTCACCTTCGACGGGCACGTTATATCCCTCAGCGCCTTGTAGGAACATCTTCCGTGTCTCTTTATCATCTTGTCCAACAAGTCCAAGGCAGACTTTACTCTCTTAGGCGTCTTCAGCGGACGAGCTTTCTTCAAGCTACAGCTGAGTGCGGCAGATGGTGCAGGATACGTTTGTCCCCACCTTTATTTCATCTTCTCGGTCTGCAACATCCGAGTATTTGTGAGCTTTAGCAGCGGAGGCGAACACCGTTGCAAGCCCGTATTCGCGCGGAAAGACGTATTTTGATAGATGCCGTGCATCCTCCATCCTCTTGTGATGGTCTCGCGCCTGAAATCGAGCTCTTGTTGACCGGTGAAACGATAAGTTCAGGACGTTGAGTATGTCTGTATGATATATGAGAGTATATTCTCCCTCATGTGTGTATACGAACGCTTTGGCGGAAGGCCGGCTACTATCACGTCTGTATGTGGTATATATGCTGGCCGAGCATAACATAAAGACCCACGATCAAACAGTACGTCCGCTGGACCTCGCCTTAATGTGCCACTTGAGCCACATTGTGTATGATGCATAAGGAACTCACGCAAAATGTCCAGACGTGCGCTGTAATCGCCTTTTCGAAGAAGGCTCCTCTGGATGAGGTGAAGCCTTCCTTTTGTGTTTCTCAGAAGGAACATGGCCAGTCGACACACTGTTGGTGAGATCTATAGTTGGAGATGGAAGAAAAACTAGCGGCATTCCTGTCAATTGACAAAGACATTCATTGGGCAGAGGCACGAATATGCTCGCTTCTGTCAGTAAATGAAACATAGTGCTCTCCCCAATCCTAATTAAGACGCCGGGCATAAGACACGTAAAGAAACCCTCCAAAAATACTGGGGCGTACCTCTCTAGCAGTCTCTCCCAGTCTGACCCTTGCAACGCGGTGACGATTGTATTTACAAAGAAATTATTGACCCCGGAACGTGGATCTCCAGCCCGTATCTTCGAGCCATTTTGATAGTACTGTAAGAAAGGGAAGTAAAAGGACACATCTATAATATCCAAGAATGAACATACGCTCCGGTAACCCATGGTGATGACATTTACACCCTTCTGCTTTGGAGCGGAAAACAGTCTCTCCTGAGCTCGCGTGATGATCTGTCGCAGTACATTACCACCAGCTAGGCTGAGACAAGGGAAAGGAACGTACGACGCGCATTGAATCGAAGGACTGCGCCATGATAAATTGCGGCTGGTCGCACTGAAGTGCCTCGCCACTGAGAGCTACATAGGAGTGGGAAAGGAATTGACCGTATGAAGGCGGATCGTCGGGCAAAAGCAGGACGTCATTGACTTGTGTGTCATCCGGTGGGAACAGAATGACATTTAAATACGCCTGGAGGCTGTATACGCGAGAAAAATACGCGTTGAGAATGGAGAGGGTGATCGAGTGCGACATTGACCATGAACGCGTCGTCAGACGCGCGTGGCACGTGAGTTCGCGACCTGCCAATGACGGCCATTGTCACATAGACTGCCAATTCCTATCTCCCGGTAACTATTCAATATTCAATCGTCGTATTAAATCGGTAGTGAAGCTCATTCCCTCCCTTGTAGATCAGTGGAACCACATTTTTACAGTATAACGTACTTCGACGGTCAGTACACTGTTAATTCATGACATCAGTTATTAATCTGAAGCACATTTTGATGTGAAATGCCATGGAGACCTTTGGCGGCCTCGATCATACCTTCCAGTCCCAATTTATAACAAGTTACCTCTAGTCTTGGAGACTGCAATCCCTCGTGATGGAGCTATCGGTTGTGATCAAGTCTCGACGTACCTCGCACGCTCACCTCTCTTGCTCTATTGAGGCAAGAATGCCCCTAGTAAAAGGCTCCTAGAACTTTTTGCAACTGGGACGTACCTACAGTCGCAATTGCTTGGGAAGGCATCTGATGTAGTGGGTAGAAAAAAACAGTGGTACATTGACTTAGCTTGTGCGAGGCACAACAAGAGAGCAGACAGCATAGATACAGCCTACGTTGTCCCCGTGGATCGCAATTCCTCTGTTCCCGGGGAAGCCACTTCCTCAACAACCTCAGCAGCAGACGTCTCCAAGCCACCGCGGTTAAGCCACCCTGTCGATACCGAGAGTGTGATTGATACTTAACCAAGTTCATAGATGTACATACCTCTCAGCTTCTGATTGTGTACCTTTTCTTTCTCCTTGTCAATTGCACGAAGCCTCTTCAGCTCAGCAGTGGCAGCTGGCGCGTCTGGATCACAAAATGGAGGATCAGATATGACACCACAGTATGCCACCAGGATCGCAACGATGCGAGCTCACCTGCGGGACTCTCTTTTATAAGTTCCTCAAGTATCTTCTCTGCACGTTCGAAAAACCCTTGCTCTCCGAGCGCCTTGCCTCGACGGAACATGGCCTTATAGTTCTTCGAATTTCTTGCAAGCGCTTTCTCCGCCGTCTCTTGCGCACGTTTCCAATTCTCGCGCTTGATGTGACACGCAGACATGTTCGCATATACTTTCTCGACGAGCTCATCTGCCTGTCATACGACCCCAGCGGGACGGTGCGTAGCGCACACCTTTCAACACTTCATGTGCGATTTAGAGTGACGTGAAGCGTACCTCAGTTCGCTCTTTTGGTGCCGTAGCAGCATCCATAACCCCCGATCTCATGGCAGAAGCCACACCACCGCCCGATCTACAAAACAGGATGAGTGAGATGCGGCACTATAACCGATGCAAAGTGTGCGGCACAGACTTATCCAGGCCTTCCGCATAGAGTAGTACCTCCAGGATGAATCAGACGACGTTATTGACGCATTTTATAAATCCACACCTCATAATATGCTCTAAGAGCTAGGTCATGGTCGCATCAATGAAAGGCACAATCGATAAGCGGGTGTGGCACGAGTCGTGCTACCTACCATCAGGCAAGTTCCCAGCTTTGAAGGCCGCGTCTCCGGTGGCTTTTTTCTGGCGGGCAGTCTCCAAGTTCCTCTCTATCGTCTCAGGATCGGTAGACATCGTTGAAGAAGAAGGGGGATGAGATGAACGTAATACAATTGAAGATGACTCCTATACCGTGACTACTGCTGGGGCAACCTGGGCGTACGCGGAATGACGTACTCCTGTCCTACACACTGGCACCTCCCCATACAGTTGGGAACACCATGTGTGTATAGTACTGTGGTTCATAACCTACCATTCCCCGACGCTGTTTCCCCCGTCCGATCTGAATGCTGTAGTACGCCACCCGAAAGCAACCGAACAAAAACCACCCCTAGAGAATTTGGGGTAGCTGCAAACGGATACATCTTCCGGTTACACAACGAGAGTGCATACTCTGTGCGATGGGCTGAGCTTACATCAGGTTTATTGGAACAAGACCACACGAGTATCATGCAACACGGATGCCATCGGGCGTATGTTCACCATCGACCACTTGAACGTGAAATATGAAGGCATTACCCTCAAATTATTGGACAGAAAAAGGAAGACAAGCCTTGACAGCCACGTCGATGGTCCGAGGTTCAATGAAATTCGCTCACAAAAGGAGTTTAGAGACGGTGTAAATTACTGATGGTTTGTTGCTGGAAGCCAAGACCATCTGATAAGAGGAAGAGAGAGGCTCTATTTACTTGTGTTTATACTAGTATCTCGGACTGACTTCAGTTGCCACTCTTGCCACCGACATACGGAACGGATTCGACTCGGGCTCAACACATAACCAGGGCTTGTACTCGCCATCTGACCGAGTGACGCCCAACCAATCCATCCATGGCCCTACTCAGCTCCATCCTCAGTTTCTCCCTCTTCGGGCTTGGCGCTCGCATAGGCCAACTCGGCATCCAAAAGCGCAACATCCTCGAAAGTGCGTCCTCCTTTCCCCTCCTCCATCCATCCGTCTATCTCACATGTGATGCTCCCGGACCTCCTTCTTGTGCACGGCATTTATCGACTTTTATTATTATTATTATGGATTCTCCCTTCTATGTGGGTTGCGCGTTCATTCGTGACGGTGACTGCAGACCCTGGCGGGCATATCATCTCGATGCTCGCTTTTGGTTATCTCGGCTATTGGGCACATCGGTGGGACGAGCGCGCGTCGGTGCTTATCGCCGAGAAGCGTGCAGAGATCACGGAGCGGCGCAAGCAGAGGATCGCGCGGGCTGAGGAGGCGTCTGCCGCCGCGCTGGCAGAGGCCTCGTAACACGCATCGTTTATCGTTTTGGCGTTCACTATACTAGGTGGGTCATTGTCTCTTGAAGATATTGAGGCAAATTTCGAATTGTCATTCTGCAGATGTATAGGGAAGAGGCGGAAAGTCGCCGCGTATACATCTACATTCTCCGCTATCCCCACCGTGTTCTACAGACGAACGTTACACACTCTCATCAATTAACGAGATTGGGCTCCTCGCATGAAATAGTCTTGGCCTTCCCCCAACTCCTCCGATGCTCAGTTCAAAAGTACTGGTTCATAACCCAACAGCTTCTTAAACTTATATTTGAGATGAGGATACGTTCAATCCAAGCGCTTAGAGTGCAACGGATAAATTAAAGCAGATGTCAGGACTGGCCGACTGGCCTGACCGTGCTCTTATTTGTTCCACCCATTGTTTACTTCGGTCCTGGTTCATAGCACTCTGCAAGTCTGTGTGAACTATGGGTTAAGAGGCGTCGACCGTAACATTCATTTTGCTGGGTTACCGGCCTGGGTGTGCTGTTTGACAGCTGGTCAGGGTCCGCTCAATGTCGGTGGAACTTGGCGGCAGCTATATAACCTTCAAGTTCCAGTGAGAAATCATGCTATGCTGACTATGTGAAGGCGAATATGATCAAGAGCGGAGGGCGGCCCGAGACTGCTGCCGGCTGCCAGCGAAAATATGCGGTCACATGCCAGTAGGCAGGAACCGCTCCCTGCACGCGTTTCCTGTCTGCATGCGTTTCCTGTCTCCTCGTCTCGTTTCTCGCCGCCAGTCCCGTTCACGCGTTAGGCAGAACCGCCACCTGTACGCGTAGCCTTGCCCCCTGCATATTCCAGAATTCATATGTCGCAATTTAAAAATAATGATTTTTTGTTTTTTATTATTTATATCTGGATAATTAGATACTTGACCATCATTTAAAAATATATTGTCGTCTCTCGTCACCAGTATCAGTTCACGCGTAGACGGAATCGTTCACGTTCCTCGTTCCCCAACTCTCTCTCGCCCCTTTTCTTGTTTATCTCATCATCTCCCCCTCTTTCTCGGACAACAATCCCATCTCGACCTTGAGTACGTACCGGACCGGGGCTACCGCCATAAGGAGGCTCCGGCGTGTGTGCCCGTCTTCCGGTCTCCCTGCATACTCCCCGCACCACCCTCGCCTCTCCACCATTTCCTAG
>Ga0137360_10002872_pt1 | contig 10287 bp, 10 predicted proteins | sample Mad1_60_16metaG_FD_104924 | JGI IMG/M metagenome (GOLD analysis project Ga0137360, IMG submission 104924) | Vadose zone soil microbial communities from Angelo Coast Range Reserve, California, USA - Mad1_60_16 metaG | ecosystem: Environmental > Terrestrial > Soil > Vadose zone | place: USA... | reverse complement strand
GAACTCAGCGGCGGTCCGGGCAGCGGAGTGTATGTCTCGCGCGACGGGGGCACGAAGTGGACGCGCATCGAAGAGCACGGCTTACCACATTCGCCGCTCGGCAAAATAGATGTAGCCGTTGCACCAACAAACTCAAACCGCGTTTTTGCCTTGATTCAGACGAAAGACCAAGGATCGGTGTGGAGATCGGACGACGCCGGCACGCATTGGAAAGCTATCAACTATCAGAGGTCTTTGATCGGTCGCGCGGGTTACTACATCCGAATCGCGGTATCAACCGGAAATGACAACGAAGTCCTGATTGCGAACAGCTCGTTCCATCAATCGCTGGATGGCGGTCAAAATTTTCAAGAGGTTCGCTGGGGAGGAGACACTCACGACATTTGGATCGATCCTGCAAATCCCGATCGATTTGCGATTACGGACGACGCCGGGATGATCATTACCACCGTACACGGACGCGGATTTCACCGCGTCACTCTGCCGATCGGGCAGATGTATCACGTGGACGTCGACAACCAGACGCCGTACTACTTCTATAGCAACATGCAAGACGACGGAAACATGCGCGGGCCCAGCGTGCCCATCGATTCACAGGAAACGGGATGGGACCGCAGGATGGGTGGTTGCGAATCAGGCTTCACAGTTCCGGATACCGCTGATCCCAACATCGTCTGGGCCACCTGCTATGGAGATGAGGTGACGCGGTGGGATGCAAGAACCAAAACGGCGCGCTCTGTAAGCCCCTATCTTCATACTCTGGATTCACCTCCAACCGATATCAAATATAGATGTCATTGGACTTCGCCGCTGGCCGTCGATCCCTTCGACCACAACGTCGTCTACTACGGTTGCCAAGTTATTTTCAAGACGACGAACGGCGGCCAAAGTTGGACCGTCACTAGTCCAGATCTCTCGACGCAGGATTCCACCCGCGTCGTTTCCTCGGGCGGAATCGTCGGCGACAACCTGGGACAATTTTACGGAGAAGTTGTTTTCGCTATTGCACCCTCCAAAATACAAAAAGGATTGATCTGGGCGGGCACGAACGACGGTCAACTCTGGTACACCAAGGACGGGGCGGCCAACTGGACGAACGTTACAAAGAATATTTCCGGATTGCCGCCCTGGGGAACAGTCACCAGCATCGCTCCTTCGACGTTTGATCCCGGCACTGCTTACATCGCTGTCGATTTTCACTTGGTGGACAACCGGGACCCCTTCCTTTACAAGACAACGGATTTTGGCAAAACGTGGAAATCGATCAGCGGCAATCTGCCGAAGCATCCGTTGGCCTACGTGCGGGCCATCGCCGAAGATCCGAACTGTGCCGGTTTGTTGTTTGCTGGCACAGGGAACGGTCTGTATTACTCGCTGGACGACGGGGGGCACTGGACGGCGTTGCCGACCGGTCTGCCTCACGCTCCGGTGACCTGGGCCGTAGTACAGAAAGATTTCCACGACCTGGTAATTTCAACCTATGGGCGGGGGCTCTACATTTTCGACGACATTACTCCGCTCGAACAACTTGCCAAGAATCACGCCGATGCCCCAACGGTTCTCTTCGAGCCGCGTCCCGCACGTCGATTTGTCCGCGGCGGTGCGGCCATGGTCAATTTTTCGCTGAAAGCGGCGCCGAAAGATCAGGTGGAAATCGAAATCCTGGGCCCGGATGGCAAAACGATTCGAAAACTCAAAGCGAAGGCCCATGCGGGAATCAATCGCGTGAAATGGGACATGCATCACGAGTCGCCGCGATTGATTTCGTTGCGTACCGCGACTTCCGATAACCCGCATATTTGGCAGGAGCCGCGCTTCCGCGACGCCGACTCTCGGCCCATCACACATTGGGGAATTAGCCCTGCCGAAGTCGGTCCGATGGCCGCACCCGGCAAGTATTCCGTTCGCCTGACTGTCGCAGCGCAGACTTTCACTCAGCCTCTGACCATCTTGCCCGATCCACGCATATCGGCTTCGCAGGCGGACATCGAATCATCCGTGAAAACGCAACTACGAATCCGCGACGACATCACTCGGACGTCCGATACGATCAACCAGATCGAGTGGCTACGGAAGCAAATCGAAGTCCTTGAAACGATGCTTCGTCCGCCCAAGAAAAAGGAAAAGGAAAAGCCGCCGTTCGCCGAAGCTGACGACTTCGAGGAGCCTGAGCCCGCTCCAGCGGAGGATGAGGCACAATCAAAACGCAAGGCTGAACTGCTGAAGATTGTTGAGGAGATGGACAAGAAACTCCAATCGGTCGAGCTCAAGCTGGTAACGCCGTCGCAGATCAACAGCGACGACAAATATTTCGTTGAGGCCGACAAGGTTTATCTAAACTTGATTTGGCTCAACGCCGAGGTTGGTCCTGGCGGCGGAGACGTGGCCGGCGGCGCTGACTTTGCGCCAACCGATACAGCCCTAGACTTGCTTAAGACAATAGAAACGGAACTTACGGGAGCGGTCGCGGACTACCAGAAGCTCATCGAGAAGGACCTTCCTGCCTTCAACCACGCTCTTACTGAGAATAACCTGGCCGCTATAACCGCGGCCGCAACGGCCCCAAGCGGGGCTGAGAAGTAAAGGCCGTACGATTTCTCCATGCCACTCGGCTCGCGTGGCCGTGCGCCCGCCTGCAACTCGCGTTTTGATTGACAGGCGCACGACTGGTTGGGCAGGATTCGAAACCCAGTGGCCAAATCCAGCTCCATTTCTTCTCTTCAGCCAGCAGCTGTATACGTGAACCCCGCCGCAGGCAGCGGACGTTCCCTCTCTTATCTCCCGCGAATTCGAAAAGCTTTCCAATCAGCATCCGTTCCCGCCGAATTTATTTTTGTTGGAAATGCTAAAGACCTCGAGTCGCATGCACTTGCCGCGATAAATAGTGGTGTGCGGCTCATGTTTGCCCTTGGCGGCGACGGTACGTTTCAAGGATTGGCGAACGCAGCGTACGGAGCTGATGTTATTTTGGGAGTTCTGCCAGCCGGTGGCGGGAATGATTTTGCCGCGGGACTGAAGTTGCCGGAGAACCCGGTTGCCGCCACCGAGGCGGCTCTGCGGGGTCAACCGAAGCATGTGGACCTCGTTCGGGCGCGCACTGCGGACGGCGGGGTCCGCCTCTATTTGGGAGGAGGTGGGCTGGGGGTCGATGCAGAAGCGGCGCAACTCGCGAGCGGGGCGTTCCGCCGCTTGCCCGGCAGAGCCCGCTACGTTGCGTCTGCGCTGTGGGCTTTCTCCGGGCACCGCGCCATCGATGTGAGAGCGGAATTTCCCCAGAGTGAGTTGCCGCCAATAGAAACGAGGGCTCTTCTGGCTGCCGTTCTGAATACACCGACCTACGGTTCTGGAATAAGGCTCGCGCCGGATGCGTGCTTGGACGACGGCTGGCTCGATGCTGTGATCGTGAAGGACTTGAGCGTTTTTCAAGTTTTGAAGTTATTACCACGGCTGTTGAAAAGCGGCGAGCTTCGGACGCCACACGCCCAGCGCTTCCGGGTGCGAGCTGTGAAGTTCACTACCGACCGTTCCTGCATCTTTCACGGAGATGGCGAGATTCTCGGTCCAACGCCGGTGGAGATCGAAGTGGTGCCTAAGGCTATTCGAGTTCTGGTACCCACAGAAAACTGATTTTCACCCATCGTGCGGTTTTGTAACGCTTTGCGAGACGCGTTCTCGGACATAAGTCGCCAGACGCCCTAGGTTCTTCCAGGCAGGTAGAGCGTTCTGCCCAGGCATCGGACCAGGCAGATTTCCGCCGTCGGGATGCCGAAAAATCCGAGCGGGATTCGTTTTGGTCAACCCTTCTTCTTGTCGATTTTCAAATTTAGTGTGATGTCCTTACGGCTGTCAAAGCTCGTGACCGTGTGGGTTGCTGATTGGGAGCCTTCTTTTTCTGCATGGATTTCGTAGTCGGCGTTTGGATCAAGACCGCTAAAGCGGTACTTGCCCGTGTTGTCCGTATAGGAGCTGCGCACCACATTTGTCCGGGTGTTCTTCAGGAAAACGACGCTTTCCGAGATGAGGTTCTCGGATCTGTCCTGCACGACTCCGTGGACCGTGCGCAGCTGGGCTTCACGCTTGGCGTCTTGCGCGACGGCCGTTAGGCTTGCCAATGCCAGAATTGCCGCCATTAAAAGAAATCGTTTTGGCGCTTTCATTTCTTCGCTCCCTCTGCGGATTCCACATGAAACACTATACGTGCTTCGCTTACCCCTGTCTTGGCGTCGAGCGCGCGCGTTTGATCGGCGAATCCTTTTGCGCGAATCACCACTTCGTAGTCCGCGCCTTGCGGCACGCGCACGGCAAACTCGCCTCGTGAATTCGTATAGCTCGCCCAGCGATATTTTTTCTCATTGTGGCGCCGAACCCGGAGCTCTACACCCGGAAACGCATATCCCTTGGGATCGAATACGGTCCCGATAATCAGAAAATCGTTGGCGTGGCTGTACCTCTGTTTCTGGGGCTTTTCGGGAGCCGGAGGCTGAGAGGCGGGCGGCGCTTGGGGAGCTGGAGGCGCGGGCTCCTGGGCTCTGCCACTAGCCAGGTGAACGCAAATAAACATCGCTGCCATTCCGGCGAAGACCATCCACCCGGGACTTTGCATAAGTCCGCTCCTATCTTGTTAGATGCCTGCGCTGAGGAAAGGGGCTACGGACGGGACGAGCGAACCGGGTTACTCCTCATCCTCTTCTTCTTCGTCGTCTTCTTCGTCCTCTTCGAGGAGGTCGCCGTTTTCTGCGGCTTCGTCTTCTTCATCCTCTTCTTCATCGAGGTCATCGGAGATGAGGTTCAGATGCACGGGATGCGTCTGAGAGACCTCGAGCTCGGATTCACACTCGGGACAGCTCAGGATTTCGCCTTCTTCGACTTCGTCTTCGTCCACATCGATTTCGGTGGAACATTCAGGGCAGCGGATCACGGCTCCATCCTCCGTAGAAATGTTCGCAGGGCGGCGCCCCAGAGATTGTACCGCCGCCACCATGGCGTATTATATACCGCGCTGTCCTAAGTCAACTTTAATGAGCGGCGCGGCTGCTTCGATTGTAAACCGCTCAAGGGCAGAATTCCTAAAGTGACCTCCTCCCGCGAATATCCCGAACGTCCCGTGGTCGGCGTTGGCGGCGTGATCATCGACAACGGCCGTGCTTTGCTTATTCGCCGCGGCAGCGAGCCTCTCCGCGGCGAATGGTCTATTCCAGGTGGGACGCTGGAGTTAGGGGAATCGCTGAAAGAAGGAGTTGCGCGCGAACTGCGCGAAGAAACGGGCCTCGAGGTGCGAGTACTTGAGCTCATCGAAGTCTTTGACCGGATATTTCCGGATGACGGCTCGCGGCATAAAGAGGGGAAACGCAAGCCCCGCTTTCATTTCGTAATTGTGGATTACCTGTGCGAGCGCATCGGCGGGGAACCCCGAGCCGGGAGCGACGTTACCGACGTGGCATTTGCCACTGAGGACGAGCTAGCGAAGTTCCACCTGACAGAAACCGCGACCCGCGTCCTGAAGAAGGCTTTTGCCATGGCACTGGCACGGGGTGCGCCGCGCTGATCCTCGCAGAAGTATCTATTGGCCCGCTGTACGGGCCCGCGGCCGTTCCCGCCCTTCCTCAAGGAGCTTTGGTGATTTCAATGCTTCCGTTTGAATCGGTGAGTTGCAATTGGCAGCCGCCCCCAGCGATCGTGCCGTTCAGGGAATCTCCACCGATATTTCCCGTCGCGGTGACCGGCAATTCGGAAGAAACTCTGCCGAAGGAAGTCCGAGCTGACACGTTGTAGCCCACGCCCTCAGGGATGCGAACGCGGATAGATGAAAAGGATGTTTTGAGAGAAATATCGCGGCAACCGCTGGAAGGACGAACGGCGGTCACAGCGATTGCGCCGTTTTGATTGTCCACGCGGATGCGGCCTCCTACAGATTCCAGCGTCACACCGGAAAAAGAGGTAGTCACAGTGGCGTCGCCTTTCACGTTTCTTGCGGTCACCGAGCCGTTGCTGTCTTCCGCAGTCAGATTGCCGTTGATGCGTTCGGCGAGGATGCTGCCAAAGCTGGTTTTCGCGTAAGTGTCAGCTCCGATGTCGGTGAGTGTAATCGCTCCATTTCCCGTCACGGCACGAATCCCCTTCGGGACATTTGTCGCCTCGATGGCGCCAAAGGAGGACTTGAGAGTGACCGCTCCCCGAATATCGCGCACCGTGATTTTTCCATTGGATGTATCCGCGTCGAGAGCGCCGTTGAGATTCTCCAGTTCGAGGTTTCCGAAGGAATCGCGGATAGTCACGGAAGTTCCCGTTAGCGAGCTTGCCTTGACGCGGCCATTGTTGGTGGTGCAGTTTATGCGGCCTTTCACGTCGGTGAATGTCACGTTTCCGAAGCTGTCGCTGACATCCAGGGAGCCGCCGACGGCCGAAATGTCCACGTTTCCGTTGTTGTCGTGGACGGACAAATCGCCGCGGATGTTTCGGGTGTCCACGTTGCCGAACGAAGTTGTGACGCTAGCCGAAGCGGCACCGTCGACTGTGATCGCTCCATTGCCTCCCGTGATGCTCGCGCTGCCTTGAATGTTGTGCACCGTAATGCTGCCAAAGCGATCTTGCACGTCGAGAGCGCCCTTCACGTCAGAAACCTGCACCGAGCTGTTCTTGTTGTTGACGACAGCATTGCCCGCCGCTCCGGTCAGCTCGATGCTGCCGAAGGAATTGGTCAGATGCACGGGGCCGGCGTCCTGCACGGTGAGTGAGCCGTAGCCGTTCTCAACTCCCACCGCACCGTGGACACGAGCGACGCTCACGCTTCCGAAACTGTTGCGGATATTCAGCGGAGTATCCGTCGGCACGGCAATGTCGTAGCTTACGGACCAAGAAGAATGTTTGCTGATATGAAACCATTTGTTTTCTTCGGGTGGATAAATCGTGCGAATGCTCACGCCTGCACCGGTCTGCTGAACCTCAATCTGAATTTTATTTGCGAACGACTCTGCTTCTTCGTGCGAGCTAGCCTGAGCTCGAATGACGGCGGAAATTTTGACTTCGCGTCCAGATTCACCGTGAACTTTGACTTCCCCGAATTTGTGCTCGACGCCAACGGACTGGCCCGCGCCTAGAGTCAAAGTCTTGTCAAAATTGCGTGTGACCTCATCCTGCGCCCGGCTCCCGGCCGCCAACGCAGAAGATGCAGCGATCAGAAGCACGGCCGCCAGGCCGCCCGCGAGGCGCGCGCCGCGCAAACGCTCTCTATTCCTATTCGACCGAAACCACTTCATCGCTTTTCCTCCAAAATTTCTTGCAGCGTTTGCTGTTTCTCCTGATACATCGCCAATAGCTGCTGGCGAAGGTGTGCATTGGACGGATTCATTCCGGCCTGCGCGCGAAGATCGTTGATGGCGCTGTCCAGCACGAGAAGCTTCTCGCGGTAACTTGCTTCGACGGGTGTAGCAGGGTTCTCCAGCTCGGGTTTGGCTTCCGCAGCCAGCTTGTCGATCGCCTGCTCGTAGGCAGCCTGGGCGCGTTCAACCTCGGCCAGCGCCGGACTCTTCAGAAGAGACTGGTCACCAGGCGCCACCGGCGGCGTGCGGTGCAAATAAACCCAGCCCGCAGAAACTGTCAAGACCAGCACCAGAGCAGCAGCCACGGCAGTTTGCCACCCGAGCGAGAGGCTGAATCCAAGCGAGAGCCAGCCCCATCGTTCTGGACGTTGTTCCTTGGCGGCAGCTTCTGCGGCAAGCGCGCTCTCGATGCGCGGCCATAGAGAAGGCCTATCAGAGTAGTCGCGCAGTTGCTGAGCCGCGACGCTAAGCGCTTTCCAGGCGCGCAGCTCATTGGCGCAGACGGCGCAGTTGGCGCCGTGCGCTTCGAGTTCAGCCCATTCTGCTGGCGTGCCATCCTCAAGAATTCGGTCGCGATCTTGGCATGTAAAGTTCATCGTCATTCACCGTGCTCCCGCTCGACTGTTGCTTCTCGGGGGTTCAAGAACTTGGCGAAGGTTTCGCTTCGCCTGAAATAATGTGTTCTTCGAAGCTGTCTCCGTTATTTCCAACATCCCGGCAATTTCCGCGTGATGAAATCCTTCTACTTCGTATAGCAAAAAGACGTCGCGCTGGTGCTTGGTCAAGCCAGCCAGCGCCCGTTCGAGCGCCATCCGAAGAGAAGGATGCGCTCCGGGAGCGCGCGGCTCCGGCCGCCCCGAATCCTCGCTGTCGTCATTCGCCACTTCTTTCTTCCGCACCCTGCTGCGCCGCGCGTCATAGCACGTGTTGATGAGAATCCGGTACGTCCAGGTGACGAAGCTGGATTGGCCGCGAAAGCTGGCGATGCTGCGCTGCACTTTCAAAAATGTTTCCTGCACTGCATCTTCAGCGTCGATCGGGTTGCCCAGGAGATTGCGCGCGACGTTTTTCATGCGTGCGCCATGCAGCGCATAAAGACGTTCGTATCCGCCCAGATCACCGGTCCGACAGCGCCCCGCCAACTCGGCATCTTCGGAAGTCGCCGCAGTCGTAACGGCAGGCGCCACAGTCTGGCCGGGGCGTCCTGTGAGGTCTTCGGAAGGTTCCACTCGCATCTCCCGTTCGCGCGGCACGGAAGAGATTCTAGTCTTCCAGGGCAGCGCAAGTCCCATAGTTCCCATTCCTCGCTCCTGGAATATAGACGACTGCCGGACGCAAAACGTCAGGGGTGTGGGGCGGAGAATCGCTGGGGCGGGCTTAGGTGACAGGAGCTAACGGGCTGATTTCACGGGTGATACTTGGAGCGGAGTCCAGGCTGAGGTAAATCTTCCTGTGCAGCAGGCTGTTTTCGTGGCCGATGATTAGAACAGCCTCGGGGTCGTCCTCGGTGATCAGCAGACGCAGTCCGGGGGCGTCCTTTGGCACATCGAAGACAAGATCCTTTGCGAAAGATTGACCGGGGCGTAACGGTCGCCTCAAAGAACCCGCGTCGCCATTCACTCGGGCGAACACTGTTTCTGCTTCGGGCGATTGCGCGTAAGTCCGGCCGTTTGCGGCGACGAGCACGACGCGGCGAGCGTTGGGCGTGAGCGGCCCGTCGCCGCGGTTCGGAGAAATGGTGCGCTCGTCGAACCAGACCTTTAGCCGAACGATGACAAATTGGCCGCGCGCGGATGTTTGCCGCATCTCTGGGCCGAAGGCGTCGGCCGTCTGGACACCGGAAACGGAATAACCAATATGACAATCAATCTCGCAAAAGTATTTCCAGCCTCCCATTGGCAAGACCTTTTCGCTGCTCGCTAGCGAGACGCCGCAAAGCAGAAGCAAATAGCACGCAACAATCGCCAGCGCGGCGCCGCCACCTATGCGCGCGTATAGCCTGGAACGACGCGCCGCACCATACAGCAATGTCACGAGGCTTACACCAGTGGCGAAGACGGCGCCGAGAAATAGCAGCACGACGATGGGTGCCAAATGAGGCGTAGTTTCGGCCATTTTCTGCTCCCTTCAAACGAAGCTATCCCGCAATCGCGTCTGGCAAAGCACCGCGCGTTCGCTCGCGCCTGCCGAATTCCTGTACCGCGCATTCGAGGTCAGCCACCGTAAAATCGGGCCACCGTTTTGGCAAAAAGACGAACTCGGCGAAGGCGCACTCCCACAAAAGAAAATCAGAAAGGCGCTGTTCGCCCCCGGTCCGGATGAGCAGGTCCACTTCCGTGGACCCGCCACGAAGAACTTCCGCGAGGACGTTTGAAAAAGACTCCGGCGAGAGTTCGGTGACCTTATAAAAGCGGCAGGCCGCGTGGTAGATCGCTTCACGCGCGGAGTAATCAATCGCCAGCCTGAGGTGAAGGCGTGTGCCGCCTGCGGTGGCAGCTTCGGAATCCGCTATAGCTTGGCGTAACGTGCCAGGGATGCGGTCACGGCGTCCGATGACGCTCAATCTTACGCCTTCCTCGACACAGTGCGATGTTTCTACCAGCAAGTATTCGTGCAGCAGCCGAAGAATCGCGTTGACCTCCGCGGCCGGCCGTTTCCAATTAGCCGAGGATAGGGCAAACAACGTTAGGGTCTGAATTCCCAGAAGGGGCGCTGCCTCGATGATACGCCGCGCCGATTCGGCGCCGGCGCGGTGGCCTTCCACAGGGCGCCTTGCACAAAGACTAGACCCTCGGGTGCAAGCGCTTGTCGAACCTCTCCGACCGCACCGAGCATGGCCTCGCCGCCGACGAACGCGGGCTGGCGCCGCGCCGCCACCACCTTGCGGATGAAGAACACGAAGAAGGCGAGCGTGATCAGGGCCACCGCGACGGAAACCAACAGGTTCACACCGAGCCCGACGGGTCCG
>Ga0137360_10002862_pt1 | contig 10309 bp, 12 predicted proteins | sample Mad1_60_16metaG_FD_104924 | JGI IMG/M metagenome (GOLD analysis project Ga0137360, IMG submission 104924) | Vadose zone soil microbial communities from Angelo Coast Range Reserve, California, USA - Mad1_60_16 metaG | ecosystem: Environmental > Terrestrial > Soil > Vadose zone | place: USA... | reverse complement strand
TGGCCATGCTCCTCATCGTCGGTCTACGGGCCGGCGCGGGATGCGTCATCACACCGAATCGGCCTCGCGATGCCCGCCAGGCGCGCTCATCGCTCTGCCAACATCAATCGGGACACCACCAACTTCAGTTTCAGCAAGTGTCATCCATGTTCCCGGTTTGCTCTGTTACCTATCTTCCCGGTTGCTCAGACTTTGCGTCAACCAATCGGCGTAACTTCGAGGCCCTGGATAACGACCATCTTCTGAAAGGCTGGGAGCTGTACCTGAACCGACACCGCGTCGTCAAAATAGTCGGGTAGGCACGGAGGCCGATCCCCAAAGTAGGCGCCCTGCGGTAGCATCCCGGCCGGGAGATTGAGACTCTCAAGGTTGCCGAACTCTCGTGTGAACACAGGGACGACAGAAATGCCGCGCTGGAGAAAACCCACGGCTCGGTGATAGCCATCACGGAGAAAGAGTCGGCCCTGAAAGCGCGCGACCTGCATGAAGGAAGGGCTGATCGCTACGATAAAGCCGAATCCGATCATACCGGGCTGGACCTGGCCACCAAACTGACCCACGATCCGGAGGTTTGGGTTCGGTGCCGAGAAGAGCCACACGTTCCTGCTTTCATCGAACTGAGCTGGCAGTTGGCTAGGCGTGGGGACTGGAAGCGAGACGGCCGCCAGTGACCGGACGTCAAGGGGTTCGACGTCCCGAACACGATTCTCGGCATGATCGATGAAGACGTTCGGCTGGACGGCACATACGCGACTAAGATCTGCAACGGCTACCTGCCAGCCTTCTGCAAAGAAAGCCCCTGCGGCGGTCTGCCGGAGCGCGTTGATGTGGTCATCGAGCTCCGCGGGGGCGTCTGATATGACTCCCTCTTGTCGAACGCCAGGGACTCGAGCTGCGACGGTTTCGCGGGCGCCGCGAGCACGGCTCGCCGACTCCTCGGAGACAGGGACATCATGCCGGTTGCCATGCTGCACGCGCTCGGCCTGCTCCGCCGGCATCCATCCGATCAGCGACCGAGCCGTGCGGACGATCCGTGGCGGCCCGCCTGGCTCCGCCGTGCTGACCTCCGTCATTCACGTAGCTCCTCAGATGGCCGCATAACTACTATTGGACTGCAACGCCGTCATCTGCAACGAGATGCCGGCATCCAACAGTGGATGCGAGCATCTTTACCTGGATGGCGCCCGGGCATCTGCATGGAGATTCTCTCCTCTCGACCCCGGGCATCTACTAGGCATCTACTATTGGATGGGTTCGTCGACGATGCGGCCGTGCAGGCCGAGCGCGACCACGCGATCGTAGCGCAGTTGCCAGACCCGTCGTTCTGGATTCCAGGTCCCACCGGCCTGCCTCACCCGGTCGCGGACCGCCATGTCGGCAAAGGCGACGCGTAGCCCGACGATCTGGGTCTTGGGCGAAGCGAGGCTGTGGCGGTTCCCAATCGCGTTCGGCGACGAGGAGCTCCACGGTTTTGAACCGCTTCTTCCGCTGTGCATCGTAGCGATAGCGCACGCAGATGAGGCGGTCACCGTACTGCGCGAGGAGCTGTTTCGTGCCCTTCTGGCCCGGCTTGAGATGCAGCCGTACCCGCGAGGTGGAAGACTTGGGCGAGCGCCGGGGTGGCGTGGCGCGGGCAGAGGGTCCGGTGGGCGCGATCGATGAGGTGCGGTAAGGGGGGCCGGCGGGGCTCGGCTCGTGGACCGCGAACGCGGAGCCGCACCGGCGGCCTTCCGACACCACCACGCACGAGAGCGGAAGCCTCCTGAGAACGCTAGTCATGCGGCGGCTCGCCCTCTGTCAGCCAACAGGGTAGACGACGAGTCTGCGTCACGCAATGTCCCAACTCCGATACGTCGGGCGGGACGCCGAACGCTCTGCGTCAGGCGCGGCTGGAAGCCGTCGCCCGCACGCCGTGGTTATGTGGGCAGTCGTCTCCACCATCGCCTCTCGGCGCTCACCTGCGCCGCTCGCCTCAGGAGCGTGCTGCTGTCGCGTAGAGGCGATTTGTTTTGCTCGAACAACTGCAGCGTCTTCTGCACGTCGTAAGGCTGTTCGACGAGCCGCTGCGAATCCCATTCGCTGTGCGGCACACCGAAGAAGTCGCCGCCATACACGTGAATGGCACCAGTCAGGCGCCCGATCGGGTTCGTCACGGAATGGATAATGGTCGCGGCTTAGACGGGCGGAGCGGGAGAGGAGTCGCCGGACCACGCGGCACGCGTCCGCTGGTCCGCCGTCGCTGAGAGGATCTGGCTAGGCTAGAGGGTGGCGATGGCTTCGATTTCTACGCGGGCGCCGACGACGAGGGCTGCGCACTGAAACGTGGTTCGGGCGGGGGGATCAATGGGGAAGTACGATGGTGACCTTCACCAGCGACGAGCCGGCCGCCTCCAGCACCGCTTTGAGGTTCTCGCAGACCTGCCGGGGCTCCGCCGCGATCCCGCCCTCGGCGAGCTTGCCCGTCTTGACGTCGAGGCCGAGCTGACCCGACGCGAACACCCAATCGCCGATCTTGATCGCCTGGGACAGGGGCACGCGAGCCGGCGGCACCTTCGGCGTGTGAACCACCTGCCTGCGCATGGCCGCCGGGTTCATCGGCACGTCTACGGCACCAGCACGATCTTGCCGTGGTGGCCGTTCTCCATGACCGCCTCGTGGGCGCGCGGCGCCTGACCGAGCGGCAGTTCCTGCTGGATGACCGGGCGCAGCGTGCCGTTGCGCAGCCCTTCGACGAGCGCCGCGTGGATGCCGGCGAGCTGGGCCGGCGTCGCGTGGAAGAGCGCCACGCCCAGGATCGCGGCGTTCTTGTTCATGGCGAGCCGCGGGTTGATCTCGACGGTGCCGCGGTTGCCGATGACCGCGATGCGCCCGCGCATCGCGAGGGCGCCGAAGTCCTTCTGGAGATTCACGTTCGCCAGCATCTCGAGGATGACGTCCACGCCCTGACCTCCGGTGAGCTTCAGCAGCTCGTCGAGATGGCCCGGTGCCGTGTGGTCGAGGACGTGGTGGGCGCCCTGCTCCGCCACCATCCGCCGTCCCTTGTCGGTCCCGGCGGTGCCGATGACGGTGAGGCCGCGCGCCCGCGCGAGCTGGACGGCGGCGATGCCGACGCCGCCGCTCGCTCCGTGCACGAGGACCGATTCGCCGGCCTCGCCGTGGGCGCGATGGAAGAGCGCGTGGAAGGCCGTGGCGTAGGGGACGTTCACCGCCGCCCCTTGAGCGAAGCTCGCGTTGCCCGGTAGCGGATGAATCTGGATTTGCTCGCAGACCGCCAGCTCGGCGTACGAGCCGGAAAGGGTGCCGCCCACGTAGACTCGATCGCCCTTCTTGGCGCGGGTCACGGCATCCCCAACCGCTTCGACGACGCCGGCCGCGTCAGAACCCGGGGTATAAGGGAGCTTGGGTCCTCGATTGTCGGTGTTCGAGCGCAAGTACGTGTCCACCGGATTCACGCCGACGGCGTGGTTCCTGACGAGCACCTGGGTGGCCCCGAGCTGGGGCGCGGGAACTTCCTCGAGCTTCAGGACGGACGGGCCACCGTACTCCGAGACGCGGATCGCTTTCATGACCATGGCTCCTTTCGTGTGTGTGGGTGTCGCGCTAACTCGGCCATTCGCGCAAGAGCCCGGAGGTCAACCAGTCAGTGCTGACAAAGGCCGCCATGAACGCGGCAACGAACTGGACCTCCGGTTGCTGGCGAATGATCGTGAGGACCACCTTGACCGAACTGGGCTCGGTCACAGCGTCGAGTTGGGCGACAAACTGGCGGTCCTTGGTGAAGAACAGATCGTACCCTGAGGCGACTTCTCGGTAGAGCCGGCCATTTTCCAGCCCCTTCAGCCGCAGCGAACCGACAGAATCGACAATGTGTCCAAGCTGTCGGAGAGGCTCGATGAGACCCTCAGGGAGGGTCTCATCGAGCAGGATCTTCACGGTACCGTTAGTTCTTTCGAGTGCGCCAGCTCTTCCAGGGCTCCCCGCACAGCATCTTCGGTCAACGTCGGATACGCACGCACGATCTCGGGAATCGTCATGCCGGCAGCGAGCGACTCCAAGAGAAATGCGATCGAGATCCGAGTACCGGCGACTCTGGGCTTGCCTCCAAGATGTTCCGGATCAGCCGCGATCCACTTCATGGCAGAGCGCTCTCATCCCGCCGCATGACCCATTCTACCGCGCGATCGTTGCGGTCGCGCTGCTCGTCTCTCCTGCTTCACTGCCCCTTCAGCTTCACGTCCTCGTACGGCGCGGAGAAGATGTAGCCGGTGATGAGTCCGATCCCCGATTCCTCCACCCTCGGTCCCAGGCCGTTCATGCCGGCGTTCAACCAGATCGGCGCGACCATCACCTTGTCGTGGACGAGCTGCTGGATGCGGTGCAGGGTCGCCTCGCGCCGCTTCGGGTCCAGCTCGTTCGCCTGTTCCTGGAAGAGCCCATCGATGTCGGCATAGCTCCCGTAGGCGTACGTGCCGCCGCCGACCAGAAAGGCCTCGATCCTGGTGGCCGCGTTACCGAAAGCGCCGCTGCCGCCCTGGATGAGGCCGCGGTACTTCTTTTCGGACCACCCCCTGAAATAGGCTGCCCGCTCGAGGGGCCGGAGCTTGACCCGAATGCCGGCGGCGTTGAGGTAGTTGACCACGGGCTCGCCGAGGTACGTCACCGCCGCGTCGCAGAAGTAATCGCCCGCGTCGAGGCCGTTGGGATAGCCGGCCTCGGCGAGGAGCTGCTTCGCCCTGGCGGCGTCATACGCGTACCCGGGCGATTGCCAGTAGAACTCGAAGCTGGAGGGAATAATGCTCCCGATGAGCTTGGCGAATCCCAGGATCTCGGCCTGGTTTATCGCCTGCCGGTCGATGGCGTAGTTCGCGGCCAGGCGCACCCGCCGGTCGTGCCACGGCGACTTGGGGTCCCATTGCTCGGCGAAGTAGACCCAGTTCGTGACCTGTCCCAGGACGGGCTTCAACGTCAGCCCGGGCGCGCGCCGAAGCTCCTCGGCGAGCGTACCGCGGATCGCGTAGGCGACGTCCACCTCGCCGCGCTTCAGCGCGACCAGACGCGTCGTATCGTCCGGGATCGATTTCAGGATCAGCCGCTTGACGCTCGGCGCCTTGCGCCAGTACTGCTCGAAGGCCTCCAGGACCAGCTCCACGCCCGGGGTGAACGCGACGAACTTGTACGGGCCGGCGCCGATCGGGGCCCGCTTGAAGCCTTCGTCGCCGACCTTCTCGACGTACTTCTTCGGCACGATCCAGCCGGCGCCGGTCGCGTTCGAGTAGAAGGTCATGAAGTCGGGCCACGCCCGCTTGAGACGGATCCGGACGCGTCCGGGCTCCGGAGTCTCCACCGCCGCGACGCTCTCCTTGAGCGGCTTCGCGGACGCGCCTCGGTAGCGCTCGAGCGAAAACTTGACGTCCTCGGCGCTGACCGTGTCGCCGTTGTGGAACTTCACGCCTTTGCGGAGGACGAACTCGTACGCGAGCCCATCCGGCGAAACGCTCCATGACTCGGCGAGGCTCGGTGCCATGGGCTGACCCGGGCTCGGTCTCACCATCGCATCGTGGAGCGCGTACAGGACCATGAAGGGCGTGATGATCCCGGAGGTCTCCGCAGGGTCGAACCACGTCGGCGCAAGGGAAACGTGGACCGCCCACGTCATTTGGCCCTCTGGGGCCGCGGCGCCGGGCGGGGCGCCGACAGCGGACATCGCGAGGACGAGCGACGCGGCGACGAGGCCTCGCACGTGCCTCATGGTGGAAGCCGATGCTACTGAGGAACCCAGAGGACCGACGACACCTCACCGAACTCGCGCCACAGCTTGCGCCAGGAGTCGCCGCCGTCGTCGCTGCGATAGAGATAGCCGTAACGGCTGGCGGCGAACAGCGTGTCGGGCGCCCACGCGGAAACGCTCACGGTCCAGATGGCCGAGTTCGGCTGTCCCGGGAACTTCAGATTCTCCCAGGTGGCGCCCGCATCCCGGGAGCGCATCACCGTGCCCACGCGGCCCGGGGTAGAGTCGCCAAGTGTCAGGAACACCGTCCGGGGATCGTCGGGTCGGACCGCGATGCCCCGAGGATAATGCCAGGGGAAAACTTCCCGGGCCCGCGCGGCGTGCCAGGTCTTGCCGTTATCGGTGCTGCGCCAGATGTCGTCGTTCACCACGGTGAACACCGTCTTGGGAGGGCCTGCCACCACCAGGACGTTGTGAACGTCCTGGTTCGGGATCTGGCCGTTCACCTTGGTCCAGGTCTCACCGCCGTCGGTGCTGTGCCGCACGCCGTCCACCTCGAGCCCGACCCACACGTTCCGGTCGTCGGTGGGATCGACCGCGATCCCCGTGGGTCGCGGGACGCCGACGTTCGGGCAATCGTCCGCGATCTCGACGCGCAGCCGCGTCCAGCTCTTCCCCGTGTCCGTGGAGCGGAAGATGCCCGGTGTGCTGGGCGTACCGGTGCCGGCGAACATGACGGCCGGATCGATCGGGTCGATGGCCATGCTCCAGACCACGGATCCCTTCATCGGGTTCTCGAGCAGGTGCCATTTCGCGCCCGCGTCATCGCTGCGGTAGAGTCCGAGGTCGGTCCCGGCGTAGACGACCTCCGGGCTCCGGGAGTCCGAGCGCAGCATGCGGACGATGGAGTCGGAATGCATCCCCTGGCGCACGCTGGCCCGGGTCCAGCTCTCGCCGTCGTCGGCGCTCATCATGACGCCCTGACCGACGGTCCCGACCAGGATGTTCCCCTTGCTCGTCATAAGCCACCTCCTGACTCGGATTCGGCGCGTGAGTCGCCCAGACTATACACCGCTTGCCACGGCCCGGCGCGCCGCCGCGATCTCCGCCGGCGCGGCGTCCGGTCCCGGGAAATCGCGGTCGGCCCGCTTGTACCAGCCGCGCGCATTGTCGAGGTCGCCCTCGAGGATGTGCACGATCCCATGCAGCCACGCCGCCAGCGTCGACTTCTCCTTCTGGACGATCTCGTGCGCTTGCTTCCAGTCGCCGGCCGCCAGCAGCTCGACCGCGCGCGTGAGGGAATCGCTCATGGTGTCCTCCTAGAGGGTTGGCGCGGCGGCCTGGCCAAGGACGTCCTCACACCACGCTGCCGCCGCGAGCAGCGTCGCTTCCGTGAAGGTGCCGCTCACGAGCTGGATGCCGAGCGGGAGACCCGACGTCGTGACGCCGCAGGGCACGGTGATCGACGGCAGGCCGCTCAGCGACCACGGGACCTGAAATTGAGGATCGCCCGCCGCCATGCCTTCGGGAGCGGGCGCGGGCGTCGTCGGCGTCAGCAGCACGTCGAATCGGTCCAGCAGCGGACTCAGCTCGCGACGGAACTGCCGGCGGATCCTGAGCGCCCGCACGTAAAGATCGCCGGGAATCAGCATGCCCATTTCGATCGCGCTCCGGATCGCCGGACGGTAGAGGTCGGCCTTCTGCGCAAATCGCTCGGCGTGGATGCTCGCGGTGTCGCTCCGCGTGATCAGGTAGGCGGCGGCGTGCACCGCGCGGAAGGTCGGCGGCAGCTTGGCCTCGTCCACGGCCGCGCCGGCCCGCGCCAGGCGCTTCACCGCCTGCGCCGTGACGTCGGCCACCTCGGGGGTGGCGCGCTCGAGGAACTCGCGCAGGAGACCGATGCGGGGTGGGTGCCGGCGTGTGAGCGCTGTCAGGTAATCGGGCACGGGCGCGCGCGCAGAGCTTGGATCATCGGAATCGTGACCGGCCGTCAGCGAGAGCAGGAGGCCGATGTCCTCGACGCTGCGGGCCATGAGCCCGACGTGATCCTGGGTGTAGCTGAGCGCCATCACGCCGCGCGTGCTGATCCGGCCGAACGTCGGCTTGAGGCCCACCAGCCCGCAATACGCCGCGGGCCGCACGTTCGAGCCGATCGTCTGGCTGCCGAGCGCCAGCGGGATCATGCGTGCGGCCACGGCGGCCGCCGAGCCGCTCGACGAGCCGCCGGGCGTGCAGGCGAGGTTCCATGGATTGCGCGTGGGCGCCGGATCGTACGTCGCGAACTCTGTCGTGTGCAGCTTGCCCAGCAGGATCGCGCCCCCGACCTTGAGCCGCGCCACCGCGGTCGCGTCGTAATGTGGAACGAAGCCGGCCATCACCTTCGAGCCGGCCTCGGTGCGGAGCCCGGCGCTGTAGAAGATGTCCTTGGCGCCGAAGGGCACGCCGTGAAGCGGCCCGCGGAACACGCCCCGCGCCGCCTCATCGGCCGCCCGGCGCGCCGCGGCGCGGGCACCGTCGCGGTCGGCGAGCGCCCACGCCTGCACCCGATCGTCCACGGCGTCGATACGCGCGAGCAACGCCTCGACCAGATCGACGGGCGAGAGCACCTTCTCGCGGATCGCCCGGGCCGCGTCGACCGCGCCCAGCTCGTGCATGCTCATGACGAGGGCTCGGCGTAGAAGGCCGGCGGCTCGTCGGCGTCGACGGGAAACGTCGCCACCTCGGCCATCCAGCCGGCCACATCCTCGATGGTCTGCCGGAGCGCCTCCGCGCGGGCGGCCCCGAACCGCCGCTCGGCGGCGGCGCGCAGTGCCGCCGCGTATTCCGCTCGCTGCCTGTCCCGATCCATGCGTCACTTACCCTTCAGCTTGACGTCCTCGTAGGGCGCCGAGAACCCGTACCCGCCAACGAGCCCGAGCCCGGATTCCTCCACGCGCGGCCCCACGCCGTGGAGGAAGGCGAAATCCCAGACCGGAGCGAACATCGCCCGTTCATGGATGAGCTGTTGCATCCGATGGAGGATCGTCTCACGCTTCGCGCGATCCAGCTCTGCGGCCTGCTCCCGGAAGAGGCCGTCGATGTCGGGGTAGCCTCCGTAGGCATACGTGCCGCCGGAGACGGCGTGGGTTTCCAGCCAGGTTGCGGCGTTTCCCGAAGCACCGAGGAAGAGGTAGACGAGGTTCCTGTACTTCTTCTCCGCGACGCCCTTGAAGAATGCGGCCCGTTCGAGCGGGCGCAGCTTCAGCTGGACTCCCACGGCCTTCAAGTCGGTGAGCATCGCTTCGCCCCAGCTGCAGACTTGCAGGTCGCAGAAGAACTCGCCCGCGTCGAAGCCGTTCGCGTATCCGGCCTCGGCCAGCAGTCGCCGGGCGCGGGCCGGATCGTGGGGGTACGCGGGCGCCGGCCAGTAGAAGTCGAAGCTCGACGGGACGATGCTCCCGGTGATCTTCGAGAGGCCGAGCGTCGCGGCATCGTTGAGGGTGTGGCGATCGATCGCCAGGTTGGCGGCGAGACGCACGCGCTTATCGTGCCAGGGCGACTTCGGATCCCACTGATCGGCGAAGATCAGCCAGTGGTTGGACGGAAACACGGCCTTCAACGTGAGCCCGGGCGTGCGCCGGACCTCCCCGGCCAGCTCGCCGCTGATCAGGTAGACGACGTCGGCATCACCGCGCTTGAGCGCCGCCAGCCGCGTGGCGTGGTCGGGAATCACGCGGAGGACGAGCCGCTTCACGTGCGGCGTCTTGCGCCAGTACTGGTCGAACGCCTCGAGGACCAGCTCCACGCCGGGCGTGAACGAGACGAAGCGGTACGGACCGGCGCCGATTGGCGCTTTCTTATAGCCGTCGTCGCCAACTTTCTCGACGTACTTCTTCGGGACGATCCACCCGGCGCCCGACACGCGTGTCCCATAGAAGGTCATGAAGTCGGGCCAGGGCTGCTTGAGCCGAAACCGGACGCGGCCGGGATCGAGGATCTCGACCGCCGTGACGCGCTCCTTGAGGGTCTTGGCGAAGATGCCCCGATAGCGCTCGAAGGAGAACTTCACGTCCTCGGCGGTGACGGGCTCGCCGTTGTGGAACTTGGCCCCCGTTCTCAATTTAAACTCGTAGACGAGCCCGTCGGGGGAGGTACTCCACGATTCGGCGAGGCTGGGCGCCATGCTCTTGCCGGGCATCGGCTTCACGAGCGCGTCGTGGGTGGCCGAGAGGACCATGAACGGCGTGCCCTGGATGGTCTCCGCGGGGTCGAACCAGGTGGGCACCAGCGTCGTGTGCACGGCCCAGGTCATCTGCCCCTCGGGGGCCGCGTCGCCCGGTGGTGCCCCGAGGGCCAGGAGCATGACGATGAGCAACGAAACGAAGAGGCTTTTGACGTGTGTCATGGTAAACGCCCTTCTCACTTGCCCTTCAGCTTCACGTCCTCGTAGGGCGCCGAGAACGCGTAGCCGGCGATGACGCCGATCCCCGATTCTGCCACCCGCGGTCCAAAACCGTGTAGGCCGGCGTTCAGCCAGATCGGCGCAATCATCGCCTTTTCGTGGATGAGCTGCTGGATGCGATGCAGCGTTGCCTCGCGCCG
>Ga0137360_10002858_pt1 | contig 10319 bp, 10 predicted proteins | sample Mad1_60_16metaG_FD_104924 | JGI IMG/M metagenome (GOLD analysis project Ga0137360, IMG submission 104924) | Vadose zone soil microbial communities from Angelo Coast Range Reserve, California, USA - Mad1_60_16 metaG | ecosystem: Environmental > Terrestrial > Soil > Vadose zone | place: USA... | reverse complement strand
TCGGGGACCAAGGCGGCCGCGCTCCGGACCACGCTCAACAACCTGTTCGCCGAGCACGTGTGGTTGGCCGGATCCGCCACCGGTGCGGCGCTGGGCGGTCGCGACGCCGACTTCAAGGCGGCGGCGGCTGCGCTCGATCAGAACTCCGTCGCCATCGCCAGGGCGATCGGTTCCGTGTACGGCAGCGATGCCGAGCAGGCGTTCCTGCCGCTGTGGCGCAAGCACATCGGCTTCGCCGTCGATTACACGGTGGGCGTCGCCACCAACGACCGCGCGAAGGCCGACAAGGCCGTGAACGATCTCGTCGCCTACAGCCAGGACTTCGGCGCGTTCCTCCAGTCGGCCAATCCCAACCTGCCGAAGTCGGTGGTGGCCGATCTCGTGAAGCACCACGTCGTGACGCTCAAGACCGTCATCGACGCGCAGGCAGCCAAGGATCCCGACAAGGCCTACGTGGCCCTTCGGACCGCTGCCGGCCACATGCAGATGATTGCCGACCCGCTTGCCGAGGCGATCGTCAAGCAGTTCCCCGACAAGTTCCGCGGATAACCGCCGCCGCCCACGCGAGCCTTCCGGGCCTGCTACCCTAGGGCCCGGGAGGCTCGTCCATGCGCACTCGAGCGAGCGTTTCTCTGGCGCTGTTCCTCCTGCTCGTGGCGACGGCGAGCGACGCCCATCACGGCTGGAGCGGCTACGACAACAGCAAGGAATTGTCGCTGACCGGCGTCATCCGTGAGGCCGGGTACGAGCATCCACACGGGCATCTGCGTCTGGAGGCTCCCGGCAAGACGTGGACCGTTGTCCTCGCGCCGCCGTCACGGATGGAGCGGCGCGGCCTGACGGCCAAGGATCTGAGCGTCGGCACGGAGGCCACGGTCGTCGGCTATCCGAATCGCACCGACGCCGGCGAGATGCGGGCCGAGCGGATCACCATCGGCAGCAAGACCGTCGAGTTGCGTTGACGCATTCGCCGTCCGACTGGCTCGCGTGGCTCGAGGCCTCGGCGCTCGCCCACGCGATGCGCCAGTGGCTCTGGCTGTACCCCGCCGTTGAGATCGCCCACATCGCGGGGATCGCGTTGCTCGTCGGCGCCGCGGCGATGTTCGACCTGCGCCTGCTCGGTCTGTCCCGCGGTGTTCCCGTCGCCGCCCTCGCCCGGCACTTGCTCCCGTGGGCGCGCGCCGGCCTCGGGCTGATGGCGCTGACCGGGGCCCTGATGTTCACGGCCCACGCCACCGAGTTCGGTGCGAGTCCGGTCTTCCGTCTCAAGCTGATGTTGATCGCGGCCGGCTGCCTGAACGCCGCCGTCTTCCATCGGTGGCCGTTCCGCGCGGTGACGGGCTGGGATGTCGCGGTCGCCACGCCCCCGGCCGCCCGGGCGGCGGCCATCGCGTCGCTCGTACTGTGGATGAGCACGATCGCTTGCGGGAGGCTGCTCGCGTACTTCTAGCGGCCGATCACGGCCGCCGGGCTCGCTGCTTGCGGGCCTGATCGAGGTCGATCACGCGTGAGGCTCCACGGGCCCGGGGAGGCTGGGTGGCCTTCCCCGGCCGCTCCCCGGCGCATTCCAGCAACAGAGCCTCGACAAGCTCTTGCACGGTGACGCCGTACCGTTCCGCGAGCTTTTCAGCGAGGCGTACCGTCGCCTCGCTCAAGGTCAGGCGGTCCTTGGCACGAGGTCGGAGCTCTTCTGGCATGGCCTTTGAGCGTGCAATCCAGCAGCCGGTAGCTTCGCCGTGCTTCCCGTGGGCCTGGATAACGGCGCGCCCACCTTTGGAACTGCGGCAGATCAGAGCGAGAGCGCGGCGCGAGCCCGACCGTGGGCGGCCTGGTCGGCCCGCATCGTGTCCGGATTGACCTCCCGATGCAGGGCGAGGTGATAGGTGAAGAGCTGGAGCGGCACGACACTGAGAATGGGCGAGAGGAGCTCGTCGATGACGGGCAGCGCGATCGTCTCGGCCGCGAGCGGCGCGATCTCCCGGTCGTCCTCGCGCACCAGGGCCACGATCGGGGCCCCGATTTCCCGCGTCACCCGGGCGGCGTTCAGGCAGCGCTCGTACGACGGGCCCGGCGGCGCGATCAGGAAGACGACGTCGTCCGGGTCGACGCCGGCCCACGGCCCGTGCAGGAACTGCTCGCAGTTGTAGCCGACCGTCTTCGTGTGGTTGGCCTCGTTCATCTTGAGCGCGGCTTCGTACGCGGTCGCGGTGTTGGGGCCGCCACCCACGAACCAGTACTGCCTGCGGCCGGCGAAGCGGCGGGCGAGGCCATCCCAGTCTTCCTGGCCGAGCAGCGTGGCGAGCTGGTCCGGCACCTGGTCGAGCTCACGGCGCACGCCGTCGGCGCCACCGATCTCGGCCGCCAGCGCCGCCAGCAGCGCCATCGCGCACGTGTAGCTGATCGTGTGCGCGGCCGACGACTCCTGCTCGATCGTCCGCAGCGTGTAATCGGCGATGGCCAGGCCATCGCCGCTCCCCTTGCCGGTGATCACCACGCCGACGCCGGCCGTCCCCTTCGCCTTCGCGAGCGCCTCCAGCGAATACCGTTTGGTGCCGCGATGACTGACGACGATCGCTCCGGTGCGATGGTCGGGCTCCGGCCAGTAGTTCTTGAACTCGAACGAATGGAAGGCGCGGACGCGATGGCCGAGCTCGCCGGCGTGACCGAGTAGCAGCTCGCCGACCAGCGTCGCGTGCCAGGAGGTGCCGATGCCGCAGAGGATCACCCGGTCCATCGTCTTCAGACGCGCGGCCGCGCCGGCGAGCGCGTCTTCGTTGCCGCGCATCAGCAGTCGCAGCGCGCCCGGTTGCGCGTAGATCGCGTCGTGCATGTAGTACGGGTGGCCGGAGCGCGGAGGCGGTGGTGTCCAGACCATGAGGGTTCCCCAGACGTTAGCGCGGGCTGGCGATGCCGACCACGCCGGTCACCTTACCGGAGGGGCTCTTGAGCGGCGTGACGAGCACCGTCAGGTGGCGGGTCTCGCCGGTCGGTAGCCTGAACGGGATGTCGTGGAGCGTTTCCGCTTCCCCGCTGGCGGTGTCGAGCATCCGCGTGAGCGCTTCGCGGAGCTTCGGAGCGATGTCACCGACGGGGAGCGTCCAGAACAGGCGGCGGACCACGTGCTCGGCGGGCAGTCCCCACAACCGCTCGGCCGTCTGGTTCCACGTCGTCACCAGGCCGGCCCGATCGAGCACGACGATGGCGTGCTGAAGGCTCGACAGCACGCTCTGCTGGTACTCATCGAGATCTTTCAGATCGACGCTGCGCCGCTCGAGCTGCGTGTTGAGGATGCCGAGCTCGGCGTTGGCCGCCTGCAGCTCCTCCACCGTGGTCTCCAGCTCCTCGTTGGTGGATTGGAGCTCCTCGTTGGTGGTTTCCAGCTCCTCGTTGGTGGACTGCAGCTCCTCGATCGCCGTCGAGTGTTGCTCGGCGAGTCGGGTCGTCTGGTCCTTGAGCCGGGCCGACTCGGTGGTGTCGCTGCCGTACACCCCGACGGCCGTGACACGGTTGCCCTCGACCATCGGGACGATCGTCAGCTCCGCGTGGACGGTCTCGCCCGACCTCCGGGTGAACGTGGCGTGCTCGATCCTGGACGGGATGTGGGCGGACTTCACTTCCTCGATCCGCGCGCGCAGGCTTTCCACGCGATAGCTGATGTCGAGGTCGCGGAACTTCCGGCCGATGGCGTGCTCGCCGGAAATGTCGAAGAGGCCCTCGGCGGCGGCATTCCAGACGAGGACCGTGTCCATCACGTCGATGACCACGATCGCCGACGGCAGGGTCTCGACCACTCGCTGCAGCCGGCTCACGGCAGGAGACAGGTCGAGCTGGCGGCCTCCGGCCAGCGCGACGTTCGCGGGCTCCCCGGCACCGCGGAGCATGGCCATGGCCACGGTGGCCGCCGGCGTCGTCGTCCGCTGGAAGATGCGCCACTTCACGTTGTGCGGGGCGAACCATCGCGACCGGGCCAGCAGCGACTCGGAACGCCCGAGGAACAGAAAACCACGCTCGATCACCGCGTAGTGGAAACGGGCCAGGATCCGGTCCTGGAGGTCGCGGGTGAAATAGATGAGGGCGTTGCGACAGATCAGCAGATCGATGTGCGACAGCGGAGGATCCTGCGCGACGTTGTGACGTCCGAAGATGCACCAGCGACGGAAATCGCGCCGGAACCGGTAGGCCTCGCCTTCCCGGCTGAAGTACTTCTCGAGGAAGCTCGTCGGGACGTCCTTGAGGTCATCGCTGCGGTACAGGGCGTGCCGGGCGGTGTTCAGCGCGTCCTCGTCCACGTCGGTCGCGTAGATCTTGACGTTGAAGTCAGCGGCGCGGTCGCCGAGGTGCTCGGCCAGGAGGATCGCGGCCGAAAATGCCTCCTCGCCGGACGAGCAACCCACCGACCACAGCCGCAGGCTTCGTGAATCGGCGGCCTCGTCGACGAGCCGCGGGATGATCTCTTCGCCCAGCACCTGCCACGCTTCGAGGTCGCGGAAGAAGGCGGTGACATTGATGAGGATCGTGTTGAAGAGCGCAACGTGCTCACCGGGATTCCGGTCGATATAGGTGACGTAATCGTCGAAGGTATCGACGCGGACATGTTGCATGCGGACTCGTATGCGCCGAGCCAGCGACGTCGGCTTGTATTCCCGGAAGTCGAACGCGTGATCCGAGCTGAGCTTCTCGAGCAGGTGCCGGAAACTCGGGTCAGCCGTCGCCTCGTCGGGCTGACTCTGCCCGCCGACGTCGGCGTCGTTCACCCGATGGCCTTCACCGTGGTGGTCGGCGCCGGGCCGGCCAGCCGACTGAGCGCCGGTCCGATCTCGTCGAGCGCCAGCACGTGGTCCACGCAGCCCGTCGCGATGGCGGCCTGCGGCATGCTCCGGTGAGCCGCGGTCGACGGGTCCTGGACGACCGTGGTGCCGCCCGTGCCCTTGATCGCCCGGAGCCCGCTGGCACCGTCGACGCCGGAGCCCGTCAGCACGACGCCGATGGCTCGGACACCGTAACTGCCGGCGACCGACTCGAACAGGAGATCGATCGACGGCCGCGAGTGGTGGACGAGCTTCGACCGACTCAGCTCGACCCGACCGCCGGCGACGAGCAAGTGCATGTCCGGTGGCGCGACGTACACGACGCCGCCGCCGATCTCGTCATCGTGAACGGCCTGGCGAACCTCGAGAGGGCAGCGCCGTCCGAGCAGGTGGGCGAGGACACTGGCGTGATACGGATGCAGATGCTGGACGATGAGCACCGCGGCCGGCAGGTCGGGGAGCAGCGTGCCCGTCACCGTGTGCAGCGCCTCGATGCCCCCCGCCGACGAGCCGATGGCGACCACGTCGAAGGGCGGTCGTCCGGAATCAGCGACGGTCATTGCGCCTCGCGGGTAACGGGGCGGGACCACGCACCGCACGCCGAGCCCGACGCCCATACGACGTCTGCCAGCGGAGACTCGGGGCGGGCAGTCGAACTTTAACACACCAAAATGTGCCCGACCACCTCAGCACTCAGCCGTTGACCTCGGGCTCGCCTTCGTCCACCCACGGGCTCTGCGTCTTCGGTCGCGGCATTCCAGGATCGTAGTCGCCATCCTGGCGCGTACGTGGTGGCATCGGCTTCACACGGGTGACGCGACGGCGGGGCCCGAGCGTGGGAGTGGCGTGTGCCGGTCGTCTCGTGCGACGCACAGCCTTCTTCATACCGGTGCAAATAGCAACGCCGGTGCCATCGTGTATAGTCCCGGCCATGAGCCAGACTCTGACCGAGAGCGACGTCGTCAAGATGATGGACAGCCTCAGCAACTGGGGACGCTGGGGGGCCGACGATCAGCTCGGCACGCTGAACCTGATCACGCCGGCGAAGCGTCTGCAGGCGGCGCGGCTGGTCCAGGACGGCGTTGGGGTCACGTGCGCCCGTCCGATCACGACGGAGATCGCCGCCGACACGACCTTCCAGCCGATGCGCTTCATGGTGGACAGCGGAGAAGGCCGCGACGCCTGCTCGCCCGAGCGCGTGCTCGAGCGGCGGGGCGCCTCGGAGTTCATCGGTATGGTCTTCCACGGCTACACGATCACCCACGTGGACACGCCGGCGCATTACTTCTGGAACGGACGGATCTACAACGGCCGCTCCTGCAACCTGATCACGTCGCGCGAGGGCGCCCAGGTCGAGTCGGTCGAGTTGCTCCACGACGGTGTGGTCAGCCGTGGCGTCCTGCTCGACGTGGCCGCACTCAAGGGCCGCTGGCTCGAATCGGGCGAGGGCGTGATGCCCGAGGACCTCGACGCCGCCGAGAAGGCTCAGGGCGTGCGCGTCGAGCCCGGCGACATCCTCCTGATCCGCACCGGCTACTATGGCCGCCGGCTCACCCAGGGCCCGCGCAGTCCGCTGAAGGACGGCTCGCCGGCCGCCCACGTCGCCTGCGCGCCGTGGTTCCGCGAGCGTGGTGTCGCGATGCTCGGCACCGACACCCACAACGACGTCTCACCGCTGCCCTATCCGCGTCTGGGCAACGCGCTCCACATCGTGTCGCTCGTGGCGATGGGCCTCTGGCTGATCGACAACGGTAACCTCGAAGAGCTGGCCGCGGCCTGCCGATCGCGTGGGCGATGGGAGTTCATGCTGACCCTCGCGCCGCTGCGTCTGCAAGGAACGACCGGCTCGCCGGTGAATCCGATCGCGCTGTTCTGATGGCCATCCGCGCGCGCCTCGCCAACATCACCCCGCAAGGTCAGCGGCAGCGCTTCGTCACCGGCGTGATCGCGCTGGCGGCCAGTGTCATCGCTGCCGGCGTGCTCATCGTGGCCGGGGTGAGTCCCGGCTGGCTGGCGCTCCTCTTCATTCCGTTCGTACGGATCACTCGGCCTGGTGCAGGCCCGTGAGAAGACGTGAGTGAGGTTGGCGGCGCGTGGGACACGCGAGACGGCGAACGGCGAGGAGCCGGTGCGTGATCCCGCCGAGGCGCGGTTGATCCGGGCCCAGGCGCGCCGCGTCCAGGTCGAGTCGGCGATCGTCGGTGTGCTGTTGACCGGACTGAGCATGCTGGGCGCCGCCTGGCGCACGGGGAGCGTGTGACGCGGCAGCCCCAGACGTCGGCGGTGCCGTCAGTCAGGATGGACCCGGCTCAGACCGTTCGCCGGCTGGTGCCTCTCGCGAAGCTCGCGCCGGCCGTCACGCCGACCGAGGACGTGTACGTGATCGCCCACATGGGCATCGCCCACGTCGACGTGCGGCACTGGCGTCTCGTGATCGACGGCCTCGTCGAGGAGCCCCTCGGGCTCGACTACGACGAGATCACGAGCCTGCCCGCGCGCGACGTCGTCGCCGTGCTCGAGTGCTTCGGCAACCCGGTGGAGCCCGACGTGCCGACCCGGCGCGTCGGCAACGTCGCCTGGCGCGGCGTACCCCTCGCCGAGATCCTGACCCGGGCACGCGTGAAGCCCGAAGCGACGTCCGTGTGGCTGGAGGCGCCCGACCATGGCGTGTTCGCCGGCGTCGCCAGCGATCACTACGTCAAGGACCTTCCGCTCGAGGACGCGCGGCGGGACGACGTGCTCCTGGCGTGGGCGATGAACGGCGCGCCGCTCACGATCGAGCACGGCTTTCCGCTGCGGGCCTTCGTGCCGGGCTTCTTCGGGACGAACGCGGTCAAGTGGCTCTCGCGCATCCACGTCGCCGATCACCGCCCCGAGAGTCTGTTCACGACACGGCTCTACAACCGCCGGCGCACGGTCAACGGCCAGACGATCAGCGAGCCCGTGCGTGACCTCGACGTCCACGCCGTCATCGTGAGCCCGACGGACGGCGCGCAGCTCCCGCGAGGAGCCCACGAGATCAGCGGCCGAGCGTGGAGCGCCGGCGCCGTGGCGCGCGTCGAGCTGAGCATCGATGGCGGCACGACGTGGCGCGACGCGAAGCTCGAGCCGCGCGGCCCGACGCCGGCGTGGCAGCGGTTTGCCGTGGCGTGGACGTTCGAGCGCTCCGGGCGCTACGAGCTGAGCTGTCGCGCGACCGACAGCGCCGGCCGCATTCAGCCGCCGGTCGGCCGCAATCGCATCCACACCATCGCCGTGACCGTGTGCTGAGCCGGGAGGCGCGCATGACCCAAGGCATCGATCGACGGGAGTTCCTCACTCGGCTCGGCGTCACCATGGGTGCGGCGACGCTGGGTTCGCCGCTCGCCGAGCTTCCGGTGGCGGGCCCGGGCGAGGCCGCCGACGAGGCCAAGGGCCGGATTCCCGACAAGCCCGTCAGGTTCGGCCACATCACGATCCTCTCGGGGCCCGGCGCCGTGCTGGGCGCGCCGTCGCTCAAGGGCCACACGCTCGCCGCCGAGGAGATCAATGGAGCCGGCGGTCTCCTCGGCAAGCGCAAGATCGAGACCGTCACCGCGGACGAAGCGGCCGGCCCCGACGCCACCGTGAAGGAAGTCAAGCGGATGAAGCTGTCCGAGGGCATCGACTACTTCTCGGGCGTCATCGCCGCTCACAACCAGCTCGCGGTCGGGCCTGTGGTCGAGGAGCTCAAGCTCTTGACGATCATGACCGAGGGCTGCATCGACCGGCTCTTCGAGGTCGAGGTCCCGAATCCCCGGTATCTGTTCGGGATGACGAACATCCTCTCCGCCGACGGCGTGACCACGGCCATGGCCGTCGCCCGCGCGTGGCCCGACGTGCGCCGGATCGCGCTCGTGCATCCCGACTACGCCTTCGGCCGCTGGTTCCAGATGCACTTCGAGGCCGCGCGCGAGAAGCTGCTGCCACAGGCGCAGACCGTCTCGGAAGTCTGGGCGCCGCTCGGCAGCACCGAGTTCAGCGCCCACATCGCCAAGACCCAGGCGGCGCGGCCCGATCTCGTCGTCACCGCGATGTGGGGCGGCATGTACATCGCCTTCTACAAGCAGGCCCTCCAGCACGGGCTGCTCCCCAAGACGAAGATCGCCGGCAACATCAACTTCGGCGTGGTGCCGCACGCGATCGGCAAGGACCATCCCGAGGGCGCGCTGGCCGGCGTACATTCGAACTATCACTTCACGTATCCGTCGGCGAGCCAGTCACCGCGCAACAAGCAGTTCGTGGACCGCTATCATCAACGCTGGAAGGAATATCCCAGCTACACGGCCGAGGCGGCCTACACGGGCCTCTACCTGTTCAAGACCGCCGTCGAGAAGGCGAGTGCGGCCACCGGCGGCTGGCCGGACGACGAGGCCATCATCAAGGAGCTGGAGGGCCTGAGCATCGCCGCGCCGGCGGGAACGGTGACGATCCGCCGTGAAGACCACCGCGCGTTCAAGGACGTCAGGGTCGGCTTCAGCAAGAACCTGCCCGACTATCCGTTCCCCGTCTGGGATCCCGAGCGCATCGTCACGATCCCGGTCGCGTCGATGACCGCCCCGCCGAGCTGGCCCCGGCCGGGCAAGGGCCACAACGATCCCTCGGCCACCGTGAACTGGATCAAGACGACGTGGCCGAAGGCGGGCGCGTGATGCCGGTCGCGTATCCCGCGTACCGCGTGGCGGCGGCCCACGTCGCGCCGGTGTTCCTCGATCTCGAGAAGACCGTGGCCAAGACGCAGAGCCTCATCGACGAGGCGGCCCGTCACGGCGCCCAGCTCGTCGCCTTCCCGGAGGCGTACATTCCCGCGTTTCCGGTGTGGTCGGCGCTGGCCGCGCCCATCCACAATCACGAGTGGTTCCGACGCCTGGCGGCCAACGCCATGCGCTGCCCGGGGCCCGAGCTCGACCGCATCGCCGCGACGGCGCGCCGCGCCGGCGTCTTCGTCTCCCTCGGATTCAACGAGGGGACGGCGCAGAGCGTGGGGTGCCTCTGGAACACCAACGTGCTCATCGGCGACGACGGCACCGTGCTCAATCACCACCGCAAGCTCGTGCCGACGTTCTGGGAAAAGCTCACGTGGGCTCACGGCGACGGCGCCGGTCTCCGGGTGAGCGAGACGCGGCTGGGCCGCCTCGGCGTCCTGATCTGCGGCGAGAACACCAACCCGCTCGCCCGCTTCGCCTTGATGGCCGAGGGCGAACAGGTTCACGTCGCGACCTATCCGCCGGTGTGGCCGACGCGCGATCCGCGGGGCGGCGGGAACTACGATCTCGCGGCGGCCATCCGTATCCGCGCGGGCGCGCACTCGTTCGAGGCCAAGGCCTTCACGATCGTCGTGTCGGGGTTCATGGATGCTGCGATGCGTGACGAGCTCGGCGTCATCGGCCCCGACGCCGCGCGCATCCTCGCCGACACGCCGCGCGGCGTGTCGATGGTCATCGGGCCGACCGGCGAGCCGGTGGGCGGCGTGAAGAGCGACGACGAGGGGTT
>Ga0137360_10002857_pt1 | contig 10319 bp, 7 predicted proteins | sample Mad1_60_16metaG_FD_104924 | JGI IMG/M metagenome (GOLD analysis project Ga0137360, IMG submission 104924) | Vadose zone soil microbial communities from Angelo Coast Range Reserve, California, USA - Mad1_60_16 metaG | ecosystem: Environmental > Terrestrial > Soil > Vadose zone | place: USA... | reverse complement strand
GTGCCGTTCGGAACGGCATAGCAGTTGGTGCAATTCTGGCCGTTGGTGGCCGGATAATTGGTCTGGTCCGGCGAGGCCGGCGCACCGGTGGAGATGGTGCCCGGCATGGAAGAACCGAGCGGATTGCGGTTATCCAGGCCCCAGGGCGTGTGGTTGAAAGTGAGTTTCGAGTTGAAGTTCCCGGGCGTGGCGTGGATGTCGTACCAGGAATAGGAGAGCGTGACTTGGCCGCCGTCCCAGGTCCGGCCCCACAATTGCGAGGCGAGGAACTGATTGCCGCCGCCGTTGCCGGACTTGAAGCCGACCTCGGTCATGGCACCGTCGTAATTGCGCTTCAAGATGATGTTGATCACGCCGCCGATGGCGTCCGAACCGTAGGTCGCCGAAGCGCCGTCCAAGAGGAGGTCGACGCGATCGATCGCGATCGAGGGAAAAATCGAGGGATCGATCTGGCAGAGGCCGTTGCCTTGCGGCGGATAACGCACGCCGTCGACCATCATCAGCGAGCGCGGCGCCGAGCCGGTATCGAGCTGACGGAGGTTGACGCGCGTTCCGCGCTCCACGTTGGCGGCCTGGGTCGCCACCGGGCCGGGAATGACGTTGAATTGCGGGACTGTGCGGAAGAGATCCGAGGTCGTTAGCGCGCCCGTCGTCTTGAAATCCATCGGGCTGAGATTCGTCACCGGGACGCCGACAGCCGCAGTGCCGCGGATGAGCGATCCGGTAATCAGCACAGTCTCGGGTATTTCTTCGTTTTGGGCTACGGCCCCCTGCGCATAGGCGGGAAGCGCGTTCGCCATCGTCAACAGCGAAGCCGATCCCAAAAGGGCTGCGAGCCTGGCGCTAAGCGCGTTTTCGCGTGATGCAACAAAATTCATGGACGTTCTCCCCCGGTTGTTGCCAAATCGGCAAACTGTCGGAAATCCTCCGCCTCCCGCGGTGATTCCAAACTCACGTCACTGCATTGACTTTCCCCCTCCGGACCGCCTCCCCCGCACGGATTCGCGCCCTAAGAGCTTAGGTTGGCCGAGCGTTTCGACGCACGACCAGTTGCGCGAACCAGTGGTCGGGGCGCGTGTGCTATGTTTCCGGCCAGGAAGTCAGTGGACCTGCCTCCCCGGGGGAGACCCTGAAAGGCAGTGGATCACTAAACGCCCGCACCCCGACCGGCTCCATGCTAGACACGAAGCATCAGACTAATCTCTAACAGTTGTTAGATTATTGTCGTTTATTTAACCAGAGTGTAATCTTGCAACTACTAGGTTTTTAGGGGGCCAATCGTCCTTGAATTTATATCAAGATATGTCTAAACTGTATCAAATTCATCCGATGTGTAAGATTTCCATAGATTGTTTGTAGGGTATTTTCTTACGCGCTTGGCTTGGCTGGCTTTGCCCAAACGTTCGAAGAAAAGGACGGTTGAAAAAAACATTCGATTTTCAGGGGAGCGCGGCAACGCGCACGGGGGGACTGATGTCGATGAATCTCATTGCGGCCAAATCTTGTGCGACGATTCCAGAACATCCCGTTGAGGTGCAGAAATCGGCGTCGGCAGTCGGCGAGCGTCCGCGAACGCGCTGGCCGGAGATTCGCGCGCGGTCATTCGACGGATCGATCGAGCATCCAGCGCAAGTCGAAAATCTGCTTTCGCGCGACGAGCAGGAGCAACTGCAGCGCATTGCCACGTTGATCGAGTACCGGCGTGGCGGGAATACCGTCTTTTCAGAGGGTGAAGATGCGCATTTCGTGTACTTCATCGACGACGGCATCGTGCGCATCAGCCGCTACGCGGAAAATGGCCACCGTCAAATCCTGGCTCTCAAGGTGCCGGGAGATCTTTTCGGGCTTCCCGATGGCGGACAATATGTCAGCACGGCCGAGACGGTAGGCCCGGCGCGAATCTACCGTATTCCATGGCAGCGCATGTTCCAGACGCTATCGGCTGAGCCGCAGCTTCAACTGATCTTTCTCAAGAAGGTCGCCTATGATTACGGCTTGGCGGAGCGACGCATCATGGTCCTCGGCCAGCAAAATACCTATCAACGGCTGGCGTCGTTCATTCTCGAGCTGCTTCAGGTTCCCGAATTCTTCGATCAACGAAGCTCTCGCCTGAAGCTTCCGGTGAACCGTTTCGATCTTGCGGATTATCTCGGCACGGCGCCGGAATCGGCGGCCCGCTCCTTCGCGAGACTGGAGCGCGACGGCCTTGTTCGGCGCGTCACGTCCCGGACATTGGAAATCCTGGATGTGGACGGATTGAAGGCATTGCAGCGCGGCCGGCGGCGCGGCGATCGCCCCGAACATAACGAAGCGTCGGCGGAAACGCATTCGAGCGCGCTCTAGTCTAGCGCGCCGCGCCGGATTCGTTCCAGCGTATGGCTTCGCGAAGAAGCTCCGATCCGGTCGTGAATTTCAATTTGTCCTTGATGCGCGTGCAATAGGTTTGCACGGTTTTGATGTTGACGTTGAGCGTCTCGGCGATTTTGCGCGTCTCGTAGCCTTGGCCGATGAGCTGGAAAACCTCGAGCTCACGGTCGCTGAGTTGCGAGACCGGAAGCCCATTCACCGGCAACGGTCCCGAAACGAACTTTTCCGCGAACAGTTCGGTCAATTCCTTGCTCAAATACATGTCGCCTTGCAGCACATGGTGTATGGCGTCGACGATTTTTTTCGTCGATTCACGCTTCATGATGTAGCCGCGCGCGCCCGCGCGGATGGAGCGCTCCGCGTAGACGCGCTCGTCATGCATCGAGAGCACGATCACCGCAACATTCGGGAACAGGGAACGGACCGAACGGATAAGATCGATGCCGGAGCCGTTTCCCAAAGAAAGATCGATGATCGCAAGATCGGGCCCCGAACGCGCGATCGCCTGCAGGGCGGTTTTCGCATCCTCAGCTTCGCCGCAAACAACAAGATCGTGGGTTTGATGGATGAGATTGGCAAGCCACTCGCGGACCAGGGGATGGTCGTCGACAATGAAAATTTTCGCTTTCGGCGCGGTCATAAGGAGACTTCCCGCTCCAAGGGCAGCAAGCAGGTTACGACGGTTCCCGTCGCATCTCGCCGCCGAATATTGAACTTCGCGCCTATGAGACCCGCGCGGTAAGACATGATGCTCAGTCCCATTCCCTTGCCGTTCACCTGTGTCGACGGCAAGCCGCTTCCGTCGTCGATCACGCGCAACATTTTTCCGGCCTTCGAGAGGTCGAGCCGAACGACGATGTTCTTGGCGTGGCCGTGCTTGATGGCATTGCCGACGGCTTCCTGCGCAATGCGATAGAGGTGCTCCGCTGCATCGTTGTCATTGATGAGGACAGGCAAGGGACACTCAAAACGGCAGGATATCTTGAACAGCTCGCTGGTGCCGGAGGCAAAATCTTCAAGAGCTTCCATCAGTCCATCGGCGGATGACCTGACCGAGTTCAGGCCCTTCGCGAGGTTTCGCGAGAGTGAGATCCCGTCCTCGATCAATTCGACGACCCTTGCCGCGTTGCTCGCTTGCGATGAATTTTGCGCTTTCAAATTCTGGGCAAGAACCTGTCCGGCCAAAGCGGTGCCGGTGAGATGTTGGCACAGGCTGTCGTGGATATCGTGCCCCAGCCGGCGCTGCTCGCGTTCGCTGATGTGCAGCAGTTCGCGCTCCACGCGTTCGCGCGCCGCGATCTCGTTCGTAAGCTTTGCCGCACGCTCCTCTGCCCGGGTTTCCAGATCGTAGTTGAGCTTGCGCAGTGCGACGACCAAATGCGCGACAACGATAAAAACGACAAAACGGCTCGTGACATTCCACACCGGGATCAAAATGCTGGAATAATAGGCGCCAGCAAGGACATCGCCGCCAACCCAGAAGACAGAACTGAGAATGGCGAAACCATAGGCGACCCGCCGGCCCAGGAACCAAGCCGCGATCCAGATCGGAAAGAGATACAGTCCCGAAAATGTCGTGTCGGTTCCGGTCAGGTAATCCGCAAGGCCGATCAGGCAGGTCAACAGAGTGAGCAGCAGCAGCAGGGTTGCCCGCGGCAGGGTTTCCAGGAATTTGAGCGCTCTAGCGAACATCGTGGCTGTCCCCATGATAGATGGCTAGGACGGAGCCGTGCAACATGGCTCGTTTCGCAAGGCCAGGTCGGGGCGAGTCTTAAGAGGAAGCTCGGGGAACGTAGAAGTCCCCAGGCTTTTCGCCGCGCTGATAGCGTGTCCACATCTCCTGAAAGGCGGCTTCGAGATGGTGGGTAGAACGCTTGGTATCGAAGAGGGGATGGGTTTCGCGATTTTGTGCGAGCCTGGCTCTTATCGTTGCAAGCGCCGACGGGTCGCGCGCCAGCTTCAAAACAAGCTTCTCGTAAGCTTCGAGGGAGCCCGAGACCATCTCAGGCAATCCAATCGTGTTCAATAGACTTGCAGCGACTCGTCCCGCGAATGTTGCCCCCGACACGGTTGCCACCGGGACGCCGGCCCACAGCGCATCGCTACAGGTAGTGTGCGCGCCGCACGGCAACGTATCCAGGAAAAGATCGGCGAGACTTTGCCGCGCCAAATGCTCCTCCGGAGTTGTGCGCGCGGCGAAAATCAGCCGTTCAGGAGAAATCCCGCGCGCGTGCGCTTCCCGGCAGAGATGGCGCGTCGCGGTCGAATTGTCCTGCAACAGCCAAAGCACGCTGTTGTCGACGCTCTTCAAGAGTCGCATCCAAAGGTCGAATATGTCCGGCGAAAATTTGTAGCTGTTGTTGAAGCAGCAGAAGACGAAAGCGTCTTCTAAAAGCCCCATCTCCATCCGCCGCGGTACGCGCGAGGCGATCCGGCGCTTTGAATCATTGCATTGATAGGAGTCGGGGAGATAGGCGATTTTCTCGCTGTAGTAGCGCCGGTGCTCGTCGGGAATGACGATCTTATCGGCGATCATGTAGTCGACATAATCCGCGGCCATGGTCCCAGGATAACCGAGATAGTGAGCCTGAACCGGCGCCGGGCGGTGCGCCAAGATTCCCGGCCGCCCTTCCGCGGTATAGCCTTTCAAATCGATGACGAGATCGATCTCCAACTTGCGCAGCAATTCGGCCACTTCGGTATCGCTTAAATTGCGGACATCGATGAAGCGGTCGAATGCCGCCTCGAGGCGCGCACGCATCGCGCTCTTGTCGTCGGCGCCGAAGGAAACGGCAATTGTTTCAAACCGGCTGCGGTCGTGGCTCTCGAACACGCCGGCCATGAGGAACGCCGTTGCATGCATTTTAAAATCCGCCGAAAGGTAGGCGATACGAATCTTCCGATGGTCGTATCTTTCTCCACGCCAAAGAGCTGAACGCACGGTACTTTCGTGCTCAACCCACAAGCGCGCGGAACGAAGATGTTCCGCCGCGGACGGGCACGAGGCGATGAATTGGAATGGGGTTATGACGGGCTTGCCGGCCTCGAGCCCGTGGCCCACCGCGGATTTTTCAAGCTCCAGGTTGCGCCAATCGCAGCAATGCAAGCGGCATTGCAGAAGATTCCCCGGCGCATAGGGATAATCCGGTTCGAGCTTCAGCACCTTCTCGTAATCGGGGATCGCATCTTCGAATCGTTTAAGGACAATGAGCAGTCCGCCCCGATTGCTCAGCGCCTGGACGTTATCGGGTTTGATGGCCAAGGACTTGCAAAATGAATCGAGCGCCTCGCCATGGCGTTGCAGCCGCTGCAGGGCGGCTCCGCGGTTGTTCCACACATCCGCATGATTTGGTCTTAAAGCAACGGCCTGGTCGAAACTCGCCAACGCCTCGCTGAGGCGATTGAGCTCCAACAGGGCATTGCCCCTGTTGTTCCAGGTTTCGGCATCGCCGGACTTGAGCGCGAGTGCGGCATCGAAACTCGCAAGAGCCTCCGCGTGGCGTTTCAACCCCATCAGCACCACGCCCCGAAGAAGCAGCGCTTCAAGAAATTGGGGATTCAGCGCCAGCGCCTGGTCGAAACAAACGAGCGCTTCTTCTTGGCGATGCAAATTCTGGAGCACGCATCCACGGCTATACAAAGCTTCGAGCGAACGCGGATTGATCCTGATGGCCTCGCCGATCAAGCGCTCGGCCTCCTCGAATTGCCCATTCTGGAATTGGACGAAAGCGAGCAGACTGAGCGCGTTGAAATTCTTGGGCTCGGCGCGGAGAAGCTCCCGGCAGAGCCGCGCGGCTTCGGCGCGGTTGCCTGCCTGGTGCGCCCTCAGCGCGCTCTGGAGCAAGAGGTCGTTCATGAGGCAATCGGTGCAACGGCGAATTTCGCAAAGCTAGCAGTGCCACAGAGCGTGGCTCGTGCGCAAAGGCAAGCTCGCTTAAGCTCAGCCGACGAGAACCAAGCCGAGGCTGCCATGCTCCTCATCAGCAATGACGATGTGAAAAAAGTGCTCGATATGGGCTCAACGCTTGCAGCACTCGAGGGCGTCTACCAGGAGATGACGATCGGCGATGCCGTCGGCATGGGGCGCATCGATGTTTACGTTCCTTCGGATAAACCGGTTGCTCCGTATTATCGCTGGGCGGTGATGACGGGCGGCAGCCGCAAGGACGGCTTTGTGTGCGCGCGCATGCTTTCCGACATGGTCAATTGGCCGCGCCAGCACGGTCATGTGCGCGAGACCAAATATGCCGGTGCGCCGGGCACCTTCTGCGGGCTGCTGTTCCTGTTCAGCATAGAGGATGCAACCCCGGTCGCCATGATCAATGACGGCCATCTCCAGCATCTGAGGGTTGGAGGCAGCGCCGGGCTGGGAGCAAAATATCTTTCGCGCGCCGATTCTCCGGTTGTCGGCATGATCGGTTCGGGCGGCATGGCGCGGACCTATCTCGACGCGTTTTGCCGCGTGCGTTCGATCCGCAAGGTCAAAGTCTACAGCCCGAACCGCGAGAACCTGCAAATTTATGCGCGCGAGATGGCTAAGACGCACGCTATCGAGGTCGTTCCCACGGCTTCCGCGCGTCAGGCCGTCCAGGGCGCGGACATCGTCTCGATCTGCACCTCGTCCAACGAGCCGGTGTTTATGAACGCCTGGCTCGAGCCCGGTCAGCATGTCACCAATCTGACCTCCGCCGATATCGAGCCCGGCCTTGTTCGCGCGGTCGACGTCGCGGTGCGGGCAGGCGAAGCAACACCGAGACTTGCCGAGCTTTCCGAGCAGACATTTTACGCGCGCGCCGGCTTCTTGAGCTATGTGGCGGGCACCGCCAAGGAACGCGCGAGCGTACCGCATGTGAATCTGTCCGACGACGTCATCTGCATGCCGCGCCTTGTCGACGTCGTCGCCGGAACCCACAAGGGCCGGAGCGACGCGCGCCAGACGACGCTGTTCCTCAATGTCGGCGCCATCGGCACCCAATTCGAAGCCGTCGCCGCGACAGTCTATCGGCGCGCGCGAGAACAAGGATTGGGCCGCGAAATTCCAACCGAATTGTTTCTGCAGGACGTCCGGGACTGAAGGAGTTCAGCTCGCACTGACCGCAATTTACTTCGCAGCGATACGCGGCAGCGGCGGATGCTCGCTGAACGCGATCTTGGAACCGGCCGGCCGCTTCAACACGATTCCGGGTTTGGCCAGCGCGGCCTTGACCGCCTTGGGATCGGTCGTGGTCTTGGCAAGACCGATCCGGAAGAGGTTTTGGCTCGATCCCCATGCGGCGAGCGCGGACTGCTGCGATTGCGCGGCAACAATGGTGTCGTAGAAGCCGAGATGTGCCTGGTAAACTTTGCGACCCTGTCCCATGACAACAAAACCCCGCATTTTTCTGTTTGGTTCAGCACGAAGGGCAATCTAGATCTGAATGATCTGGTTGCCTTTCGGCAGCTCGAATTCCTTCACCCCATGCACCAGGCCGTAAATCACCGCTTCCTTCGGGGTGATGTAAACGTCCTTGAAGCGACGCGCGGTCAGGATTTCCTCCGGAATCGCCGCCCGCTCGCGCAGGATATTTTCCGTGCGGCGGTCATCGGCGAGCGCTGAATCGAGCGAGCTCTGCAAGCGTTGCGCCGACATGCCCTCTTTCGACGACATGATCGTGGGATGGATCATGAACATGCCGTGCGGCGAACAATATCGTTCGCTCGCCGCGACAAAGACCGCGACGGCTATCGAGGTCACGCTGCCGGTGTTATGCGCCACGACCCTGACGGGAAGGCCGCGAATATGGTTGTAAAGATAAATTCCGTCGGAGACGTATCCGCCGTAAGAACTCAAGCACAATTGCACTTCATCGACACTGCCGTTGACCGCCGTATTGAGAGCTGCCGCGATCCGTCCCGCGCCAGAGGAATCGATCGCGCCGGTGTAGCCGTAATAGGCGATCTTTCGGCCGCTCAAATCAGCCATTCAGGAACCCTTTCGTCATCGGGGATCAAAGCGGATCTCATTTGGTTCTCGCGCACGTTTCTATCAACGATTTTGCAGCCAGTTTGCGCCGTCTCCCGCAATAAAATTGCAACATAATCCTAGTTCATCGGCTCTTTATTGCGGAACCAATCCAGCGGGCGAAGGTTCTTTCCCCGGGGGCTCCCCACGATCCACGAAACTGGAGATTTTCCTATGGGAAATGAAATGAATCGTCCCGGCCAGCAAGGTCAACAAGGCGGTCAACAAGGGCAACAGGGTGGACAACAAGGCGGTCAACAGGGCCAGCGCGGTCAGGGCCAGTCGGGTCAAAGCGGTCAAGGCCAAGGTCAAGGCCGCTCTGGACAGCAGGGTCAGGACCAACAGCAGCGCCGTCAAGGCGGTGGCCAGGGCGGTCAAAGCGATCCGTCCAAAAAATCCAGTATGGACGAATAGAAAGCGGAGCGAGCTTTAGCTGGGCCGCACGTCTCGCGGTTTGGCAGATTGCAGATTGACAGCCAGCCCGGTCGCGTCTCTCGCGGCCGGGCTGCTGTTTTCCGCGCGCAAAAAAAGACTTGCGTGAGCGTAGCTGTGCGCAAGCGTGCGACTAAGCGCGCCTCTTGCGCGGCTTGAATTGCGCCACGTTCGGCTGTGTTGCCGCAGCGACGTCCCGATCGCTCTCGAGAGGCGCAGCCTCCGGAACCGCAGATCGCAGCAAGGCTTTTCGCGCCTCCCACTCATCGGCACCTTGAAGCGGTTCGAGGAACGCGACTTCACCGCCGGCGAACAGCGCGAGCGGCACGCCATTGCGATAGAGCACCCGATTGCCGGTCAGCACAGAGAGCTTGGGGCCTGGCAAAAGGATTCCGGCAAGATTGAGCGGGTCGGCTCCGGACAAGGAAATCAGGCCCGACGATTCCTGCTGGCGGCGAATCTCGCGCAATTTGCCCACGGCCTCGGGCAAAGCGAATTGCTCGCCGGAGAATCCCGCGACAAAACGGCCGCCGCGAATCTCGCCTCTGCCCTCGAGCCGGCGATAGACGCGCAAGAGCTCGCGCCACGGCGGCAGCCACGGCGCTTCGCGTTCCAAGAGGCGCCAGAACACGACACCGTAGCGCTGCAACAAGGTCCGCGCGACATGCTCGATCGCTTCGTCGTTGGCCGCGGGTCCCTGCTGGCGCGCACGATAAGCGAGCGCCCAGCGTCCCGCTTCCGCCATGCCGACCTTGGCGGTGCGGCGCCGCCGCTGTGCGTGCGCGATCGGCTTTCGTTCGTTCGACGGCACGAGCAGCGCCCGCAAGCCTGCGAAACTATCCGAGCTTACGAGACCAAGCGCCACCAACTCCGAAAGCGCCTCTTCGACCTGGATTCGCAACAATCCGGCACCGCTAACCAACTCGTCGAAGAACGAGGCGCCGTGCTGCCGGATGTAGTCGGCGATAGATTGCGCGGCCGAAGACGGATCGATCCCATCCGACTTTGGCGAAAGCGACGCCCAAAGGGCTGCATGCCGGCGGGCGAGCAAGGTGATGGGCGTCGTGCGCACCGGAGCCACCCTGCCCTCGCCGCCATTGGGCCGAGGATTCAAAGGTCGCAACCGTGCCCAGGTCAGCTTTCCCGCAAGGCAGCGATCGTCGAGCCAATAGGGCTCATAACCCTTGATGCGGCTGGGGAGGATTTCGCTTTCCCAAGCCGCCGCGGGAGCCTCGAAGCCTTCGAGCTGTCCGGCGACGAGATCAAGCGCATCGGGTCCTTCCATCCGCGCATCGGCGGCCACGCGCTGCCAGGCAAACAGGAAGCGCATGAAGTCGCGTGCGGCAACCGGTTCGATTTCCGCCCGCAAGCGCTTGACCGTGTAATGATGAATGCGCGCGAGCAAACGGCGCTCGCACCATTCGTCGGCGTCCGCTTGCGGAGAAAAGCGGCCGCGCAAGGCGAAGCCTTCGCTCTGCAGGGCCGCCAAGGCGGCGGCGATACCCTGGGGCGCAAATCC
>Ga0137360_10002854_pt1 | contig 10323 bp, 15 predicted proteins | sample Mad1_60_16metaG_FD_104924 | JGI IMG/M metagenome (GOLD analysis project Ga0137360, IMG submission 104924) | Vadose zone soil microbial communities from Angelo Coast Range Reserve, California, USA - Mad1_60_16 metaG | ecosystem: Environmental > Terrestrial > Soil > Vadose zone | place: USA... | reverse complement strand
CTTCAAGTATTTCAGCCAGTTTATGAATCCCTGCCCCGAGTAGAAGAGCGTAGATAAATCGTTTGGCAGACTGTCTAGATTTACAGACAGTTCCCAATATTCTTTGGTTAAGCGAATGCGGATCGGATTTGTCTGCTTTCTTACCCAGGACAATGGCATCAGTAAACTCCTTGTCGTCTATGTAATGGGCAAAGATTCTGAGTTGTATAGACTCAGCATCTACACCCACTAACAGACGTCCTTTGGGAGCTATGAAAAGAGATCTCATATCTCCACCTAATAGCTTAATCTTCCCTTGTGTATCATGAGTATTGGGAATATTAGCCATATTAGGCTTCTGGTGAGCCATCCTATGAGTCCAAGCTCCGACGCTGATAAACTGTCCGTGAATTCTCCCAGTATCTGGGCGGACGAGTTTCAGCCATTCCGTAAGGACACGGCGTCTGGACTCATATAGGATACGCTTAGCCAGTGTACGAGCAGGAGGAGGAGCAGTACTTGGCAGAGATGATAGGTTGTTGTCGTTTATCTTGTAACCATATTTAACTAATTTATCAAGAGGTAATTTATTTCTTATCTTATCTTTATGTGTATCTGTCTTGTCTACAGGTTTCCATCCTGCTTCAGAAAGAACGTCAATAATCTGTTTGTGAGACGAAGGATTAAACACTTGCGTTGTAATCTGCGGATATTCTTTTCCAATCTCATATCTATGAATTTCGGACCAAAGGCTTCTAGGTACGCTTGTCTTGTTGATAGTCCCAAACTTAGTAGCTTTAGGTTTGAACGTTCTAACAACAATCTCCTTAGAAGGAAAGACTCTAAGTATTTCCTCATCGAGTTCTTCTAGTTCTTTAGTTACCTTGTCCAGAAGAAGATTAGCCTTATTGCTATTAAAAGCAAACCCATTGCGACTAATGTCTGAACTAATAAGTTGGAACTGTTGCTCACATCTAATAGATGTCCTCCAGCTTCTTGAAAGAATCTGCCGCTCATATGAAGAAAAGACTTTATGGTTGATGTCAACGTCTCGTACACAATAATTCTCCAATTCTAATGAATATTTAGTAAAGTCAGTAAAGTCTATTTTAGATAGACCAAAGTCATACCCATAATCGTCTAAAGAATGCCCATTCCGTGAATAATTAACTAACTTAGAAATAACTAGTGTATCTATAAGACAGTCAATATCAGAGAGAAGATCCACTCCAAGAAGAGAGCGAATAACAGGCAGATCGTAATCAAGGAGATTATGACCAATCCAAAGCTTAACGCTCTTAGAGAATTCCTTAAAGTCCATCTTAACTTGTTCATCATCTGATGGTCTCCTAAATATGTAGTACTTGTTTGTATCTATGTCTTTACAAACTATAATCCATATCTTCGTAGGATTGATTAACCCATTAGTTTCTATGTCTAATACTACTCTCATTCTCTATAATCATCATAGATTTCTAGAGTAGGTCTGTTATATGTTTTATCATGTCCTAAGATTATTGGGTAATCCATTATAGTAGAGAAAGACAATAAATCATTAACAGACAGATCTATTAACCAATTAATAGTTGTTCTAGGTATTCCATCGTCTATTATAGGAGTATTAGTATTCATATAATAAATAGGTTCTATTATTTGTCTTGCTCCTTCACAAGGTGCTTTGTTCTTATCACACATGAAGTAGGTGGATGTTCTGGTTATTTGAAATGTAATCTTATCATTCATATATTATATACCTATATATCTAACTTGAAAGTTACTTAAAAACCCTTATCTAACTTGAACCTTCTGGATGCTAGAACCCTAAAACTAGTCATGCAGCGAATGCATGCATGCATAGCACATTTCTAAACATTTGTCAATACCCTCGTCCATACATTTTTATACATTCATGTAACAATTCCTTCTCTTTTCTTGTACTAATTAAATATTTCTGTGGATCTTCTTTCGTCATCCACTTAATATTACCATTAAGCATAGTGATATACCTCCAATCTGGATAAACTACATTACTCATTTATTCTTATTTTTACCCCATTGTGAATAATCTGCAGGAGCCCAAGCAGGATTAGCATAATCTAACATTTTCCATTCCGAAACTTTAACTGAACAATCAACTTCTTTAAAATTATGTAAGGTTTGATATTCTCTCCAAGTTGGGTGTCTTTTATTATCTTTAAAGAATTTATCATTCTTTTCTTTTATTTTCCTATGCCATTCTAATTTATCAACCTCAGAATTAACGGACATTTATTTCTCTAATGTTTCGTATAGAAACATATCCTTAGAGAACTGTATAGGATCGACCCATGTTCTAATACTAGAACCATCTGCCATAACTAACTCCAATAATCTTGCTCTTTCTCCTAAACCGACTAACCAAAACTCTTTAAGTTCAGAATGTTCTTTATCCATTTTACTTACTCTAACTCTACATAAGAAATGTGCTCCTGCTTCTAAATCTAGTAACCAATAATACTCTCCTGATCCACCTCCTGCAACAGCTCTAAGAGGTACTACGGTGCCTTTGACACCTGCGTTAGTCCTCTGTAGTTCCTCTTCTTCGAGGTTGGATTCTTCCGTTATGCTCATTCACCTCACCTTTCTTAAATGCTTTATTAGACTTATATTTCTTTTGGTGTTTCTTATCATAGTACTTCTCTCTGGTCACTGTCATTTTACCAACACTTTCTAATTGGTGTGTATTTACCGAAGTGTCTAACCTTCTCCCAGTCCCTCTTGTATTCATCAAAGTATGTAAAGTGAAATCCTCTTCTGCTTTTTGACTCTTGAATGTTACGTATCTTATTTCTTCCTTTACTGCGCATAGAATGCCCCGCCAAGCTCGTAGGAAGGCCACTGGTGAGTTATTTTACTAATGACCTACCATAGCTAAGTTGTTTAATTCTGCTATTCGGTGGAATTTATAACGACGGCGACGAGTCAAAGGTAATTTGTTTATATTCACCTTAGATCTTCGCCGTCGTTGTTTATATTCTTTACTAGTCATTCCCTCTTCTTGTTATTTAATCAATCCTGGAGTCAACTCAGGCAGCAACAGGTCTCTCATCCTGTTCCCTTGTTCCGGAGTCACTTGGTAAGATTTTCGTGTACCCGATGATATATGATCTTGTGGGTGCAACTTGGGTAACGGGGTAATCGTTGTTGAGCCATCTTTGGTACGCTGCGAACTCTTCATCTGTGAGTTCGCCCTGGGAACGTCCTTGCCAATCTCCGTCTTCATCCCACGTGTTCTTTCCGAGTCGGTCCTCGATATCTTCTTTGAGACACCTTTCTTCGTCACAGATAAGGTCTTCATCCTTACCTTTGAGAGTACGTGCCAACACAGGTTGGTCTGTGTTGAACTCTTGTGAGACGGAGGTTGAGGTGTTGAGGGTGGAATCTCGAACAGGTTTGTCCACCAATCTAGAAGAGTTTGTTGTTTCTGTTCTGGGGTCGTAGAAGAAGTCATCTTCCGGTGATAGGCGTGGCGTGCTGGGTATACTTCCCTCAGGCTTTCTAAGCTTTCGAAACAAGAGGGCTGAGCCAACGCCTGCCATGGCACTACCAAGAACAGTAAAGAGACCACGGCGAGTACTAAGTTTCTCATTCATCTGATCCTTCCTTTCGTCTATTGTAAAACCATGGATGTTTGTTTCGAAACAGAATGTATAGTTGATGTTTTGCTTCTGTGAGTGTCCATGGTTTGTGAAAGTGCCAATTAAGATAATAGTCAGCTAATAATCTCATCCATGTTGGAAACGGAATTCGTGAAGCCTGTTTCCATTTTATGAAAGCCATTAATCTAATCATTCCAATTTCCAATCTATAGGGTTGTATCCTAAAGCATCATTAATTGAAGAAAACATTCGGCTCCCTTTGAAACGCCTAACCGGCGAGCCAGATGGAGGGCTGTAAGAATTAGTACGAGGACTGGGATGAGATAACTCAATTGTACTAGAATTGGAGCTGACATAAGGGACAAACCGTCTAGCAACTGATCCGATAAAGACAAATACAATTCCCTTATCGTCCAATCTTTCCACGATTTCCTTTGTGAGTGCATGCCATTCCTCCCAATCGTGACTCATAGATTTCCATTGTTCACAGGATGGAATAGCATTCCACAAGAACACTCCTTGTCTAGCCCATGGAGTTAAGTCGGTAGATGTAGGAAAAGATAAATGCAAATCATTAACGTACTCATTAAAAATACATCTGAGAGTTGGAGATATGGCTTTGGAGACATCATTAGGAATACTAAAAGAGATACCCATGGCAAGACTAGGATTAGGATACGGATCCTGTCCAATAATTGCACAACGCACCTCCTCATATGGTGTCAATTCCATAGACAAGAACATATCGTCTATGCATGGACAGATGTTATCTTCATCTAACTTGAGATAGAAGTACGGCCATACCTTATGAAAAAATACTAATTCATCCCATGTTTTCATACTTATACTCCCTAAGAGTTTTAAGTCCTTTCTTATTTATAAAACCATTGGACATAAACTCAGGTTGTTTTTTAATCCAAAGTTTTAATTCTAGTCTGTTTTTTGAATTTAGGAACATCTAAATTAATTTCTTCAGGCAGCTCTATCTTCTTCTTTTGTTCTCGGTTCATTGTCATTGTCAGCGAGATACAGTTCGGCATAGGTGTACGAGATAGGGTCAAAATATATTTTACCAGCATATCCAGTCCTTCCAGAGAATCTGTTTTTGCTGATATTGAGAAGTGTGGTGTTTCGTATGAGATTGTCAGCATTGATAAGATCCCTCTCCAGGTCAATACGTATATCACATATTTTACTGATATATCTACTACCTCTAGTTTGACCATGATCATTGACATGAGAGACGATGATCAAAGAGAAGTTAAGTTCTTTAACCATCATCTCTAATCTTGTAGATATGTAGTCTAGGGCTCGTCTTTCGTCTTCGCCCCCAAGGCCGCTAACAGACATAGTAATGTGGTCCAAGATAATATAATAACAAGCGCAGGCAGTGACGAGAAACCGAATTCTGTCCAGAAGTATTTCTGGATCGTCGCTCCCATAGTGGCTATAGAGGTGAAGACGGTCATCCCTACCCACAGCGTCCATGAGTGCGATATGTGTCTGACCCACCGTAATACCAGAGTCCGGAAGGTGTGCGGGCTTCTTAAGATGGAGGCCCGCAATGGCTTGGAGGTGTCGTTGCTTGGTTTCTTCGAGGTAGATGGCTCCGACATTTGAGTCTGTCTCCTTAAGTAGGTGATATTCTATAGCATGCATGAACTCTGTCTTGCCTACTCCTTCCATTGCCGTGACCAAGACAGACTCTCCTAACCGTATTCCATACGTCATTCCAGTCAGAGTAGGGAATGGATACGGGACTCCTAACCTGGTAGGTGTTTCGAGAATGGTCTTGAATTCGGAGAATGAGGATATGATGTTCTCAGGTACAAATTTCTTAGCGTTCCACCATATCTTTCTCAACTCGTCTTCTTCACCATTCTCAAGGTACTCGTTAGCATCCTTCCGTTTGGTAAACTTTACCAGGTAAACCTTGTTAAAATCGAAGAGGCGTGCGCAGCCAGCGGCAGCGTCGCGTCCTGGACCATCTGCATCAAATGCCAGATATATTCGTTCGTAGCTGTTGAGCCAGGCCCGAACATTGCTACAGTCCCGTACAGCGCTAGAGCTGCTACGAACGGAAACAACAGGACCTTTAATGCTCTGATAAAGGGACAACGCATCGAGTTCTCCTTCAGTTATGGTCACATACTTGTGACCGCCAATCGAGAATTTATCCTGTCCAAAGAGTCCAGCTTGACTGATGTCTCCTTTGGTATAGAATTCTTTCTTGGATAAGTCTCTAAGCTTGTAAGATCCGTTAGGATACTTAAACCCAATGGAGACAGGCCTACCGTTGCTGTCAATCTTTGATTTAACATCATAGAATGCCATGGTATCCTTAGAAACACCTCTCCAGGGCAAATATTCGTAGGTATAAAGTTGTGGAACAGTATCCCTCCCGGAGGAAGCATTCCATACGTAATTGGTATCATCTGAATTATTCCTGTATGTTTGACAACTAAAACAATAACTATGTCCATCTGAATACTTACTCATAGCATCAGACGAACCACAGTCTTCACACGGTAAATGTGCTGAAATTAATTTACTTGATTGATCTTGGATCATGATAATAATATAATTGCCTCCACGTTTTCTTAGGAGTATGAATGGGCATTGGTGTGAAATCTATATCGTTAATGAAATTATCAGAACCATTCTTCCAGCTACTGTTGTAGGGGACAGCTCTACCAAACGGTAAACCCTCTTTATCTTTTTCACCCCACCAATAGAACGGATTACCAATGTAAGCCCATGCTTTACGGTGGTGGTGGTATATACCAGAATAAGCTACTTGTTTATCTCTAGTTAATAACTCTTCTTCATATGGAATGTGTATATCTATTCTCTGTCTTATGAACTGTACACCATTATCATGATACAAATCAAGTTCATATAGTTTATTTGCCTTGATGACATATACTTCACCCTTTATAATAGCAGCATGAGCATTGTGTTGAGTGCTTTTTCTTCTTCTAATCTCTCCGTCTTCATCCCTCTCAATTTCACAAGTCCACGCAGGAATACGACTTAATATCTGAGGGAATAAAACAATAGGTAATGCATCTTTTCTACGATACCAACCATTTACTTCCATAAGCGTATATGCATCTCCAGCGAAATGTAAATGTTCTAAGAGTTCATGATCACGTCTACGTTTCATCAAATCATTGTAGACAAAAATTACCGCACCAATTTTATTAGACAGATCAGCTACATCAGGTGTGTTCATTGTCTTACTCATAGCATCCTCAAAGAGTTTAGTATTTTGTTTAGACAGAATCTCTTCCTCTAAACCTGCCTTCTTCTTAGAACGTAGATGATGTAACCAGTCCATCTTACACTCCGTGCTAGGTAGATAAACCCCAGGGGAATGCCGGGGGGCTGGGCCCCTGGGGAACAACAGTTGGGGTGATGTCAGATCAACTGTTGTTTTTCTCAGTAGTAGTTGATTAGAAATGGATATGCACTTGTCACATCCCTAATTAACTCATGCGGCAAAAGCACTCTTGCTTTTAGGTTCAGCCTTCTTCTCTAACTCTTCAACCTTCTTCTGAAGGTGAACCATTATTCCTTGGTTCTCAAAGAATAGACGTTTAGTAGCTCCAGGGTTAATCTGTTCAATTAAATCATAACCTTCCGGGTCAATCGGGAGAAAGGTTCCAGCCGGTTTCCCAAGTTGCTCTGCAAGTGTTGGAACGCTCTTTTCGTATTCGTTGAGCTTGGCTGGGTCAATGATAAGCTGCCCCTTTTCATCGCGAGATGAGATGACTCGCGGAAGTAACACCTCAATTTTCTGCCTATCTGAAGGCGGTACAATCATCATAATGCTAGGAGCCTTAGTCTCAGTTACTTTAGCGTCTGAGATAACAGCTGGTGCATCGCTTGTGATAGGTTTAACCTCTGCTACAAGCCTTGCTGCATCACTCCAACGAGCAATTTTGTTATCGCGTAACAACGCTTCAGCATTCTTAAGATGAGTTTGTGTTAACTTAATGGGGGCTTGTCCTTGCGTCCAATCACCCTTAGCTTTATTCTCATTCTTAGAGATCTCATTTAAGATACCTAAGTATCCATACAACTTGTACCACTCCTTCCTAGAAGAACGGTTCTTAATGTGACCAGGAGGTACAAATAACATATCTTCATACTTAGTTATATCGACGTCTTTCTGCGGTACAGTGGGCACAGAAGGCTTCGATCCATCAGGTACAAAGTCCGGTAGAGGACTAGTTGCAGGTTGTAAGGGAACCGTAGGTGCAATCGGGGACGGAGAACCAAACACACTCTTCGAAGATACAGCAGGTTTAGTTGTTGATTTCTCATCATAGCCAAATGCCTGTGAAATGTCACCCCAAGAAAAGGATTTCTCTGAGGCTCCTTGTTTAATAGAGAATGGCGTTCCGGTAGCCGGGACAAATGTAATTTGGAAACGGTTAGTCTTATCTGCTCTGACCCTAGCAGATATTTCCTTATAAGTATCTGGTTGTTGTAGGTCTTTTATTGTTTCAACAAGATCGTACTTATTCTGTTGAAACAGCTTAGATATCTTACCGACTAAATAAGTTTGAGCTACATAGAACGCAGGTGTGTGATGTTGAGGTGAATTCTCAGATAGTTTCTCAAACTCTTCCTCAAACTTACCTTCAAGGAAGACAGCCATTAGAGGTTGGTTAGATGAATCTCTCAACACGACATGTGGTTGATGGTCGTCTGTATGTATCTTGTCTTCAGCTTTACCATAGAAGAACACAGCAGTCTTATCTGTACACTGCGCATCATTCTGTGTTTCCTTGGTAATCTCTGTTGCTTCTTCTGGACTTGCTTTCTGTGAATAGTGGAATAATCCACCATCTGGTTTAGACATAGCAAACCCAAAACTCCCATCGCATTCTGTTGAAGCGATGTTTATGAACTCCTCTGGAATCTTACCATCAGAGTTCTTTACGACAATCACACCTTTGTTCATGATGAAGATCCTTTTAGATTAAAGACAGATTTGGATTGACACATGCCTAGGCGCTGAGCCTTCATCTCTTCAGCTTCTTTCCTTCTATCTTCCTTAGTTATAACTCTAGTACGTAGATCAGGCAGATACTTACCAAAGGCAGCATACCAGTTGTTTCTATCTTGCTTACTGATTTCTCCTTTGTGTTCCTTGTCCTCTATGAAATCACCTATAACGTCAGCTAATTCAGACTTGAATTTAACAGTTCTTGGGTCTAACTCCATGACCATATTCCTCCCCAGGAATGGTCTGCCTATAACAAAATACTTAGGCCAAGGTGTATTTTCAGGAGGAATGTATGGTGGCCATAGCCAGTGACGTAAGTAAGAAATGTAGAGTCGTACTGGGATAAACATGGTGTACACCTCGATTGGTGCACATAGTGAGACTCGAACTCACACTCTAAGCATTTTAAGTGCTTTGCCTCTGCCTGATTGGGCTATATGTGCTAAAAGCGAGAGGGAGCCGACGCTCACCTCTCGCCGACGCATCGCGCAGGGAGGAATATTTACGCGACACATCTAACAGATTGGTTAAGTTTATCAAAAACAGATTGACTTTGTTTAGGTATTATGGTAGGACTAAGTGTGAACCTAGGCCACCTTTTTGGAATGTATGGGGCGTACGATCCTGGCCTAGCACCACCGCCACCACACTTATAACAAACGTAATCGATCCACTGATGTTGTGTATATGGCGGTCTATCGGTTCGTCCACCACACTTACAACAAGTCTTAATTAACGCCATGATACCTCCTATTATGAGCTAGACCGTCTCAATCTCCTACGTTGTCGTTTAGCCTCTGCTAAAGCTAACCGTTTAATATCACCAACATCTCTTAGAGATGGATTAGCTCTACGTTCCAAAACGTATTTACTAGTCGTTCCCATTCGTTCCTCCAAACCATTCAATTGTTGCAGTGAAGAACACATACTCAGCACGTTTGGCCGAGTGATAGGTTATCGATCGTTTCGTATCTCCTTCTTCCTTATGAAACCAGAACCATATATTGCCAACAAAACACAAATGGTATGCGCCAACAGGCAGCGGTAGACCATTAGATAGTCTTGGTGCAAACTTTATTTCTTCTGGTTTAATTCTGAGACGTTCATGTTTATTAAGAGAAATCTCCCATATAGATTTTCCTCTAGTTATAGGTAATGGAGGCGGTATACTGTTAAGGTCAGGTCTACCAAAACCCATTGATCTTTTAGGTCTAGCCTCTTCAGCTTTGGATGTAGTCTTGGGGGAATATCTTCCCCCATTAATCACCTGAGAACTAAAGCGTTTAAGATAACCCTTCCTCATTCCTTTACTTCGAGGTTTACCCATGTTCAACTCCGATAAATAATAACTCCACCGTTTTCCAAAACATGATCCTCACGTTCAGCGTGAGTTATGTTATAGTTAGGATAGGCAGGATACTTAATAACAATATTCCCTTCGCCAAGCCTATCGGCAAGTTGTTTCACATGTTCAAGATTAGTCCAATCAATCCCAAAGACTTCTCTTCCTCTGACTCTTGGCATCACTTCCTCCTCTCATTGTACCCATAGTATAGCACACCCAACCCCTTAAGTCAAGCAGGGGTTGGGCTTAAGTCGTTGATTTCAGACGACAATCTCTTATTTGAGGTCAGTCGTTGGATTAAACTTGCTACGTACACCGAATAGAGAAACACGTTTTATCCGCTT
>Ga0137360_10002849_pt1 | contig 10330 bp, 11 predicted proteins | sample Mad1_60_16metaG_FD_104924 | JGI IMG/M metagenome (GOLD analysis project Ga0137360, IMG submission 104924) | Vadose zone soil microbial communities from Angelo Coast Range Reserve, California, USA - Mad1_60_16 metaG | ecosystem: Environmental > Terrestrial > Soil > Vadose zone | place: USA... | reverse complement strand
GTCATACCGTGGCCGGTGCGGGCGGAAAGATCGGGCCGGACCTGGTCGCCCTCAGCGTTCGGCGGAGCCCGATGGAATTCTCCGCGGCAATCTGGAACAAGGCCCCCGCCATGGTGGCCGCGATGTCCGCCCACGGGATTGGCGTGCCACAGCTTCGGCCCGAGGAGATGGCCGACCTGGTCGCCTACCTTTACTCAGTTCGCTACTTTGCTTCGGGCGGCAGCGTCCCCAAGGGCTGGGCAGTGGCTACTAAGAAGGGTTGCCTCAACTGCCACGGCGTGTCCGGCGAGCGCGGCAAGCCCGCGAGCGACCTGACCAAGGCGAAGGGGCTTGATTCGTCGGCGGCGGTTCTCGCGGCCCTATGGAACCACACGCTCGTCACTCCGACCGTCGCCGGGAAGAAACTTGACTGGCCGATCCTGAACTCTGGGGAGATGGCGGACCTCGTGACGCTCCTCGAATCGCTGAGTCAGTCACGAAAGAGTCCCTAGTCTTGGGGTGACCGCCCTCGGACTGGCTGGCGCTTTCCTGCTGGCCCTCGCCGCATGGCCCGGAGCAGCGGGAGCGCAGGCGCCGAAGGACGGGTGCGTAGCGTGTCACCTCGAGACGGGAGACGAGCGTCTGATGGCGCCCGCCAAGGCATTCGACGGCGACATCCACAAGGCGAAAGGCTTCGGATGCGTGGCGTGCCACGGCGGGGACGCCAATGCGGCAGGGATGGAGGCCATGGACCGCGCCAAGGGGTTCATCGGTGTGCCAAAGCGCCAGCAGATTCCGCAGGTGTGTGGCCGCTGCCACGCCGACGCGGCCTTTATGAAGCGGTACAATCCGTCACTGCGGGTCGATCAGGTTGCCGAGTACGAGTCATCGGTCCACGGGAGCCGGCTGCGCCAACTCGGGGATCCCAAGGTCGCCACGTGCGCGAGCTGCCATCCCGCTCACAATATCCGGCCACCCTCTGACCCCAAGTCCAGCGTCTACCCGCTCCACGTGGCGGACACCTGCGGCCGCTGTCACGGTGACGCCAAGTACATGGCCGGCTACAAGATTCCGACGGACCAGGTGGCGAAGTACAAGACCTCCGTCCACTGGAAGGCCATGACGGACAAGGGCGACCTTTCCGCGCCCACCTGCAACGACTGCCACGGCAACCACGGCGCCGTTCCGCCCGGGGTCAGCTTTGTAGGCAATGTCTGCGGGCAGTGCCATTCACTGACTGCCGACCTCTTCAAGAAGAGCGTCCACGCCAAGGTGTTCGCGGAGATGGGCAACCCCGGCTGCGCGACCTGCCACGAGAACCACGGGATCCAGCCCCCCGGTGACTTCATGCTCGGCCTGGGAGACAAGGCCGTGTGCTCGACGTGCCACGGGGCCGACGACAAGGGCGGCAAGACCGCGACGGAGATGCGTGCGCTCATCGATTCGCTCAGCGGTGAGACGCAGAAGGCCAATGCGATTCTCCTTCAGGCCAATCATGCTGGCATGGAGGTGAGTCAGGCGCAGTTCGATCTCAATGGTGCCAAGGACGCGCTCGTCAAGGCGCGGACGGCCGTTCACAGCTACACGGTTGCGCCCGTGAAGCAGGAGGTGGAGGCTGGGCTCGCCATTAGCAGCAAGGCCTACGCGCGTGGCGTTCGTGCCATGCAGGACCTGCGCTTTCGCCGGGTCTGGCTCACGATATTTCTCGTGGTCGTCCTCGCCCTCGCCGCAGGCCTGGTGATGAAGATCCGCCAGGTGGATCGCCGGCCGACCTCCGGGTCGCCACCCAAGCACTGAGGAGGTTCTCGATGGCCGAGCACGTGCTGGAGCCTGATTCGTCGCGCCGGGGATTCGTCAACTGGTTCCTCGGGCTGAGTGGGGTGGCGTTCCTCCTGTCGACGGTATATCCCCTGAGCCGGTACCTGGTTCCGCCGCGGGTGGCCGAGTCCACGGCGGGAACGGTCACCCTTCCCATCAAGCCGGATGACGTGAAGGCCAATTCAGGGCAGATCTTCAAGTTCGGCAGTCGGCCCGCGATCCTCGTCCGGACGCCCGCAGGCGATCTTCGCGCCTTCTCGGCCATCTGCACCCATCTCAATTGCACCGTGCAGTACCGGACCGATCTTACCCAGATCTGGTGTGCCTGCCACAATGGGCACTACGATCTCAACGGCAAGAACGTCGAAGGGCCGCCGCCCCGCCCGCTGGACGCCTACGTGGTGAACGTGCGCGGCAACCAGATCGTGGTTAGCAAGAGCGCTTGACGATGGAGGGCGGCGCGCAACGTCTCGGCAGGCTGCGGGAGTGGCTCGACGGCCGCATCGGCCTCAGGGACTTGGAGAAGCTTGCGCAGAAAAAAGAGATCCCCGTCCACCGGCACACCATCTGGTATTACCTCGGTGGCATGACGCTCTTTCTGTTCATGGTTCAGGTATCCACGGGCATCCTGCTCTTGCTGTACTACCGGCCGAGCGCGGAGGAAGCGTTTGAGTCGGTTCAATTTCTCATGGGTGAGGTGCAGTTCGGCTGGCTGATCCGCTCGATTCACGCCTGGGCGGCCAACCTGATGATCTTCACCCTGTTCGTGCACCTCTTCAGCGTGCTGCTCCTCAAGGCGTATCGGCCGCCTCGCGAGGTGACATGGTTCTCCGGCGTGGCGCTCATGGGTCTTGCGATGGGCTTCGGCTTCACCGGCTATCTCCTGCCGTGGAACGAGCTCGCGTACTTCGCCACCAAGGTGGGCACGGAGATCACTGGCGCGGTGCCGGTGACGGGTCCATTCCTCGGGCGCCTATTGAGGGGCGGCGATGACGTGACAGGTGCCACCCTCACGCGCTTCTACGGGATCCACGTGGCAATTCTTCCCGCGACGGCTACCGCGCTCCTGGGCCTCCATCTCTACCTCGTCCAGAAACACGGAATGAGCGTGCCCCTCGACGTCGAGCGACAGGGAGGCGGCCAGCGCCGGATGCCCTTCGTGCCGAACTTTCTCCTCCGCGATATCGTCGGCTGGCTGGCCGCCCTCGCTGTCCTCGCCGCGCTGGCCGCCTATTTCCCCGCAGAGCTCGGAAGGAAGGCCGACCCATTCCTGCCCGCGCCGACCGGCATCAAGCCGGAGTGGTACTTCATGTTCATGTTCCAGAGCCTCAAGTACTTGCCCGCCCACATCCTGGGTATCGAGGGCGAGATCGTGGGCATTGTGGGGTTCGGGCTCGGGGGATTGTTCCTGCTGTTGATCCCGTTCCTCGACCGTCGGACGGCGCGGGGGGAGGCGAGCCCCCTCTTCACGTGGATCGGCATCGCCGTCATCGCCTATATGCTCCTGCTCACGTACCTGGGTTACACGGCCAGCGCAACGAAGTGATGCTCGGGCCGGATGCTCGAGCAGAGAGGAGAGGAATACCGAGCGAATTCTTTCAAGACATTGCCGAGTGCCATGACCAGCCTCATCGAGGAGGGATACACCATGCCTTACGCTCGGTTGGGAACGCTCGCGCTCACGATGGCAGTCGCCTTCGGTCTCATGGCGGCGTCGCCGGGGCTTGCCCAGGTCAAGCCGCCGGTCGATATGAGCTTCGAGAAGGGCAAGGACAGCCCCGGTACGGTCACGTTCAGTCATGAGAAGCATCTCGCGGCGGGTAACAAATGCACGTCTTGTCACGTCAAGATCTTCAAGATGAAGAAGGGGCAGACGGGTCCCCTCACCATGGAGAAGATGAAGGCGGGCGAGCAGTGCGGCGCCTGCCACAATGGCAAGACCGTGGTGGAGGGCAAGACCCCGTTCCCCGTGTCCGACACAGCCAACTGCACGAGGTGTCACAAGCAGTGAGCTACGAAAGGAGACGTCACCCATGACCTCTGCGAGACTCCTCAGCCTGGCATCCATGGCTCTCATGTCCGCGGCGTTCGCGCTCCCGGCCGGCGCCACGCCCCAGCTCCTCACTCAGGCGAAAAGCGCGGGGATGCCAGCCCAGAACTGTCAGTACTGCCATGTAGCGGCGATGCCGAAGAAGGAGGGGTTCAAGCCGGACGACCTCAACGAGCGCGGCAAGTGGCTGCTCGGCGAGAAGGACAAGCAGAAGGCGAAGGACGTCAAAGCCGAGTGGCTCAAGAACTACCCCGGTGGAAAGTAGACCCGTGAAACGGGCGGCGTGGGGAGCAGCCCTCTGCGTCATCCTGGTTCCCCTCGCGGCCGCTGCGGCGGAGTCGGTGCCCTTGCCGCGCGGCTGGATTGGGACGACAAGCGACTGGTTGCGAGGCCTCGGGATAGCCTTCACGCTCCTCAATCTGGCGCTCCTCGTCTTCGCCTGGAGGAGCCTGCGTCCTGCCACGGTGGCGCCCACGGCCCTTGGTTGGCTCTTCGTGGCCATAGGCCTCGTTCCCCTGATGGTCGCTTTCCTGTCCTTCGCCCACGGCCTGGAAAGCACGGCCACGGTGTCGGCCTGCGGCTCCTGCCACGTCATGACACCGTTCGTCCAGGATCTCCACAACGTCAAGAGCGACACGCTGGCCGCGACGCACTTCAAGAACCGCTATATTCGCGAAGACCAGTGCTACACCTGCCACTCGGACTATGGCTTCGGGGGCACCCTCAAGGCCAAGTTCGCCGGCCTGGGCCACGTCTGGCGCTATACGACGGGGATGTATGAGCTGCCGATCAAGATCGCCCAGCCCTACTCGAACGTCCGCTGCCTCGGATGCCACGGAGAGTCCCAGAAGTTCCTGAACGCCGCGGGGCACCCGAAGGAGGATATGCGTCCCCTGATGGACGGGACGGTGTCTTGCCTGGCCTGCCACGGCCCCGTGCACCCGGAGCAAAAGAAGGCGGCCAGCCGATGATCCAGCGAAGGGTGCCCATCCGGATGCTCCGGGTCGCTATCGTCCTGGTTGCCCTCTTCAACATCCTCGCCCTGCTCGTGATGGTGCGTACAACGCCCATTGCCTTCACGCTTTTCATGTTCCTCGGGCAGCCTCTGTTCCTGGTGGCCTTCCTCCTCTTGATTGGAGCCGTCCTGGCCGACCTCAAGGCCCGGCAGATCCTCTAGCTGCCCCCCGCGCCTCGGTCTACGTATTGACAAGATGATGCAAACGCACTATTGTCCGCGCTGCCCTCTGCCGCTTACAGTGTCTCGCGATCCAGGCCGGGGTCCCCCCCGGGGCCCGCGCGCCTTCGTGCTCTCGACGGAGAGGAGACTGGATGCCATGACCGGCAGGCGCTGGCAATGGTTCCTGGGAATAGGCCTCGCAGGAACGATCTTCTCTCTCGGCGTTGTTCTCGGTCTGCCCTTCTCGCTGCGAGCCCAGCAGCCACCCCAGCCTGCCGCCACCGCACCTGCCCCAGCCGACAGTAACTACGTCGGCGCGGAAACGTGCAAGGGCTGTCACGAGGAGGCCTACAACAAGTTCGCCAAGACCCGGATGGGGCGCATCTTCCTCTTCCAGGCGCGTACGCCCGGGGAGAAGAACGCCTGCGAAAACTGCCACGGCCCCGGCAAGGAGCACGTCGACGCGGGGGGCGGCAAGGGCAAGGGCGGGCTCATCACCTTCGCGAAGAACGATCCCACGCCCGTGGACAAGCGCAACGCGGTATGCCTCACCTGCCACACCAAGGGTGCCCGGATCTTCTGGAGCGGGAGCGCTCACGAGTCACGCAACGTCGCCTGCACCAACTGTCACACTCTGATGCAGAACATCTCGCCGAAGCACCAGCTGGCCAAGGAAAACGAGATCGAGACCTGCGGCACATGCCACCTCCAGAAGCGGGCGCAGACGATGCGCAGCTCCCACATGCCGGTGCGCGAGGGCAAGATGACCTGCACCTCGTGCCACAACCCGCATGGAACGGTGACGCCGGCCCTGCTCAAGGAAAACTCGCTGAACGATACCTGCTTCACCTGCCACGCGGAGAAGCGCGGGCCCTTCCTCTGGAATCATCAGCCGGTGCTCGAGAGCTGCGCGAACTGCCACGACCCGCACGGCACGAACCATGACGCCATGCTCAGGCTCGCCAAGCCGCGGCTCTGCCAGCAATGTCACACCGAGGCTCAGCATGCGTCGAGGCCGTACGGCCCAATAGGACCCCAGCAAAAATTCGTGATGGGACGGTCGTGCAATGACTGCCATGTGGCTATCCACGGCTCCAATCATCCCGCCGGCTTCAGGCTGACACGCTAGGAGGCCGCCAATGCGATACACGAGAACGGCACGCGTCTTCCTGGCGACGCTCGTGGTCCTGGCCGGGGCCGGGGCGGCCTCGGCCCAGACTCAGACCAAGACCCAGCTCTTCGGATGGAACCTCGAGGGCGAGATCGAATCAGGCATCCAGGGCCTGCCCCAGAATCCCAACGGAGATCGCACCCCCGGCCTGGCCGACGGCAAGTTCGAGGAGTACCGCGACATCCGGGGCTTGGGCAGCGACAACCAATCGGGGCTCTTCCTCGAGAATCTCCAGTTGCGCCTCTTCCGGCCCGACGAGGCCTACTCGATCGAGATGGCCGGCAAGGACTGGGGCCTCCACACCCAGGAGTTCCACCTCATGGGTGAGCGGCTGGGCCAGTGGCAGACGGGGTTCGACTGGGACCAGATGCGCCACGTCTACTCCACGGACTCCCAGACCCTGCTCAAGGTCTTCGGCGACAACACCTTCATCGTGCGAGGGTCTCCGGGGGGGCGCCCGCCGGCCTCGGCCTGGAACAATGGCCCGGGATGGAGCTGCAGCCAGCCGTCGAAGAACAACAGCGACTGCGACGGGCAGATCAGCCAGCAGTGGTACACGGGGCGGTTGTTCTTCAATGTTTCCCCGACGGTCAATACGAACTTCTCCGCCGAGCTCACCCGCATCTTCAAGGACGGCCAGCGTCCCTTCGGGATGGCGTTCGGCAGCCCGGGCGGCAACTTCCTCGAGCTCGTCCAGCCTATCAGTCAGACCATCTACGAGTTCAAGACGCGCGGCAGCTGGGTGACGCAGATGTTCCAGCTCCAGGGTGGTTACACCCTGTCGGTATTCGTCAACGACTTCCCGTGGGTGCGGGCCGACAACCCCTGCAATGGCAACGGCGTGACGACCATCGCCGGCGGGTGCGCGGCTCCCGGCGTCTCCGGGCAGTTTGGCACCACGTCACTGCCTCCCAACAATCAGGCGCATACCTTCAACCTGCAGGGCGGCGTCAACCTACCCATGCGTACGCGGGTCAATGCCAACTTCACCTACCAGCTCAGGTTCCAGGACCAGAACTTCCAGCAGCAGACCTACTCGAACGGGCTGGTGGCGGCGAACCCGAGCCTGCAGCTGCCGCAGTCGAGCCTGCATGGCAATGTCCAAACCGCCCTCTTCAATTTCGACGTGACGAGCCGGCCCCTACCGGCACCGGTGACATTCACGCTCAAGTACCGGCTGTACGACTATATGGACTTCAGCGACCAGATCAGGTTCCAGGCCTTCATCATCAACGATCAGAACGCTATAACGAGCACGCCCTTCACGGCGGGGCGGTATGACTTCCTGCGCCAGAACGCCGATCTGGCCGGGCGCTACCAGTTCGCGCCGAGCACCGCGCTCACCCTCGGCGTCGGCTGGGAAGGTTGGAACCGGAACCACAACTTCGAGGTGACGCAATCCAACGAGGCCCTCGCCAAGGCTTCGTTCGACTATACGCCCACTGACTGGCTTCTCGGGCGGCTGAGCTACGTGGCAGGCTTCCGTCGGCAGAGCGGTTATGACCCGAATGCTTACAAGGAGGTCAACCAAAATCAACCAGACGGATTCTCGGGCAGCGCCAGCCAGCTTCCCACCCTGCGCAAGTTCGACGAGGGAGACCGGAACCAGCAGGTGGTGAACCTGATGCTTCAGGTTACCCCCAACGACAAGCTCACCTTCACGCCGTCGGCAAGCTACAAGTATATCGACTACATCTCCTCAGGCTTGTTCGCGCAGCAGGCGGCCCCTCAACACAACCAGTCCCTGCTCGGTCTCCAGCAGGTGGTGGGATGGGACGCGGGCATGGACATCAACTGGGCCCCGACCGACCGGATCTCCTTCAGCGTGGGCTACGTGCACGAGTCTCTGTTCCGGAAGCAGCGCAGTCGGAACAACCCTCCCGATGATGCGTCCATGGACTGGATCTCGGACAGCACGGACACTACCGAGACCTTCCACGGATCCATCAAGGGCGTCATCATCCCCGAGAAGCTGAGCTTCAAGATCGGCGGAGCATACTCGCAGACGCTCGGCCGGGTCCAGACGTACGACCCCAACTGCACGGGGAGCACGGTCTGCGGGGCGGCCGCCAACATACCCAACGACGTTCCCTGGCGGTGGCCGGCCTTCTACGACAGCCTAGCTCACGTCGACGCGGCGCTGGAGTACAACTTCACGAAGGCCTTGGCGGGGAAGCTCTTCTACGTCTACGAGCAGTTCATCAACCACAACTGGCAGACGGGTGCCCTCACCCCGTCCCTCACCCCCAACGCGAACGGTTCAGTCTTCCTCGGCCAGAACTGGCGGAACTACACCGCCCAGATCGTCGGGGTGACCCTCAAGTACAAGTTCGAGTAGCGCTGCTTTCCCGGGCCGGAGTGTCCGACCGGCCCGGGGGTACCCGGCCGCCCCTCGTCCCACTGATTGAGAGGCTCGCGCCCCACTGGGGCACACGCGCCTCGCTCCTCTCCGCACTCCCTGCCCGCTCCACATCGTAATCATCGGAAAACACGCTCCGTCCGATTCGTATGGCTTAGGCACGCGACTTGCCTAAGTCACAATGTAGTCGGGGAATCGCGACCAGGGGTGCAGCGATGAATGGAACCTGGGTCAAGGAAGGGAGCCGCAGATGAAGCCGGGAGTGGTGGCGGACCAGGTTCTGAGCCAGGCACTGGCCCGTGCCGCCGACGGCGCCTTTGCCATCGGACCGGACGGTCGCGTCGTCCTCTGGAACCGGGCCGCCGAGCGCATCCTCGGCTGGAGCGCCAAGGAGGTGCTCGGGCGTTCATGCTGTGAGGTGCTGGTCGGCTCCGACGTCAACGGCAACCGCCTCTGCTATCAGGGCTGTCACGTGATGAGCCTCGTCGAGCAGGGCGAGGCGGTGCAGCACTTCGAGATGCAGACACGGGCCAAGACGGGGAAATCCGTGTGGCTCGACATCAGCATCCTCGAGGCATCGGCCGCCAATGGCGGACGCAGCATGACGGTTCATTTGTTCCGCGACGTCACCGCGACGAGGGCATTGCTGGATCTCGTGGGAGAGCGGCTGGCCCCGTACGTGGCTTCCAACGGCAACGCGGCGTCGCTCCTGACCAGGCGGGAGCTCGAGATCCTCCAGTTGATGGCCTCGGGCGCCAATACCAAGGTGCTGGCCGAGCGCCTCCATGTCAGCCGGGCCACGATCAGGAATCACGCCCAGAACATCTTCGCCAAGCTGGGAGTCCACAGCCGACTCGAGGCCGTCGCCTACGCGACCCAGCGTCACATATTCTGAGAGTCTTCTCGGCCTGCATCATGGATCGCCAGGTCGGGGATGTACCAGTCAGGACGTTCAGACCTGGAGATGTGATCTTCCGCCAAGGTGATCCCGCCAGCGGAGAGGTATATCTGGTGCACCAAGGCACGGTCGAGGTGAAGAGCAGAGTCGATGGGGAAGAGCGACTCCTCCGGATCCTCCGGCATGGCGACCTGTTGGGCGAGGTTGCCTTATTCCGGGAAGGCGCTCATTCAGCCACTGCGGTGGCCCTCGAACTCGTCATGCTCTTGGTGATTCCCGCCGACCGCCTGGAGCGTATCGTTCGAACGCGTCCGGAACTGGCCATCGCGCTCATTCGTCAGCTCGCACGGATGGCAGCACGTGAAGACGGCGCCGCGGAGCACGGTTAGCTTGGCGGGTCCGCTCGGCCTCGTGTTCCTCCACCGACATCGCCTCGAAGGCAGGTGACCTCTCGCGGGGGGCGAGCGGCGCGGGATCGCCCCGCCCGCCCCCTCGGATCATGCTAGTGCCCGCCGCTGCCCGGCATACCCCGCGTGATCACCCGGAAGATGTCTGGCTGGTCGGCGCCCTCGACATGGAGCATCCCCAGCGCGCCCTTGTCCATGGCCCGCACGATGCTGTGGTCCACGAGGAGGAAGCGGCCCGGCACCTGGAGCTTCATCTCGACGATGGCCGCTCCGCCGGCCGGCACCAGCGTTGTCTGGATGTTGTGGGCCGGCTCATGCTGCCCGATCCCGCCTTCGGTATAGACCTTGTCGAAGATCTCGCCGATCACGTGGAAGGAGGAGACGAGGTTTGGCCCGCCGTTGCCGACGTAGAGGCGCACCGTCTCGCCGAGCTTGGCGCGGAGGGCCTTGTCGTCGAGGAGAGAGCCCATC
>Ga0137360_10002839_pt1 | contig 10344 bp, 8 predicted proteins | sample Mad1_60_16metaG_FD_104924 | JGI IMG/M metagenome (GOLD analysis project Ga0137360, IMG submission 104924) | Vadose zone soil microbial communities from Angelo Coast Range Reserve, California, USA - Mad1_60_16 metaG | ecosystem: Environmental > Terrestrial > Soil > Vadose zone | place: USA... | reverse complement strand
CGCCGGCGGAGTCTGGTGGACTTCTGATCGTGGTGGCGGACGTGGAAGGAAAAGGTGCGGCGTCGGCGCTGGTAATGGCGAACGTGCAAGCGACCTTGCACGCGCTGGTTGATCAGCCCGGACCGCTGGAAAAACTGCCGGCCACGATCAATCAAAAAATGGTGATTGCCGGGGCAGGTGGACGGCGGACAAAATACTTGAGCATGTTTTTGGCATCGCTCGATGAAAGCGGCCGGAACTTGAGGTATGTAAATGCGGGTCATGTGCCGCCCGCGGTCGTTCGAGCGGATGGATCGTGTGAATGGCTGACGGAGGGAGGGATGGTAGTGGGTTTGCTGCCCGACCAGGAGTATCAACCCGGTGAGGTTGTGTTGCGAAAAGATGATTTGCTCGTGGCCTGTACGGATGGAATCACGGAAGCTATGGATGCAGCTGGAAATGAATTTGGCCGGCCGCGTCTGGCGGAGTTGGTATCGCGCCTGCGAGCTTTGGCTCCGCAAGAAATAATGGACGGCGTGCTGGAAGCGGTGAATGCGCACTCGCGGGGCGGGATTTACGAAGATGACCGCATATTGATGGTGCTGAAAGCGATCTAGCTGGCGGCGGCTGGCTGATTGTTGCGCAAGCGATCTAGAAAACCCAGGACACGTTTTCTGAATTCGTCTGGCTCATAGCCGAGGGCCGCGGTGTGGTATGCGCGAGGAACTCGCCAAAATTCTTTCGGCCCAACGGCGGCGCGGAAAATCATTTCGCTGTGGCGGCAGGGAAGAGCGTGATCTTCGGCATCACAGATAATAAGAACCGGGAACGCTCGTGCCGCGACAGCTTTCTCCGGAGAAACCTCGGCACCCGGGAAACGGGCGAGATGTTCGCCGCGATAGACCATCAGCCACGCGCCGGGAGCGAAGAGCGTCTTGCCCGGCCAGGGATATTGACGGAGGCCCGCGTAGTCGTATGCGGCTTCCCGCAGATTGGCGAAAGAGGCTTCTGCGATGACGGCTTCGATGCGGGAATCAGCGCCAGCAGATTGCAAGGCGATGCCCGCTCCCATGGATTCGCCGAGTGCGAAGAGATGCTGGGGATGTCCGGTGCGCTCGAGCGTGTCGATGACTGCGCTCGTGTCTTTTCGTTCGAGCCAGCCATATGTGGCTATCGGGCCTTCGCTGCCGCCGTGCGAGCGAGAATCCATCATTACGACGGAGTAGCCATTTTGCAAAAGAAACTCAGATTGGCCGATGACGCCGATGCGGTTGTCGGAGACTCCGTGAAAGAGCAGAACCCAGGAGCCATTCGGCTTTTCCGCGCGAACCTTCCAGCCACGTAACAAAGCGCCATCGGGAGCGCGGACGACAATATCTTCTCGCGTGCCGTGGGTGTGTTTAAAACTTTCGTCGGCCTCGCGGATCAGGTTCGCAGTCAGAGGCCGCTTGATGGGATGGAGAAACATGGGGCCAGCGAACCAGCCACCGATGGCGGAGATCGCAGCAGGAAAGAGAATCAAGATGGCGAGGATTCGGCCGAAGCGCCTCATATGAGCAGATACGAAGATTGACCCTGCAGAGTTCCCGTGTTCCGGCGGGCTAGGAGCGGAAGAGTACGGATTCCCGCTGGAACATTTTTACCGCCAAGAATAAGGCGACTGCCGCGTACGCGCAGGTGGACGTGAAAATGATGGCGATGAAGTTCCAGTGGTACGTGCCAATGACCAGTTCCTTACAAAGCAAACTCACATTCAAGATTGGCACGAGCGCAAGTTTTGCGTTGAGGTCCACGCCGGGCAACATCGCGGCGATGGCCGGAATGATGATGATGAACACCATTGGCACGATGTACGTCTGCGCTTCTTTGTAGCTTTTCGCGAACGACGCAATCATCAACAAGATTGACGAGAAGAGGACCGCAAGCGGTACGGCCATAATGAAAACGGACAGCGCCGCGCCGACCCCTATATGCATTACCGGTCCTTCATTTCCCGCCTGAATCGTCTTGCCATGAAGCACATTAACCAAGGCGAAGGAAATGCCCATGGAGATGACCGAAAGAGCAGCAGTGGAAAGCGCCGTAGTGAGCACGAGGAGGAATTTGCCAACAACGAGGTGGGCGCGGGAAATGGGACTCGACAGAATAGTTTCCATGGTGCCGCGTTCTTTTTCGCCCGCGGTCAAGTCGATCGCAGGATGCATGCCTCCGTTGAAGCAGAGGAAGACGACGATATATGCGATGAATCCTCCAAAGAAAAGCGCGGCACCGGATTTTTCTGGAGGAGCTATATTCTTTTGCGTCACTTCGAACGGTGTCAGCACTTCCACGGGCAATTTCTGCGCGACGACGCGCTTCTTCACCACGTCATCCCGGTAGGCCTTCAGTGCGGTGTCCATCTTGCCCGCCGCGATATCGGATTTCAAATCGCCTGAATAGTTGTAAATCATCACTTCGAGCTTTTTCTGGTCGACAACGCTTTTGTCGAAGCCCGACGGAATTTCGATGGCGGCGGGAATTTGTTTTTCAATGATCAAGTCTTTCCAGTTAGCGGCCGCAGAAACGATTTCAACTTTTGGCGTGGCCTTAAGACTTGCTAGAACGCCGGGAGAATCGTCGCCACCGATTACCATTATCCTGGGAGAAGCTTCTCTCGTCTTATCCACGATGGAGGACACCAGCGTGCCGAATCCTACGCTCAACAGAGGAAACAGAAAGAGGGGGATAACGACGCTCGCAATCACGGTACGGCGATCGCGAAGGGCTTCCCTCAGTTCTTTACGGTAGACGATTCCAATATTTCGGAGTGACATTTACTTGGCCTCCGGTTCGACGTACAGGGGCGCAACGACTTTGACGAAAATCTCTTCCAAATCCTGTTCGCCGTGCTTTTCACGAAGCTGAGTGAGCGTTCCCTCGGTAAGGAGCTTTCCCGATTGAATAATTCCGACGATATCGCAGAGCTTTTCCACTTCGCTCATGACGTGCGTGGAGAAGATCACCGTTTTGCCACGATCGCGACACTCCTTAATGAAGCCGATGATCGTGCGCGCGGTCATGACGTCCAGACCGGACGTAGGCTCGTCAAAAATCATTACGGGTGGATCGTGGACGAGCGTCCGCGCAATGGAAGTTTTTTGCTTCATGCCGGTGGAGAGTTTGTCGCAGCGGCGGTCGCGGAATTCGTTCATGTCAAGGCGGTCGAAAATAGCGTCGAGGCGCTTCTTGAGGGTGGCCTCGTCGAGGCCGTTCAATCGGCCAAAGTATTCGACCATTTCCTGAGCGGTGAGACGCGGGTAGAGTGCGGTGCCGCCGGAGAGGAATCCGACGGACGCGCGAACTTTTTCCGGCGCTTCGACGATGTCGTGGCCGTCGACGATAGCAGTTCCGTCGGTGGGCTCGAGGATGGTGGCCAGCAACCGGAGAGTGGTCGTTTTGCCGGCTCCGTTTGCGCCGAGCAGGCCGTATATCTTGCCTGGATGAGCAGTAAACGTAACGTTGTCGACGGCGCGCACTTCTCCGCGCTTTTTGTCTTGGAACCGCTTGGACAGACTACGAGCTTCAATCACTAGCACACCCCGCCGGAGAGCTGAATCAAAGAGCGCAACCGTTCTGACTGTAATACGTTTGCGGTGTTGAAAGGTTACAACAGATAGCGGGGGTGCTAAATCACTGCGTTGCCACCCGAGGCAAAGACTTGCATCTTTCGCGACGGCCCCTGCATCTCTCTGAGTGTAAGCAAGATGTGGCAGTCTTTGTATAGTGCAAGTGGGAAGGCTCTTGTAAACTGATGGGGAACGATTTCCCGCTGGGCGGCGGCAGGCAAGTTTTGTAAATAGTTTGGCAGGAATTTGGAGAACGCCGGCGGCGTTTCGAGAATTACGTGTGCCGGAACGGTGCGAGGCGCAACCAGTCAACGTATGGAACGCAAACTTCGAAACCGCATTTTGATTTTTCTGGCAGCCGCGGGAATTGTGGCGTACCTGCTGGTGCGACTCAGCGGGCGGCAACCCGTTGCGAAGGTTATGGCTGTGAGGCCAGTACGGGAAAACCTGGTGGCTTCGGTTACGACCAATGGCAAGGTGGAACCGATTTCACCTTTTGTGGTGCGGGCGCAGCTCGATACGTTCGTGGAGAAAGTGCACGTCACCGAGGGGCAGCCGGTGAAGAAGGGCCAACTACTGCTGGAGTTGGACGTGAAGGATGCTGCGGCGCAGATGGCGCAAGCACAGTCGCGATTGTTGCAGGCGCAGGATGATTTGCGGGCAGCGCTGGGCGGCGGGCGATCGGACGCGGCCGCAAAGGCTTCCGGAGATTTGGCAAAAGCGCTAGCGGAGCGAGACCGGATCAAGCGTAGCCACGATGCTTTGCAGAGATTGATCGCGCAACAGGCGGCGACCAAAGACGAGCTTGCCGCGAATGAAGTGGAGTTGACGAAAGCGCAGGCGGAGGTCGACCGTTTGACTGCGGCGAAGCAAGAGTTCGACCGATCCGTAAAACTCGACGCCGGCAAATTCCAGTTGGCAGTACAGCAAGCGCAAAACGAAGTGGCTGCGTTGAACGACAAAGTTCGCGACGGTCGAATCGCTGCGCCAGCAGACGGGACGCTTTATTCACTGCCGGTGAAGCAAGGCAATTTTGTGAAGGTCGGTGATTTGCTGGCCGAGATGGCGGACTTGCATCAAGTTCGCGTCCGCGCGTTTGTGGATGAGCCGGAACTGGGAGGGCTCGAGCCGAACGAAGCTGTTCGCATTACGTGGGATGCACTGCCAAATCGTAGTTGGGAAGGGAAGACGACAGTGATACCGAAGCAAGTGGTATCCCGCAACTCACGAAGCGTAGGCGAGCTATTGTGTTCCGTGAACAACGAAAAGCTGGAGCTACTTCCGAACATCAATGTGGATGTGCGAATCAGCGCGCGGGAGCGGAACGGCGTGCTGACTGTGCCGCGCTCGGCCGTGGGGTCGAGCGGCGGAATGAGATTTGTTTTTGTGGTGAAAGACGGGGGCATTAACGTCGGGAAAAATTCGCTTGAGAAGCGGCCAATTGTTGTGGGGATTGCCGATGCGGCGAATTACGAAGTGGTGGCGGGGCTAAGTGATAGGGAATTGGTGGCGCTACCGGGAGATTTCGACTTGCGAGACGGCATGCTGGTGCAAGTGACGAATCCGGATGCGTCGGATTATCTGGGCCGGTCCAATGGGAGTTAAGCGACGGTTTTGGGGAATTGCGGCTTGCCTGCTAATCGGGGCCGCGGCTACGAGCGCCGTGAATCGAAGCGAAGCTGTAGAAGCAGCGTTACGCGCTTACATGGAAGGCGAGTATCCAAAAGCTATTCAGATACTGCAGGCGGCGAGCGCTGCAGACCTGCAAAATTCCGAAATTTATCTCCTGCTCTCAAAATCGTATTACGAAATGCAGGATTTTGAACGGGCCAGCGCTAGCGCCGAAAAGGCAGTTGCGATCGATCCGAAAAACTCGTTTAACCACGAGTGGCTGGGTAGGGCGTCTGGCGAAAGAGCCGATCGGGCAGGATGGTTCGCCGCGATTTCTTTTGCGAAGAAAGCGAGGAAGGAATTCGCCACGGCCGTGGAACTGGACGAGCGTAATTTTTCCGCGATGCAGGCGCTGATTGAGTTCGATTGCAGTGCGCCTGGCATTGTGGGCGGCGGTGAGGACAAAGCGGCGCGGGAGACTGAGAGAATCGCGGCGCTGGATGCGGCGGAAGGGCACTATGCCCGAGGGAATTGCCGCCGCCAAAAAAAAGACTATGCGGCAGCAGACGCCGAATTCACCAAGGCGCTCGAAAGCAACCCGATGTCGGCCGATTTGGTGTACGACATTGGCGACTATGCGATGAAGCATGATCAATCTGATCGATTGATCGTGGTGGCCCAACTGGGCGAGAAACTGAACCCGCGAGATCCACGAGGCGCATTTTATCGGGCGGTGGCCGCAATCTTGCGAGGCGAGGGACTGCCTGAAGCGGAGAATGCGATTCGTGGTTACATCAGCAATGTGCCACGGCGCAATACGTATCCTTCGCCGGCAATGGGCCATTTTTGGCTGGGACGTCTGCGCGAGCGCCAAAATGACCTGCAACAAGCGACGACCGAATATGAGACCGCCTTGAAGCTGGAACCGAAGAACCGGTACGCGAACGAAGCGTTGAAGCGGGTCAAGAAGCATTAGCTAGAACACGATGCATTTGCACGAAACGTTTACGGTCGCAATAGATGCACTCCGCGCGAACAAGTTGCGTGCCGCGCTGACGTCGCTCGGTGTCATCATTGGGAGCGCTTCCATCGTTTTAGTCGTAACTGTTGCATTGACGAGCAAGAAGTTTGTTATCTCGCAGATTGAAAGCGTCGGCGCAAATCTGGTGTGGGTGGAAGTGGTCAAAACGCCGGACAAATCGCAGCCGATAAGTCATGAGCTGACACTACAAGACATGGAAGCGGCGCGGTCGATTCCAGGTGTTGCGCAAGTGGCCGGCACAAGTGATCTGCTTATGTCCGTCGTAGCCGAGGGAAGGGTTCGCCCGGTAACGTTGATTGGCGTGACGGACGGCTACCAGACCATCAAACGGTTGGTTGTCGTTCGCGGACGTTATTTTGATGCAACGGATATGGTGAGCCGAGGAAAGGTCTGCCTGATTACAGCGAAGCTTGCCGAAAAGTTGTATGGCCATGAGAGTTCAGTCGGTCAGCAACTCCGCATGGGCGAATTGACGTTCACCGTGATTGGTGTTTTCAAAGAACGCGTCGAGACCTATGGATTGTCCGACATTCAAGATGAATCCGTGTTGATCCCTTTTGGGCTGATGAAGTCGTACACCGGAACGGACGTGCTTCGCGTGCTGGATACGCAAGCGGGTAGTGCGGAAGAAGTCCCCCGGGTTCAGAAACAAGTTGGCGCGCTGCTGCGCAGCAGGCATCCACCCGAAGCGGAATACAATGTACAGACGTTGACGGCAATCCTGGTCGCGGCGCAAAACATATCACTGGCTTTGACGATTGTACTGATCGTGATTGCGTTTATTGCGTTGCTGATCAGTGGGATCGGCATCATGAACATCATGTTGGTTACGGTGAAAGAACGCACCCGTGAGATTGGGATCCGAAAAGCGATTGGCGCCCCGCGGCGGGATATTCTTTATCAATTCTTGATTGAAGCATTTCTAATCAGTGGCGGTGGCGCCGTGTTGGGAATCCTGATTGGGTTGGCGGTGCCGGTAGCGGCGCAATTTTTCCTGCCAGGGAACCTGCGTGTGCCGATTTCGCCGCTGAGTGTTGTAGTTGCTTTCGTCGTGTCGTGTTCTACGGGGCTCTTCTTTGGCTACTTACCAGCGAACAACGCGTCAAGCTTGCAGCCGATCGAGTCTCTGCGTTACGAATAATTTCTGGGTGAGTATTTTACGGAGTATGACAATGCGACGATTCCATCGAACGGTGATCGCGGCGCTCCTATCGAGTGCGGCTGCAACGGCGTTATACGGACAGCAAACGCCGCCGCCGATTGCTTTAACGCTAAAGCGCACGCTCGAGTTGGCGTTGCAGAACAGCAAGGACATCAAGATTGCGCGGATTCAGGCGTCGGTCGCGGACCGGGCGGCGATGATCAGTAAAGCCGATTTCCTGCCGAATTTGTACGTCGGCTCGGGAGCGGGATACACCTACGGCATTCCGGAGACTCCCGGAGGACGGGCGCCCTCGATTTTCAACGTGACGTACACCGAGCAGGTCTTCAATTTGCCCTTGCGTGGAGCTGCGAAGGAGCAACAGGAACAAGCGAAAGCGCAGAAAATTCTTCTCGAAGACGTGCGAAGCGCTGTGATTGCGGGAACGGCGACGGCGTATCTGGAACTCACTAAGGTGAGGCACTCGCTTGAGCTCTTGCGCAAAGAAAATGACAGCGCGGAGAAGATTTTGGGTGTGACGCAGGAACGCTCGGGTGAAGGTCTCGAATTGCCGATGGAAGTGACGCGGGCGCAACTAACGAGAGCCCAGGTGGCGCAGAAAGTGCTGCAGCTCGAATCCAGGCAAGAAGAACTGGAAACCTATTTGCGAGATCAATTGGGACTTGCGCCGGAACAGCAGTTTGAGTTGGCCGCGGATGAACTTCCTGGGGCCGCTGAACAGGAAGGCGCGAATCTGGTTGCGCTCGCGATGGAAAACAATACGGATATTCGCCTGGCGCAATCGGATGTTCGCGCAAAAGAGTTTCGTTACCGCGGCGAAAAAGGTGGTCGTCTGCCTACGGTGGAGCTGGTGAGTGTCTACAGCTTGCTGGCCAAGTTCAACAATTACGATCAATTCTTCCAGACTTTTCAGCGGAACAATCTCAACGCTGGAGTGCAGGTGCAGATGCCGATTTTCAGCGCACGGACGAAGGCGGCCGTTGGATTGGCGGATGTGAATCTGCAAGTAGCGAAAGCGACGCTTGAGAACAAGAAAAGTCAGGTCAGCGCCGATGTGAAGAAGAAGACGCGCCGCTTGCGGGAAATGGATGCCGCAAAGGAAGTCGCGCGGCTGCAGTTGCAGTTGGCGCAACAAAGCGTGAGCGCGCTGCAATCACAATTTGAAGAGGGGAAAACGAATCTGCGGGACGTCGAACGCGCGCGGCTGGAAGAAAGCGACCGATGGATGGCGTACCTCGACGCCACGTTCCAGAGGCAGCAGGCGCAAGTGGAGTTGCTACGGACCGCCGGGCAAATTGATAAGGTCATCGAGTAGCAGAGCGAGTGACTTCCAATAATTTCCATGCTTGATTCAAAAAGCATCACAATTCTGGGCGAAGCGCTGGCCAGACTCGACGATGGATTTCGCCATTTGCCGGAATTTGAGCCGCGACGAACGAACAATGACCGGCTACTAGAAGTTCTTACGGCGACCGCCGAGAGACTGCAGGACAATTTTCCTTACTTCCATCCGCTGTATGCCGGGCAGATGCTCAAGCCGCCGCATCCGATTGCGCGTCTGGCCTATGCGCTGGCGATGTTCATCAACCCTAACAACCACGCGTTGGACGGCGGGCGGGCTACCTCTGCGATGGAGAAGGAAGCAGTCGCAGAAATCGCCGCGATGTTTGGATGGAAGGAATTCCTCGGGCACTTGTGTGGCGGTGGAACGATGGCCAACCTGGAGGCGCTGTGGGTTTCCGGGAAGCTCCAATCGCGAAAGAAAATTCTCGCCAGTGAACAGGCTCACTATACGCACAAACGCATCAGCTCGGTACTGCAGCTCGACTTCGATTCCGTCGCGTGTGACAACCACGGAAGGATGGACGTTGACGCGCTCGAATCGAGGTTGAAGACTGGCGACGTCGGCACGGTCGTTGCGACTCTCGGAACGACCGCCACAGGCTCGGTGGATCCGCTGGCTGAAATCTTGGCATTGCGCGAACGCTACGAATTCCGAGTGCACGTGGATGCGGCATACGGTGGGTATTTCAAACTCGCATCGAACCTCGGCGTCCGCGCCGAGAATTCATTCGCATGTATAGCCGAGGCCGATTCAATCGTAATCGATCCTCACAAACACGGACTGCAGCCCTATGGGTGCGGCTGCGTGCTCTTTCGCGATCCGGCTGTAGGCAAACTCTACAAGCATGAATCGCCATATACCTATTTCAGTTCGGCCGAATTGCATCTGGGAGAGATCAGCCTTGAATGTTCGCGGCCTGGTGCCGCTGCAGCGGCACTTTGGGCGACGCAAAAATTGTTGCCGCTTGAGCATGGCGGTGAGTTTGCGAAGGGACTTGAAGCCGGACGCGAGGCCGCTCTTCATTTCTACCACCATCTCAAGCACGAAGAGGTTTTTGTTCCGGCGTTTGAGCCGGAATTAGACATATTGGTATTTCTTCCGCGCGAGGCGACGATGGAAAAAGCCTCGGCACGATCGCGCGAGATTTTCGCCGCCGCAGCGAAGCATGATTTGCATTTGGCGGTTGCCGAGCTTCCGAGCCGGTTTTGGAGCGGCGTCGGTTTGGAAGGCCTCAGCGATTCGGAAACGGTGACCTGCCTCCGCTCGGTTTTGATGAAGCCGGAACATAAAGACTGGGTTGAAGCAATCCTTGAGCGGCTCAATCGAGCGCAGGCCGATACCCAGTTTAAAATTTCGTAACAAAAGTTCAGGAAAGCCACAACGCCACCACCTACCGAGGCATCGTATAAGCATTCGAAACACGCTTGAATTGTGGTTTGGCTCGGCCACCAAGTCGGGTACACTAGAATAGTGGCGAAGTAACAGTACGCAGGCCGGTTGGGCAGAACCCGGTAACCCACACAGAGCACAGAATTTAGGGCTTTGACATTGCACCACACTGAGGATGACGAATGCCTGATGTAATGAAGACATTGCTGTT
>Ga0137360_10002837_pt1 | contig 10346 bp, 8 predicted proteins | sample Mad1_60_16metaG_FD_104924 | JGI IMG/M metagenome (GOLD analysis project Ga0137360, IMG submission 104924) | Vadose zone soil microbial communities from Angelo Coast Range Reserve, California, USA - Mad1_60_16 metaG | ecosystem: Environmental > Terrestrial > Soil > Vadose zone | place: USA... | reverse complement strand
CCCAGGAGTTGGCTCAGCCTCTGATTGCTGCGCAGAATGCGCCCTCCGGGGTCGTGGACCAGAATCGGGTCGCCAATGGAATCGAACGTGTACTCCCATTGACGCTGCACGGTGGTGACTTGTTCAAACAGACGCACGTTCTGCAGCGTCAAGCCGAGCAAGTTCGCGATGTTGACGAGATAAGCCAACTCATCCGGGTGAAACCGCCCTTGGCGCGTCGAACCAACGGCGATGGCTCCCAATGGCCCTTGCTTGCCTGGAAGCGGCAGAATAACCAGCCTCGCCAACCCGGCTTCGTCCGCTCTTTTTCGAGCCGTGGGATCCCACTCCTTATAGGACTCCAGAAACTGGCGATCTCCGCTCATTAGGCGTTGTGCCCACGGCTCCATTGATGAGAGTCGGGCGTACCGGGTCAGGTAGCCCTTGTCAAATCCCACTGATGCGCGAGCCACCATCTGTGCCGAATTTCCTTCGCCTTCTTTCAGGCGCACGATGCCGTGTGTCGCCCCAAGACTTTCGACCAGATGAGACAGCACTTGGTCAATCACTTCCTGGACGGAAAGCGTCTGTGTGCTCGCCGCCGTCAAGAGCGTCAGCCGGCGCATCTTGTCATTCAATTCTTCGCTGCGTGTGCGCGCACCTTCCAGAACCACCACCACCATGGCGATTCCCAGTGCCACTCCCAGGAGATGGTCGAACGCGACGCGCAGCAGAAAGAGGGGACTGACCAGCCACAGCGGATAGTCCATCCCATGCAATCCCTTTAACAAAAAAATCCCTGCAAGAAGTTGCGCGCCGTGGCTGCGGTGCGACATCTTCGCATTCCACATCATCCCGCCGGCAACCAGGCAAATCGCGGTTTCGATAATGGCCGTTTCCCAATGAAGAGACGCAACCCGTTGCGGGCCCCTTCGTTCAATGGAGTAGATGACCACTAGGATTAAGCCGGTCCACGGGATCGGCGACCATATTCGCCGCTCAGGGGCCGCCGCGAGGTGCAATACAGCTACCAAGAAGAGAATTAAAGCGGCGGCTTGCACCAAAACGCTCGTCAGATGCAGTCCTGGAAGCGGACGAATCAGCAGCGCCACTTCGCATAACGAAGAGAAAGCAAAGAAACACCACCCGATAAGCCAAAAACGGAAATATCCCCCCGGTCGATCACTGCGGAATAGAAGAAAGAGGACCAACAAAATGAGAGCGGCAGTCGCTTCGAAGAATGCGATCCCAAGCAACCCTTGATTCTGCAGCAGCATGTGCCCCGCTCCCAGGCTGGGAATGCCGTCACTGCGGTGCTCGTGCTGCCGCAAAGCTTGCTTCGGACGGCGGGAAACTCTGACTGATGACCCTTCACTGACGCTAACACGCTATTTTCTGACTGGGCAAGAGCATCCCCATTTATGTGTGCCGTCACATATAATGCCTAGTGGGGGCAAACCATTGGAGATGGAAAACATACTCGTCGTGGACGATGAGGAGGCGATTCGAGAGGTCGTTTCGACCATGCTTGAATCAAAAGGCTATCACTGCACGGCCGTACACAACGGCCGCGTTGCGCAGGACCAGGTCAAAAAGGCAACTCCCGACCTTGTCTTGAGCGACATGATTATGCCGGAGATGGACGGCATCCGGTTGCTGGAATGGATGCGTCAATACGATCCGGAAGTGCCGGTGATCATGGTTACAGCGATTCATGACATTTCCACGGCCCTCGAAGCGATTCGCCGCGGGGCCTATGATTACATCCTGAAGCCGTTCGAGAAGGATCAGCTCTTTTTGGGCGTTGGGCGCGCACTGCAACACCGCCGGCTGATCATCGAAAACCGAAACTACCAGCGCAACCTTGAACAACTGGTCGAGGAGCGCACCGCGCAGCTCACCGCGAAGCACGTGGAGCTCGAGCAGTCCTACGACGACACGCTTGAGGCCCTCGGCAGCGCCCTGGACTTGAAGGATGCCGAAACCGAAGGCCACTGCCAGCGCGTTACCGCCTTTTGTATATCCATCGCGAGATGCATGCCCGTGCCAGACGCGTATCTGCCCATTCTGGCGCGTGCAGCTTTCCTCCACGATATTGGCAAGATGGCTATCCCAGACAGCATCCTGCGCAAGCCCGGCCCCCTCGATGAAGCGGAAAAAAGGAAAATGCGCGAACACTGCGAAATCGGCTACCACATGCTGATTCGCATCCCGTTTCTGCGCGACGCCGCAGAAATCGTCCTCGCCCACCAGGAGTTTTTTGACGGTTCCGGCTATCCCCGCGGATTGAAGGGTGAGCAAATTCCTCTGGGAGCGCGCATATTTACGGTTGCGGATTCGCTGGATGCCATGATCAGCGACCGTCCTTATCGCAGAGCCCTGCCGATGTCCCACGCCCGCGAAGAGATCAAACGTTGCTCCGGCAGCCAATTTGACCCAAAGGTCGTCGAGGTCTTTTTGACCATTCCGGAAAAACATTGGCTGGACCTACGGGAGAACCTTGGCTCACCGTTCCGCTTGGCCCATTTGAAGAACCTCTAGCGGCGGGTTTCTCCCGCCATTCTTCGCCCAATTCGTCGTTGTCGTTCTATGAGTATGAGAGGGATTCCACCCGACTCCGCGTCCCAGCTTGCTGTGTACTCCTTCCGATGCAGACGCAATCGTGTATCATGCCCTTCACCCCTTGCGCCGCATCGAGCGAGACCGTATGATTCCCACATTATGGCGCTTGTCCCCATCAAGACCGCGTCGGAAACTGGTTACTGCGATTGCATCTGCGGATGCTACGAGCTCGCCAGCCTGCGCGATGAGGACACCGGCAAAGGCTACTGCCCTGCGTGCGCCAAAGACCACCTTGAGCTAAATGCTGGAGCAGGCATCCCCCAGCCAGCTCCCGTACACGTCACTGCCAATTCCTCGAGTAACGCCAAATCGGCAGCGATGCCTTCCCCCGCCGATCCTCCCGGCCGCCTGCGCTGAAAAACCGTCTCGAAACGGCGGATCATTCATCCCACCTAGAAAAAAAGAATAGTCAATCCAGGTAGGCCAACACTCGCTCTATGCCCTGCGAAAAGTTTTCTTCGGCCGTGATGAGGCTCACGACGAGATAACCACCCGATGGAAAATCGTAAAAGAGGCCCGGATGGGCGTACACGCCGTATGTATGCAGTAGTCCGATCGCCAGCTCCTCATCGGAGTGCGTCACAGGGACTCGCACGACGGCACACCAACCGCCTTCCACCGCCAGGCGGCTGCAAACCCTATGCGATGCCAACTGGCGGTCGAGCTCTGCTAGATTTCGCCGCACGCGCGATATCACCTGTTTCTGGAAAACGTGGCGCTGTTCGAGAAATCCCGGGATCGCTAATTGCACGGGCGCGTTCACGGAGAGATACGTGTCCGCAATGACTTCAAGCCGCGCCAGCGCTTCGCTTTTCCATTGTTGCTGCCCGCTGGCAATCAACCAAGCCGCCTTCATCTGCGGGAGCCCGCAAATCTTTGATAGGCCGCTCAATGTGAATGTCGGCGCGCCACGGTCCGCCGCGAAGCTCGCTGGCCGGCTTCCAACGAACGCGAAATCGAGAAACACTTCGTCGGCTATGATGGCGATATCGCGCGCGGAACAAATTGCATTCAGCTTCGCCATTTCCGCGGACTTGACGAAATTCCCCGTCGGATTATTGGGATGCACGACGATGACCCCGCGTGTGCGCTGCGTGATAGCCTGCTCCATCGCATGAAAATCGATCTGCCATTCGTGGCCGTAAAAAAGGGGATAGCGCACCAGGCTGACGTCTTGTATGTCCGCCAGAAAATCGAACAGCGGATAACTCGGTGAAGGGATCAGCAGCTCCTCGCCCGGATTACAAAGCGTTCGAAACACGTAGAAATACACTTCGCTGGTGCTCGTGGTAAGAATAATATCCTCAGCCGAAACGTCGTCGTTCCGCGCAGCGTAATAGGCCGCGACCGCGCGCCGGGCGGATTCCAGCCCCTTCGGATTGGGCTCATACAATAGCACCGCCGGAGTCCTCAGCGCATCGAGAATGGCGGAACTATCGTATTCAAATCCGCACTCGGTGGGATTCGAAACAGTCAAATCGATCAACGGTTTTCCGGCCGCGCGATGCATCGCCAGCGCTACGCTCAGCCGGTTCGGCGTCAAATCCCAATTGGTGCGTTTTGCAAACATTTTGAAGCCGCATCATTATACGGGCACAGCGGTATTTGTAGTGGCGGGTCTTCAGACCAGCGTTTTTGCTTTCGTTGTCGGGCCACCCTCTGCCGACGAGCGCCTTCCTCAAGCCAGCTTGCAGTCCTGCCGCGCCCGAACCTAAGACCCAATTGACGTATACTGGACGCGCACCGAAGCTATGACCTCACATCCTCAGATTCCCTCGACCTTTGATCCTGTGCCGCAGCTCGATCTTGCCGCACAGTACGCCTCCATCGGCAGTGAAATTCGAACCGCCGTCGAGCGCGTGATGGCCTCACAACAATTTGTCCTGGGGCGCGAAGGCGCCGCGCTGGAAGAAGAAATCGCCAAACTCTGCGGCGTCGCTCACGGTGTCGGAGTTGCTTCCGGAACGGATGCGCTGATCTTGGCCTTGCGCGCGTGCGGTGTTCAGGCTGGTGACGAAGTCCTCCTCCCGCCGTTCACATTTGTGGCCACGGGAAGCGCCGTCAGCGCTCTTGGCGCAAAGCCCGTTTTCGCTGACATCCGGCCGGATACCTACAATATCGATCCCTCCGAGCTCGGGCGCCGCGTAACGCCGCGAACTCGCGCCATCGTCGTCGTCCATCTCTACGGCCTCTCAGCGGACATGGATCCTATCCTCGCATTTGCAAAAGCGCGCAAGTTGCCGGTCATCGAGGACAACGCGCAGGCTATCGGCGCGTTTTACAAAGGCCGGCGCACTGGCTCTCTCGGCGACGCCGCCTGCCTCAGTTTTTATCCCACGAAAAATTTGGGCGCCTACGGTGACGCGGGAATGGTCGTGACGAATTCAGCGGGATTAGCCGGTCGCGTTCGAACGCTGCGCAATCATGGCCAGGCGGAAAAATATCTGAGCAGCGAGCCGGGCTGGAACAGCCGGCTCGATGAAATGCAGGCCGCCATTTTGCGCGTCAAGTTGCGTCATCTATCAAATTGGCAGCGCGCCCGCCAGTCGCACGCCGCCGAATACAGCCGTCTCTTCTCGCATGTCACCGGCGTGATGCCCCCGCTCGCGCCCGAGGGTTTCGAACACGTCTACCACCAGTACGCCACTCGAATCGAACAGCGCGATGCTCTCCGCAAATTCCTGAGCGAGCGAAAAATTGGCAGCACCGTCTATTATCCTTACCCGCTGCATCTTCAGCCGCTGTACTCCGCGCTTGGTCACAGGCCCGGTGATTTCCCCCATGCCGAGCGCGCCGCGCAAGAAGTGCTTTCGCTGCCGATGTATCCCGAATTGCGCAAGGAGCAAATCGCGCGCGTGGTGGAGACGATCGCAGAATTTCTAAAATGTTAAATTCACGAAGATCCGAATTTCACTTGCCCAGGTAAAGCAGCGCCAGCAGGAAAACCCAAAGTCCGTCCATGAAATGCCAGTAATAGGAAGCGATTTCCGCGGCCGTTGAACGCGAGACACTCGTCTCTTTAAATTTGCGCGCCAAAACGTACAACAGTGCGCAAACTCCGCCCAGAAGATGCACTGCATGCGCGCCCGAAAAAATGTAAAAGAAACTGCCGGCCTGATTGCTGGCGATGTAAATGCCTTGCGCCACAAGCTGCCGCCACGCAATCAATTGTCCAGCAACAAACAAAAATCCTAAGACTGTAGTAAACATCCAAAATTTACGAAATCCCCTCACGTCCGCGAGCGACAGCCTCCGCCGTGCCGCTTCCAGGGTGAAACTGCTTGCGAGAAGGACGCAGGTGTTGGCCCAAAGAACGGGCGGGAGATGCACTGTGACCCACACGCGGCTGCTGCTCCGCAAAACGATAAAAGCGCTCGCCAGGGCCATAAAGAACATCAAAATGGCAACGATGCCAATCGCAATCGCAGTCGAGTAGCGTTTGGGCGACGCCGGCCACTTGTGGCGGCGCTCGCCGTCGTCGCTGCCGCCGTCTCCGTCATCACCTCCGCCGAACGACGGAGGCAAGCTGCCTCCTCCGCCGCCGATATCTTCGACGATGATCTCGATGTCCGGAGTTGCGGTTGTTCCCGGCATGGCGATGTTCTCTATTCTCCGAAAACTCTTAACATTACTCGCCGGATTCGCGAGCCTTGACCACCTGCCCTGCAGCGAAGTGCTGCGGCACGAAATCTTCGGCCACTTCCGGCACGCTGAATTCGTAAGCCCCACGATACACCACCGGGTCGCTCGGCCCAAAATCATCAGTGGGCGGCGGCGAAGAAACGGTCCATTCGAGTATGGTCGCGCGCCATGGGTTGTTTTCCAACACTCTCTCTCCGCGGAAGAGGCTCCAGAGAAAATTGGCCAGGAAGAGCCCTTGCGCGAGCGCGGTGAGAAGAATGGCGCCGGTTATGAAGTTGCGAATCGAAGAACCGGCCGCGGCGACGGAGGCTAGACCATTTGCAGACGAAACGCGCGAATGCGCCATCAAGCCAAGCCAATGCATAGGCATGAAGACGCAGTAGACGCCGGCAAAGGTCAGCCAGAAATGAATTTTGCCGAGCGACTCGTTCAGCCGGCGGCCAAACATTTTGGGAAACCAAAAAAACAGCGCTCCCAGAATTGCGAACGTCGCCGCCACACCCATGACAAGATGGAAATGGCCGGTGACGAAATCCTCGCTAACGGCCGGACTGGCAAGATCGTGCCGCGCCAGAAAAATTCCCGAGAGTCCGCCGGAGAGAAAAAGAGAGATGAAGCCGAGCGCGAAAAGCATCGCGGTGTTGAGCCGCACGCGCGCATCCCACAACGTCTCGATCCAACTGATCAGCAGGATCGTGGCCGGCACTCCCAGCGAAGAAGCCAGCAGCGAAAAGACTAGGGGTGAGAAAGGATTCATGCCGCTGGAAAACATGTGCTGGCCCCAAACGCAAAAACCGAAAACGCCCATGCCGAACAGCGCGAGAACGACAAAGCGCTCCCGCCAAACCGGCTTGCGGGAAAACGTTGAAATTAAATGCGTGATCAGGCCAAAGCATGGAAGCATAGCGACGTAGACCTCACCTTGGGCGAAAAACCAGAAGAGTCGCCGCCACAGGACGGGAACCGCGGTGGCGATGGCACCGGCCGGCTGATTGGCGACGAAATTCATCACCGAGAAAAAATGCGTGCTCAAGATCCGATCTGAAAGCAAGCAGACGCAGGCCGCCAGCAGAATGCTGAAAATCAGCATGCCCAGGATGGCGTTGATGAACCAGGCCCACACGGTCAGGGGCAGCCGAGGCAGCGTCATTCCCTGCCCGCGCAGATCGATGACGGTTACGCTGCAATTGAGCGCGTTGGCGAGTGATGCGGTGCAGAAGATCGCGACACTGACAATCCAGAGCGTGATGGCTGTGTAAGCTAGAATTAAAAACGTGATCGTCAATCCCAGGAACGAGGCTACTGTAGCCCAGAACGCGAGCAGGTTCAGCTTGGGGAAAGCCATTTCGCGCGCCCCAATTTGCAGCGGCAGAAAATAGTTTCCGAAGCCGGCCTGCGGCGCGGCCGTAAGCACCAGAAAAACCATCAACGAGCCATGCAGCGTGGTGAGCGCGGCAAAATGATCTGGCGAATCGCCGAGGCCCGAGAGGAACGGCAGATGCACTCCCGGCCAAACCGAGTGGATTCGGATGAGCAGCGACATGGCCATGCCCAGAAAAACGCTGAACAGCGCCAACCAAAGGTAGTTAAGCCCGATCACTTTGTGGTCAGTGCTGAAAACATAGTGAGACAGAAACCCGCCGTGCGGCGATCCGTCGTGGTTTGTTCCGCTATGGTCTGTAGCCATGTAATTCGAGCTTCCTTGCATGAGCGCAGTACTGTTGCGCCTTCGTGGCGACCTTGCCCAATCCGCGGGACAAATAGAATACATCACCGCGGAAAAGGCAAGCGAACGCGCAGGATTCAACCTTTCGATACAGGTCAATTCAGTTTTCTGGGTAAGTTTGCTTTGCGGTGGCTACGCTGCACACTGCCCGGCTGAGGAGGGGCCAAGATGGAACAGCGTATGAGTCTAGTCACGCTCGATGCAGCGGATTAGGATGGGAGTATTCGCCTTCCGGACTAACCGGGCGCGACGACGTCCCGTGACAGATGAGCTACCGTCTCACGGGCAAACGGCGTTCCAAATTACACCCTTACTGGGGCTGAGCACAGAATCTTCTCGCTCCGCTTCATGAATAATTCCAACGTCACGGAACACTAGAGACCGGTTCACGGTGGGCAGAGGAAGGAAGCTTCCAACTGTGACGGGTTGCCGTACGCGCAAGGACCTGCAGAGCTCATAGGAGCAGATCAGAATGACCGGAAACGCCATGACCCCAAGTAGGAAAAGTCCAAAGCCCTTCTCATTTTCGTTTCCGAAATCACCGAGAGAAGCATGCACTTGGTTCAGACTGTTAATCTTGTTGGAAGGACGCCCCATGGCTGCGGTGCTACACACGGCAAAAAGTAGGATGGCTAGTAGAAATCGAAGTTGCACTTTCCTCCGCTTCTGTAGGTGGATCGTGCCACCTAATCAAAAGGGCCAGAGGGCGCCCTCTAAATATAGAGTCCGTCGAAATAGTTGAACGCCCGACCCAAAATGGGAATGGGCGCTCTGACGGCATATCCTCTTTCCTTTCATATTCTTGCACGCTCCTTTGGATTTTTGGCACCTGCGGAGATCACCCCTTTTTTTGCTTTTGGGTATTTCCGCACTCTTTGCACAAAACACCCGGGGTGTAGCGGGGACTATCTCGGCTCTAGCGAGCTGCAAGGCGCGGGAGAAGGAAACGGAAGAAGGCGTCGGGATTGGAGTCGAGGCAGACCTGGATGTTAGGGGGACTGGGGGCGCTGGGTTGGCCCGGATCGGGGCGCGTAAAACCTTTTTCGTCGACACGGATGTGCATCGGCTCGACGGGGCAGAGAGTAGGGTTGACCAGGAAGGCGATAGTCATGGGATCGAAAAGCGTGGGGGTTTCCTGGCCCCACTGGTGGTAGAGGAGCGTGAGAGCGTCGGTGATCGGAGTTCCCTGGCTAAAGAGGAAGGCGCGCTTGACCTCGTCCATCTTCAGTTGAGTAGAGTCGAGAGGCATGACGAAGAGCGGCACGCCGGCCGCGAAGAGCTTTTGTGCGGAGGGGATGTCGTTGAGGATGTTCCATTCCGGCTGCGGAGGCATGGGACGCCCATAGCCGAGGTCACCGTAGCCGCGCTTGATCGAACCTCCCATCATGATGACACGCTTGAGTTTCCGGAAGGTGGCGGGGTCCTTGTCGATGGCGGCGCCGACGTTCATCAGGGGGCCGATGGCGATCAGCGTGATTTGGCCCGGGTTGCGGCGGATTTGGTCCAGGAGGAAGGCGACGGCGTCGGGGTGGGAGGGCTTGGCGAAGCGGCCGGATTCGGCGTAGCGGCGCTGCGTGAAGGTGCCTCTGGGAGGCATGGGAACGCCAGCCGCTACGGGGATTTCTGTGTGGCCGGCTTCGGCGAGAAAGCGGTCGAGGAGCCTAGCGCGAGTTTCGGTGTCACCGAAAGTAGTTGTAACGCCGAGGATTTGGAGTTCGGGGCTGCGAAGAGCCAGGGCCACGGCGAAAGCATCGTCGATGTCATCGCCGATATCGGTGTCGATTATGACTTTTTCGGGGAGGGCGGAAGACGGAGTGGATTGCGCTGAGCAGACCGGTGAGGCAATTAGAATTGCCAAGATCACGCCGGAAATCACGACCGTTGTGAACTTGGACATGCCCGAACGATCGAGATCACACGGGCGCGCGACTGAATGGGATAAACAAAAACTCATGCGGAAATTTTGGTGCGGTCGAGAGGACTCGAACCTCCACGCCTTGCGGCGCTAGCACCTCAAGCTAGTGCGTCTGCCAGTTCCGCCACGACCGCGATAATATCCATCGTAAAGGCAATGGAGAAGGCTGTCAAACGGGTGGTTGGAAAGTTAGCCGAGCCATGCGGCTGGCTTGAGAAGACCGTCCCTACACAGCCGCTACGGTTTTTTCGGCTGACCCGGAGCTGGTTGCGAAGCAGGTTTCGGGTTGGGTTGCTGTGTCCCGGGCTGCGTCGCAGGAGTTGTTGAAGGACTTGCCGGCGGCTGCGAAGCAGGCTGCGTGCCGGGCTGAGAGGTGGAGGGCGTTGTCGCAGGTGTAGTTGATGGCGTCGTCGTTGGGGTTGCCCAATGAGTTGGCAGAGTTGTGGCAGGGGCGGGCTTGGG
>Ga0137360_10002831_pt1 | contig 10358 bp, 11 predicted proteins | sample Mad1_60_16metaG_FD_104924 | JGI IMG/M metagenome (GOLD analysis project Ga0137360, IMG submission 104924) | Vadose zone soil microbial communities from Angelo Coast Range Reserve, California, USA - Mad1_60_16 metaG | ecosystem: Environmental > Terrestrial > Soil > Vadose zone | place: USA... | reverse complement strand
TACCGCTGGAGAAGATCGTCGCTGATGGCGTACCTCAACCGCGACCCAAAAGAATACTTTTCCAATCGAACGGCATCGCCGATGAGGATCTCGCCGTCGGCCGCCATGTGTTTGAACAAGCAAAGAGAAAAAAAATGAAAATTAAACGCATCACGGAGATCTAAGAGACTTTCAATGCCGATCTTCGACGGCGAGCTTGGACTTCAGTTCGTCACCCATCTTGCCAATCACTACACTGTCCCTGATCTCGTTCGTTTAGCCCGGCTTGCTGCGGACAACGGCTTCGAGCAAATCTGGGTTAACGACAATATTCGTTACCGCGGGCAGATGGTCGTGCTCACCGCCATCGCGTCTCATGTGCCAATCCGCCTCGGCACCGCCATCATGGTGCCTTACTTTCATAATCCGTTGGACGTTGCGGATTCATTGGCGGCGCTATCCGAGGTATGTCAAGGAACCGAAATTAGCATCGGCATTGCGCGCGGCGATCTCGGTCAATCGCCGCAACATGTTCAAGCGTTGAAACCCATTGCCATGGTCAGTGAAACGGTGCGTTTTCTGCGCCGGGCGCTGGCTGGAGAAGAAATTGCCTACTCAGAGTATCCATTCTTACAGGAATTCTACCGTCTCAATCCAAACGGGAAATTCCGACTTGCCTTCAAGCCGAAGGTAACCTTCAAATTCTACGGCGGCGGCAATGGCCCGCAATCTCTCCGCATGTGCGGGCGCATAATGGACGGTTTGATAAGCTCGGGGACCTATATTCCGATGCTCAAAGCAGGTCGGCTTCCTGGCATGCTGGCAACGGCGGATCAATCGGCGAAGGAGCTCAGTCCAACTAAACGGTTACGGCGAGTCTGCGAGCTTAATGTTTCAATCTCAAGCGATCGTGAAAAGGCCATCGAATTTCCCAAGCGTCAGGTTTCTCACTCCATCTTGCAGTGGGAAGCGCTGGGGTTCACGGCGGAAGAGTATGCGAAGCTAGGCGTTCGGCGCGAGCAGGTTTTAAAGCTAAAGGAAGCTTATGCCGCGGGAGCGACCGTCGAAGAAGCCTCAAGCCTCGTCACCGAGACCATGGTCAAGAGCTACTATGCCGCAGGGAGACCGGAAGAAGTAAGCGATCAGATCATCGAACTCGCTGGCGCCGCGGGCCGCCTCGGCTACGACCATATCGCCTTTGCCAAGCTCGGCCCGGACTATGAAGAAGCGATCAACCTGTTGGCCAATGATGTTATGCCCGCGTTGACATAAGGGCACCCCAAGTGGTTGCCCCTATCTCTGGTCGTCCTCACCACAACCCTACAACCGGGCCTGAAACTCTATGGTTTCTGAAACGCCAACACGAAGCGGTCGTCTTTGTTTCTCTCCTTGTTCACATTGAAATCGCGCGTGTCCTCGGGTTTGCGCAGCATGTTCCCTTCCTTGGCGAGAGTGAAACCTGAACCGGTTACCTCTTTGATGACTAAGGCTTTGTCGATGCGATGCAGAGTTGTTGCCGCCTCGTTGCCGGTACCATCCTTGGCCGAATGGTCCACCACTGCATAAATGCCGCTAGGTTTCAGAGCGCCGAGAATTCTCTTGTTCATCGCGATTCGGACCTCAGGAGTCAAGTCATGGTAATTGAGATGGATGATCACAAAGTCGAGAGATCCATCTTGCGGCAGCCCGATTTTGTCGAAAGGGCCATCGACAATCTTTACATTTGCATAAATGGGGTTCTTCCAGCGCTCAGCGAATTCCGGCCGTGCATTTGGGTTCGCGGAATAAACCACCCCTTGTGGCCCGACCACCTGCGAAAGAATCGCGGTGTAATATCCGCGGGCCGCCCAGATATCGGCCACCTTGTCACCCTGTTTGACATTGTAGAAAGTTAATACTTCGCTCGGTTTTCGCGCCGCGTCCAAGGCGCGTTCGGTATCCGGTCTTTCGGAATTCGTCAGGGCCGCTGTATAATCTGGCGATTTCTCTTGCGACCTCTCGGCGGTGGAACCGGCGGCCACAAACGACATCGATAAGATTCCCAGCAACGTATAGATTCTGATCCGCGCATGTTTGCCCATAGATGGCTCCTTCCTCTGTTAGCCTCCCAGATTAGATCTTCTCAACTGAAATGCAAGGTTCTTGCCTACTCCCACCAGCCAAACAATGGCTTCCGCCGCATGCTTTTTTCCTGCTCCGGTATCTGCGATGGATGGCTCTCGCGCATTGCCTTATCTACGTCGTAACGCAGCAGGTCCCAAATTTTTTCCACGCAGCGTCCGAAGTCGGGGTCTCTCATGCTCCTGAAGTTACGCGGCCGCGGCACATCAACCGTCACAATGCTCTTGACCACGCCCGGCGCGGCGCTCAATACAGCAATGCGATCGCAGAGCATCACGGCTTCTTCGATATTATGGGTAACCAGGATCACCGTCTTTTTGTCCCGCTCCCAGATGCGCAACAGCTCCTCCCGCAGTAGCAAGCGCGTTTGTGCATCGAGGCTGGCAAACGGCTCGTCCATGAGGATCACCTCGGGATCGTTGGCCAACGCGCGGGCAATGGCAACCTTTTGCTTCATGCCGCCGGAGAGCTCTGCAGGACGCGCGCCGCTAAAATCCACCAAACGAACCATCTCCAAAAAGAATTGACTGATACGCTTATACGTGGACCGCTGTTCCTTACGGAACTCCGCGCCTAAGGGGACGTTTTCTTCCACCGTGCGCCAGGGCATCAAAGCAGAATCCTGGAACACCATGGATACCAGCGATTGCGTTCTTTTTTCCCCGACGAATTCCACGCCGCCCTGCGTCGATTTTTCAAGGCCGGCGATGATATGCAACAACGTCGTTTTGCCACAGCCCGTCGGCCCGATAATGCCGAAGAACTCTCGATCCCGCATTTCGATATCGACGCCGCCCAAAGCGCGAATCTTTCCTTGCCCCGTCGTGAACTCCTTGGTCAGACCGTGAACAACAACGCGCATAGCAAACCCATCCTACCTCGCACCGAATATTTCATCGAACATCCTGGCATAGCGTTCGAAATTCTCAAGAACTTCCGTGGGCGCGAACGCTGGCTTGATCCCTTCCATCAAACGCGCCTGTTCGGGGGGAGTATCGATCCGGTCGGGAATTCGGCTCATGCCGCGGATGAGTTCCTGTCCGCGTTTGGAAAGTACGAAATCGACGAACAACCGAGCCGCGTTCGGGTGCGGTGCCTTGGCGGAAATGCCAACGGGGTGAATGTTGGCGAAAACCGGATTCAAATAAATCCAATCAACCGGCGCGCCCGCGGGCTTCAACGTTTCGAATGTCTGGGAATAAGCCGTCAAACCGCCTTTGAACTCACCCGCCGCGACCAGCTGTGCGACCAGATTCCTGCCCGCTCGCAGCTGTGCCTGCTTCGCCAGCTCGCGCATGAAACTAAGCCCTTTTTCATCGCCCATCGCTTTGACCAATGTACCGAACCATTCGTAGGGCCTGCTTTCCATACCGATTTGCCCTTTCCACTCCGGCTTCAAAAGCTCCGGATAAGATTTTGGGACGCTGGTCTTGGGAACCGTGCGGGTGTTGTAGCCGAACGCGGAATAGTTCGTATAAATCGATGTCCACATGGCCTGGGGATCTTTATACCCCTCGCGAAAATATTTTCGCTCCGGCGGGTCATACGGCGCGAAGATCCCGCGTTTTTTTAAATTGTGACCGTAAAAGCTTGTCGTCATCACAACATCCCAAAGATTTTGTCCGGCGCGGTTCTCCGTCAAGATTCGCTCCATCAGTTGTGCGTCCGCCGTACGATAAAAAGTAGCGTCGATTTTCGGATAGAGCTGCTTGAACCCGTCGGTCAGCGTCTTGGAATCGGCGGCGTTGAACGCGGCATAAAACATCAACTTACCTTCGGCTTCCGCGCGGTCCTTAACCTCGGCGGCGCCGGCAAGCGACAGCGCCATCCACAGCCAAGCGGCAAACACAGCTATTGCAACGCGGCTCATGACTGCTCCCTCTTTATTCTTGTTCCCAACCGGCAACTGGCAACAACCAGCCTCCGTCTTTGATTGATTCGCTCGCTTTCGTCGTCCGTCGTCCTTGTCGAGACATGAAAAGATGAGGGTGAAGAGTCATTACATCATTTGAACTTGAAAGTCTCGTTAAAAAAGCCGAAAAACCTGGGATAGAGTTTGCTGGAACCCGTCGGCCAGCGTCGGTGGTATTCATCGAGGAGTAATAGGCCACTTTGCCTTCAGCCTCGGCGGGCTCGCGAAATTCAGCGGCGAAGAGGTACGCTTTCGGCGAAAGAGCCCAGACCACAAAGATCGAACTGACAAGTCTGTTCAATCTCATTGAGGGCTCTCAACGGCCGCGGGCTTTTACGGCATTTCCGCTAGCAAGCGTCCGTAACCGATTACCGGCTCATTCAGTTGGAGGATCTTTTTTGTCGCCCAAACTTGAGCGGGGATGCTGGAAACCACCGTGGTCTTCAGATCCTTTTCGAGCATTTCGATAACCGGCAAGTTGTGCCAGCCCGCACCCAGCATATAGATGCCATCGACGGGACCATGCTCCAGGAAGACTTTCTTGGCAAACCCGTAGATCGCCTCCGGTGAAAGTTTGCCGGCATCTTTGAAGGGAACCTCGATTCCCTTCATCGCTTTGACTTCGAATCCGTCATCCTCGAAGAACTTGGCAAACCTGTGGTTCATATCGTCCTGAAAGTAGGTGATCCCTACCAGCGTCTTCATGCCCAAAGCGCGAAATGCATCGACCTGCGCGATAGTCGCGACGGTTACCGGGATGCCATATTTTTTTGACAGCCGATCAGAGATCTCCCGGTCCGCTCCATGCCCGCGCACCATTGTTGGTGGCGCGCCCATGATCATGACGACGTCGGCACCCAGCTCGGCCAACCGCGCCACCTTCTTCTCGGCGACCGACAACGCTTCCTGAAGCTCCTTTTCATTTCCTGCTCGGATTCCCGCGTGAAAAGGAATGAAACCCACCCCTTCGGGCATCAGTTTGATGAAACTTTCCATGGAACCTGGGCGGTAGGTAGGCTTGACTAAACCAACAATTCCTCGCGCACCGTAGTACATGAACAACGATCTCCTTTAACCACGGACGTAGGGGCCGACCGGCCGGTCGCCCCTACGCTTTGTTCTTTGCGGTCAAAAAATATATTTAGCTACGCCGCCGCTTGAAACGCCGCGCCGTTGCCGTTACCCAGAACGGTACCGGGAAGCGCGCCCGTGTGTTCACCCTGGACAACGAGTACCTCGCCGTTAACGATGGTCATCTCGACGCCTGTTGCTTTTTGAATCAGCCGTTTCTCTCCGCCCGGCAGGTCGCTGACCATTTCCGGATCACACTCTCGGATCGTGGTCGGATCGAAGACGACGATATCCGCAGCCATTCCACGCCGTAGCAACCCGCGATCATGCAGGCCGAAGATCGAAGCAACCATGAAAGTGAGCTTGCGCACGCCCTCTTCTAAACTCATGACGTTGCGCTCGCGGATCCAGTACCCGAGTAAGCGCGTGGCGTAACCGTAGCCTGCGTCGTAAATCAAATGAGCGCCGGCGTCGGACTGTCCCACGAGGGTAAACGGACTCCGGATAATCTCCGCCACAGCCTGCTCGTCGCCGTTGGTGCTGGAAGTTTGAAACTGGGTCTCCAGCCCTTCTTCGAGTGACAGATCCAGGAAGGCGTCGATAATGTCCTGGCCTCTGATCTGCGCGATCTCGACCACGCTCTTTTTTTCGAGCTTTTTATTCGCCGCAGTGGCGGCTTTGATCATGTAGACGAGATCCCAGCGCCGCGAAAAGCGCGACGATTTCTTTTCTTCCACCGCCTCGTAGCGCAATTTCTTACGCAGCTCCGGCTCTCGCAGCACTTTCTTGCGCTCTTCGGTGGGCAAGAACAAAATCTGCTTCCACGTCGGCAGATCATCAAACACTTGGGCATTGTTCATGGTGAAGCGATTGTTAAACAACCGCGCGTTGCACAGCGGGTAGGACTGCGCGCCTTTAGCCAAAGACTTTGCCGCGAGGTCCAACAATTCACGCCATTCGTTGGGCCGGTCCCAGCGGTGTGCAATACTCTGCCAGATCACGGGGCGACCCGACTTGGTCGCAATTTCATCGAACAGATTCACTGATTCGACCATTGGCACGGAAACGCCCAGGGAGCCACGGGAAATCTGCACCGCGCCCTTGTTGATCTCCCCCAAGGCGCAAGCGAGTTCAATGATCTCCTCGTTGGTGGCAAGGCGGCTGGGGATCGGCCGCCCGTCGGCGTACATATGAACCGGATTTTGATTGGTCGAAAATCCAATGGCGCCCGCTTTGACACCCTCCTGGAGAACGATTTTCATCTTTTCAATCTCAGCCGGGGTGGCGGCGCGCTCCGATGCCGCATCACCCATGACGAATTGGCGGATAGCAACATGGCCCATCAGCGAGGCGACGTTCACGCCGAGCCTGCCGCGCAACCGATTGAGGTACTCTGGAAAGGTCGTCCATTCCCAATCCACACCCGCCCGCAACGCCGACAGCGGCATCGCCTCGACTCGTTCGAAGCTCCCGAGTATCGATTCTCTGTCTTTCTCCCGACAGGGCGCCAGAGCGAGGGCACAATTTCCTGGAATGACGCTCGTCACGCCATGAAAGCAGGAGGAAGTGGCAATCGGGTCCCAGAGCAGCTGCGCGTCGAGATGCGTATGAAAATCAATGAAGCCCGGCGCCACTGCGAGACCATCGGCCTTGATCACCCGCTTCGCCTCGCCATTGATCCTTCCGGTATCAACAATGTGGCCGTCTTTCACCGCCACGTCGCCAAGGTAAGAAGGTAATCCGCTGCCGTCATAAAGCCGGCCACCTTTGATCACTAGGTCGTAGGTCATAACACGCCGCCTCCTTTGATTTTTTCCATCGTCGCCATGGAGCTTAGCCGGAGGCGCCCGCTAATGTCAACCAAAGGATCGCTTTGATTGACAAGGGCTACGGCGCTCGTAATAAAAGTTACGACGGGTGGACGAGGTGGCCTGAAACTGAAATGGTCGTAGAGGAACGGGCGCAGCAAACGCATTTTCAACAGCGTGTGCTAAGGTGCACTTACCGAGGAGCAATTGATGTTCAATGTTTCCAACCTGTCTCCGAGATGCCTGGCGGATGGCGTTCCTTTTACGGGTCTCATGGGATGGGTGTGGCGGCTGCGGGGCGTGCGCCGCAGCGATACCAATCCCAACCTCTGCAACAGGTGAGAGCTTCACTGGGAGACGGGCCGTCTCTCTGAAGTAACGGTGTTATTCGCCGACTGTCGAGAATACACCCGCCTAACGCAAGAGCTGGGGATTGAAAAGGTGGCTCCGGTCACAGAGGAATTTTTCAAAACCAGTTCCAAAGTGATTATTCAACATGACGGCATTGTCGACCGCTTGCTCGGCGACGGATGCATGGCCTTTTTCAATGTCCCAATCAAACACGACGATCACGTAGTGCGCGCTATAAACGCGGCGTTCGCAATTCAAAAAGAGGTCAATCACATCAATGGACGCCTCGGAAGAGAGTTCGTGTTTAACGTGGGCATCGGGATTTCCACTGGCACAGCCCTAGCAACCAACATGGGCTCCACTAATTGCAATGATTACACCCTGGTTGGCGATGCGATAAACATCGCCTCCCGGTTGCAAGGGGAAGCAGCGGCTGGAGAAATACTGCTCACGCAAGATGCGTATGATGTAGTTCACGCGGCGTTTCCCCTTGCGGACCGCCGCGAGTACCAGCTCAAAGGGATCGCACAGCCGGTCGCTGCCTATGCGGTGCAAACGTTCTTAAACATTTTGAGTTAACGAGAAAGTTGCATAAAGGAGACAGTTATGTCGATACCAATGAACGAACCGAAGTCAGCCGAAGCGGTAATAGAATGGATCGCGAAACATACGCAATCTTCGGATCGCTTTGCTTATGTCGCGGAAAAATACGAATCTCACAGGGGTCAGCACGGATGCTTCGATGTGTACCCTTTCCCGAACGGTCCGTTGCTCGGGACCCTTGCGGCCGCATCCGGAGCACGCAGGCTCCTCGAAGTCGGTTGCGGCCTGGGATACAGCGGCCTCTGGCTCGCCTACGGCACAGGTCCACAGGGGGATCCTTGAAACCATCGAACGCGACGAAGAGCACGCCAAGATCGCGCGCGATCATTTTAAGGCCGAAGGACTTGATGACCGAATCAAAATACTGTTGGGCCTGGGAGCAAACATTCTGCCAGCCCTCCAGGGCACCTATGATCTCATTTACTTCGACACCGATCCGGCGGAATCGTTGATTGACCTGGAGCAATTCGAACGGCTGCTCAGGCCCGGCGGATTGCTCATGTCCACGAACTTATTTCTGGGCCAGTACGCGCCGGATCTCCCGGGACTGGATAAGACCGCTGAGTACCGTCTGCGCATTCTCGATAGCGATCGCTGGCTCACTGCCTACCTTCCCGACGGAACAGCACTCAGCATCCGCGGCTGAGATCAGGGCGAGACTATTAGTGATACTCGCCGTGGCAATCGCTTAAACAAAGGGCAAGTCCTGTTTATTTTTTTGGCAGTCTTGAAAAGAGCAAGCGATATTGCGGGAGAAAAAAAGTGGAATGTAATTTGCTGTACTTAGCGTGAAACAAATGTTTTTGGGAAAACTAACATGAGTTTAAGCAGACGATACTTGAACAAGAAACGCCTCTGTAACGTGACCTTTACTCTAACCACGCCAGGAAACGGCGCGGCGCGCACGGTGTATCTCGTCGGTGATTTCAACAATTGGAATAGAACCGCCAAGCCGATGAGGAAACTCAAGAACGGGACATTTTCGGCGAGTATCAACTTAGAGCCCAACCGCGAATATCAGTTCCGATATTTGTTGGATGGACAACACTGGGAAAACGACTGGACCGCCGATAAGTATGTGCCGAACGATTATGGGACCGAAAACTCGGTTGTTGTTGTTTAGATAGCAGCCCTTACAAAGCACGCACTGCTTCCTCGACGATTCTAAGATATCTTCGGGTTTTCATTCCACCGTTCTGGTGGATGCTCGCTTCCCACTTTGGCATGGACAAGAGAACGTGCATCGATGAAATCTTCCGGGTTCGCCGTCCGGGCTTTCGGTTGCGCTTTCTCTAAAGTCTTAAGCAACACGGAAACTCCCCGACGGTCGGATAAGGCGGGATCTCTGGCAAGGTTGGCCTGCATCGACACCGCGCCGCCGCCGATTCTAATCCTCTCGAGCTTTCTGTCCTGGGCGGCAGACGGAGAGGACCACGCCGCGATACAAGTAACAACCAGCATGATCACGCAAAGCGCTCTTTTCATGCGTACCTGCTGGGACCGAGTTCCAACCGGGTTTCATTAGCAAAACTTCAACTCGAGCACAATTCCATTGACTGGTTCAAAGCACGCGTGAGTAGTAATCAGAAATTTCCGGGCCGGGCCTTTTATCCCTCAACCGCCGAGAACGCTTAAACGATGTGAACGCAAACACCGTCTTGCGTGCCGATAAGTTTTGCACTAGGTTCTGTCACCAAAAAACATCATCGCGCTATCGGTCGCTTCGATGGGCGGACCTTGTCGGCTCGTACAGAAGCAAAAAAAGAGGTTAACCATGAAGATTTTAACTGCTGCGTATCTGTTCGTTTTCCTCATAGCCGCAACGGCATGGAGTCAAACCGGCAAGCCATCCTCTCCAGCCGACTTGGCGTCCTATACCGGTTCGGACCGTGAGCGCTTGCTGGTGGAAGGCGCTAAACGGGAAGGTAAAGTAGTCTGGTACACGACGTTGGCCGCTGATCAAAACAAACAAATCTCCAATGCATTCGAAACAAAGTATTCAGGCGTCAAGGTAGAGACTTTCCGAACGGGGTCGAGCGCGCTGGCTCAGAGAATTCTCACTGAGGCTAAGGCGCGGCGCCACATTGCTGACGCGATTGAAACAACCCTCCCTGGCTTACTGACTTTTCGCGACAACCAGCTGTTGCTACCCTACACGTCACCACACCTTCCGGCCTACCCCGAAGACTCCAAAGAAAAAGGCCCAAAGAACCTGGTTTACTGGACCATTGCTCGCGAATCGTTCATCGGTTTTGGTTACAACAAGAACCGCCTCGACGCAGGTGACGTACCGAAAAATTTCGAGGGTCTAACGCGACCAGCGCTACGGGATATCATGGGATTGTCGGGGGATGATACGGGGGCTCGAATCGTCGGTGCCATGCTGAGGGTCAAAGGCGAGGGTTTCGTAAAAAGGTTGAAAGAGCAAAACATCCGGATGCATATGATGGCGGGCAGCGCCTTGACCCAGCTGGTGGCCGCGGGAGAAATATTTGCTTCCCCAAGCCAGTTTT
>Ga0137360_10002829_pt1 | contig 10366 bp, 9 predicted proteins | sample Mad1_60_16metaG_FD_104924 | JGI IMG/M metagenome (GOLD analysis project Ga0137360, IMG submission 104924) | Vadose zone soil microbial communities from Angelo Coast Range Reserve, California, USA - Mad1_60_16 metaG | ecosystem: Environmental > Terrestrial > Soil > Vadose zone | place: USA... | reverse complement strand
TTCCAACTGCGAACCAAGGCTGGTGCTGGCAGCGTCATCGATCAGGATGAACAGTTGAAGTCCTGCGCGCTCTCCTTGCAGCGGGATCCAGTCGCTAACCTTAGCCCGATCGCGACCTTGATATACCATCACGTCTTCGCTGTTGATGACCGGAACGTTGGAACCGTGACGAGGTTCCACGGTCACTACAACATGGACCGGAACGCCGAAAGATGACGCCTGCTGGGCTCGCGCTGACGACAGGCCACCTGCGATTGCGGCCACCGCAAGAACAACCCCTGTAATGAAGCGGGGTTTTCTCAACGAAGCCTCCTTGGGAGATAGTCGGAAATAGCGGCCGGGAATAGAGGCAACGCTACTCCGCGGAGATGAGACCTGTCAACGGGAAGATTCCAGCAAAAAAGGACTGGAATCGTTGCAACGGCTGCCGATTCGAGGGATCGTCTTTCTCGAAACTGTACTTCTGGCCCCTGTGGAGTTCCTAAGCATTGAAGTAGGATCCAAATTTCCCCGGTATTTTTCCTAGGAGGTCGCGCTCGTGGAAACGCCCAAAGCGCCGGATACTGCTCACGGGGAAATGACCCACATCGGCAAGTCAGTTGTGATCAAAGGGGAACTCTCGTGCAGCGAAGAACTCTATATCGATGGCCAGGTGGAAGGCGCCATCGACCCGAAAGGAAACCGGCTGACCATCGGGCCGAACGGGCGCGTTAAAGCCAGTGTCAAGGCCTGCACGGTGGTCGTGCAGGGGAAACTGGAAGGCGACATTAGTGCAAGCGACAGGGTCGACTTAAAGCAGTCGGCCATCGTAACGGGCAACATCGCGACTCAGCGCATCTCCATCGATGAAGGCGCGTACTTCAAGGGAAATGTCAACATCCAGAAAGAGGCGCCCAAGTAGGAAGTACTGGGTGCGAGTGCTCTTTCTCCGAAATGAGGGAGCTCTGCTGGGTGTTGATGGAAAAGGCGCGGAGCGCGCCTTAACGGGTTCCGTAAGCCCCGGCGCCAATGACGAGATGGCTGCATTTCCAAGGGGATCGAGCCGAAGTACGACGAATTCCGGCCGCGAACCATCTGGAGTCTTTCCAATGCGGTTACGTCAGCATTCAAGGAGCTGGATCCCATCCCGCAGTTCAAGGCAACAGCCAAGCTGGGAGAGTTCCTGGAGGCCCGGTTCCTCACAGTCGTTCTAGCTGGTAGGGCGGTATCGTCCTGGAGCCCCTTTTCCGACAAGTAATTCCAGTTTGCTCTAAACGCACGCAGGTGAAGTTTGCTCTGGATGGGCTAAATGATACCCACTACCATTTGGAAATTAATACTCAAAGACCGCTATTCCCCGAATCTCGAACCGGCGAGCACTGAACGCAGGACGGGCCAAGCCGGACAATGAACAACTGCCGCTATTCATTGGGTGTCTGATCGGCGCCTTCCTGGTGGCCGACAGGGCAACATGCGAGAGAGCTACTCAGAGCGTGGTTCGTCAATTCGCGCTTTTGCGGTTCTCACTGACTGAGTGAGCGGAGCTAGAAGCGCTGCGCCACCCAAGACCGGCTTTTATAATTGTTGTTGGAGGATCGCGCTTGCCCGAGCAAGATTGTTATTCAGCCCTGCTGACCGATCTTTACGAACTCACCATGGCGGCGGCATATTTCGAAAATGGTTTCCTTACCCCCGCCAGCTTCGAACTGTTCGTCCGATCGCTGCCGCCGGAGCGCAGCTACCTGGTTGCCGCGGGGCTCGAACAAGCTCTCGATTATCTCGCATCGATTCGTTTTCAGCCTGAGGATATCGAATTCCTCCGCCGTCAGCCCGTCTTCCGCCACATCAGCGACGGCTTTTTCGATTACCTGAGGGCGTTCCGGTTCACCGGCGAAGTCTGGGCAATTCCCGAAGGCACGCCCGTCTTTCAAGAGGAGCCTCTTCTGCGGGTCACAGCCCCGATGCTCGAAGCCCAGATCGTCGAAACATTTTTGCTATCAATCATCACCTTCCAGACCTCGATCGCGTCGAAAGCAGCCCGCACCGTGGAAGTCGCACAAGGTCGCGACGTGGTCGAATTCGGCACCCGGCGCGCTCATGGACCCGAAGCGGGAACTCTTGCCGCTCGTGCCGCCTACATCGGAGGGTGTGTCGGGACCTCAAACGTTGAAGCCGGGAGGCGTTTCGGGATCCCTATCTTCGGAACGATGGCTCACTCTTTCATCATGGCCTATGACGACGAGGAAGAAAGTTTCCGACTCTTTCAACGCCTGTTTCCTGAAGATGCCACCTTGCTGGTCGATACCTACGATACGCTGGCAGCGATCGATAAAATCATCGACTCCGGCTTGCAGCCCAAGGCCGTGCGCCTGGACAGCGGGAATCTGGTTGAACTTTCCCGGGAAGTCCGGCGACGCCTGGATCAGGGCGGACTGGATCGCACGCGCATTTTCGTCACCAGCGACCTCGACGAATACGTCATCACTGAGATGCTTGGCCGCGGAGCGCAAGTAGATGCGTTCGGTGTCGGCACTAGCCTGGTCACCTCGAAGGACGCACCCGCCTTGGGAGGTGTTTACAAGCTGGTCGATGTGTATTCCGCTGACGGACCTTCTCCCCGCGCCAAGCTCAGCGGAGGCAAGATCTCCTACCCGGGCTGCAAGCAGGTATTCCGCCGTGCAGGCGAGGACGGAAAATACAAAGAAGACCTGGTTGCTCGCTGCACCGAGGCTTCCCAGGGAGCTGTGCCGCTGCTTGCTTGCGTTATGCGCGATGGCCAACGGATCGAGCCCGCGCCGACGTTAGATCGCGTTCGGGAACACGCACGTAAGGAAGTCGGAAAACTCCCCGATTCCTGCCGTCGGTTGCATAACCCGGCTGCCTATCCCGTGCGCTTCAGTCACGAACTCCAAGTATTACTTGAGGAGTTCCGCGCTCGGCCCGCGCGCCCGAAGGCCAGGACAGTGGGCTGAAATACCCTGGATCGGCGGCCGCCATATGCGATTGCCCCCGCACTGCTCTACTTCTAATTCTAAAGTCGTATCTAGACCTCTGACCCGAAGTGGAATTGCGCCTAGCGTCCGGTCGGAATCACAATTCATTCTCCCGAAGAATTGTGCCATGCACGTCGTACTCGGTAGCATCCGGAAGTGGAAGATGACTCATACTGGTTCTCAGTCCCAGCGTGATTCGAAGGTCAGGATTACCCGCATGCGGGAGAAATGATAGCCAAGAGGAGGAACAATTCATGGCGACTGCAACATTGATTCGGACCGACGAGGAACTTCAGAAGGATGTTCTCGCTGAACTGAAGTGGAATGCACAGATTCAGCCCAACGAGATCGGCGTTTCGGTAAAAGACGGCGTGGTAACACTTACGGGCTGGGTGGACTCGTATCTCAAAAGCTGGAGCGCCGAGGAAGCCGCCCACAAGGTGGCCGGCGTCAAGGCTGTGGCCAACGACATCGAGGTCAAGCTGGCCACGGAGCGCACTGACCCCGATATTGCTGAAGCCGCCGTTCACGCGCTGGAGTGGGATGCCTCCGTGCCTTCTGACAAAGTCCACGTCACAGTCTCTAAGGGATGGGTCACCCTAAAAGGCGAGGTTGAGTGGCAATACCAAAAGGAGGACGCCGAACGCGTGGTACGCCGCCTCACAGGGGTCAAGGGAGTCATCAACCTGATCACCGTCAAGCCCCGCATAACGCCTTCGGAACTCAAGAAGAAAATTGAGAACGCGCTGGTGCGCAACGCGGAGATCGACGCGAATAAGATCACCGTCGAGGTGCAGGGCAGCAAAGCGATTCTGAAAGGTACAGTTCGAGCTTGGGCCGAGAAAGAAGAGGCGGCGCGCGTGGCGTGGTCGGCACCGGGGATCACTTCGGTGGAAAACCTGATCATGGTCGAGGTCTAGTGAGGTTCGTGGTGCGTCTGCGACCGGCCTCGGCCGCGGTCGCCTCAAACGATCGCGCAGCACCGGGAACTGTGCTACCGCATCCCGCGCTGCGCGGTAGCTGTTGACGGAACTTAAGTCCGTTTCAATAGCGAAGATGCGGTGGCAAAAGCAACGAAGAAGAAAGAATCTTATTTTGTCAGAAAGGAGATCAGTATGCGGAGTTTGGGTAAAGGAAAGTATCATTTCGTGACGGGTGCCTTGCTTACGTCAATATTGCTCCTCCTTTCAGCGCTGGCACCGGCGCAGAACGAGGAGAATGCCGAGGTGTCGCGCCTTCTCTCAGACGCCAAGGCAAAAGCCGCGGTGTTGAGTCGGGATGCCGACGAGATGGAAGCGATGACACGCTCTGCCGTGAGTTGGGAAAGTCATGCAACCATGTTGGAGACCATGAAGGAGGACGTGAACGAACTCGCCCGCTCGGTTGAAAAACTCAATGCAGCGCGCAATTCGGCCTCTTCATGGCAGCAGCAGGCGATAGACCGCATGATGCCCCTCATGAAGGAACTGGCTGGCAACACAACCGCCGCCATCAACCATCTCAAGGAGCAGCGGACGCGGCCCATCTCGGGTTCGTACACGGAGTATCTCAAACAGAATTCCGAGACCGCTCGTGAACTGTCCGACATGATCTCGTCTTTCGTCCAGTACGGACAAACCAGGGCGAAGCTCGAGAGGTTGGAACAGAAGCTTGAGATTGGCAATCGAGCGAGCAGATAAGATCCCGGATCCCCCGTTGGTGCGCCACTGAAGGCCGGCTCGGTGAGTCGGCCTTTCTCGCCCCACTCGGACGTGGTAACGTCCAGGTGCGCGCATCGACCTCCGAATCCTTTTCGCCAGACTGGGCTTCGCTGCGTGATCGCTGGCACCGCTTGCACGCGATCCGTCTCATGCTCGCCATCGTATGGACGCACCCCGATTCCCTAATACAAGAGATCTTCTACATACTTTCAACAACGGCGCTTGTCAGATCACCAGCGGACGCCGCTTCATTTCCTTCTTTTATGGGAAACTCTGCCCTCAGTCGCGTCCCTATCGAGAAACCCAACGAGTCGTGCCTGTCACTTGAAGTCGTTGCGCACCTTATCGATGTTTTCACGATATGCAGAGGCGTCTCCATACGGAAGGAAATGCGAATACCGGTCATGAGGATGTCGAATTCGCCGCGCATGCTTGATCGGGCACCAGTGCTGCTCCGTCCGTGCTGCGATTTCCACCACGTAGGCCAACAATCCATTGGCATATGAGCAGTACGTACAATTCAGCCCCTCCAGCGCATTCAAATATCGCAGTTTGTTCCGGTCGATCGCCATATAGTCCCTGCGCCGGGCCTTCGGTATGCCATAGACCGGAAAGCAAACCGCCTGATATATCGAGACGAAGAGATCAAGCAGCACAAACGGAACGATGCACGCGTAAATGAAGGGTGCCGTAACAACTACCAACACTCTGGAATGCGCGATGTAACGGAAAAGAGAGGTCTTCAGCCGTCGGTGCTCTTTCTTGATTTCCTTGGAGAACCATATCTTCCCATTGCGCAGTTCGTGAAAGCGCGATTTGGCGTCTTCCTCAAGTTCTTCGGGCAGATGGACAAAAGGACCAGACTTCTTCGATTCATGATGGTTCACATTCATCTCCCACTCCCGCGACAGACCAGAGCTGTTATCTCATCTCTTGTTTTCTGGAAGCATGTTCTTGTAACTCGTTCCGTTCTTAACGATCAATACGAAGCTGCGCTCCGGTGAGATCAAACAGCAGATCCGTCCCGAATGCAACCCTTGACGTTGTACTTCCTCGCCCACCCAAGAATCCTCTTCCACGCTCCCACCATGTTCCTCGTTTTCGCAAGGTTCGCAGAAGAAAGAGGCTCGTCGCCCCGCTCGAATGGCTGCGTGCACAACCATGCTCCCCGCTCTCCTATCAGTTTGATGGTCTCCTCATCCGCTAAGTGACCCTGTTCAATGGATTTGACTCCGGCGTCGAGTGCCCGGCGAATCGCTGCCGATGAGTAAACGTGCACGGTCAGGTAGGTGCCCCAGTCCGCCGCTTAACCGCAGCCCGCAACTGTTCCGGCGTGAATTGCAGACTGTCGATGGCATCAAAGCCCGAAATGACGCCGCCGGCCGCCAATTTGATCTGGCTGCGCCCTCCTTGAGTTCATTCCAAACAGAGCCCAACACCTCGGGCACGCCGTCCGGCAACCGTGAATTCACCAAATCACCGTAGCAAAAGATTTGTCGGGTTGATCTAGTCCGCAAGTCGTACGCCGAGGTCTGACCCGTGCTCCAGTCGCGATTACGGATCCTTGCTCAAGCGCACTTCATTCCGACGATCAATTGTCAATTGCACAGCCGACCGTTAGCATCCACCAGCGACACATCAAATCGCCGAGCACGAATGCGCGACCCGTTGCTCTCGAATGGGAACGACGGTGAAAAGTACGCGACGAGCTATTCCGAACAGTCCGGGCAAATTGGGAGGAAGCGATGCGCGAGCTGAGTAGTTCGCTGGTTGTGACCCTGATGATTGTGGGTGTGGCTATCGCTGCTGAGACAAAGTCCGGAGCCCCAACAAAAGCGCAAAGCGGCAAACAGCGTCCTTCACGAACCATAAAGAGACTGACTGCACTGGAGGAGGCCATTGTTGCCCAGGAGCTCAAGATTCACGCATTGGCGGCAGCGCTGCGGGAACGGGATGCCGTAATTGAGCAATTGCGGCAACAGGTTCTCCAGGTCGGAGCGCTGGCCACGGAAACCCAGCTTAAGGAGGCCCTCGCCGCCGACGAGGCGAAGCAGAATGTGGTGGTGGTCGCGGTTCGAGATGACGTCACGGATGTAAAAGCTACGGTTAGCCAGGAAGCCTTGGCCTTGAAGCAAACTGAACAGAGAGTCGCCACTCTGGAAAAGCCTCCCGCGATTCACTTCAAGGGGATCACGCTAACGCCCGGAGGTTTTCTCGAGGCAGCTGGTATCTATCGTACCCATAACGAAAACGCCGATGTCACCAGCACGTTCGGCAACATCCCGTTTTCGGGTAGCGCAAACTCGTTCTTGAGCGAATTTCGAGGAACGGCTCGCCAGTCGCGGATCTCCCTCCTCGCGGAGGGGAATATCAACACCTGGAAGGCGAGTGGCTACTACGAGGCGGACTTTCTGGGGGCTGCACCCACCGCCAATGAGGTGGAGAGCAACAGCTTTAACCCTCGTCAACGGCAGTTGTGGGGTCAGGTCGAGTTTCAGAACGGCGTTTCTTTTCTAGGAGGCCAGAGCTGGTCGCTGTTGACGACGAACCGCAGAGGGGTGAAGCCGCTTCAGGAAATGATCCCGCTGACGATCGATTCGCAATATGCGGTCGGCTACAACTGGGCACGGCAGTGGAGCGCGAGAATCACCAAGAACTTAAACGATCACGTATGGGCGGCCTTCTCTGTCGAGAATCCGGAAACCACCTCGAGCGTTACCAATCCGCCGCCGGGCGTATTTGGTTTCAGTACCAGCACGAACGCGCAGTCGCCCGGTTCGCAGTTCACGCTCAGCAATACTCCGGGTGCCACGGGCATCTCGACCGACGCTGCTCCCGATTTGCTGGCAAAAGTAGCCTTCGAGCCAGGATGGGGTCACTACGAGCTCAAGGCCATCGGGCGGTTCTTCCGGGACCGCGTGAACGGGTCGAACAACTATGCTGCCGGCGGAGGCGCTGGTTTCGGAGTCGTGTTGCCGGCCAGCAAAAAGCTCGATGTGCTCCTTGAAGGATTGGCGGGAGTCGGCATCGGTCGGTACGGTGACGCGGTTGGCCCCGACGTCACGCTCCGTCCCTCAGGCACCCTCGTTCCGATACGGGCTCTGCAGCTTTTGGCGGGACTGGAGGGCCATCCCACCCCGCAGTGGGACCTTTACATATATGGTGGCGACGAGTATTACGATCGCGCTGCCTATGTGAATTCTGCCGGCAAGGGCGTCGGTTATGGTTCTCCGGTGGTCGATAATTCGGGGTGCGTCCTTGAGAGTCCCAGTTCCACACAGCCCTGCCAGGCGCAGACCCGCACGATCTGGCAAGTGCAGCCGGGGTTCTGGCACCGCTTTTACAAAGGCTCCGCCGGCACACTCCAATTCGGGATGTCCTACTCGTACACCTACCGGAACACTTGGTTCGGGGCTAACGGCATTCAACCCAATGCGATCGAAAACATGATCATGACATCATTCCGCTACTACTTGCCTTAGGGAAGCAGCCAAACGTCGGCAAAGACGCGTTATCAGGAAAGGGGGCTCCCATGACAGGCAACGATTTGGAGCAATTTAGCTACATGCTCGACCGTTCGCCTGCGGTCGCCCTCGATTCGATGAATCGCGTTCAGGAAAAGGCACGTGCTTTGGGAGTGGATTCACCTCAGGAGCTAGGAGACTCGTCGGTCACCATCCAACGCTCTATTCAGGCCTCGCGGCGTACCGACCTAGTCTTGATCTCGAACGTGCGACAAATCCCCGTGTCTGGATCGGATGGAGCAAGGAATGGCAACTGGAGAGTTCCTGAGCAGTATCGAACTAATCTCACCCGTCGACTTTGCCAAGAGAAAAGTTCTATCTCTGCAGGAATACTTTCTGCTTTCCGTCCACGCGGTGGCCAACCTTTTTCGCCATCCTGTCTATGTGGCTGACATGATTCAGCAGGCCGACCTGATCGGAGTCGGCTCGATTCCGATCGTGCTGGCTTCGGTCTTCTTCACAGGTGCCGCCCTCGCCATGAACAGCGCCACCGTGCTCAGCCGTTTCGGTGCGACCACAGTCATCGGGCAGTTGGTCTCTATTGGTATTGTGCGCGAACTGGGACCGGTACTTGGCGGACTGGTCGTCGCCGGGCGCAACTCCTCAGGGATGGCCAGCGAACTTGGCTCCATGATCGTGACCGAGCAGATCGACGCCATGCGTGCGCTCGGCACTGACCCGGTGAAAAAGCTGGTGACGCCTCGCGTCGTGGCCACGGTGGTCACGCTCTTTTTTCTGACGATCCTGGGAGACTTTATGGGCCTGGTGGGCGGAAGCTTCGTGGCCACTCTTTTGCTTGGCTTGGATGGCCATGAGTATTGGAGCAATACCTGGCAGACCTTGGACTTCTCTGACGTATTCACGGGGCTGATTAAGCCGTTGGTGTTCGGATTCATTATCGCGACCATAGGCTGTTACTACGGATTATCCACGAAAGGCGGCACCCAGGGCGTCGGGCGCTCCACCACCGAGGCCGTGGTCGCTGCTATGATCCTGATCATCGTGGTCGACGTGTTTGTCACTCGCTTCCTGATGGTCATCCTCGGGTCCTCAAGATCGACGTAGAAATCTGAAGACTCGAGTGGAACCTTGCCTCTTCGGAGGCGCGCCGGTTTTGGCTATGAAATATCTAGTACGAGCCTGATCGCCAAGGCAATGAAGATCACTCCCCCCATAGTCGCGATCGGTACAGTCACACTGGCTGAGCGCTGGTGTGCTTCTGGCAGCAGGTGTCCAGCGGCGGTGAAGAGAAAGAATCCCGAGGTAAGCCCAAGGAGCAAAGCCAGACCTTTCGGGGAAATGCGCGACCGAACCAAGCCTGTCTAGCGTCCATGCACTTCAGCACTGTTCCGCAGGAGTCGCAAGATCTGGGCACGCGACAAGACCCCGTGCAGTCGCCGCCCGGAAATAACCAGCAGCAGGTTATTGTCCTCACGGCTCATCATTCGGAGTGCGTCGATGGCAGGAGTATCCGGAGCAACTACGCGGAGGTCGCGGGGTGGCATTACACTTTGCACGCTAGTTTGCAGCCATTGGCCACGAGAGACTTTCTTAACCTCGTTTGGTGTGATGAGCCCGACTAGGGAGTTGTTTTGTGCCACGGCTGAGTGGGCCAATTTATGCAGGAGAAGAACGGCAACAAACAGCAAGCCGGAATGATCGCAGCTGACCATACCACGCTCTGCTCCCCTCCGGCAGGACACTGTGAAAGTGGGCAGCGGCCGAGATACCAGCGATTCGTCTGAGTTGGACCTGTGCTTGCAATTGACGAGGACCTCGCTCGAGGGTAGATCATTCTCGCCTCTATGAAGCAAAAAGAGACCAAAGAACCAGGAAAAGGCTAGCAACTGGAAACACTGACCACAACTTGTCTTGGGTATGAACGGAATTCCCGAAAGGATGTGTAGAGCAAGCGTAGGACCGAGGTTGGAAAGTTGCGTACGACTTCTGGAGTAAGCGTTACCTCAGACGGTTCGGAAGCGAATTCCGTCAGGTGTTCTTGGGATTGAGGATTCCGCGACCAGGCTGCTTATTATTGCCACAAATGCATCCCATGCAGACGGCCGCCGTCGTATCAGAACCTGGAGATGGCCTGGGAGAAGGTGAAAGAGAACCGGGGAAGTGGAGGAGTTGATGGGCAGACTCTGGAGGCTTTTGAGGCGCAGCTGAA
>Ga0137360_10002828_pt1 | contig 10367 bp, 12 predicted proteins | sample Mad1_60_16metaG_FD_104924 | JGI IMG/M metagenome (GOLD analysis project Ga0137360, IMG submission 104924) | Vadose zone soil microbial communities from Angelo Coast Range Reserve, California, USA - Mad1_60_16 metaG | ecosystem: Environmental > Terrestrial > Soil > Vadose zone | place: USA... | reverse complement strand
TTTGCCTCGGCGCGCGCGGCCTACTCCGCGTACCTGCAGACGCTGTTGCGCAATATCGGCGATCCGGATCCGGCCGCCGGCGCCGCCGACGTCTTCGCCTTCGAACGGCGCCTGGCACAGGCACAGTGGGAGCCTGAAGCCAACCGCGACGCCGAGAAGACGTACAACCCGGCTGAAGTGGGGCAGTTGCCGAAGCAGTCGCCCGGCTTCGACTGGGACCGGTTCCTGCGGGCGGCTGGCCTCGAAAGGGTCGCGACCGTGGTAGTGGGCCAGCCCAGCTACGCGACCGCGGCGGCGCAGGCACTCGGTGACACACCGCTGCCGGTTCTGAAGCGCTACTTGAAGGTGCGCCTGCTCGACTCCGTTGCGGACGTGTTGCCGCAGTCGTTTCGCGACGCGCGCTTCGAATTTCGCGGCAGGTCGCTGCGCGGGATGGAACAGGACCTGCCCCGCTGGCAACGAGCCGTCAAAGGGGTCGACGACGCGCTGGGAGAGGCGGTCGGACAGGCCTATGTGGCGCGTTACTTTCCGCCCGACTACAAGGCGCGCGCGCTGGCGCTGGTGCAAAACCTGATCGCCGCCTATCGCGAATCGATCGACGGCCTGGGCTGGATGACGGACCCGACCAAGCAGCGCGCGCGCGAGAAGCTGGGCAAGTACACGCTGAAGATCGGCTACCCGGAGAAGTGGCGAGACTATTCCAAGCTGCAGATCAGCGAGAGCGACGCACTGGGCAACGAGCTGCGCGCCGGACGCTTCGAATACGAGCGCGAGGCCGCCCGCATGGGCCAGCCGGTCGATCGGGCCGAATGGGAAATGACGCCGCAAACGGTCAATGCGTATTATCAGAAAACGCGCAACGAGATCGTCTTCCCGGCCGCGGTCCTGCAGCCGCCGTTCTTTGATCCGAGTGTCGATGACGCCACCAACTATGGAGCCATCGGCGCCGTAATCGGGCACGAGATCAGCCACGGCTTCGATGACCAGGGCAGCAAATTCGATGGCGACGGCTTGCTGCGCAGCTGGTGGACCGAGCAGGACCGGGCCGCCTTCGATGCGCTGGGCGCCAAACTGGTCCAGCAGTTCGACCGTTACGAGCCGATCCCGGGCCACCGGGTGAACGGCCGCCTGACGCTGGGTGAGAACATCGCGGACCTGTCGGGACTGCAAATCGCGTTCAAGGCATACCGCCGGTCGCTCGGCGGCCATCCGTCGCCGGTGATCGCAGGGCTGACCGGCGAGCAGCGGTTCTTCCTGGCCTGGGCGCAGGTCTGGCGTGGCAAGACGCGCGAGCCGCGTCAGCTCGAGCTGCTGACGGTCGATCCGCATTCGCCGCGGCGCTTCCGGGCCAATGGCGCCGCGGTGAACCACGACGCTTTTCACGAGGCGTTTGCGACCAAGCCGGGCGACGCCATGTACGTGGCGCCGCAGGTCCGGATCCGGATCTGGTAGCACGCTCAATCAGCCCCTCCCGCTTGCGGGAGTGGGTAGGGGACGAGGCTTAGCTCAGCCGTGCCGTTCGCGCTGCAGGTCGTGCGTGACGAACGGCTGCTCCGCGCTCGGCTTTTGCAGCCAGTCGCGGTTCCGCAGCGTAGCCTGCATATCCGACAAGCCGCTCGACCAGTGCTCGTTCATCGTCAGCATGCCGAACTGGTAGTCCTTGTGGTAACTCTCGTAGGGTTTGTCGCGATAGATAAGGTGAACCACGTTGCGCCGGCAGGTGCAGGCAAGCCGTTCGGCACGCCGGTAGGCGGCGCTGTCGCGCTCGGATTCAGGAACCAGCTCCATCAATTCGTGCAGCAGCCGGCGGTAGTTCTGCTCCTCGTGCATGTAATTGGTGATCATCCGGGTCCGGCTCGAGTATTGGATGTCCTTCTGGCGCACGGCAACCTGCAGAAGATCCTTGGGTAGAGGCCCCAGCGCACTCCACAGATCGATCTGAAAAATCAGCGCGTCCTGGCGGGGCGGCGTCGTCAGCACGTACTGCAGCGGCGTGTTGGTCACCAGCCCGCCGTCCCAATAGAACTCGCCATCGACTTCGACGGCCGGAAAGCCCGGCGGCAGCGCGCCCGAGGCCATGAAGTGTTCCGGCCGCAGCTTGCGCTGAGCGTTGTCGAAATACACGAAATTGCCGTTGCGCACGTTCACCGCACCCACCGACACGCGCATCTCGCCGGCGCTGTTGATTCGGTCGAAGTCAACGAAGCGCTCCAGCGTCGTGCGCAGCGGCCGCGTGTCGTAGAAGCTCGCGGTGTGCGGACCCTGGGACGCCAGCGCGTGCGTGTACCAGGGGCGTGGAACGAAAAAGCCGTTCTGCCCTTCCAGCATGGCACGCGTGGCTTCGACCGAGTCGACCACCATGCGCAATGCATCCGGCAACTCGACCGGCGCAGCCGGCAGCATCGGCAGCGTAAGCGGCCCCCACGGCTGCCGGCAGATGAACTCCCAGAACGCCCGCAGCCGCTCCATCCGTCGCTCGGGCGGATTGCCGGCGATCACGGCGGCGTTCAGGGCGCCGATCGAGATGCCGGCCACCCAGTTCGGATGGATTCCGGCTTCGGCCAGGCCCTCGTACACGCCGGCCTGATACGAGCCAAGGGCACCGCCGCCTTGCAGCACCAGCGCGATGATCGGGTAATCCAGGCCGGTCGCGCCGACGGCGCTGGCTTGCGCGCGTTCCATCCGTGCCGCTCCCGCTACTGCATGAACCAGCCGTGACTGACCACGAACGACTGACCGGTGAGCGCCGCCGACGGGAACGCGCACAGGAACAGCACCGTCTGGGCAACGTCCTCGACGGTCGTGAAAATGCCGTCCACGGTGCCGCCCAGCATCACGCGCCGCACGACCTCCTCTTCGCTGATGCCGAGCTCCCTGGCCTGCTCGGGAATCTGCTTGTCCACCAGCGGCGTGCGCACGAAGCCCGGGCAGACCACGTGCGAGCGCACGTTGTGCGCGGCGCCTTCCTTGGCCAGCACGCGCGCCAGGCCCAGCAGCCCGTGCTTGGCCGTCACGTAGGCCGATTTCAGCGGCGAGGCCTCGTGCGAATGCACCGAACCCATATAGATGACGGTGCCACCGCGGTTGCCCGGATACATGTACTTCAGCGCTGCCTTGGTCGTCAGGAGGCGCCGTCCACATGGATCGCCAGCATCTTCTTCCAGTCGGCGAACGAATAGCTCTCGATCGGATTGACGATCTGGATGCCGGCGTTCGATACCAGGATGTCGACGCCGCCGAACGCGCGCGCGACGCGGTCGGTGGCGCCGTTCACCGCTTCCTCGCTGGTGACATCCATCGCCACGCCCATCGCCTTGCCGCCGGCGCTGCCGATGGCGGAGGCCACGTTCTGCGCCGCGTCCAGGTTCACGTCGGCGATTGCCACCGAAACGCCCTGGCTGGCCAGCAGTTCGGCGATGCCCTTGCCGATGCCGCTGGCGGCTCCGGTCACGATCGCGGATTTTCCCATCAGGTTCATCGAGCTCTCCTCCGTGCTATGCGAGATAGTCAAACACGACTTTGCCCAGGCCCAGCGTCAGGTCGGCCACGAAATGCTTGGCGCCCAGCACCTCGAGTACCGGCAGGTCGGCCACCGGCGCCAGCGCATGAGGCGCAAGCGACAGCGAGGACGGTCCCTCCCAGGCTCCCTTCAGGCTCACGTCTTCCAAGTAATAGCACACCAGCTCGCAGATGCGCGCGCTGCCGTCCACGTGCGGGATGATCTTCAGCAGGTAATTCGGAGTCGAGCCGAGCGCGCGCGCGAGCGCCTGTGCATCGAGCATGTGGTGTTTGTATCCCATCGTGCCGGTCGCAACGCGCACCGGGCCGTAGTCGAGCGTTCCGACCAGCGTGTCGATTTCGGTATGCAGCTTGGGTTGCGCGAGCTTCTTCGGGAAACCCCACAGTTCCCGGCCTCCGGCCAGCGGCGGATGGTCGTCCAGATACATCGCGTGCGTGTAGTTGCCCGCCTGCCCCTTGTACTGCACCGGGATCACCTGTCCGGATTCGGTGTAGTCGCCGAATCCCGTTGAATCGGGCATTCGAATGAATTCGTAGTTGACGATGGGCGCCGCGACCTGCAGCGGCTCGGGCACCACGGCACGCAGGCGGTCCGGGTCGGTTCGGTACGAGATGATGAAGAATTCGCGATTGACGAACCGATAGGGCCCCATCGGATAGGCGGGGCTGGTCAGGGGCATCGCAAAAGCTCGCTCGCGAATCGTCTTGATGTCCATTGCTTGCCTCGTTCTGAATGATCACGCGAGTTTGACACCGAGCAGACGTCGAGTTCGGCGACTTCGACGCTCCGCGTCTAGCCTGTCTCGGGTAGGCTGGCAAACGGTTCGGGTCCGACCCATGCGGCAAATGACCCGTCGATGACGCAGGCGCGGTATCGGGATGTGAAACGCCGCTGGCGCCGGGCCCATGCCCGGTTTCAGGCCGGGCCGGAACGGCGGACAAACCGCACCTCGACGCGCAGACCTCCGAGCGCCGAATCCGTCATCCGCACCGATGCGGCGTGCCGCTGCGCGATGGTCTGCACAATCGCGAGGCCCAGGCCGCTTCCGGTGTCCTCGCGTCCGGCTTCCTCGCTGCCGGCGCGCCGGTAGAAGCGGTCGAACACGCGTTCCCGTTCTGAGGCAGGGATCCCCGGGCCGGAATCATCGACGGTCAGAAGGATTTGCCCCGCATCCTCGCCCACGGCCAGTTCGACGCGGCCGGCGTCCGGCGTGTAACGCACGGCATTGTCGGCCAGGTTGCGCACCAGGATGCGCAGCGCGGAAGCGTCGCCCTCGACGATGCAGTTGGGGTGCGCCTGCAGCGCCAGTTGAATCGATTTGGCGTCGGCCAAGGGCACCACGTCGGCCACCGCCTGCCGCGCGGCCTCGGCCAGGTCTGTGGGCGTCAGCGGCTCGTGCGGCCCGCCAGGCTCGGCGCGAGCCAGCGTCAGCAGCTGCGACACCAGCCGCGTGGCGCGCTCGATGCCGGCCGCAAGTGCCTCGTTGGCCTGAGCGCGCGAGGCCGCGTCGCTCGATCGCTGCTGCAGCTGCAGTTGCAGCTTCAGCGCGGTCAGCGGAGAGCGCAGCTCGTGCGCGGCATCCGAGACGAACGCGCGTTGCGCATCGAACGCACTGCGCAGGCGCGCCAGCAGTGCGTTGATCGCTTCGATCAGCGGCGACACTTCGGCGGGCAGACCGGATTCGTCCACCGGCTCCAGTGCGTCGGCGTCGCGCCGCTTGACTTCCTCTGCCAGGCGCCTGACCGGGCGCAGCGAGGCGCCGACGGACCACCCGATCGCCAGGGCCAGGATCGGTACCAGCGCCAGGATCGGAGCGACTCCGCGCAGCGCGGCTTGCGCTGCCAGTTGCCTTCGGATCGCCAGCGGCTGCGCGACCTGGATCACCCGCTCGTGCGTTGTGGTGCTGAAGATGCGCCAGGTTTCGTTGCCCAGTCGGATTTCGGCAAAGCCGAGCACCGCGCGGGGCGGCAGTGCAAGACCCGGATGCGACGCGTAGATCCGGGTTCCATCGACGCTCCAGATCTGCACCACGAAGTCGAAGTCGTCGTTGGCCAGGGCGGCGGCCTGGTCGGGTGCTATGAAGCCCTGATCGCGCAGCGACAGGGCCATCTGGCGCAACTGGTAGTCGAACAGCGCCTCGGCCTCGCTCAGTACGTTGGTGTAGGTGAGCGCGGCGCTCGCCGCAGCGCTCAGCAGCACCACCGACAACAGAGAAACCAGCAGCCGGGTCCGGATCGATTTCACCGGCTCACCTCGGGCCGGCCCACGTAGTAGCCGACGCCGCGCACGTTGCGAATGAAGTCGCTGCCCAGCTTGCGGCGCAGCTGATGGACGTAGACTGACACCGCATTGCTCTCGATCGCATCGCCCCATCCGTACAGGCGGTCCTCCAGCTGCGCACGCGACAGGATGGCCCCGGGCCGCGACATCAGCGCCTCGAGCACCGCGTATTCGCGCGCCGACAGCACCACCGGCTCGCCGCCCCGGGTCACCTGCCGCATCGACGGGTCGAGCCGGACGTCTCCGACCTCGATCGCGGGCTCGGCCCGCCCCGCTTTGCGGCGCGTGACCGCGCGGATGCGCGCCGCCAGCTCCTCCAGCTCGAACGGCTTGACCAGGTAGTCGTCGGCGCCGGCATCCAGGCCCGCGACCCGGTCCTGCAGAGCATCGCGGGCGGTCAGCACGATCACGGGCGTCTGATCGTGCCGCAAGCGCATCGCGCGCAGGATCTCCAGTCCGTCGCGCTGCGGCAGACCCAGATCCAGCAGCACCAGGTCGAACTGCTCGGTGGCGAGCGTGCTCTCGGCGCTGCGGCCGTCGCGCACCCAGTCGACCGCGCTGCCGTCCTGCTTCAGCGCGGCACGGATGCTCTCGCCGATCATCCGGTCGTCCTCGACCAGTAGAACGCGCATCGCGCCCGTCGCCCTAGAGAGATGCCGACTTGAGAATCACACCCAGGATGGCTCGCCCGATATATTTGCATTATTCCGCCACCGGCCCCTGACCCGTCCAATGGCACGCATCGGTCTTATCTCCGACACGCATGGCCTGCTCCGCCCGGAAGCCGTTTCATTCTTGCGCGGGTGTGACCACATTGTCCACGGCGGCGACATCGGCCACGCTGAAATCCTTCGCCAACTGTCGGCGCTGGCGCCCGTGACCGCCGTCCGCGGGAACAATGACAAGGGGCCGTGGGCCGAACGACTGGCGGAAACAGAGTTGGTTCAGATTGGCGAGGTCTTCGTCTACGCCTTGCATGACATCGCGCAACTCGACATTGAGCCCAATGCGGCCGGAGTGCATGTGGTCGTTTCGGGACACTCGCACCGGCCGTCTGCCGAACGCCGCGACGGCGTACTCTATGTGAACCCGGGCAGCGCGGGCCCACGTCGCTTCAAGCTTCCGATTTCGGTCGGTGAGCTCGTGGTCGCAGGTCGTGCCGTGTCGGCTCGGCTGGTCGAGCTCGTGGTGACCGATGATGCGTGAAGACGAAAACCCATACCGGCCTCCCGGCAGCGAGGTGCTGGTTCCGGAGCACACGCGTGTTGTCGGCCCTGCCGGCAGATGGCGCCGTTTCGGCACCTTTCTTGTCGACTATGTCTGTCTTTTCGTGCTGGCGGTCATCGTCAGCATCGCCATTGCGCTCGTCTTCGACCAGCGCGGTGTCGCGGCGATGCGCCGCGTCCCGGACTTCGTCATCGGAAGCGCCCTGTTTGTCTCCTACTACGTTGCGTTTGAGGGAATCTGGTCCCGTACACCGGGTAAATGGGTTTTTGGCACGGTGGTGATCAGCGACGTGGACAGCAGCGAAGCCGGAACGAAGCCTTCGATGGGGCAGATACTCGGAAGAACCGCATGCAGGCTCATCCCTTTCGAGCCCCTTTCGTTTTTCGGCAAAACCGGCTGGCACGACCGCATCCCGAGGACGCGCGTCGTGCGGTGCAGGTAGCTTTGACCGATCCGTTCAATAGCTGATGCAGGCTGCGTTCAGCAAGCCGAACGCGACCGCGATCGCCCCCAGAAACACACCGCTGGCAAGCTTGCCGTCGGCCACGTCGCGCGGCAGGTGCGGCAGCAGCTGGTGGACCAGGAAGTAGGCCATCAGCTGGACCAGCAGCGCGATCAGGGCCCACACCAGCATGTCGATGATGGAACCGCTGTTTTCCACCGCGCTCGCCAGCGGCAGCACGAACCCGATCACGGCACCGCTCAGGCTCGCGCTGGCAGCCAGGTTGCCCTCGCGGATCAGCTTGATCTCGGGATAGCGGGTGATCCTCACATGGACGGCCAAGAACACCCCGAGCAGCAGCACTGTGACGACGAAATAGACCGCGAAGGCCGGCAGTCCGGCGAGCGATTCGATGGCGAACATGGCGACATTTGCCTCCGACGTTTGCCTCTTGGCGAGGCAGGTTTGACTACGTGAAGTAGTGTGGAACGAAGCGGCTGGTGTTGCGCGTGATGGCCGATTCGTCCTCGCGCAGTCCGATGCCGGCCGGCTCGCCGTTGACGATCCAGCTGCCGACCGATACGTGGTCGTCGCCGAATCGCGGCAGCGGAGCGAGCGCCTGGAACACGCAGTCGTCCGCGTCGTAAGGTCCGTCCGATCGCTCGATCCGGGCCCCGTCCACCAGTGTCACGTTGGCGCCTTCGCGCGCCAGCTTCGGCTTGCGCGCGTAGCGCGCTCCGAGCGGGGCCGGGTCGTAGTAAGCGGGAAGCAGATTCGGGTGGTCCGGAAACAGCTCCCACAGGATCACCAGCAGGGCCTTGTTCGACAGCAGCATCTTCCAGGGCGGCTCGATGAACTGGACGTGCGACACGGGCAGGTGGACCCCGAATTCTTCGCGCGCCATCCACTCCCACGGATACAGCTTGAACAGGCACTCGATCGGCTGAGCGTCCTGATCGACGAAATCGATGCCGGCATGCCCGATCTGGTCGATCGGCACCGCAACCGTGCTCCACCCGGCCTGGATCGCGGTATCGCGCAGGTACTCCAGATTGCCCCAGTCTTCCGGGCTGTCCTCTTCGCTGACCGCGGCAAAGTGAACGCGCTCGCTGGTGGCGCCGGACTTCAGTCGCGTCCACGCGTCGATCAGCTTCTCGTGGATCGAATTGAACTGGTCGGCTCGCGGCCGCACGGCTTGCAGCCAGTGCCATTGGGCCACGCTCGCTTCCAGGCAAGCGGTCGGCGTATCGGCGTTGTACTCCAGCAGCTTGGGAGCGCCGGCGCCGTCGTAGCTCAAATCCAGGCGTCCGAACAGAGAAAAGCCTGCGCCGTCGCCCCCCTCGAACGCCGCGAAGCTGCGCTCGATCGAAGGCACCAGATCGGGCGGAATCCCGAACTCCCGATAGCGCTCCTTCTCGATCACGTGGCGCGCCGCGTCGAGCGCGCGCTGGTGCAGTTCGGCGCTCGCCGACTCGAGGCGATCGACCTCCTCGGACCCGAAGCAGTAACAACGGCTTTCGTCCCAGTACACGCCGTCGATCGAGTGATATCGGAATCCGAGCGATTCCATCTGCTGTTGCCAGCCTTCGCGCGGCGCCAGAAGCTCCCTGCGCATCACCCGAGTCGCCCGAAGAAGTGGGCCGATGAGCCGAAGCCGCCGCGCGAAGGCACGGACTGTTCGATCGCGTGAGTGCCGACCCGCAGCGGAGCCATGTCCAGAGCGCCGAGTTGCAGGGCCTGTCGGCGGGCTTCATATTGAGCCCCCTCGCGGCCTCCCTCGGGGTAGCTCGGGCCCCGATAAATGATGCGAGGCCCGCCGAAATTGCCGGCTAAAGGGCGGCTGTCGTCGTCCCGGTCGCAGACGTCGGGCCGACCCCAATCGGCCGAACAGTCCTCCCGGCTGGCGTAGCGGTCGTGGACGACGCGTTGGGTAACCGGCATGCAGGCCGGAAGCGCGGCGGCCCCGATCAGTACCAGCACGATCCGTTGCGAGCGGTGACGCTTGAGCATTCGGAAAAGGATATATTCCGCACGAATACGAGTCATCGCGGAATACCCCGAATGGCGTATCCGGCACGGCGAAGGGAAGCGAAGAAATGAAGTCTTTGCTTGCGTTGGTCGCGTGGTGCCTTCTGTTCGTTCTATGCTGGCCGGTCGCGCTGCTCGCCCTGCTGCTCTGGCCGGTCGTCTGGCTGGTGTCGCTGCCGCTGCGGGTCATCGGCATCACGCTGGAAGCCGTGTTCGCGTTGCTGCGGGCGGTCCTGTTCCTGCCGGCACGCATCCTCGGCTACCGCGGCAAGCATGCGTAGGCTGTGCCGCCGGCGGGCCTGCCAGTCGCCTACAGGACGGACCGCAGCCCGAGGCTCTGTCTGCATCGGACCGCTCACCCATGGCAACCAGGCTTCGCGCGCTCCGGGCCGACATCACCACGCTGTCGGTTGACGCGATCGTCAACGCCGCGAACTCGTCCCTGCTCGGCGGAGGCGGCGTCGACGGGGCGATTCATCGCGCCGCCGGCCCCGAGCTGCTGGCCGAGTGCCGCCTGCTGGGCGGCTGCAAGACCGGCGACGCCAAGCTCACCAGGGGCTATCGGCTTCCCGCGAAGCATGTGATCCACACCGTGGGTCCGGTGTGGCGCGGCGGCTCAAGCGGCGAGCCCGAGCTGCTGGCCTCGTGCTACCGGCGCTCGCTGGAGCTTGCCGCCGCGAATGGAATCCTCAGCCTGGCGTTCCCGAGCATCAGCACCGGCGTCTACGGCTACCCGATCGAGCTGGCAGCGGCGGTCGCGGTCGATGCCGTGCACTCTTCGCTGCAGGAATTCGCGGCCATCGAGGAGGTCGTCTTCTGTTGTTTCTCGCCGGCCGATCTTCTGGTTTACGGACGCGCTCTGAATAGCCG
>Ga0137360_10002825_pt1 | contig 10375 bp, 10 predicted proteins | sample Mad1_60_16metaG_FD_104924 | JGI IMG/M metagenome (GOLD analysis project Ga0137360, IMG submission 104924) | Vadose zone soil microbial communities from Angelo Coast Range Reserve, California, USA - Mad1_60_16 metaG | ecosystem: Environmental > Terrestrial > Soil > Vadose zone | place: USA... | reverse complement strand
TTGATTTTTCCGATGGTGCAGACCTGCCGGGACCTCTCGCTGGAGTTGATGTCGTTCGACGTCGCGCCGCAGCAAAGTCTGTATACGAAGCAGGGCGTCGCCGTAACGGTCGAAGCCGTAGCGCAGATCAAGGTGAAGAACGACAAAGAGTCCATCCTGACAGCTGCCGAGCAGTTTCTCACCAAGCGGCCGGAACAGCGCGAGGCCTTGATTCGGCTGGTGATGGAAGGCCATCTCCGTGGAATCATCGGCCAGCTCACCGTGGAGCAAATCGTGAAGGAGCCGGAAATGGTCGGCGACCGCATGCGATCCACCTGCGCAGACGACATGAGCAAGATGGGCCTGGAAGTCATCAGCTTCACCATCAAGGAAGTACGCGACAAAAATGAATACATCACCAACATGGGACGGCCCGACGTCGCGCGCATCAAGAGAGACGCGGAAGTGGCCGCTGCCGAAGCCGACCGCGACATCGCCATCAAGCGCGCCGAAGCGACGCGAGCTTCGGCGGTCGCGAAAGCACAAGCCGACCAGGAGCGTGTTGCGGCTGAAACCGCTTCTCTTGCCAAACAAGCCGAAGCGCAACGCGACCTGGACATCAAGAAAGCCAGCTATCTGGAAATGACCAAGAAAGCGCAAGCCACGGCCGACAAAGCGTATGAAATCGAAACCAACGTCATGCAGCAAAAGGTGATTGAAGAATCCGTGAGGGTGCAGCAAGTGGAGCGCGAAGCGCAAGTGAAAGTGCAAGAAGCGGAAATCGCGCGCCGCGAAAAGGAACTCATCGCTACCGTGCTGAAGCAGGCGGAAATCGAGCGCCAGCGCATCGAAACGTTGGCCAGCGCCGAGCGTCAGCGCTCGATAACCGAAGCCGAAGGCCGCGCCTCTGCGATTCGCGCGCAGGGCGAAGCCGAAGCCGAAATCATCTTCAAGAAGGGCGAGGCGGAAGCCAAGGCCATGAACGTAAAGGCGGAGGCCTTCCAGGAATACAACCAGGCCGCCGTGCTCGACAAATTCATCACCGGAATGCCGGAAGTGGTGCGCGCTCTCAGCGAGCCGCTCAGCAAGGTGGACAAGGTGACCATCGTTTCCACGGGCAATGGCGATGCCGCCGGCGCTTACAAGCTGACTGGCGACATCACCAAAATTGCCGCGCAGGTTCCCGCCCTCTTCGAAGCGCTCTCCGGCATGCAGATGTCGGAACTACTTAGCAAAGTGCGGCTGATCGGCGACAAAGCGCCGAAGCCGGAGCCGCCGCAAGCGCCGGTCAAGAGGGTGTAACGTTCGCTTCCGTCCCGGTGGGTTTTGAATTCCCACCGGAACGCCAAATGGTCTTGGGGGATGGCCATGAGCATGAAAGAAAAACTTCTCTTCGTTTGGCTTCTCGTGGTGGTGGCATTCAGTTTTGTATTTCGCCACTTTTGGGCAAGCGCAGCCTACACGATTGGCAGGGCCGTTGCGCCGAACCTGGTTTCTTTGCCGGGCCTTGTGAAACTTGCGGCAGGAATTTGCGGTATCGGCTTCCTAGCCTGAGTGCGTTCGAACGCGCGTCGGCAGTTTGGTTTTTTCTGAAGTCTTAGTGGGTTGCATCCGTTGGTACTTGAAAGGAGATTTGTCATGGGACTTTTAGAACGAGTAAGCACTTTGATTCGCGCGAACATCAATGACATGGTCGATCGCGCGGAGGATCCTGAAAAAATGATCAAGCAGGTGATTCTCGACATGGAGAACCAATATCTCCAGGTCAAGACGCAGGTGGCGGTATCCATCGCCGACCAGCACATGCTGGAAAAAAAGTGGCGCGAAAACGAGGACTCCGGGAAAGATTGGATGCGCAAGGCGGAGACGGCCGTGGACAAGAGCAAGGATGATTTGGCCCGCGCCGCGCTTGACCGCTTCCAGACCTCGCAGCGGCTGGCGCAAAGCTACCGCGAACAAGTGGACGATCAGAAGGCGCAGGTCGAAACGCTAAAGGGGGCGCTCGTGAAACTCGAACAAAAGCTCGACGAAGCGAAGTCCAAGCGCGATCTGCTGCTCGCGCGGCATCGGCGCGGCATCGCCCTGGGCAAAGCGGCGCGCGCGCAAACCGTCATGGGCGACAACTCCAAGAGCGCCGCATTCGAACGGCTCAAGGACCGCGTGCATCACACCGAATCGGTGGCCACCGCGGAAGTCGAGCTCCTGACCGACGATGTAGGCGAGAAGCTAACGCGTTTGGATCGCGACACAGAAGTGGACCGCCTCCTCGCCGATTTGAAGGCCCGTCGCGGCCTGCCCGCTTGACGCGCTGTCAATCGGCCACGATTGCGGGCCGGCAACGTGCCAGCAAGATGCGGTCAGGAACACTGTATGCCTATGGGACCTGGGCTGACTCGAGCCCCTTGCGCTTTAGGGGTTTCCACTCCACGTCTCCGCGCAGGTATTCCCAGAGTCCCCGCAGCCGCCAGAACATATGCAATTGCCGGTACGGAAAATGTTCGAGGAAGCAGTAACTGACGAGCCGTATGACGTCTTGCCAGTCGTTGTACCGCTTGTAGGTAATTTCCTCTTGCAAGACGGAACCGATGGAGATCACCGTCGCAAACGCATATCCGAAGATGAGGAATTGCAGGAAAAATTCACGGCTCAACACGCCCAAACAAGCCGCGAGAACGATTGTTATGATCCCCCCGATCTCGACGACAGGCGCGAACAGTTCAAACAGCCACAGATAAGGGAAAGCAAAGCAACCGATCCTGCCGTAACGCGGCCGGAAGAGCATATCCCTGTTCGGCCAGAGCACGTCCAACAAACCCTTCTGCCACCGCGCGCGCTGCCTTCCCAGTGACTTGAGGTCGGAGGGTACTTCCGTCCAGCACATGGGATCAGGAACAAAGTGGATGTGGTAGTCCACACCTTTTTCCAGCAAGTGCCGGTGCAAGCGCGCCACCAGGTCGAAATCCTCACCAATCGCGCGCGACCGATAACCCCCAATGGCGCGCACCAGATCCGTTCGAAATACGCCGAACGCCCCGGAAATGATCGTCAGCATGTTTCCCTGTCCCCAAGCTTCTCTGCCGATCAAGAACGCGCGCAGATACTCAATGACCTGGATCACTTCGATGCTCTTGCGCGGCAAACGCACGCGCGTCAGATGCCCTCCTTCAATCTCCGATCCATTCAAGACGCGGATGATTCCGCCTACCGCCACGACGCGCTTCGGGTCCGCCATGATGGGAAACATGATTCGCAACAGAGCGTCGCGTTCGAGGACCGAATCGGCATCCACGACGCAAACGTAGGGCGAGGTCGCCGCATTTAAACCCGCATTCACCGCATCCGCTTTGCTGCCTCCGGCTTCCTTGTCAATGACCAACAGACTTGCGTTGACCTCGCTGCGGTACAAACCCCGCACCGGCGCGCTCTCCGCTTGCGGTATGTACACTGCCCGGACCGGCCGAAGCCGGAACTCTTCTCGCATCTCATCCAGCGTGCGGTCTTCCGATCCATCATTGACAACGATGATCTCAAGTTGCGGGTAGTCCAGCTCCAGGAGGTTTCGCACCGCCACTCGAATGGATTTCTCTTCGTTGTGCGCGGGGGCGATGACCGTGATGGGCGGCGCCAGCGGCGATTCCTTGAACCACGACAGGCGATGGCTTTTCAAACTACGCTGGTGCGCCGCACTCGTCTTCAGCGCGACGATCAGCATGGTCAGGTAAGCCAAATTGCTGGCCAGGTAATACCAGAAGAGCGTGTGATTCGAAATCTCCAGGAGACGAATCATGACAGGAACGCTGATTTCGACGGGCCAGACTCCGCCAGCACAGTTTCTTCTGCGAGCAGCACTCCCGTCTGAAGTATTTTCCACAGCCTCGTTTTCTCTTCGTCGTTTCCTGCGGTACGGGCTCGCAGTTCCTCCTCCAATTTGCCTCGCAAGCCGGCATTTTCGAGCGCGGTCAAGTAGGCCTGCAGCCCATAGCGATCTTGCGTCGCGATCACTTCTTGGAAAATCGGAGCCATCTCCGTCTTGAGTTTCACGAGTGCCTCCGCCGCACGCAAGCGCACCAGGCGGTTCGAATCCGTCAGCCCGCGGATCAGATCTGGAATCGTGCGGGGTTCGCAGAGTTCGCCCAGGCTTATGATCGCGCGCAGCCGCACAAACCATATGGGATCTCCCACTAGCTCGCTGAGAACCTCGAAGGCCAGGCCCCGGTCCGCGTGAGACATCGCCCGGGCTGCCGCGGCGCGCAGTTCATCAAGTTCATCTCCCACGAACTGCAGCAGGTCCAGGCTGAGCGAGGGAGTGGCCACTTCACCCAGCACGCGGCCAAGCACTTCACGCAGCGGGCCTACGGCGTGTTGCACGTAGGGAATCAGCAGCTGGGGACGCTCCGCGCAGCATTGGATGAGTGCGTTTTGCAGCGGCATCGCCGGCACGCACAATCCCCTCTCGCCGACCCAGGCGAGGATCCCCTCCGCGGCTTGTGGAGCGGCCGTCCGCCCCAAGCCTCGCAGCGCCGCCAGTCGTATTTCCAGATCGCCGTCACGCAATCCTTCCGCCATCGCTGAGATTCCTTCTAGCGCGCGCGTTTGTCCCAGCGCCACCAGCGCCCGCATGCGCCGCCAGCCGGTGAGCGTCCGTGCTTCAAATATTCGTTTTTCGATGAGCCCGCTTTCCCGCAGAAATTTCAGCAATTGCGCCGATTCTTCTGCTCCCGCCGCTTCGAGCGCGTCCAGTGCGATGCTCTCGACGATCCGCCGGTCGAAGGATTTCTGACGCCAAGTCTCGTAGGGAATCTCACCGGAAATCAGCCGGTCCCAATCCTTCCGCAATTCGAATACGCGGGCGTCGCGCTTCGCGAAATACCACTTGCGGTACGTCCTCCGAACTAAAATAAACCCCAGCAAAAGCCCATTCGCCACGAGCGCCGCGACGATGGCCTTCAGCACTAACGCCGCCGGCCCGAGCCTCCAGAGTTTTTCAAAAATGGATTCCATAGCTCAATCCGAAACTTGTGTCCGTTCTGTCCTGGGTGCGTTTCTGATACGAGGCGTACCCCGTTACGTCCTGCCGGGGGCTTATCTGGAAGCGCAATCCGCCACCATAGGTTTGTGAAGCGAATCTCCCGATCTGATCTACTTGCGCGAAATCTTCCGTGCCGACGGCAAAGAATATGTTTCCGGAAAGCCGTCTCTCGCTCCAATTTGCCAGTGGAAATCCTAACCGCGTGATTCCGGAAGGCCGCCACTCCGCGCCGGTTCCTGAGAACGTGCTGCGCACGCCCGTGGCTCCCAGCGACAGCGTGAAATCCCGCGGGAGGTAGACAATTGTCGTGCCATTCAGCGTCAGAATCCGGGATGTCTGATACCAGTACCAATGCTGTACGTAATCAAGTTCCACCCCGCGCACAAGATTCGTTTCGCCGGTCTTCCATCCATGGTTGAGGTCAAAAAAAGCCTCGCTCTTCGGGATCACCGCATTGTCATGCCCTGCTGCGCCGCCGGCGGTCAGAGCTCCCCATCGGGACAGACGTCCTGTAATGGCGCCTGAAAATTTCCCCGCGCGGATTCCCGCTCGCTCGTAGAAACTTCCCGCGAAGCTGGTGGACCAGTGCGGCGTCCACTTTGAAGCCAGGCTGACCCATCCGTCGTGATTGGCGCTCGTGAAATTAAAGAGGTCGTTGTCCTGGCCGAAGCGCATTTCGTGTCTTGGTTCGCCGCGGACAGAAATCAGCCCGGCACGTGCTTCCAAGCTAGCGGGGTCGAGATTCAGCGCTTTCTGAAATTCCATTCGAGCTTCGTTTCGTTCGCCCATGGCGCGCAGCGCTCGCGCTCGGGCCGCGCGCAGGTCCGCGCGTTTGGGATCAAGCTCTACCGCGCGGTCCAGCGCTCGCAAGCTATCTTCTACTTTTCCTTCGCGCAAATACGCGTTCGCCAGCCCCATCCAGTTGTCCGGATCGTTCCGAGAGACTTTCAAGATTTCCAGATATTCTTTTTCTGCTTCCGCCGCGTGCCCGGACCAGTTCAGAACACGCGCGTGCCACGCGCGCACATCCATGTCTTGAGGAGCACGGGCCAGTTCGCGTTCGACGATTCTCATTGCCGAATCCCAGTCTTTCGACTCTGCAAGTTTGCGAACTTGCGTTTGCCATTCAGATGGCTGTTCTTGTCCAAAAGCCGGAAAAACTACGAGCATCACCACGAAAATCATTCCAAAAGAAAAGAGCCATCGAGAACTCAAAACTCTGCGAGTCCCAAAGCCTTCTCGATGACGACCGCCGGATTGTGCGCACACGAACACGGTAGAGTTCAGTGCAATACCTACACCATTGGCGACAGAAAACTCACCCAAATTTCCAGGTTAAGGCATTTACAATCTGTAGGTTACGAATGGTTCAGATCGGGAAAGGCCAAAGGCATTGGCATTGTTCCGAATCCACAGAGTTGTCTCACTCTGAGACGGTCCGTGTCTCAAGAAGCCCCTTGCCTTGCAGGATGCTGTATTCTCTTAGGTCGCCGGCAGTGGAGAATTTCGGGACGGTTCTCAGCATGAATCCGCTGTTCATCACCGGGTCTGGGGCGCTGACGGCTGCGGGGGCCCTCGCCTATAGTGCCGTCCATCCGCGCTCGCAGTTTTTTGGGCGTACGATCTGCCGGACCAATTCGCCGCGCAAGCTGGCGATTACCTTTGATGACGGGCCGAATCCTGCGATTACGCCAAAGCTGCTCGATCTTCTCGACCGCCACAACGCAAAGGCGACATTTTTCTTGATTGGGCGATACGTGCGCGAATGTCCGGAACTGGTGAAAGAAATCATCGCTCGCGGACACACCGCCGGGAATCACACCGAAACGCATCCAAATCTTTTGTGGCTGGCGCCCACACAAGTGCGGGTTGAACTGCGCCTCTGCCACAACGCGATTTCCAATGCACTGGGCTCGCCGCCCAAGTGGTTTCGCCCGCCCTTTGGGATGCGCAATCCCTGGGTCATTCCGGCGGCCCGCGATCTCGGCTACCGCACGGTCATGTGGACGCTGATTCCGGGAGATTGGCAGGAGAAACCGGTGGAATGGCTGATTCACCGCATGCAGCCTATCGCCGACCATGCGCAGCGAAGCCTCGGAAATGGCTCCAAACCCGCCGCTGCTGGCACCGGCGACGTCCTCTGTCTCCACGACGGCACGCATCGCCAAATGAATGGCGACCGCTCCCGGACCCTCCATGCACTCGAGCATTGGCTGCCGCGCTGGCGTGACCTCGGCCTCGAATTTGTTACAATCGGAGAAGCGGTGCAGACACCCGCCCCTTAATCATGGACGAACGCGCGTTTTACACGGAGAAAGAAGAAGCCCGGAAAGTGAAGCTGGTTTGCCCCAGCTGCCGCGGCGAGTTCGAGGCTCCCGTGCGCTGGAAGGTCTGCCGGAAGAAAAAAGAATTGCCGCGCGGAATCGGCGAGGAAGACAGACGAAAGTTTGCGAAGGCCAGTTCCTACATGGTGCGGCTGGATGATCTGGTGGCTTGCTACAAGTGCCGGAAGCGTTTCGAATTGACCGGCCAATCCACGGTTCTCATCAACGATAATCTGGGCGATCCCAACGCCGACCCGGAGAACTTCGGCAACCGCTGAAGAAATTGCCAGTTCTTAGTTCTTAGTCTTAAGTTTTAAGTGCCCCCAAGATATCCGAATGCTCCTTCAATATTCAGGGCGACTCGCTGGTAACGGGTTGAACAAAAGCCGGAAGGGCTTGTTTCCATTCCGATTTCATTCTTCCGAAATGAAAAACTCACACGTTTCCATTGGTGATTTGTAGCAGCTTCCAAGAACTAACGACTAAAAACTGATAACTAAGAACTCTTCAAATCTCCGGATACATCTCAAAGAACGCTTCGATGGACTGGCGAAACGTATTTTCGATCTCTTCCTTGCTGCCCTCGATCAAGTGCATGGTCACGCGCGCCGTGCGGCCATTCTTCAGCACTACCGTCGCGTCCTTCACTTCGCCAAGCTCTTCCTCGGGCAGCAACCTCATCCCGTAAATCAACGCCAGCTTCGCCATGCCGTTCTCCTCAATCTGCTTCAAGCGTAGCCCCCGTTCGCTTCCCGGTCAAACCTCTGCAAATAGTGGAGTAGTTCGCGGTATACTCAGGCATCCAAGCTCGTCGCCTAATGCATCGCATCAAGCAATGCGGAGGTTCGCCATGAAAGCGCACCGGGGTCCAGGGATTCGCCAATACCTGATTTTGATTGCCGCATCATTGGCAGTGAGCATCTCCTGCGCTGCGCAGCAGCCTGAAGGGCCGCAGTCCGGCGCTCCGGCTCCTGTCGCGCCCAAGCCTGCTGCGGGGCCGCAAGCCGGCGCGAGCGAACGAATCACGGTTCCTTCGGGAACGCGAGTAGGCGTGGTGCTTCAGAACGGCATTTCCACACGCAGCGCCAAGCCGGGAGACTCGGTCTACCTGCAAACGTCTTTTCCGATCACCCAGAACAATCGCATCGTGATCCCCGTTGGTTCTTATCTTCGCGGCGAGCTGCTGGAATCGAAGCGACCTGGAAAAGTGAAAGGGAAGGGCGAATTCCGGTTGCGCCTCGACACGTTGATCTTGCCGAACGGCTACACCGTCAGTTTGAACGCTGCCCCGCGCAGCGCCGATTCCGGTGGCAAGGAAACCATGGACTCCGAAGGCAAGGTCACTGGCGGCGGTGGGAAAGGAAAAGACGTCGGTACGGTCGCGCAGACGACAGCCGCCGGTGCAGGAATCGGCGCAATTGCCCACGGCGTGAAGGGACTTGGCATTGGCGCAGGGATCGGCGCTGCAGCGGGGTTGGCTGCCGTGCTTTTAACGCGCGGGCCAGAGGCGGAGCTCCCGCGCGGCTCCACACTGGACGTCGTCCTCGAACACGATCTCACACTGGAGGGCAGCCAAATCCAGTTCACCAATCTTGGGCAGGGTCCGTCAATTACGCCTCCGCCTCCGCCGCAACCATAGCCTTAATTCGCTTTGCTCCACGCCACTAAGGAAGTCAATCGTCCTTTGCGTCCTTGCTACGCAGCGCGGGCCGCAGCTTGCCCGCCGCAAGCGCTGCGAGCGCGTTCAGCCGCCCAGTGTGTTCGCTGGCCGTCAAACGCCCGTCGCGGTAGAGGCCGCGAAGAAAATCCTCTGCCACGGTTTCGCCTTTCTGGGTGTTGCATTCCACGCAGGAGGAAACGAGGTTGCGGTAGGAATTGCGCCCCATGCGGGCAAGCGGGACGACATGATCGAGGCAGCGCACGCGAGCGGTGAGCCGGCGCAAACAATAGAAGCACAGGCCACGGTCGCGCGCATGAATGGCCGCGCGCCGCGTTTTCACTTGCAGGAAATCCATTTGCTCGATGTCGGCGCGGCGTTGCTGACGGGACAGGCCGGAGATGGCAATTTCAGCAGGCGGGGCGGCGCGAATCTCGTCAGGCAGACGGACCTCGACCAAGTGACCGGCGCGGGTGCGTTCGACCAAGCGTAGAGCGCCCTTGGCAACGAGGCGGCGCACGGCCTGGCGGGCGGGGGCGGCAGAGATGCGGGCGCCGCGCATAAGCCAAACAATGGAAAAGCGGAGCCGGGGCTTGCCTTCGAGCCGGCTATGCCGCAGGAGATGAGAATAGACAACTCGTTCGTTCACAGTGAGGCACAGCCGCGGCACAAGAACATCTTCGAGTTGTTTCCAGATGAGCACAGCGTTGATTTTGCTGATTTTCATGGTAATGGTCCTTACAAGTCCAGAGTTTCGTTAGTCCAGAGTCTCGTCACTCGCCACTCGTCATTCGCCACTCTGTCATTCCGAGCGCAGCGAGGACCGCTTCCTCTTCGCGCGGTTTTTGCGCGGAGACCGCTTCCTCTTCGCGCGGGTTTTGCGCGAGGAATCTGCTTTTCGTTTTCGTTGATGAAGTTTGCTGCGGTAAGTCCTTGCAGTGGCGCAGCTTGCTGCGCTCTTCCTTAAAGGTTCGCTTTGGAAACCAGGACCTGGGGTTGACCTTTTCGGAATTGGGGATATTCCGCCCCTAAAAACAAAAAATCCCGGCGGGAGCTGGGACGCACTTCTTTACACAAGAATCCTACCATACCAGTAACCGCATTGTCAAGTACCAAATATTTTATCTTGATCCTCCGTGCAAAATCAAATCGCTTGAAGGACTTACTACCCCTCATGCCAGACTGCGCTGAAGGTCTTCTCTCTATTCAACCGGGCCGGGTGGTAGAAGTTGGACCACTCTAGCCAGATGCGGGAGGGACCCGGTGCGCGGACCCTTCCGCTGCGGACTGAAATCGCAACGGGCTGAAGCGGTCCCAATCCGCACTCACTCGTTGTTCCGTAATCCATTCGCGGACCAGGCGCGCGGTGATGGGTGCGAGCAGGAT
>Ga0137360_10002821_pt1 | contig 10381 bp, 13 predicted proteins | sample Mad1_60_16metaG_FD_104924 | JGI IMG/M metagenome (GOLD analysis project Ga0137360, IMG submission 104924) | Vadose zone soil microbial communities from Angelo Coast Range Reserve, California, USA - Mad1_60_16 metaG | ecosystem: Environmental > Terrestrial > Soil > Vadose zone | place: USA... | reverse complement strand
TTGACTCTCTTGCGCGCAAGGCTTGCTGCTCGCGAATGGCAGCTCAAACCTCGGGCGAACTTTCCGTTCGCCGACCTCGGCTTCTTGAGTACCGCATCGTCACCGTTTAGACACCAAATTAATAGCAAACGTGCGAATTTGGGAATCTCCGCTTCTGGCCCGACTCTGCCGACTTGGGGGTTGCAGCAAGTCGGCAGCTATCTGGGGTACTCCGGTCGTGCTGCAAACATAATCGCAAGGGCAGCCCTTGACCCAGAGCTGCCGTCAGATAGGACGGTTTTTTTGTTGTGTTCTCGGGCGGGTCAGTTGCCATAGCTTGGCAAGCGAAGGTCCATGGCGCCGGCTTTTTACTTTTATTCAACAGACACATAATCCAATCGCCCTAGCCGCACATTGTACGGCGAGGCTGGTTTTCCGCTTCACGATCAGACAGCCTGACCCGTATTAAGTGACTTGCTGGTTTTTAAATTTGAGGAAGCGTGCGCTAAAACTGGCCCTATTGCTGCCTCATATGTTTGCACTTTGATCAATTGTTGGGCGAATTCTCGTCACCAGCTAGAAAAATCAATCGAGAAACTGACCTGGCTAACTTCAAAAGAGCTGGCTGTCGCGGGCTTTGCCCGGCGCGATTGATCCATCGGTGCAAACACCTTTGGGTGACAGCGAATGGGAGGTTAGCAATGAGTAGGTGTCGCAGCATTGCGTCGAAGAGAAAAATCCGACGTCTTGGATACTTAGCAGGCATCCTCGCCTCGACATTGCCGGCTGTCGCCGAAGCGGCGACAGTTGCAAACCCGCTTTGTCCACGTGAGTCCGTTTCGTTCAATCCCGGCAACGGCGAGGACATCGTTGTACCGCCGGGGTTTAGGGTCTCGGTCTTCGCCTCCGGGCTAAACTTCCCGACCGGGATTGCGTTTCTCCTGAAGGGTGAATCTAAAGAGTTTGAGGTCTATGTGCTCGAGTCCGGGCACGGGCTCCCCAGCCGGTGCAATGACCAAGACTCGTTCGGCTCTGGGATGTTCGATCCAGCGAATCCGTTTACGCCCGACATACTCGTGTTCAATCAAGCGGGGACGAAAATCCGTGGCCCGCTCGGAAAACCTTCGCCTTTCGGCGGGTTCCAACCCGCAGGGCCTGCAGTCGACATCGCTTTCGAGAATGGCTTCCGGGGAGGCCGCCTGTTCGCCACCGACTCGAACCAGTCTCTTCGCACGGCAGGAAACAACAACAGCTCACGCATCGTAACCGTGAACCCGATGACGGGGCAGGTCCAACCCTTCATCACCGGCTTGCCAACGGGCGATCACCCGTCGGAACAACTGGCATTCAAAGATGGCTGGATTTATTGGTCCCAGGGGTCGACGACCAACAGTGGGGTTGTCGGTCGCGACAACGGCGGGGGCGCCAATCAACCGGACATCCCCTGCCAGGACATCGTGTTGAGCAACAACGTGTTCGACTCGGGCGGTGGGGTAAAGACGAGCGGCTATTCCCGGTTCGGAATCCAACGGCCAGGGGCGACGGTACGTGCTTTTGAAGGCGCATTGCACCGGGGCGTCTGCGACGGTGCAATCTTGCGAGCGCGCCTCAACGCCGGAAACCCAGCCGCCACGATCGAGCCGTTCTCATGGGGATACCGCAACGGCTACGCAATTCGCTTTGCGCCGGAAGATCATGCCCTTAGCGGCGGGCTGCTCGTAGGCGAAGACGGCGCAGACGAGCGCGGTGCGCGACCTTCCAACAACGCACCTGAATCGCTTCAGCTCGCTCGCCAGAATAAGGATGGCAGCCCCGACTATCACGGCTGGCCAGACCGGTACGGCTTCCTGCCAACGAGCCAAGCGCTGTTCAATCCGGTTGGCGGGCCCGGTGATGATCTCTGCGTCCCCGATCCAGCAAATCCACCCAGCATGTGCACACCGGCGAGCCTTGCCCAGATCTTGAGCGAAGATCGTCCGATACGTGACGTGCTGGCGTTTCCGCCGCAGCAGATCACGTCGCCGCTGGCGATCGATGCGGCGGACTCATCGTTTACCGGCATCGACTTCGTGCCGGATTCCTTTGTCCGTGGACCGGTGCAACGTGGCGCCGCATTGTACTCGCTTGAAGGTGACTTCGGCTTTTCCACGGCGAATGGTACGCCTGAAGTTGGACACGAGGTCAAACTCATCAATTTCAGCCGGGAGGAAGAACCGCTTCAGCTCAAGATTATGCGCTTTGCCCACAACAAGGCATTTGAACAGGCGTTCGTGGGCGGCGGCGCACGCGGGTTCAATCGTCCGACGAACGTCAAGTTCGGACCTGACGGCTGCGCCTGGGTCGTCGACTACGGCGCGGTGCGCGACTTCGGCCAGTCTGATCCAGACTCCAAATTCATTGTTCCAGGCGATGGTCCGCTGGTTCAGATCCCACATACGGGCGTGATCTGGAGGATCTGTCGGCAATGACAGCTTCCGCAAGAGTTGCGGACATCTGAACGACATCGGCGGTCAGTCGGTCGAGGGGCGCCATAAAACGCCCCTCGATCCTGCCGTTCGGTCGGGAACGCTCGCACCGTTGAGAAAGTTTTTTCCTACCCCTCTCAGGAAGGGGGAGAACGCCATGAACAGCCGTCTTTTGTACGGAACAATCGTGCTTGCGCTCGCTTGCGCTATTGGCACAGGTGCCGCGCAGGTGGGGCCCTCTAGTCAACCGCAGACCTCAGGTGCCGCACAGATTCAGCTCGATGCAGCGCAAAGAGCGGCGATCGTCACTGCGGTTCGTGATGTGAGAATCGCCCCGCCCGGCCATAGTTTCAACATATCGGTTGGCGCCCAGGTGCCAGCTTCGATTGAGCTCTACTACTTGCCGATCGCGGCGTTGTCACAGGCCCCGGAGGCTCGGGCGCTGAAATACACGATGGTTCAGAATCAAGTCGTGCTGGTCGACCCGACGAACATGCGCATCGTCGACGTCATTCGCCCAGGACAGTAAAACGCATTCAGTCGGCCTGCCGGTCGTCGACCCGGTCGGCGCTGATAACTACGCTTTGAGAGCCCAAGTCGTCCTGCTATCATTCCTCCTAACAAAAAACATGGGAGGAACTCATGCGTGCGCTCTTGTTTGGACTTTTATTACTCGCGGCAGGGCCCGCGGTTGCTGCCGAAAAGTACGTCGGCGGCAATGTGGACGTGCGCACGACCTTGGCCTTCAAAGCTTCGGATGCCGCCGTCGGTAAGTTTCTTCCGGAAGGTTGGGATCTGGACGTGGTCAGCAGCGGCCCGGCCAAAGACGCGTGAGTCCGGAATTGGCCCAAGGCCGAAGCCACGACGGCCCGCGACGGCGGCCGGTTTCCGGGGAGCACCTGCCGCCGAGCGCCACCGGGCTCGCCGGCTATCGGCACCCACGACCAGTGGCGTCCGGTGCTGAAGGTACTGCGGCCACGCGGCGATGCCGATCGCTCGGCGGTTGATGACCCTTTCCTGACATCCACATCAGATCGCGTGACATCAGATGGTTCCTTTCGCAGCATCGCTCGCAGTAGTAATCTCAGCAGCGAAACAGGAGGTGAATTTCATGAAATCGCATGCGACCGCCGCCACGCTCGCGGGCGCAGCGCTCCTCTCGGCCGCTGCCGCCGTGGCACAAACAGCCCCGACGCCCGGGCGCGCGATGAACGGCACGCTTATCGAGGCGACCGTGCCGAGCACCAACGTCCCAGGCCCGGTATCGATCACCTATTACCTGCCCAAGAATTATGACGCGAAGCGCGCAGAACCTTATCCGCTCCTCATTCAGCTTCACGGCGGCGGCGCCTCGAACAAAGTGATGGAAAATTACGCGTCCCTGTCGGTGGGCGGGGGGATGGGCGGGCTGCTCGATCAGGCGATCGAGAACGGCTTGGTCCCGCCGATGGTGTCGGTCATGCCGTCTGCCGGCCGCTCCCTCTACATGAATTTCAGCGACGGTTCGCAGAAGTGGGAAGACTTGGTGATGAAGGATCTGCTGCCCTACATGCGCAACAGCTTCAACGTCGTCCAGAGCCGCCAGGGCACGTTCATCACGGGCATCTCCATGGGCGGCATGGGTTCGCTGCGCATGGCGGTGAAGTATCCGGAGGTCTTCCAGGCGGTGGCCAGCCTGGAACCGGCCATCGAGCCCGCGCTGGCGTACGATGACATCAAACTGCGCGACAAATTCAATCGGCCGGACACGTTCATCAAACAAATTAGGGCGATCCGATCGACAAGGACTATTGGGCGGCCAACAATCCTGCCACCATCATCAAGAGGGACCCTTCGCGCCTCTTGGGTCTCGGCATCTATCTCGAGGTAGGCGATCAGGACATGCTATTTCAACCAGGGCACGGAGCTTGTCCATCGCATGCTGTTCGATGCCGGCATCAGCCACGAATATCGCCTCGTGAAGGGCGCGGACCATGTTGGTGCCTCGCTCGCACCCCGCTCCCTCGATGCGTTCGCCTTCATTGGACGCCAGCTCAATCCGCCAAAATGGATTGACGACACGGCGCTCAGGCTTCGCGCGATCACCGACGAGAACAAGAAGGAGCGCGGCTATCCCGTGACACCGTTCGATTCCAACCGCATCCATGCGCAATAGTCGTCATTGGGGATTCTAACCTTGGCAAGCCGGATCGCGGAAGCGCCGCCACATTATCACGGTCATCGGCACCGGCTGCGCGAGCGTTTTCGTGCGGCCGGCAGCGATGCGGTCTCCGTGCTCAGACGGGCGGATCTGACTCGAAGGAGAACTTGCGAGCCGGCGGGTTCGCGAAAGGGAAGTTACGGAATGTCCACCCGTAAGCGGGTCGGCTCACTCCGGCTTGATGTTCGCCGCCTTGATGATGGGCCACCACTTCTCGATCTCGGCCTTTTGAAGCGCACCGAGCGCTTCCGGAGTCTGCCGGTCGCGTGGCGGGACGTCCTGGACAATTTTTGCGAGGCGCTCTCGCACGATCGGATTGGCCAAGACGTCAACGACGGTGGCATTGAGTTTGGCGACGATTTCCTTTGGAGTGCCCTTGGGAACCCAGAGCCCATGCCAGATCGAAATGTAATACCCCGGAAGCCCGGCCTCATCGACTGTCGGGATATCAGGCGCCGCTGCTACTCGGCTCCTCGACGCAACGGCATAAACCCTGATCTTGCCGCTTCGCACCTGCGGCAGAGAATTCGTCGCTTGGTCGATCATCAAGTCGATCTGACCCGCCAGCAAGTCCTGCATTGCCGGGGCGACGCCGCGATAGGGCACGAACTGAAAGCGGGTGCCTGTCATGTTCTGGAAATAGATGCCAGCAATGTGCTGTGGGCTCCCGACGCCAGCGGTGCCCAATGATGCTTTGTCTGGGTTTGCCTTCAGCCAAGCGATCAATTCCTTCAAATCCATTGCCGGGATGGCGTTCTTTGAGACGACTAGCTGCGAACCCGTTGCAATCCACGACACCGGAGCAAAGTCTTCGAACAAATCGTACGGGAGTGAATAGATTGCTCCGTTGGTCACGTGCGTTCCCCACTGCCCGATACTGATGATGTAGCCATCAGGTGCCGCGCGTGCGACCCGCCCGACACCGATGCTGCCTGCGGCGCCAGTCACGTTCTCAATGATGACAGGTTGACCGAGCGATGACCGCAGTCCCTCGGCTATGATGCGGGCGATTGTATCCGTCGGGCCGCCAGCAGCGAGCGGCACGATCATCGTGATTGGTCGCGAGGGATAGACCTGCGCGTTCGTATTCCCGATTGATCCCAAAGTCGTAGCGAACGCCACGACAACGTTTCCCACCCAACGCTCCATCCTGTGCATGGCAGTCCTCCTCAAGTTCTGTTCGGAGGTGATTGACACGAGCCCCGCTTGCGCCGGCCAGCACCGGGCCGGGTGTGCGTCCAGTTTCCCTTGATCACGCGGACGAGCAGGTCGAGGAAAAGCTCCCGCTCGCGGGGCGCGAGTGGCGCAAGAACGCGGTTGTTGGCAGCAAGATTTTTGGGGATTAGGCGTCGCCGAAGTTTCGTTCCGCGGGCTGTCAGACGCAGCTCACGCGCCCTACGATCTGCGCCATTCGTGCGGCGGTCGACGAGGCCCATCGACTCGAGCTGATCGACAACCTGACCGGCGTTAACCGGAACGATGCCGACAGCTTCGGCCAGTCGTCGCTGGTCGATACCCGGAATTCTGTCGATACAGGCAAGCGTCGTCCATTGGAGCGGCGTCAAGTCCTCCCCAAAAAGAGATTCGGCAACCATCGCAGTGCAAATCTGTTGGAAGTGCCGCGATAAGTAGAGTGGTCGACGAAGATCGAGGAGCAGCGAACCAGCGACGCCCGGCGCTACGGATTTGCCAGCCGCCAGGCGATCCGACTTGGTTGAATTTTGGTGACTGCGCATCGCAGCCGTCATTGTGATAATAATTATGTTGATAATAATTATCAGTGCCTCTGGATGTCAAGCGGCATTCGAATGAACCGGGATGTCTCCTACTGTGAAGGTTTTCGGACGCTGGCCGCCACGAACGTTTCCACACGCACCACGGCCGGCGTCCGAAAACCTCCAAGGGACGAAACCGCGGGAAGGGGCACGTATTGGGCGGTGCCGCGGGCTCAGCTATGGGGATTTGGCGGTGGACGGGTAACGGCTGAGGTCGGCGGGGGGCTCGGCTGGGCGGTGGCGATGGCGTTGCGGCTCAGATGTGAGGCGTCTTTGTGAGCTGCGGGCCGGTGTGTGGCGGAAGATCGGTGTGGTGAACGCAGCATTGGAGCGCGTCGCGCTGTGGCCGGCTGAGGAGCGAGCGGACAGGCGAACGGCTTTTCGGGGTGGTGGCTGTGAGGTTGTCATGAGGTGTCGATCCTGATCTTCGGCGGAAGCGGCGTCGGGCGGTGCTTTGGCTGTTGTCCTCGCAAGAAGGTCTCGATGATGCGCATGCGGCCGCCGCAGCAGGGGCAGGGATGCTCTGGCGCTTTCGGCTCTTCGGACTTTGTATGGGCAGCCTTGATGGCATCGATCGGGATGAGTGGAACTGCGAGCAGCTCGCGGATACGCGCGATGTTCTTGGCGCGGGTTGGGCTGGCGAGCAGGCCGTAGTAACGGATGCGGTGAAAGCCCGCTGGCAAGACATGCATCAGGAAGCGGCGGATGAACTCGTGGGTATCGAGCGTCATCACTGCGTATCGCTCCCGACCTTCGAGGCGGTAATCCTTCCCGCAACGCCGCCGACGGTGCCCGCGAGAACGCCCAGAAGGCGGGCCTGAAAATCCTTTACGACAAGACCTATCCGCCCTCGGCCACCGATTTCGCCCCGATCGTGCGCGCCGTCGCGGCCACCAATCCGGACCTTGTGGTGATCTGCTCCTATCCGCCGGATTCGGTCGGAATGGTGAAGGCCGTTAACGAGATCGGCTTCAAGCCGAAGATGATCGGAGGCGGCATGGTGGGCCTGCAGGCCACCGCCCTCAAGGTGCAGCTCGGTCCCATGCTCAAGGGCTTCGTCAATTACGACTGGTGGCTGCCGGTACCGAAGATGCAGTTCTCCGGTGTCGAGGATCTGATCAAGCGGTATCAGGCGCGAGCGGCGGCCGAAGGCGTCGACGCGCTGGGCTCCTACATGGCGCCGTCGGGTTATGCGCAGCTCCAGGTGCTGCAGCAGGCGATCACGGCGACCAAGAGCATCGAGGACAAGAAGCTCGCCGACTACATCCGTGCCAGCACGTTCAAGACCGTGCTGGGCGACGTCAAGTTCGGCAAGGACGGCGAATGGGCGCAATCGCGGGTGCTGCAAATCCAGTTCCACGACGTCAAGGCCAACGACGTCGAGCAGTTCCGCACCATGAACACCCAGACCGTGCTGACGCCCGCCGACTACAAGTCCGGCAACGTGATCTACCCTGAGGCGAAGTGATTGGACTGATGGCGATGGCCGGCGGCAGGTTTGGGTCACGGGCTGCCTTCGCGACTACATTGGCATCACGACCGGTCTACCCCAGATAGCCGCCGACTTGCTGCAACGCCCAAGTCGGCAGAGTCGGGCCAATAAGAGACATGGGCCTAATGAGGCGAGCTGTTGAAATCTCTCGGAATCCGTTTCTTCAAAAATTGATCCCGAGCCAGCTCTCGACCTGCTCGTGCAGGTCGCCCGCAAAGGCTTTCGGCGGTCCTTCGGCCGCGATTTCGCCGAGGCTTAGCACGTAGATGTGATGGGACATCTTCACCACCCGGCGCACGTTGTGATCCACCAGTAGGATCGCCACGCGCGCGGCGGCGAACAGATCGATCCAGCCATAGACCTCCTCGGCAATCTTCGGAAGACAAGCCGATGCTCGGTTCATCGATCAGGCACAGTCGCGGGCGCTGCAGATAGGCCTTGGCGAATTCGACCATCTTCTGCTGGCGCCGGAGAGGTCACCTACACGACCGAGGCAAATACGACGATTAGCGGCCCGGAGGTCATGCTCACCTCCGCGGAGACGCAGGCCGTGGCGATCGTCATTCACGAGCTGGTGACGAATGCGGCGAAGCATGGCACCCTATCGAGCCCGAACGGCAGGGTGTCGGTGAGATGGGAGCGCACCGGCGCAGATGCAGCGGCAATCCTGACGATCATCTGGCACGAGCTTGGCGGATCGCCGGTCGCGGCACCGGTGCGACCAGGCTATGGCAGCAACCTCATCCGCGATCTCATTCCTCATGAGCTCGGCGGTACCGTCGATCTGGTGTTCGCGGGCGATGGCTTGTGCTGCAAAATTGAAATTCCGCTTCGAGCCAAGCATCACGGGCAGTGACCGCTGGCACAAACACTGTGGGCAATTTTTGCTCAGGAGTCGGTTCGCACCATCTCAGCGGGCTTTGCACAGAAGCTACACGTTCGCTCCTATTTTTGAGCCCTGTGTTAACCGCGCGACGATCGTCCGCAAACGACTCAAATACCTCGCCACTGATGGCGGAGCCTCCACGTGAACCGAGCCTCAGCATTGAACAGCGCCGCGCGCTGGCGCTGCTCGCCAGCATTCCGCACGGCATCATCGAGGACCTGCTCGTGCTCAACCATGAGGTCGATCGCGCCGCGATCGCAGGCCTTGTGCAAGAAGGCCTCGCGACGGCAGGCGCGAGATCCTCGCGGCCTCCGATCGCACGACGATCGACCTGGTCCGCATCCGGATCACCGATGCGGGCCGGAGGGCCCTCGTAGGTTGACTGGCGCACGGACTCTCGCTCGCGGGATCCCGAGAATGACCCGAGAACTGGGCGCCGAGTGACCGCCGGCCAAACACTGCGCGGGCAATTTGCCCGGGTGGTCGGCCTTGCAGCTCGTGGCTTCCTTGAGCACGACGCAGTCTATGCGAGCCGGCAGGAGTTTACGGTTGAGCTTTGCCTACTGCTATCGAATGGCCGTCGTGTTTGGCGTCCATTCCAGCGCGTTCCCTGCCGGGCAGGTCAAGCGCCAGGTCAGGCCCGAGGGCGCATAATCAAGGTTGACCTTGCCGTCCGCGCTGCGCTCCGCCATCGCTTCCATGACGATGGTGCCGAACCCGCGCCGTTGCGGCGCAGACACGGGCGGGCCCTCGCGCTCGGTCCAGCTCATGGTGAGGGTGTCGCCGTTGGTCCCCCAGCAGATATCGACACGACCCGTATCCGTGGACAGCGCCCCGTATTTCCCAGCGTTAGTGGCAAGCTCATGGAGCGCGAGCCCGATAGCTTGCGCGGAAGCCGCCTTCAAGCGCAGCATGGGGCCGTGCACGGCGATACGAGAACCAATCAGGTCGGCGAAGTGCGCGAGCTGGGCGCGGGCCAGGTCCGCGATCTCGACCCCATTCCATTCATTGCGCACGAGCAGGTCCTGATTGGCTGAAAGCGCCTGGATGCGCTCGGAGAAGCGCTCGACGAAATCTTCGGGATTTTTGGTGGCGGTCTGGTGGGCGATCGCGTCGACGACGCTGAGCATGTTCTTGGCGCGATGATTGATTTCGCGCATGAGGAGGTGCACCTTTTCCTCGCGCTCCTTGCGTTCGGTGATGTCCTGAATGGTACCGCCGGAGCTCACGAGCTGGCGCTTAGGCCCGGCGCCTTCAAAATAAGCAAGTCCACGACTCTCCACCCAACGGATCCTTCCATCACCCTGCAGGATTCGGTACTCATTCGCGTAGGGCTTCGGATCGGCGGGGTCGAGCGCCGCCTCGCGAACTGCCCAAAACCTTTCCCTGTCGTCCGGGTGTATCCGATCCAGGAGTTCTTCGATCGCCGCCTCATCTTTGGCAATGCCTACAATTTCCTGACAGCGCGTGTCCCACGAGGCGATGAGGCGGCGCGGATCGTAGTGCCAAGATCCCAGCTGGGCTGCGTTGAGGGCAAGCTGCAGACGATCTTTGCTCACCTGCAGTTGGTCTTTACTCGCCTGC
>Ga0137360_10002818_pt1 | contig 10392 bp, 9 predicted proteins | sample Mad1_60_16metaG_FD_104924 | JGI IMG/M metagenome (GOLD analysis project Ga0137360, IMG submission 104924) | Vadose zone soil microbial communities from Angelo Coast Range Reserve, California, USA - Mad1_60_16 metaG | ecosystem: Environmental > Terrestrial > Soil > Vadose zone | place: USA... | reverse complement strand
TCCGAGTGCAGCGCGTAATCGAAAATGAAGTTGCGGTCACGCAGGACCAACTGAAGCGGAACGGTGTGGAGGTGGTCCACGGCTTCGGCAAATTCACCGACGCGCACCACCTTCGCGTGGAGAACGGCAATGGTTACGCCGAACTCGAGGGGCAGTACTTCGTGGTGGCTACCGGGACGAAGCCGGCGATCAATTCGAAAGTAGCGATCAACGGACGAAACATCATTAACAGCGACCAGATCCTAACGATGCCGCAGATTCCGCGGACGCTGATTGTGGTGGGTGGCGGCGTGATCGGGGTCGAGTATGCCTGCATGTTTGCAACGCTTGGCGTGCGCGTGATCATCGTGGAAAAGCGTCCGCGGCTTTTGGAATTTGCGGATACGGAAATGGTCGAGGCGCTGACCTATCACATGCGCGACCACCGCGCGACGCTGCGGCTTAATGAGGAAGTCGAGAGCGTGGAGGAAACGCCGGAGGGTAAAGTTGCGGCGAACCTCGTGAGTAAAAAACGCATCAATGGGGACGCGTTGCTGTACGCGGTCGGCCGACAAGGCAACGTGGACAAGCTTGACCTCGCTGCCGCTGGCATCGAATCCGACGACCGCGGGCGCATCAAAGTCGACGCTGATTACCGCACGACACAAGCGCACATTTTTGCGGTAGGCGACGTCATTGGTTTTCCGAGCCTGGCGTCGGTCTCGATGGAGCAGGGACGCATCGCGGCGGCGCGGGCGTTCGGGCTGCAGCTGCAGACAGATCCCGCGAGTTATCCGTACGGGATTTACACGATCCCGCAGATTTCTTTTATTGGGAAGACCGAAGAGCAGCTTACCGATGCTGACGTTCCTTACGAAGTTGGCGTGGCGTATTATCGGGAGATTGCGCGAGGGCAAATCTCGGGCCATACCGATGGGCGGTTGAAGCTTCTTTTTCACCGAGAGACGCTAGAATTACTCGGAGTGCATATTTTTGGCGAAGATGCCGCGGAGTTGCTGCACATCGGGCAAGCGGTCTTCAAGCTGAAGGGCAAGATCACGTATTTCATTAACACGGTCTTCAATTATCCCACGCTGGCGGAGTGCTATAAAACGGCGGCGTTCAACGGGCTCAATCGCCTGGGTTGAGCATCGCTCGGTCCACAACCAAGCGCTCAGATCGCACCCAACCAAGTAATGGGGAAAGAGCCCGCGAGCGCGTTAGCTAACTTTTCATCGGCCGTCACCAAGTCTGATTTTAGAGTGACGGCCAAGGCAACATACAGACTGTCGTAGGCGGTTCGGCCGTGCAGCAAGGCAATTCGCAAGGCCAGGTCGATTAAAGGCTCTGACGGTACGGTTGGAAAATCTTGTTCGTGCATGATGGCGAGTGACGCTTGGGCGTCTCCGCTAGAGCACTTATTGTGACGCACCGCCCTCCAATGAACATTTGCGATTTCTGTCCAGATGAGATCGGGCGCGATCAAATCGATTGCTCCCTGCTCCCAACGATCCAGCAATGTCTGTGCCTCGGACACAAGGGGTTCTTGCTGAAACGGAGGAAGCCACTTGATGGCGACACTTGCGTCGACCACCAGGTTGATCATCGCGAGCGGTCCTCGCGAATCATTTCGTCCGAAGAGGGGAAGTCGCCCGAAATAGGTGGAATGGACGCGCGGAGACGTTTAAGTTTCTGAACGTATGCACGCCGGCGTTTAAGCTCTTTTTCGGTTGGAACACTTTTCTCAAGAAGGGCAAGCACTTCGGCGGCGATGGAGCGGTGCTGGCTTTTGGCGCGCTTGCGCAAGGCTTCATAGAGGTCGCGGGGCACGTTTTCGACGTAGAGTGTTGGCATAGGGTTTCCCTAGGGAAAGCATAGGACATCCCTAGGGTCCTTTCAACAAACTTATTTTGCCGAAGACAACCCGCGTCCAGGAACTCCTAGGCTGTTCTTATCAGGCCCAGCCTTGGCGGTACTCGCGGCGAAGGAAGTCGTTGGCCTGGGCCACGTTGGTGACGCGCATGTTGGCGCCGTCATAGTTAATCTTTTTCCCAGCGCGAAGAGCTACGACGCCGAGGAGCATCACTTCTGTAAGGCGCGCGGCGTATTCGAACGGGCAGGAGGTTTCCGTTTTACCTTTGGCAGCGTTGACCCAGTTCATTTCGTGTTCCTCGTTTGCGATGCGCGGCAGCTTTTCGGGTGGTTTGCCGTAGGAATCGTGGAGCGATTTGGGCAATAGGCGAGGCTTCAGGCCGTAGGTGTCGTGGAGCAGCTTGCCCTTGCTGCCGATGAGCAGCGCGCCGCCGCCTTTGTTCAGATCTTCGTCGCCCAACTCCTCGGGCTTGTTAGGCATCAGGCCGCCGTCGTACCAGGTCAACTTGACGGGGGGCATGGAGCCACGGGCGGGAAATTCGTAGAAGGTCTGAGTGGCGTGCGGGTAAGAAACGCCATTGAACGGTGTGGAGACGGTTTCAACGCTCGTAGGCAGACCGAGGTTGAGCGCCCACATCGAGTGGTCGATCAGGTGCGCACCCATATCGCCGATGGCGCCGACACCCCAATCCGACCAGCCACGCCAATTAAAGGGGTGGTAGATGGGGTGATAGTCCACATGAGGGGCGACGCCGAGAAAAAGATCCCACGATAGCTTGTCGGGAACCGGGAAGTCGCCAGCTAACGCTGCGGCGAGACGGGCGTTGACGCCCTGTCCGTTCCAGCGAAGAGTGTCAGCCGGTTGTTTGAGAGCCTCGGGACGCGGGACACCTTGCGGCCAAAAGCCGAGCGGGCGATTGGTCCAAATGTGCACCTCTCGGACTTCGCCTATCGCGCCGGCTTGAATGTATTCGACTGTGGTGCGTGCGTCGTTGAGAGAATGGCCTTGGTTGCCCATCTGCGTGGCAACTTTGGTTTCTTTGGCGTGCTTCGACAGTTGCCGAGCTTCATCGATGGACCAAGTGAGGGGCTTTTGAACGTAGACGTGTTTGCCGAGAGCCATGGCGGCGAGGGCGATCGGCGCGTGCATGTGGTCGGAAGTGGCGACTAAGACGGCGTCGATGTCTTTCTGCTTTTCAAGCATCTCGCGATAATCCTGATAGCGCTTTGCTTTCGGCCAGTGCTCATTTTTAAGGCGGATCATGCCGTCCAAGCGGGCTTTGGCTTTGACGCGATCGAACTCGACCGGGGGTTGGCCTGGTGTAGGCTCGGGACTGGGTTTGTCCAAGCGTTTTTGCAGATTTGGTATTTCAGTGTCGAATTTGTCAAACGATTTAGCGACATAGCCCCAGTCGACGTCCGAGAGTGCCACGATGTTCTGGCTGGCGAGATTGATCAGATTAGTGCGGCCCATGCCGCCGATGCCGACGCCGGCGATGTTGAGCATGTCGCTCGGCGGAATAAATCCGCGTCCGAGGACGTGCCGTGGGACGATGGCGAAGGCGGCGCCGCTGGCAGCGACGTTGCTCAAAAATTTGCGGCGTGACAGGTCATTTTTCTTATTCATGGGCTGCTCCCTTTGTACTGCGGGCATTATGGCGCTGTCGGCGGTACATTGCGATTCGAAAATTCGCGGAGTAGAACGTGGATTTAAAACACGACCCGAGGAGGTCTTGTCAGATTGCATCGAAAGCAGGTCGGTATCAGGCGGATGCTGTATGACAAGCCGATACCCCCACTCTGCGATTGCCGCGAGCGGCCTGGACAGGCTAAGATATCTGGTGGAGGCATCAGTTAGTGCTCACTATTCGTTTATCCAGGATTGGCAAGAAGAAGAAGCCGTTCTATCGCGTGGTAGTGATTGAAAGCAGCAAGCCACGGGACGGGCGTGTTGTTGAATTGGTGGGAACCTACGATCCGCTGAAGAAGCCGGCGGAGATCAAGCTCAACGCCGAACGCATCAAGCATTGGCTCGGAGTCGGTGCGCAGCCCAGCGACACCGTTCGCAGCTTTATCGACCAACAGAAGATCGCGTAATCCCAGAGAATTCACCACCTCTTGCGCGGCCCCGGCCAGATCGGGGCGCGCTTTCCACGTCCCAGAAGAAGATCGAACACGTGGAGGTGAAGGATGAAAGAGCTGGTCGAAGCCATCGCCAAAGCACTGGTGGACCACCCCGAAGAAGTTCAAGTTCGGCCTGTCGACGGCTCGCAGGTAACCGTTCTTGAGCTACGGGTGCATCCCGAAGACCTCGGCAAGGTGATTGGAAGACAGGGGCGCACGGCGAAGGCGGTGCGCACGCTGCTTGGCGCTGCAGGCATGAAAGTGAAGAAGCGCTACACGCTCGAGATACTTGAAGATTGAGCGCCGAAACCCATCGTTGGGTGATTGTCGCGCGGATTCTGCGTCCCCGCGGCAATAAAGGCGAAGTAGCTGCTGAACTCCTCACGGATTTTCCCGAACGATTGACGCGGTTGACGGAGGTTTTTCTTGGCGCGAGCGGAAGCACGCGCGCGGAGGAGCCGCGCTTGACCGCCCTGAAATCCTGCTGGCTCAGCCAGAACCACAAGGGCCAGGCCGTCTTTCATTTTGCAGGATGTAATTCGATCTCCGAGGCGGAGAAGTTCCGGGGGCTTGATATATTGCTTCCGATTGAAAAGCGAGTGACGCTCGGTCCGGGCCAGTATTTCGTTGATGATCTCGTCGGATGTTCGGTGTTCGAAAATTTTGCTGAGCGTTCCGTCGTTTCATCCTCCCCGTGCTCGCTGGCAACGGCGCCGTCTTTGCTGGGTGTGGTTAAAGAAGTACAAATTGCCGGCGAGGGAGTGGCCGGAACGCCGATTCTTGTCGTCGATACTTCTGGTGAAGAGCTTCTGATTCCGCTTGCCGAAGATATTTGCACGAGCATCAACAAGGCTGCCCGGCGAATCGACGTCGTGCTTCCTGATGGCCTCCGCGATTTAAATGAAAAGACCTGAGTTCGCGAACCGCTTCTTTGCTGGCTCTAGTGAACGTCAATGGTCGTAACGCTCAGGGCTGGCAGCGTTATGGTCATCGAAGAGCCGCTGATGGCCATCGTTCCGATCGAAACCGGTTCGACGGGGTTTTGCCCTTGAGCTGATGCGGCGGTGACTTGGTACAAATGGGCGGTGCCGGAGAGAGCTGCGCCGTTAATCGCCGTCACTTGCGCGGAGGTGCAGCGATTAATGGCTACGAACACGGTGCGGCCTGGAGTTGTGCTGTCAGTGCTGGCGTAAACGACGACATTTTGCACGTTGCTGGAAGTTGCCTGAAGCGCGGTGTCGCCGAAGCTTGCGTTGGCGCCATCGAAGCCGCGGTAGGCGCGGAATCCTGCGAGTGCGTAAGAGTACGTGCCGTTTGGAGGCCAGAAGCTGGCTGCGAAGAGGCCTTGGCTGCCGAAGATGCCGAGGTTGTCTGCTTGGGCGATGGTTCCCGCGATGTGATTCCAGCCGCCGTTTTCGTACTCCGTGATGGCGATCTTCATTCCGGGATTTTCGGCGTTGATTTTGGCTTGCAGGCGGCCGAGTAGATTGATGGGAGTTTGGCGGAGTTCATTGTAAATCCAGGGATTGCTGTTGCCGGTGTCTGTCCACGTGGGATCCCATAAGGCTCGAGGGCTCTGCACGATTAGCTGGACCTGAGCGTCGGTCAGAGCGGTGTTCGTGAGATCGAGAATGCGGGTTCCGTTGGCGTCGTAAACCTCGACATACCAATGGAAGTCGTAGACATCGACGAGCGCCTTTCCGTACGTCGTTGAAGCGGTCTTCAGTGCCAGCAGATATTTGTCCGGGAACCAGTTGGTGCCGCTGGGAGTGGCGGCCAATTCCCCTTGCCAGTTGTAAATGCCCTGAAAACCATAATGCACTGGACCGAAAATAACGACATTGGGAAATTGATCCTTCAAAGCCTTAGAAAGATTGACGGTTTTCGTGATGTACGCATCAGAGGTGACGCGATTAGGGCCTTGCACTTCGAGATGAGTGGAGTTCCAAAGCTCGGGCTCATTATCCAGGCTGATAAAAGTTGGCTGCGCAGGACCGGCCCCGAAGATCCCCATTCCCGTGAATTTTTGATCAAGAGTCCACATAAATTCGTCCATGTAGACGTTGGCGTCGGTGGCGGAAGGCGTGATCGTGAAGGGAATACCCGAGACGGTGCTCTTCTTGTCGACGACCGTCTTGAAGCGGGTCAAATCCGGAGGATTCGCCGTGCTGACAGGACCGTTCTCGTCCCCGGACACCAGGCCTTGCAGTTGGAAGGTCACAAGACTTGCCGCGCCGTTGGCTCGATCGCCAGCGATGAAACTTCGCACGGCTTCGCCCGGGACGGTGCTGGAGCTGAGATAGTTGTCGTTTTCGTACAGATAGTCACTGCCAGCGTTGGAAGCGTTGGTCTCCCAATTGTAGGCCGTCCAACGATTGCCGCCCGCGCGGTCTAAGGTTAAGAGCGGGGGCGCTCCGGTGATGCCGGAATAAAAATTGATGCCATAGATGTACGGAGAGATGGGCTTGGTGTTTGCGGGATTGACTGTAATCGTTACGTCGGCGGTGGCGTTAACCGGCGTGGCGGAAGCTTGTGAAGAATCGGCGCTCTCGCCTGCGGCGTTCAACGCGGAAACAACGTAGTAGTAGGTTGTTCCGTTGGTTAAGCCGACATCTGCATCGCTTGTTGTGGCAGGTGCGGCGACCTGGGTGTACGGCCCGCCGCTCGTCGTGCTGCGCTTGACGTGATAGCTCGTTGCGCCAGTACTGGTGGTCCAGGTGAGGCTTACTTGCGCATTCACCGCGGTGGCTTGTAGCCCAGTCGGAGCGGCGGGTGGTGTGGCAGGAGCCACCGGTGTGGCGCTGACTGGGGAAGAGTTGGCGCTTTCTCCCGCTGAGTTCAACGCGGAGACGACGTAAAAGTAGGCCGTACCGTTGGCGAGGCCCGTGTCTGTGAAGTTCGGCGAGATCGGAGCTGCAACCTGCGAGTACGGACCACCATTGGTTGTACTTCGTTTGACGTGATAACTCGTTGCGGCGGTGATGGCTGTCCAAGTAAGACTCACCTGCGTATTTCCTGCCGTGGCTTGAAGTCCGGTCGGCACGGCGGGAGGTGGCGGCGCCGTTGGTGTGGCGTTGACTTCAGCAGAATTCGCGCTTTGGCCGTAAGAGTTGTAAGCCGAAACGACGTAGTAATACTTCGTCCCGTTCGTCACACCGTTGTCGGCATAGCTTGTCGCGGCGGGGGTTGCAATTTGTGTGTAGGGGCCGCCGGTGGTCGTCGAGCGCTTTACGTAGTAAGCCGTCGCGCCAGTGCTGGCATTCCAAGTCAAATCGACCTGGGCGTTGGCGGCCGAAGCCGTCAGCCCCGACGGAGTAGACGGCGCATTGGTTCCACCGCCTCCTCCGTTGCCCCCGCCACCATTCGAGTAGCCACCGCATCCTGCCTGGAGCAACGCTAGAAGGATGGAAACGAAGCCGCTAATGATCGTTTTTGTCGTGTTCCAACGGGCCATCGTGGAATCTCCGGGCGCGCGAATCGGAGCAAAGCGCATTGCGAGAGCTAAAACCCCGGCCGCAATGGACTGGAAAGAGCGTTCAGCCTGGAAACAAGAGTATGGCTGACAGGAGGCTCGAGGCAACCTGTTCACAAGGACAGAATTGGGGCAAGCGGCCTGCGGCTCGAACCGCTGGCGATGCCCGCAAACCCCGCGGGTAAGTTAGACTGACAGCACGATGCGCTTCGACCTGATCACGATTTTTCCTGATTTTTTTGTTGGGCCGCGGGATCACGGAATTCTGCGGCGGGCTCGCGAAACGGGTCTCGTCGAGGTTCATGTACAAGACCTGCGAGTGTTTACCAAGGATCGCCACCGTAGCGTCGATGACCGCCCTTTTGGCGGCGGCGAGGGGATGGTACTCAAGCCGGACCCCCTTTTCGAGGCGGCCGAAGAGTTGCTTGGACACAGCCTGGGAAGCGCGGAGCAGCCAGCTGTGCTCGCTCCGAGGACTGCCATTGTGCTGATGTCGGCTGCGGGTACGCTTTTTCGGCAGGAGACAGCGAGGCGGTACGCAGAGCTGGATCGCATCGTCTTTCTGTGCGGGCGATATGAGGGGGTTGACGAGCGCGTGGCCGAACATCTTGCCACCGAAGAGATTTGCGTCGGGGATTATGTGCTTAGCGGCGGAGAATTGCCTGCGATGTTGGTGATCGATGCGGTAACGCGGCTTATACCGGGAGCGTTGGGGAATGAGGCGTCTTCGCAGAATGAGTCGTTCGGCGAGGTGCGGCATTTCGGGGCAAGGGGAGAGGGCGGGGCCCGTCGAGAATCGTCAGGGCAAGCTAGCCCCGCTGCTACAGGCAATGAGTCAGGAGTTGCGGGGCACGCTCTTTTGGATTTTCCGCACTACACGAGGCCGGCAGATTTCCGCGGATGGAAGGTGCCGGAGGTTTTAATAGGAGGAAACCACGCGGAAGTTCGGAATTGGCGCCGCGCCGCGGCCTTGGAGAAGACCCAACGTAACCGTCCGGATTTGTTGTTGCGCTGAAAACGGCGCGCGGTATACTGGGGATTCTGTGAAAGTAGCGGTCCAGAACGTTTATTCCCGCACCACGCAGGGTCTTTGCGCTTGCGGGCGGGTCTCGGCGTGTCCATGCTGCGCTTGTATGTGTAGTGCTGCAAGCGGCATGGGAAGTCCTTCGGTCTAGCGCCAGACTAAACCTAAAAGGAATCCAGGGCCGCTCGGAATAAGCGGCCCTTTTTCATTGTTAAGTGATTGAGGAGCACACCGCCATGAGCAATGCGGCAAGCGGAAACGGCAAGGAATACGGCACGGGGAAACCCATCGCCATTTATTACGAGCAGCAGCATTGGTTCCGTCCGCTGTTCGAGCAGCTCGACGCGCGGCGCGTGAACTGGGTGAAGGTGGACGCGCGGAACCATCAATACGATGTCGCCGCGAAGGAGCGCGAGTATTCGCTTCTCTTCAACCGCATGAGCCCCTCCGCCTGGCAGCGTGGCATCGGGCACGGAATCTTTTACACCCTGAACTATCTTTCTCATTTAGAAGAAAAGGGCGTCCGCGTTGTGAACGGCTCGCGCGCTTTTACCCACGAAATTTCGAAGGCTCTACAGTGCACGGTCCTCGAAGCGCTGGGGTTGCAGTATCCGAAGGCGGTGGTGATCAATCATCCGTCCGCAGCCCTTAGCGCGGCCGAAGCGATAGGGTATCCGCTGATCCTCAAGCCGAATATTGGGGGCAGTGGAGCGGGGATAAAGAAGTTCAATTCGCCGGATGAATTGCGTGGAGCCGTCGAAGAAAACAGCTTGTCGTTTGGAATCGACAACGTCGCGCTCGTGCAGGAATTCTTCACGGCGCGCGATGGCGTGATCACGCGAGTGGAAGTTCTCGGCGGCGAGTACCTCTACGCGATTCAGATTCACATTACCGGCGACACTTTCGACTTGTGCCCCGCGGACATTTGCAAAAATACGAAGGGCGAGGAACTGACCCGTTTGGCGTGCCCCATTGATGCGCCGAAGTCCGGGCTTACGGTCGAAGCTTACGAGCCGCCGAGGCAAGTCATTGACGACGTCGAGCGAATCATGGAAGTTGCGGGCATCGAAGTCGGCGGCATCGAGTATGTTATCGACGACCGCACAGGACGGCTGCTCTATTACGACATCAACGCGCTTTCGAATTTTGTCTCCGACCCGGAGCGAATGATTGGTTTCAACCCATATTCGCGGCTGGCGGACTACTTGATAAGCGAAGCGCGAATTCACGAAGCCAGCCGGGGCGGGCGGCTCATCTCGACCGGGAGCATGCGATGAGATACGGGTACTGGCTTCCCGTTTTTGGCGGTTGGCTGCGCAACGTCGCGGACGAAAACATGCCTGCGAGCTGGCCTTATATAAAAAGACTCGCCCAGCGCAGCGAAAAAATCGGCTTCGACCTCACGCTGATCGCGGAATTGAATTTGAACGACATTAAGGGCGTGGAAGCGCCGTCGCTCGATGCTTGGTCCACCGCGGCTGCGCTCGCCGCTGTTACCGAACGTATTGAACTGATGGTCGCGGTGCGGCCAACGTTCCATCTGCCTGCACTGCTCGCCAAACAAGCAGCGAATATCGATCACATCAGTGGCGGGCGGCTTACACTCAACGTGGTGTCCTCGTGGTGGGCGGATGAAGCGAAGAAGTACGGCGTGGGGTTTGAGCAGCATGATGACCGCTACGCCCGCACCAGTGAATGGCTCGATGTACTGCGCGGCGTATGGTTGCAAGATCATTTTTCTTACGCTGGGAAATACTATCGTGTCGAAGACAACGTCCTTGAGCCAAAGCCTGTTTCACAACCGAACCCAACGATCTACGCCGGAGGCGAATCGCCGGCCGCGAAGGAACTCATCGCGGAAAAGTGCGACGCATACCTGATGCACGGCGATCCACCGGAGCGAGTTGCCGAAAAAATCGCG
>Ga0137360_10002816_pt1 | contig 10398 bp, 9 predicted proteins | sample Mad1_60_16metaG_FD_104924 | JGI IMG/M metagenome (GOLD analysis project Ga0137360, IMG submission 104924) | Vadose zone soil microbial communities from Angelo Coast Range Reserve, California, USA - Mad1_60_16 metaG | ecosystem: Environmental > Terrestrial > Soil > Vadose zone | place: USA... | reverse complement strand
GTGTCCGTTATTTCCTGGCCCAATTCAGGGAAAAGCTTGGCAATAATACTATTTCCGGTAAGCCGCTCTCGGTATTTCGCTTCGAAGAACTTTTCTCGAATGAAGCCGTTGGTATCAATTAAAAAAAATCCAGGGCGGGCAAAGCCCTTCTGCATACCGGTAGCTTCGGTATTGAGGACTCCATAAGCCCGGATGGTCTTCGAGTCAGGATCCGCGAGCATGGGGTATTGGAGTTTGTGTCGGTCAGCAAAATACTTCAGGATTTCTTCCGAGTCGTAGCTGATGGCCGCGAGCCTGACCCCTTGCTTTTCGAATCGCGGGATTGCGCTTTGCAGCTGGACCAGCTGCCCTTTGCAGAACGGTCACCAGTCCGCTGAGCGGAAGAAGAGAAGAACCGTTCCGTTTGTTCCTTTCAAGCTATCGAGTGTCTGTAGCCGGCCAAACTGGTCGCGAGCCGAAAAAGCAGGAGCCTTCTGGCCGACCGCGAGTCCAATGGAAATCAACTCGATGGAAGCAATCCTAATCGTCTCTCCATGGAGAGTTCCCCGAACGGTCACCGTGTCTCCCAGGTGAGCGCTTACCGATGCCTGCGGCTCAATGCCGTAGATGACCCTGTTCGTATCGTCATACAGCGACAGCTTCGCACCCGGCACATTTTTGGTGCACTCGGGGGATTCGGCAAAGGCTTCGTCTGCGTTGCAGCTGCTGGACACAAGGACGCCGGACCACGATCCGGGCTTTGTTGTGTTCTGTCCAGCCACTGCGATTGGAGTTATAGAAAAAAGCGGCACCAGACAGAGGAAGAAGCGCTTACGCAAAGAATCAGCTCTGGCCGTCAGCATCAATTCGAGACCTTCGCTTCCTTCTTGGATCGGCGGACAGGGTACGCCTGACAGTCTCCGCGCATACATCTCCCAGCTAAACCTGCCCAGACATATTAGTGGGTCTTCGTGCCGCGTGCTATACGGAAGATAGGAAGTAACCCGGCCGGCTCTCGCGCAGCTAGCTCACTTCCGTGAGGGTGCGAATCTGCGTTTCAAGAGCTTGATTATATTGACGCTCGATCTGCAGTTCCGTTTGGAGTTTCTTCACCAGAAGGTCCAAATGAGCAATTTCCACACGAAGTTTCTGGACGTCGGCTGCTGTCGGAGCAGGCCGAACCGAGGGGGCCATCGATTGTTGGGGGTCGAAGTGCGGTTGCAAAGGTTGCCGTGGAGTGAAGGCCTCGGCAAGTGCTCGTGGCCAGGCAGATTCCGGCGTGGCCGCAGCAGGTAGCGGAGGCGCCACCGGGCGGGGCGCTACCGGAACTGGAGGCGGGGAAAAAAGAGTGCTCAAAGCGCTTGAAGGTGTTGAGCGTTCAGCCGCGGGCGCGGGCGTTCCACGTTTCGGCTCTAGGAGGCTCTTCACGCGCGCAATCAATTCCTGCGGCTGAAAGGGTTTGCGAATTAGTTCATCCGCTTTTACCGCAACCGCTTTGTCGGCGACGCTCTTATTGACCACGCCGGACATCAGCACGACCGGCGTTTGACAGAATTCCGGATGCTGCTTGATTTGGCTGCACACGGAGTAGCCGTCCTGATCGGGCATGATCACGTCAGTGATCACCACGTCGGGCCGGTTTTGCTCGAATTGTGCCATCGCCGAGGCCGCGTCGGCACAAGTAATCACGGTAATACTCTCGCGGCGAAACGCGATCTTGATGACTTCGCGCATCGTGGCGCTGTCGTCGATGAAGTAGACGGTAGGTGTGCGTTTGGCAGGAGCTTCTCCCAGCGGCGGAATGGTCATCGCTTCGCTCATTGCGCTTCCTTGTCTGCCATGTCACGCGTTCCTTCGTCAAATTCGCGCATGGCATCCATCATAAGGTCGGTGGCCGAGCGCAGCACGGTGCGCTGTGCCGACCTGGTTCCGTAGGTAAATTTGTAGACGCCTTCGTTGGTGTTTCCACAGCTCTTCAAAATGTGAATCACGGCTTCATCGCCAAACAGATTGCCGCACTCCGCGTGAGCGATCGTTCCCGCGTCGTAGAACAGCACCCCGTCGGTATCGCTGGCGTTGATGTGCAACGCGCCCGTCTGGTGCGCGTGCCCCAGCATCTGCATGACGCCCGTGAGGTCGTGGTGCGTCAAATTGCCGCTGAGGCTTGTGTCTGACTGGGAAAGCATCTGCGTGGGTTGAAACCCCTCTGCTTTGCTGACGATGATCTGTTTCACATGCGCGGCAATGACCGCGGGTTGCCTGTTGCGGTCGATGTAATCGTCGCAGCCCGCCTGAAATGCTTCCATCAACGCGCGCTGGCTTCCGTCGCCGAGTGCGATAACAGGCAGATTGGCATTTTTTGAGTCCGCGTGAATGATTCTGGCAATCTCCAGAGCGCCCATCTCCCGCATATTCGTCGCGCAGAGAATGGCGGATGGCGCATCGTATTCAAGCGTAGTAAGCGCGAAAGCCGCTTGGGTACTGGAGACGACCTCAAACCCTTCGCGTTTCAATGCATCGCCTAGTCGCTTTGCAAAATAAACGTTGCTGTCGATGAGAAGAACCTTGACGGCATGTCCGGCGGGAATCATGACTGCGCCTCCGGTGGTTGCCGCCCCGCGGCTCCCGCGAGTGCTCGCTCGGGGCCAGGCGTGAGCGTGTCGATATTCAAGACTTCGATTACGTCACCGTCATGCGACAGCCACCCGGCGACGTGAGGCGCATCGGATTCAACTGCCGCGGTCATCTCCGCATTGATCAATTCGCATTCACCAGTGACCGGGATGGCCACCCATTCCTTGTGTGCTCCGTAGTTGCGAACGACGATGAGGTAAAAACGGCGAGACGTCAGGCGCTTTCCCAGCAGCATTTCCGAAACGTCGCAGACCGGAACGATCCGGCCACGTCGCAGGATCACGCCTTCCAATTTCGGTGTTCGGTGCGGAAAACGAAAAACGCGGCTGGGGGCCACGAGCTCGGCAATCTCCTTCGCCGAAATGGCAAACCGCCGTTCGCCCAGCCGCAGCAGGACGAAGGATTGCAGTTCGAGTTCGGTTGATACCGTCATGGCGCGCAGCTTGTCCCCTCTGGATCCTCGCTTGCAGGTTTGTCCGCTTGCAAAAGAGCCGCATCGAGCAAAGCCAATTCTTCGGGCGACAAAAACCCTTCCGGATGCACCACCGGTACGACCGTCTGATCGAGTGCCGTCAGTCCGCGGTACCACTGCCGTTCTTCGTGGCAGAAGGAGAGTGGAAGAGCCTGGAGCCGCGACATAGTCGTCATCTTCTCGATGCCATCGATCAAGAGAGCCGTGCGCGTCTTGCGCAGCACGAATAGCTGTGCTCCCTCCGCCGCATGCAATCCAAAATGCATGGCACCGTTGACAATGAAAAGCGACCTGTCCCCACGCCGCAGGACGTGGCGAACTTTTCGAAGTCCGGGGGCACTGATTTCGGTCGCAGCGCCTGACATGCTGTCCGCGCTGCGCACTTCTTGCACCGAAGCTGAAGAGATGGCGAACAATTGCCCGCTGACACGGAAGAGAACGATCTGTTCCGTCTTTGCCGGGGTCGTCTTCACTGGGGCCGCGAACCGCATTAGCGAACTCCCGCGGGCGTTGTGCGGCAGATTCCGAGGACGCGCTTTTCGATGGCGGGGTAAATATCGTCGATTGAGAGCACCTGATCGACGGCGCCGGTTTTGATGGCCTCGGCAGGCATGCCGAAAATCACGGACGTTGCCTCGTCCTGTGCCAGCACCAGCCCGCCCGCTGCCTTGATGGCCTTCGCTCCCTGGGCTCCATCGTTGCCCATACCGGTTAGAATGCCCGCAATGCTCAGTGGGCCGACGAAGGCCGCAACCGATTCCATGGTAGCGTCAATACTCGGCAAATAGCCGTTAATGCGGCCGCTGGTCCCATCAAGCTGGATTCGACCCGTCGGTGTAATGCGTAGATGCTGGCCGCCCGGACAGATGTAGAGTGTTCCGGGCTGAAGTGACTCATTGGCTTCCGCCTCTTTCACTCGGATTCCAGTGAATTCCGCGAGCTGCGTGGCGTACTGCGTCGTGAATGCCGCCGGCATGTGCTGCACCAGAATTACCGCGGCAGGGAAGTCTCCGGTGAATCCCGGTGCGATGCGCATGACCGTAGCTGGCCCGCCTGTCGACGCTGCCAGCACGACTACCGGGAAGCGTTGGTCGATCCCGGACATAGGCGAGGGACTGACGCGCAGCGAGGCTGGCGCCGGAGTCTTGCATCCATTAGCATTCTGAATTGTCAAGGCCAGGCGTGACGCCGTGCGCACCACGCGCACTTTGGCCGCCATTCGCACTTTGCGCAGGAGCTCTTCTTTCACGCTCTGCATGTCGAGGTCGATGGCGCTGGAGGGCTTGGCGACAAATTCAATCGCACCGAGTTCCAGTGCGCGAAGAGTGCTGGCTGCACCTTCGCGTGATTCAGAGCTGACGATGACGATCGGCCGCGGATTCGTAGTCATGATTTCCGCGGTGGCTTGGAGTCCGTCCACGTGAGGCATATTGATGTCCATGGTGATGACATCGGGCTTGAGCGATTCCGCCAGCGCAACGGCCTCGCGGCCGTCTTTGGCGTTGCCCACAACCTGGAGTTGTTCGTCAGCGTTGAAAATCCCTTCGAGGACCTTCCGCATAAACATGGAATCTTCCACGACCAGCACGCGAATCTTTTTGTTGGTGGTCGCCATTGTTTGTTTACGCCACCGGCGTGACGGGGCGCGGCGCCTCCGTTCCTATGAGTTGTTCGACCGCTGCGATCAGTTGATCCTCCTGGACCGGCTTGGTCAGGAATGCCGCGGCGCCTTCCTTCATCGCCCGATCGCGATGCTTTGCCCCCGCGCGCGACGTAACGACCATCACGGGAATTCGGCGCGTCGAAGGACTCTGGCGCAATTGCACCATCAATTCGTAGCCGGTCATGCGCGGCATTTCGAGATCGGTTATGACCAGATGGCAGCCGTGCTGCGTCACCAGTTCGGCGGCTTGGAGTCCATCCGCCGCCAGTTCCACGCGGTACCCGTTCTTCTCCAGCATCCGGCCGACAAATTTGCGCACGCTGATCGAATCGTCCGCCACCACGATGACACGCTCTTGCTCGACGCGGTCGATGGCCTCGGAAGGAATGCTTCCGCGCGCAATGGCTGTCGAGCCCGGCGCGAAGATTCGCGCGGCGCTGGCGCTTGCCTGTATCGCCCGGTGCTCGCTTGGTTCTGTCGCTACCATGCGGTTCAGGTCGATCAAGAGAATAAGGCGGCCATCAGGCGCGATGGTCGTACCAGGAAAGAGTTTCACGCGGCGCAGGTATTCGCCCAGGTTCTTGATGACGATTTCGTCCTTGCCGAGGACTTCTTCCACGACCAGGCCGATCTTCCGATTTCCGGCATTTGCCACCACCATCCGGAAGTATCCATTGATCGGTTCAAGCGGCGGCAAACCTAGATAGGTATCCAATCGCACTACCTCGGTGACGACGTCGCGCACCTTGGTCAGTAGTTTTCCGCCGATGTCCTCGATTTCATCGGCGCGCAGGCGGCGGATTTCCTCAACGACTGCCAATGGCAGCGCGAAATTTGTCGTGCCGCAACGCACGAACAAAGCCGGAGAGATAATCAGGGTGAGGGGAACCTTGAGCGTGAACTTCGTGCCCTTGCCGGTTGTGCTCTGGATATCGATTTCGCCGTTCAGCGTATTCAGGTTTGCCCGCACCACATCGAGCCCGACTCCACGCCCGGCAAGTTCCGTTTTGACGGGTGCAGTCGAGAACCCCGGATGGAAGAGTATCTCCCGAAGATCGCGTTCCGTCAGCCGGTCGGCGGTCTCTGCGGAAAGAAGCCCGCGTTCGATCGCGCTTTGCTTCACGCGCTCGTAATTGATTCCACCGCCGTCATCTTCGACCTCGATGTAAATGTGGTTCCCGCGGTGGTAAGCGCGCAGCATAATCTTCCCGGTGGACGATTTGCCAGCGGCGATGCGGTCGCTGCTGTGCTCGATGCCGTGCGCCACGGAGTTGCGCACCAGGTGTACGAGCGGATCGGAAATCTGCTGAATGATATTGTTGTCCAGCTCGGTTTCGCTTCCGGAAAGATCCAGCTCGACATGCTTGTCGGTTGAGTTTGCCGCATCGCGAACGGCACGCGACAATCGCGAATACAGCGTGCCGATCGGGACCATTCGCGCCGCGGTAATCTCGTCTTGTAGATGATGCGCCAGCTTCGTGAATTCGTCGATATCGCCTTCGACACGCCCGATAAACCCCTCCAGTTGCGAGAGTACCTCGTTGACGTCCGCTGAAATCTCGGCCATCGACCGCGACAAAATATTGAAGTCGTCGTAGCGATCCATCTCCAATTCGCTGAATTCGGACCAGAACGACGTGTCGCCTGCCGCGGCACTCGTAAGCATCTTTGGAGTCGGCTCGGGCTTCCAGGGCCCCTGGGCGGTGCGGTTGCTGCTGATGCGGTTAAATTCGTACTTTTCCTGAAACTCAGCGACTTTGCCCTGCAGCCGCTCTTTTGAAAAGCTCAGCGTATCGACGAGCTTTTCGAGTTCCGCCACGCGGCCGACCATGCGCGTACGATTAATGACCAATTCACCGACCGTATTCATCATGCGGTCGAGTCGGGCCAGCGCAATGCGAACCGATTTGACGGTCGAAGGGCCGCCTGCCGGTTGTGGTTTCGCGGCCTTCTTGGCCGGTCCCGCGATTTGTGATGTGGATTCTGTTTCCTTGCTGTGTCGAGGTTCCGCTGCCCCAGCCGATTCGGCAGAGGCTTCGATTTCTTCCGGTTCAAGCGGAGCAAACTCTCTAATGCGGCCCAGCAGGGAATCGACGCCAGTCCGCATTTCAACTTCGTCGGCCCACTGCCGGTGGAGCGTCTTCTTCAGAGCGTCCACGGACTCAAGACACAAATCCACTACTGCAGGCGATGGTTCAATCTCTCCATCGCGCAAACGGCCGATCAAATCTTCGACGCAATGGGCAATCGCTCCCAGTCTCTTGAGCCCGACTTGCGCCGCCGAACCCTTGACCGTGTGAATCGCGCGAAACAGCTTGTTTATTTCTTCCGGATTGTTATTGCCTTCCAAAGAAATAAGGCAATCACTGACAACCTGTAGATGCTCCTCCGCTTCCGGCTGGAAGAATTCAAGGATTTCGTCCGGCACCTCATCGTCCAGCGGCAGCGCGTCAAAGTAAGAGCCCGTTGGTGCTGTCGCAAGGGGCGCATTGATCTCCTCGGCAGCAAACCGTTCACGCGCTTCCGGCTGGGAAAGGTTCAGCGGGGGCGGTTCCGTGGGGAATGCGAAGCGATAGCGCTCCTTGAAATCGGCAATATCATCGAGAGTCTCTTTGCCGGTGTCGCTAATTTCCAGGAGATCGGTTTCCAGCAGCGAAATTCCATCCGAAAGAAATTCCGTCAACGGTCCATGTAGATCGCCGCCGAGAGGCGCGTTCAGCGCGTATTGAAAGACGTGTGCCAGTTTCCCGGCAATTTCGGAGAATCGTGGAAATCCATAGCTCGCCGACGTGCCGCTCAGCGTGTGGGCCGAGATGTAAAGCCGCTCCAGGTCTTCTCGTCGCGGCGCCACGTCCTGAAGCACGCTTACGTATTCCCGCAAATATTGCAGGTTCTCCGAGGCTTCTTGGAGGAACATCTCGAGGGCTTCGCGGTCCAGCGTGCTCACGCCCGTCCCTCCGCCACGAGTTCCGGCTTCTGCAATTCGTCCGCTGTGGGCTTCCGGTAGAGAATGCAATCGTTCAAAACGATGGCCTGGAACTTCACCGGCATCTTGGAGATCGACTCCGAGTGACCGAGGAACAGATATCCGCCCGGTTCCAGCGTGTCGTAAAACCGTTGCACCAGCGAACGCCGGCGCTCTTCGGAAAAATAGATCAGCACGTTCATGCAGAAAATCATGTCCATGCGGCCAACGTACACCGTCGCAGCAAGGTTCATCTGTGCAAACGAAACCATCTTGCGCAGCCGTGGCTTTACCTGATGTCCGCCGCTTACCTCGGTAAAGTGGTTGGCCAGCTGTCTTTCGTTGACGCCGGCAATGCTGCGTCCTTTGTAGGTTCCCCGTTCGGCGTGCTTCAGGGCCTGCCTTCCGACATCGGTTGCAAGTATTTCCACGTTCCAGGCATCCGCGAACGACAGCGAATCCGCGATGGTGATGCCGATCGAATAAGGCTCTTCACCCGTTGAGCAACCGGCGCTCCAGATCCTCAGCGTCCGGGGATTGTTCCAGAACTTCTTGGTATGCAACTCGGGCAGCACGCGCTTCTCGAATGCTTGATACACGCCGGGATACCGGAAGAAGCTGGTTTCCTGCGTCAGCAGCCGCTCCAGTAGGCCCTCGTATTCGACGTTGGATTTGCGCATAGCGCGCAGGAGTTCCGTGCCGCGCTCGATTCCTTTTGCGCGCAGATGTTCGCGAACACGTGTAGAGAAGAACCGCTCGCGCGATTCATCGAAGCAAATTCCGGTCCGCTCTTCGATCAACATGCGAATTTCGCTCAGCTCGTGTTCGCTCAGCCCTTCCACATGTCCCTGGCGTTCGTTCATCGTGCTCCCGTTGTACGGGCCTCGCTTTTACTTTCGCCGCCTGGTGATGCAGGGCTTCACTGCCTAACGGAGTGCGCCTGCCGGGACGGACCGCTCGGAATCTTCATGTGCCCCCGCCGCTTTGGAGGATGCGCGGAATTGCGCCAGCCCTTCGTTCAATTGATCCGACAGCTTGACGAGCTGGCTTACCGTTGCTACCGTCCCACGCGTTCCTTGCGAAGTCTGCCGCGTAATGCTGGAGATAATTTGCATGGCGTGCGCTACGCCTTCTGTTCCGCGCACCTGCTGTTTCGAAGCCAGCGAGATTTCCTGTACGAGTTCCGCCGACTGGCGCACTACGTTGGAAATGGCGTCCAGCGCGCGGCCTGCCTGATCGGCAAGTTGCGCGCCGCCTTCCACTTCCTTCGTACCTTCTTCCATGACCACAACCGCTTCGTTGGTCTCTGCTTGAATCGCCTTGATCAGCGCCGCGATATCCTTCGTCGCGCTGCGGCTGTGTTCGGCGAGCTTTCGGACTTCGTCGGCGACCACCGCAAACCCTCGGCCCGCCTCACCCGCGCGTGCTGCCTCGATGGCCGCGTTCAACGCCAGCAGGTTCGTTTGTTCGGTGATGTCGTTAATGACGTTGATGATTTCCGAAATTTCCAGGGAGCGGTCGCCGAGAGATTTGATCTTCTTGGCGGTCGCCTGCACCGAAGCGCGAATGCGTTGCATGCCCTCGAGTGTGTCGCGGACCGCGCGGTTGCCCTGTTCGGCGGCGTCCAGAGCGCGGCGTGCGGCTTCGGCGCTCGCTTCGGCGTTGTTCGAGACCTGTTTCATCGAGACGGTGAGCTCTTCGACGGCGCTCGACGTGTTAGTAATTTCCTGGTCTTGCTGGGTGGCGCCCGCCTGCATTTCATCGGCGGCCACCAGAATGTTGTTGGAGCACGCGGTCACTTCCATGGCCGCCTTGCGAACGCGCTCCAGAACCTTGGTGAAGTTATCGAGCATGTAGTTGATCGAATCAGTGACGTTTCCAAGCGCGTCGTTGGTCACCTTGCCGCGCTGCGACAGATCACCTCGGGCGACCTGGTTGATGACACTGAGCAGATCGGTGATGCTTCGCTGCAGCGCGTCGTTGGCGTCCTGGTTGCTCGTTGCCTTGGTCACCTTGGCGACCACACGATTCAGGTTTTCCGCAATGTAACCCAGTTCATCACTCGAATTGACCTCTGCGCGTGCGCGCGGATCGCCTGCCGCCAGCCGTTCGGAGAACTCCGCGAGAGCCTGCACCGGCCCCAGAAGCGCTGCGAACCGCCACGCGAGGACTACCGTCGTTGCCAGCGCAAGCACAACGGCGAAGAGCACCGTTCCCCCGGCTGGCGAACCAAAGTCGAGCAAGGACGCCTCACCGGCCTTCTTCCCGGCGCTGAAGGCGAGTCCGAGAACGATGAAGCCGACCACTCCGTTCAGCAGGACCAGCGTCCAAATTGTGGAACTCAATCGCGATTTCATGCCACCCTCCAAATCTCTTCCGCGGAGCCCGCGCCGTCGACCGGCGTCGTCTCCACAAAACTCAAATGCTGGGCCCCGGAAAAACCTCGAGTAGCCGGCGCAAATCGATCACCAGCGCCAGGCGGTCATCATGCCGCAGCATTCCGATGCAATGCGGCACGTTTTCCGGCGCTTGCTCGAGCAAATCCTCGGTGTTCACCGAATAGGTTCCGATGACTTCGTCGGATGCGATGCCGATACGAAGGTCCTCGTGATGATTCTCGGCGCGCAGGGAAGCGACCACCACGTGCTTGGGCAGCAATCCCGGCCGGCGGCCTTCCGTAATCGC
>Ga0137360_10002803_pt1 | contig 10414 bp, 9 predicted proteins | sample Mad1_60_16metaG_FD_104924 | JGI IMG/M metagenome (GOLD analysis project Ga0137360, IMG submission 104924) | Vadose zone soil microbial communities from Angelo Coast Range Reserve, California, USA - Mad1_60_16 metaG | ecosystem: Environmental > Terrestrial > Soil > Vadose zone | place: USA... | reverse complement strand
GCCTCCCCCGAGAGCGCATCTAACGCAGCGTCGCTACTACGACAACATTTTGGGCCGTGTAGTCCATCGCGACTTCCGTTTCGCGGCGGCTCTTGGGGAGCTCGACGCCTCTGTTATTCCCCGCGGTCCAGACCTGGGCCAAGAAGTACTGTCCGCCGTAGCGGTGGAAAACCAGTTTGGTCTTCTCCTGCGCCTGCATCGATTCACAGGCATTGGGCAGAACCACCTGTATCAGTTTCCGGTCCGAGCTCTCGATCGTCATGGCCGAGCCGGCGGTGGCGACACGGTGGATCGTGTATTCCCCGGCGGGAATCTGGGTTTTCGCGACGATGAAGTTGAACGGAACATTCGCCTTCACCACTCCGGTCTGAGCGTATGCCGATGCAGTGGCTAGCAGCAGGCCCAGGCCGATAAGAGCAAACAGTTGGTTTTTCATAAAACCTCCTCGTGTTGAGACGGTGAAACCACGCAGGATCAGCCTGTTTCGCCAACGCCGTACTGCCTTGTTTCGCGATCGGCCGTCTCCAACTTTCCGCAACGGCTTTTGAAAACCGTTGCCGCAAAGGTTGAATGCACGCGGCTTGCCAGCAGTCAGGGTTCGTCAGCTTCTAACCGCTTGCGGTTCACAACTGGCTGATTACCTTGACGTTGTGGTAGTACGGCCTGAGAGCGTCGGATTCTGATTTGGGTCTAGAGCACTTCTCCGCTAACCTAACTGTTAGCGGCGCCAATCCCTTGGGTTAATTTCCAGGGAGTTGCAGTTCGGAAATGGGTGCTGGCTTTGCCCGTGTGGGACCGGGTCAGACGGCGGCCCTTGGGCCGCTCGACCGGGTCTCTTCGATTTCGCTCAATGCCAGCTCCGACCCGGTCCCATACCGTCAACAGACACGTCTCCAAGCACTGAGTTTCAAGGCCACGTGTACACAGCGGCCCAATCTGTGCTAAACAGCGAAGTATGGCGAAGGAGACGAATCCCCGGCTTCTAGGCATTAGTGGACCATTGAAAGGTGCTGCTTTCCCTTTGGCGGAGGGCGAGGTATCCGTTGGACGAGACTCATCGAACCAGCTTTGGGTGGCTGATCCCGCGTTATCGCGCCGGCACTGCCTGCTGGTTCAGGACGGCGGGCAGTTTTCCATCCGCGACCTGGGAAGCCGCAATGGCACCCTGGTGAATGGCGTGCCCGTGGAGCAGCAGCAGATACGGCACGGAGACCAGATCTTTATCGGCGACTCGGTGCTCATCTTCCTGATCGAGGAAGGCGGTAGCCACTTCGACAGAAACCCGGTGGAGTTCGCGGACACGACTGCATTCGACGGTTCTCCGCTTCTGCTTCGCGCCGAAGACTCCCTTTACCTGCGGCCCGACAAAGTAGTGGCCAGCCTGCCTCCCACTGCCCGCTGGGCCCGTGACTTGAATTCACTACTGAAAATCGCCACCGGAATCGGCGGCATTCGCGACCAGGACTCGCTGCAATGGCAACTCCTGGGCTTCATCTTCGATGTCGTGCCCGCCGAGCGCGGCGCCGTTCTGTTGGGCGATCGCCCGGAAGAATTCACTTCCACCGCCGCCTGGGACCGGGTGCGCGGGCCGGGCCATCCGGTGCGGGTCAGCCGCGCCGTGGTGGAGCGCGTTCTGCGGGATCGCGTCGGACTGGTGGTGGGCGATGTTTCCGGCAATGAAGCGCTTCGTCAGATCAAGACGCTGGCTGAATTGAAAGTAAGCTGCCTGCTCTGCGTACCGCTGATGGCTGCGGGCAAAGTTCTGGGCGCCATCTATGTGGACAGTTGCAATCCCGCAGCGAAGTTCGACGAAAACCATTTGCAGGTCATGGCGGCAGTGGCGGGTATCGCCAGCCTGGCATTTGAAAACGTTCGTCACTGGGAACAGTTGCGGCTGGAGAATCAGGAATTGCGCGCCGAAATCGAACTGGAACACAACATGGTCGGTACCAGTCCCGGCATGCGCAAAGTGTTCGAGTTCATCCGCCGGGTCGCGCCCACCGATTCCACTGTCCTCGTCCAGGGAGAGAGCGGCACCGGGAAAGAGCTGGTGGCGCACGCTATTCATCGAAACAGCCCACGCGCGAATCGCCCTTTTGTGGCCATCAACTGTGCCGCCATCGCCGAGACTCTTATGGAAAGTGAGCTGTTTGGCCACGAGAAGGGAGCGTTCACCGGCGCCGCCTCGCAGAAGAAAGGCAAAGTGGAAGTAGCTGAAGGTGGCACGCTATTTCTGGACGAGATTGGCGAACTCGCGCCCGGCCTGCAGGCCAAGCTGCTGCGTGTCTTGCAGGAGCGGGAATTCGAGCGGCTGGGCGGCACGCACCCCATCAAACTGGACGTTCGCCTGATCGCTGCCACCAACCGGAGCCTGCCGGAAGCGGTTAAAGCAGGAACTTTCCGCAATGATCTATATTATCGCCTCAACGTGGTCACCCTCACCGTGCCCGCATTGCGCGAGCGGCGCGAAGACATACCGTTGCTGTCAAACTATTTCGTGGCCAAGGCCAGCCGCAAATGCAACATGCGGATCAAGTCGTTGGCGCCGGAAACGCTGGCCTGCCTGATGCAATGCGACTGGCCGGGCAACGTTCGTGAACTGGAGAACGCGCTCGAGCGGGCGCTGGTGCTGGGCTCTACGGATTCGATTCTTCCCGACGATCTGCCGGAAGCGATCCTCGAAGCTGGTTCCACGGCTCCGGCTTCAACCGATCGATACCATGGCACCATCAAAGAGGCCAAGAAACAACTGGTCCTGCAAGCGCTTCAGCAGGCCAACGGCAGCTACATCGAAGCCGCAAAGGCCCTGGGGATGCATCCCAACTCTCTGTTGCGGCTGATCCGCAATTTGGAGTTGAAAGCCGTAAAGGCGGGAATGCAGGGGCCAGAGTGAGAAGGCAGCATTTGGCAATTAGCACTTGGGCAGGTCACGAAACCGAAGCGACGCCTGAACCTTTTCCGGAGAGACTTAGCTGCCTACATCTGGGTTCACGGTGGGAGACGTAGCAAGCGACCTCTCTACGGCGAATTGAGGTTTTTCTGCAGCCCCTTTAGGACCCACCTCGCGGTGGCGGGCCGACACAAATGCTAAATGCCAGGTGCCAACTGCTGGCTTTCTTTAAATCCTGAACGGTGCGTTCAGCAGCCGCGCTGGAAGCATGACCACGGCCCAAACCAGCGCCAGCGCGCCGTGGACGGCAATCCCCACCAGCCGGAAGGGCAGCAGCAGGATCCATATGAACGGGTAGAGCACCAGCGCCAGCAGGGCCAGCGGCCAGCACACCACAAAGAGAATGCACCAGAGAAGGAATGCCAACATGGCGGAAGCCCCCTTAAGCGCTCCTGAGATAGTTTACGAAAATGCAACGGGAAAAGTTCTGTAGCAGCCTGCAAAAAACGGATGGTGAGACTTGCAATCTTTTCTAGTTTCCAATCCTCTGACCGGGAAGAGTTTGGGCCGCGTCCGCGAGTAACCAGAACGCCCTTTTTCCACCCAGCGACCACGTTGCGGCCTTAACATGAGCCGCTTGAAGCGCCAGATTCCGCGTGCGAATAGGGTTACAGGCGGCTGCTGTAGCGTGAAGACGCAACCGATGCTGAAGATTCCACGATGCCGGACTCTTTTCCGCGCTTACACTAGCTTCTGTAATGACTCACTGTACGGCGCCCGCGCAATGCCTTTCTCAGTCACGATCGCCGTTACATACTTTGCCGGGGTGACATCGAACGCCGGATTCTCCACCTCCACACCTGTGGGAACCATCTGCCTGCCGGCGATGTGAGTGACTTCCTTGGTGTCGCGCTGCTCGATTGGGATGCCGCTGCCGTCAGGGGTTTCGAGGTCCACGGTTGAAAACGGCGCGGCCACGTAAAACGGGATGCCGTGCTCTTTGGCCAGTACCGCTACCGTGTAGGTTCCAATCTTATTGGCCACGTCGCCGTTGGCCGCGATGCGGTCGGCCCCCACCACGACCGCGCTGATCTTGCCCTGTTTCATCATGGCGCCGGCCATATTGTCGGAGATCACCGTGGTCGGAATGCCATCTTTCATCAGCTCCCACGCAGTCAATCGTGAACCCTGTAGGAAGGGACGCGTCTCATCAGCGTAGACGTGGATTTGTTTCCCTTGCTCGACCGCAGCGCGGATCACTCCCAGCGCTGTGCCGTACCCGCAGGTGGCCAGAGCCCCCGCATTGCAGTGAGTGAGCACGCTTCCGCTGGCGGGCAACAAAGTGGCGCCGTGCTTGCCCATGGCCTGATTGGCGGCAATGTCCTCGGCGTGCATGCGCTGAGCTTCTTCGATCAGCGCCTGCTTGATCTGCGGCAAAGGCCGAATTCGCAGCAGTTCGAACTTGTCCTGCATCCGCCGGATTGCCCAGAAAAGATTCACCGCGGTGGGCCGGGTCTTGCCGATAACCTGGCAAATCTGGTCAAACTCCTGCCTGAGACCGCCGACATTTTCAGCTTTGGAATTTTTTACGCCCAGCGCGATGCCCATGGCTGCCGCTACACCAATGGCTGGCGCGCCTCGCACCACCATGTTGCGAATCACGTCGGCGACCTGAACGTAAGTCTTGCAGGTAACGTAGGTCTCCTCCATGGGAAGCTTGGTCTGATCGATGAAGCGCACGCCTAAATCGGTCCATTCGAGAGTTTGAATCATGAGGCAGTTTCAGTTGTTAGTCTTCCACTTTCAGTTGTTGGTCAAGCTCTGTGGGTTTCGCAACGAATGCGGGGGTTGTGCACTACGGCCGGTCGTCCGCAGATCTCGCAGCCCGCGCCCGCCACAGGCATACCGGGAGAGGTCTCGTCGTTTTGCAGTAGATGCTCTTGCCGGACGTCGGTTGCGGTAAAGATAGAAACAAATGGCGCCGGGGCAGCCGCCTTCTCTAGGTTCGGGCGTCCTCCGGCTTCAGGCCGTTCCACCAGGCACATCACGCCGACGATTTCAAAGCCGAATTCGCGCGCCGTTTCAATCGCTTGAATGGTCGATGATCCCGTGGTGCAAACGTCATCTACAATCACTACCCGCGCGCCTTTTTCCTGGAAGCCTTCGATCCGCCGTCCGGTACCGTGCTGCTTCTCGGCTTTGCGAACCAGAAATCCATCTATGTCGCCGCCGGCCACGCTGACCGCGACCACAATTGGATCGGCGCCCATGGTAAGGCCGCCGATGGCTTTGGGCTTCCATCCGTGAGCCCGGATCTCGTCCAGAAAGACCTGCCCAGTCAGGCGCGCACCCTTGGCGGCGAGAGTAGTAGTACGGCAGTCGATGTAGTAGTCGCTGGTGGTGCCGGACGAGAGCTTGAACTGCCCCAGCCGGAACGACTTGGCCGCCAGCAGACGTAGCAGAGCCTGACGCGCGGAAGACATAGAAGGCCAACATATCACGCTTGGTGTGGACACTTCTGCCCGCTTCATTTCGGGAATCATTTCTGAAAAGGTCATTGGGTCACGCGCTCCAAATGGCGGAAGTGATCGGTGCCCAGGTAAAGGAGAGTGAAGAGTGTGAGGTTGTAACCCACGTGAACCAGCAAACCTGGCGTGATGGACCGGGTCACCACGCGCGTGAGGGTCAGGACTAATCCCACCATGAACAGAACCAGCAGAGGCCCCCAGGCTTGGCCGAGTTGTTCACCGTGAACCATGGCAAAGCCGCCGCTGGTAATCAACACCGCCAGAAACCTGCCCCAACGTCCGGCTACCGAGGCGTCGACGGGCGGCGCCATGCCGATTAGCCCAAGCAGGCTGGCGAGAACCACAAGGGCGATCGTCGCCGATTCGAAGGCCTGATGGCCAAGCGATTGCGACGCCACCCCCCAGGCCACCAGCGCCGCTCCTGGTAGCAGGACGAGATGCGCTTGCCCGCCGGCCTTCATGCTTCGCGCCACAAACAGCGCCGCTGTAGCCAGAAAGACCAAGACCGCTAGCAGCACCGACTCCGCCCGTGGAAGGCGGTGTTCGAGCAATCCCCACCCCGCAACAATCAGAACCCACACACAGCCCCGGCGAAGCTGGCGCGGCGTCATAAACAGGGTCTGCAGCCATCGATCCAGCACCGGGTAGAGAAAACCGCGGAACAGCATCTCTTCGGCGAATGGCGCCACCGCCACGCCGAAAATCAGCATAAGGTACGCGCCTTGCCGGTCCTGAAAAAAACGGTCCATCGGGAGAGACTTGGGAATCGGCAGCAGCCGCGAAAGTAATCCCAATCCCAGAGCCAGTAAGCCACCGCCAACCACGTATCCGAGCCACCAGTCGCTTGGCCAGCGCCAGGCCACAGCCTGCCAGAAAGGGCGCCGGCGGTGACGCGTCACCACCACATACATGGCTGCAAGCATGGCAAAATACGCCAGTGTCATACTGGGAACAATCACCAGCGGTCCAGGGTTTTTGCTCAGCTCGGCGGGGGAAATGGCTGATGAAGATGAATGAGGGCCATGCAAAGCGAAGATGAAAAATAACGAGCTGAAAAAGAACAGCGATACCAGCAGTACCAGCCCGATCAGGAGGAGATCGATACCGCTCCACGGCGGATTTTCAGCCCCCGGATTGATCGGAATCTCAGGCGGCGTGACTACCGGTTCCCCCGGTGGCTCGATCTGCATTTCGGGAAGAAGATGATCTGATGAAGGCAATTGGTTTGTGTACCTGGTGGAACCCAGCCCATTAGATGCTCGTTGCCGCTTCCGCCACTCTATTCATTCGAATTACGCAATCGAACTCTTTTCCCGCAGCGCCATGCCCTGGCCGTTGGCAAAATATCCGGCCAGCGCCTGCCCGGTGTAAGACTTCTTGTTCCGTGCCACCTGCTCAGGTGTGCCCTGGGCCACGATCCGTCCGCCTTCCTCTCCGCCTTCCGGACCGAGGTCAATGATCCAGTCAGCGTTGCGGATCACGTCCAGATTATGTTCGATGATCATAACCGTATTGCCGAGGTCAGTAAGGCGGTGTAGCACTTCCAGCAATTTCTTCACGTCCGCGAAATGCAGGCCGGTGGTCGGCTCGTCCAGCAGATACATGGTCTTTCCGGTTTGCCGTTTGCTCAACTCGCGGGCCAGCTTAATGCGCTGTGCCTCTCCGCGGAAAGCGTGACCGCCGATTGTCCCAGGTGAATATATCCCAGGCCCACATCCACCAGCGTCTGCAGCTTCTGCCGGACCTGCGGGATATTCTCCAGAATTGGCAGGGCGTCGGAGACCGGCATTTCCAGCAAATCGGCGATGGATTGCCCTTTGTATTTCACCGCCAGCGTCTCGTGGTTGTAGCGTTTGCCTCCGCAGACTTCGCACAGGACATACACATCCGGCAGAAAATTCATCTCAATCCGGCGCTGCCCTTCTCCCTGGCAGGCTTCGCAGCGTCCGCCGGATACGTTGAAGGAGAATCGCCCCGGCTTGTAGCCCCGCTCGCGCGATTCCGGCAGCATGGCGTAAAGATCGCGAATCTGGGCAAAGACTCCGGTGTAGGTAGCCGGATTGGAGCGCGGCGTGCGGCCAATCGGCGACTGGTCAATGCGAATGACTTTGTCGATATTTTCTGTACCCGAGATGGCTTTGTGCGCCCCCGGTTCTTCGCGCGAGCGGTAGAGTTTCTGGGCCAGGGCGCGGTAAAGAATATCATTCACCAGCGTGGATTTACCTGAACCGGAGACTCCGGTCACAACCGTCATCACGCCCAGAGGAAAGGTCACGTCCAGACTCTTGAGATTATTCTGCCGCGCCCCCAGAACCGTGATTGCCGCTCCGTTGGGCTGGCGGCGCTCCGACCGCATCTCGATGCGCGCCCTGCCCGAAATGTATGCGCCGGTGAGCGATTCGGAGACCTGTACGATCTCCTCCGGAGTTCCATGCGCCACCAGGCCACCGCCATGTCGGCCTGCGCCCGGGCCAAGGTCAATCACATAATCGGCCCGCCGGATGGTTTCTTCATCGTGTTCCACCACCAGCACCGTATTCCCCAGGTCGCGCAACTCTTCGAGCGCCTGCAGCAACCGTCCGTTGTCGCGGTGGTGCAATCCGATGGAAGGCTCATCGAGCACATAGAGCACGCCGCGCAGCTTTGATCCGATCTGCGTGGCCAGGCGGATGCGCTGTCCCTCGCCGCCGGAGAGCGTACTCGCCGACCGCTCGAGCGAAATGTAGCCTAAGCCGACCGCATCCAGAAACTGCAGGCGCTCCACAATCTCGTGGACGATTCGCCCCGCAATGATCGCTTCACGTCCGTTGAGCTTGATCTTCCGGGCCGTCTCCAGCGCGCGTGATACCGGCAGCGCCGTGAAATCGGCGATGGACATTCCATTCACCCTCACCGCCAGGCTTTCCGGACGCAACCGCTTGCCCTGGCAAGCTGGGCAAGTTGTCGCAGACATGTAGTCCAGTAGAAATTCCCGATAAGTGTCGGATGTAGATTCTTCCACGGCTTGCTTGAGATAACCCAGAACCCCGCGGAAGCCGGTCTTTCCAGGTTTCCCGTTTGTCCCGTTCTTGCCCGCTTCGCCGTACAGCAGCAGGTTCTGGATCTTCTCGGGAAATTTTTCGAACGGCGTGGCCAGATCGAATCCGTGGGCCACTGCGGTGATTTGCAATTGACGGATGAGGTTCTGCGACGCCGAGCCTGGCCCCAAACCGCCTTCGAGCAGCGGCTTGGACCAATCGGTGATCACCCTGGCCGGATCAAATTCATAGCGGCTGCCCAACCCGTGGCACTCCGGGCAAGCACCGTAGGCGCTATTGAAAGAAAACGACCGCGGCTCCAGTTGCGGCACGCTGATCGCGCAATCTGGACATGCCAGTTTCGCCGAATATAGCTGTTCGTCGCCGCCCACCACCGCAACTTGCACCAGCCCGCCCGCCAGCTTCATCGCCAACCCCACCGACAATTCCAGCCGATGCTCGATTCCGGGCTTCACCAGCAACCGGTCAATCACCACCTCGATGGTGTGGTTCCGACGCTTGTCGAGCGGGATGTCGTCATCCAGATTTACCAGTTCGCCGTCGATTCGCGCCCGGGTGAAACCGTGTTGCACTAACTTCTCCATCTCCTTCTTGAACTCGCCTTTGCGTCCGCGCACGATGGGCGCCAGCACCATCACCCGGTCTTCGGGCGTCAGGCTCATTACGCGCTGCACGATCTGCTCCGCCGACTGACGCGCGATCGCTCTCCCGCATTTGGGGCAATGCGGCACTCCGATCGAAGCGAATAAAAGACGAAGATAGTCGTAGATTTCGGTAATCGTCCCTACGGTGGAACGGGGGCTGCGGCTGGTAGTTTTCTGCTCAATCGAGATCGAGGGGCTGAGGCCGTCGATAGCGTCTACGTCTGGCCGCTCCATCTGGTCCAGAAACTGGCGGGCGTAGGCGGAAAGCGTCTCCACGTAGCGCCTCTGTCCTTCGGCATAGATGGTGTCAAACGCCAGGGAAGACTTGCCTGACCCACTGAGCCCGGTAATCACTGTCAGGGTGTTGCGGGGGATTTCGACGTTTATATTCTTGAGGTTATGCTGGCGCGCCCCACGCACCGAAATCTTGGTAATAGGCATGAATTCGCGAAAGTAAAGACTGTCCTTCCGTAATATGGACGGGTCACCAGAAATGTTGGAAAGTGGGTTTGCGCAACTCTACCCATGTATCCTAGTTGCTAACAGCGACTAGCGTCAACGCGAGTAGAGTGGTTGATCCCGAAGCAACGGATCGCGCAAAACGGGTTCCGGAGCGATTCTCCGGTACTTACAGGAAAGTAGGCCAAATTTGGGTACGCTGCTGGTCGCTTTCGTAATTTCCTTTACCGCCGTCACGGTCGTACTGGTAGGCATTTTCGCCGCCTACGCCGCCGTAACCGGCATCCTGCACGCCTTCGCCTACGGCTCACGCCAACGCACCACCCGCACCACCATGCTCGTACCCAGCCAGAGCCAAGCCAGCGGAGACTGACTCGGGTGTCGGGCTCCAGACCTCAGATCTTGTTTTGTATGGTAGAGACGTAGCCAGCTTCGTCTTACGCCCGAGGTTCGGCGCCCTACCCTCTTGAAGTCGAGCTTGACCCCCGATTAGCGCGGCGCCTGTCCAGGAGGAGCGCCCTGACCTTGCTGCTGCTGTTGTTGCTGTTGTTGTTGTAACTCTCGCAACAGTTGCTCCGGAGTCTTTACCTGAGGCTGGCCATTGGGCGGTTGCGGTTGGCCCTCTTCGTTGGCAGAGTTCTCCGCCCCGTCTTCGGCTGGCTGTTCAGACATGTCCACGGAAGGTTGTGCATCGGGTTCCTCCATCGGAACCGCGGCAGTATTGTTCTGCCCCGGTGGCATCGGCGCCGAACCGACATCCGGCGCACCTCCCGACTTCGAAGTCAGAATAACCCGGTCCACCTTGTCGGGGTTGGTCGGCGACCCCAGCATGACGTAGTTAAAGTGTGATCCATT
>Ga0137360_10002800_pt1 | contig 10416 bp, 9 predicted proteins | sample Mad1_60_16metaG_FD_104924 | JGI IMG/M metagenome (GOLD analysis project Ga0137360, IMG submission 104924) | Vadose zone soil microbial communities from Angelo Coast Range Reserve, California, USA - Mad1_60_16 metaG | ecosystem: Environmental > Terrestrial > Soil > Vadose zone | place: USA... | reverse complement strand
GCGCTGGTGCTGCTGCTCGCCGGCGGCCTTTGCGAGCTTGGTCTGGCGGCTTCGGCAAGAGCCGCCGAGGTGACGCCGCCGGATGCCATAGCCAAGGCGGGGAAGATTGTCTACTGCTCTGATATTTCCGGCCCTCCGCTGGAATATTATGATGAGAATAGCAAGCCGATCGGATCGGACATCGACATCGGCACGGAGATCGCCAGGCGGATGGGCGTGGCCGCGGAGTTCAACAACACGGCCTTCGGCGGCATAATTCCGGCGCTCCTGGCGAAGCATTGCGACGCAATCATCTCGCAGCTGATCGATAGACCGGCTAGGCGAGCCATCGTCGATTTTGTCGATTATCAATATTCCAGCAATTCCTTGCTGGTTCGTACGGGCAATCCCAAGAAGATCCAAGGCCTTGATGACATTTCGGGCGTGAAGATCGCGGTCGAGAACGGAACCGCGGTGCTGGGCATGATCCAGGAGCAGAATAAGAAATTCAAGGAGGCGGGCAGGCCGGAAGCCAACGTCATCGTCTACCCCAAGGACACGGATGCCCTGCAGGCGCTCCAGATCGGCCAGGCGGATGTCTACGGGACGACGCTGGAGTCCTCCGCCTATTATATCCTGAAAGCGCCCCACATCTTCGAGGTCGCTGGTCCCCCCTTCGCGAGGGTTATCGACGGAATCGCAGTCCGTAAGGATGAATCGGAGCTGAGAGCAGCCATCCAGAAGGCCTTCGATAGCATGAGGGCGGACGGTTCCTATCTGAAGATCCTCACGAAGTGGCACCTGGAAGGTGACGCTCTATAGTGGATCGAACGCGAGGCTTGGCGACCTCGTTTGACTGTGGGGATGAATTTGACAGGCTGCTGGTTCAAACCAGAGGCTTTCGATCACGGTTTCCGAGATCCAGCGTTCCATGGCGTGGAAGCAGCCCTCCCTAGTCGACAAGCCCGGCCAAGGGATGCCCGACGCTTGGATGCAATGTACCCGTTTGCGAACAGAACCGCAGCATGGGTCGGCACATGGAGGCCGATGATCTTCCACAGTGTGTGGACGACAGTCGGGCTATCAGGCAGCTCGAATTAGTGCAGACGCTGCGGTGCAGGATTGTAAGCCCGACATGTGCGTGCCACCGAGGTGACGCCGATCGCCTTCGCCATCGCGGCTGCTGTCATGTGGCTATCGTTTGCAGGCGATGGGTTCCCGTCATGGTCACTAGCCGGTCGACCACCACCAGCGGTGGCATACGCCATGGGCGTGTCTTATCGCCCGGCAGACCGCCAACGCCCGCTTGCAGGGGGCACTCCTGTCAGCTTCCTTTTAGAACTCTATCGCGGCGCGCCTATGCGAATCCTTATTGAGATTCAGTCGTCAGATCGGACTCCCTAGAAAGGTCATCACCATGGCGTTCAGTTGGCCCTTCTTCTGGCAGTATCTACTTGAGCCGAGCTCAGTCTATCTGCACGGGCTGTGGCTTACACTTATTCTCAGCGTGATCTCCCAGAGCATTGGCTGCCTGATCGGGCTGTTTGCGGCTTTGGGACGTTTCTCGCGCTACCGGGTCATTCGTCTGATTGTGAGTTTCTACGTCTGGGTGATGCGCGGCACGCCGCTGCTCGTCCAGATTGTCTTCATCTACACCGGCCTTGCCGCCGGCAATATCTTTCGGTTCGAGGACATCGATCTCGGCTTTGTGGTGATTCCCGGCAATATCCAGGCGGCCATCCTCGCTCTTAGCTTGAATGAGGGGGCATATATGACCGAGATCATCCGGGCCGGTATCGCCTCGGTCGACATCGGTCAGAATGAGGCGGCGAAATCACTTGGCATGACCTATTGGAAGCTGATGCGCCGCATAATCCTGCCGCAGGCCGCCCGCGTCATCATTCCGCCCCTAGGTAACGAGTTCAATGGCATGCTGAAGAACACCACCCTGGTCAGCGTGATCGGGGTGCAGGAATTGCTTACGGCCACCCAAATGGTCACATCGGCCACGTTCCGGGTCTTCGAGCTGTATCTGGTGGTCGCCCTCTATTTCCTCACCTTGACGACCCTCTGGGGCCTGATCCAGCGGTGGATCGAGAACAAGTTTGCCGAACCGGGCGCGCGGACCGCGCGGGCGGGGCCGGTCACCAGCGGCCGCGGATGGCTCCGCGCAATTCGACTGCCGGGGGGACGCTGAATGGTGCAGGCGCCAGGACGGCTTCTTTCAGCGATCGGCGGCTTGCCGGCCGACACGGCGGAAACCGTGGTCGAGGCGACCAACGTTTGCAAGTCCTTCGGACAAGTCGAAGTCCTGAAAGGAGTTTCGCTGACGGTCCGGCGCGGGGAGGTGGTCGTCATCGTCGGCGCTTCTGGCTCCGGAAAGACGACCTTTATCCGCTGCCTCAATCATCTGGAAAGGGTGCAGTCGGGCCGAATCCTGGTCAATGGCCACCTCATCGGCTATCGCGAGGCCGGAGGCAGGATGATTGAGGATCGCGAGCGTAATATTGCCCACCAGCGTCGGGAGATTGGCATGGTCTTCCAGCGCTTCAATCTGTTCCCGCATCTAACGGCGCTGGGTAACATCATCGAGGCGCCGATCCAGGTGCGCAGGATCCCAAAGGCGGATGCGATCACGACCGCACGAGCGCTTCTCGCCCGCGTGGGATTGGCCGACAAGGCGGACGCCTATCCTGCACAGCTCTCCGGCGGTCAGCAGCAGCGCGTTGCCATCGCCCGCGCGCTAGCGATGCGACCGGCCCTGATGCTGTTCGACGAGCCGACCAGTGCCCTTGACCCCGAGATGATTGGCGAGGTGCTGGATGTGATGAAGGAGCTTGCTCGAGAGGGCATGACAATGATCGTGGTCACCCACGAAATGGGCTTTGCGCGCGAAGTCGCTGACCGGATCGTCATGATGGATGATGGCCAGATCGTCGAAGAAGCGCCTCCCGAGCGGTTCTTTACGGCGCCGACGCAGGAGCGCACACGGGCATTTCTAGCCCGCATTCTATCGCATTGAGAGGTTGCTGACGGGCGGGCGGCCCGAATTCCGGCCCGATCTGGTGCAGGAATGAGGGATGCGCTCCCAGCGATGCAGTTGCGCGATGCGCGGCTTGCGTCCGGTCGGTCCGCAGGATAAACGAGTCCAATCCGCCTGGTGTACCGGCACTAAGAACAGGGATTCCCTAATGCTCGTTGGAATGCGAGTCTCGGGGGATGGAAGCTGAATCTTGCACGTGGCTATCGTCGTCGGACCGGCTGGAGTTGGCCAGCTGGGTGGTGGGCCGGAATACGCCGCAGAATCTGGTATGGCGAGCCCGGATTGTTTTGATGTGGGGTGATGCCGCCGGGCTGGCCACTCGGGTGGGCGGGCAAGCACCGATGGCGGCCGAATGAGCAGCTCCGGAATCGCCCACTCCGCGTTGGTTAGATGGCTTGGTGGAGCGCTGCACCACCGAACTCTACGCAGTCACTGCCTCTCCCAATGCAAGTTGCTGTTCCAAAGGAATTGGCAATGACGACCAACTCCAGGAGTGACGGCCTGAAGGATACCGTCTCTTCGCTGCCAGCCGCCTGGACAGCCGCCAGTGCCGAGATCGTGGAGCGCATGGAGGAACCGATCCTGCCAGAACTGCTGGTCCGGGCCCTGGGCATATTGACCTCCTTCGAGTACTGCGTTTTGTTTGTCTATCGCGACCGGGCCAACCCGATTCATGTCTATGACACCTTCGTCAGTCCGAGCGCGAAGGCCGGGCTGATCAACTACGTCAAGAATACCTATGTGTTGAATCCCTTTTACAACGCGTATCGACGCGGCCTGAAGACTGGCGCCTATAGGATACGCGACTTGGCGCCCGACGGCTTCTTCGAAAGTGAATATTTCAAGAAATACAAAGTTTCCGTCACGTCATCAGAGGAGATCGGCTACCTCACCGAAGGCTGGCCGCCCGGAAGGGAGGAGCTCTGCATCGCAATTGAGATGCCGATTGGCGAGTGCGCAGAAATCACGCTGTCGCGCAAGACGGTTAACGGCGGATTCTCGGCCGACGATATCGCGCAGCTCGCGCTGGCAGTTCCCTTCCTGGCAGCCGTATTCCGACGCCATTGGCGCCAAGCCCGATTTGGGCACTTGGCAAACAGCGGCCAGGATTCCAGTGCCGACGACACCCTCCAGACCTTCGGCGGCAGCCTCTTGAGCCCGCGAGAACGAGAAATCGCTCAGCTACTGCTGCGCGGCCACTCGACCTTATCTATCAGCCTGCACCTCAAAATCTCGGCCACGACAGTGAAGACGCATCGCAAGAATCTATACATCAAACTGGGCATCTCCACTCAGTTCGAGCTCTTCTCACTGTTCCTGGACTCACTGCGGGACACCTCCACCTCCGGGAGGATGGCGACTGGCAGATCACCCAAGCCATAAGGCTGGAGGAACCAATCCAAGGAGGCCTAAGGTGACTGACTTTCCCGTGGAGCAAGTACGTCGCCAGTTTCCTGCTTTGAACGCGACGACCGTCTTCCTTGACAATCCGGCTGGCACTCAGGTTCCAAAGCAAGTGGTCGAGGCGGTGTCCACCGCCCTAGCCAGTGCAGCGAGTAATCTCGGCGGCTACTTCCAGGCCTCGCGCGATGCCGATGCGATCTACGATCGCGCGCACGACACGATGGCCGAGTTGCTGGGCGGCGCTTCAGGCCGCGAGATCGTCATCGGCCAGTCGACGACTATGCTGACATTCCATATTTCGCGTTCGTTGGGCCGCGGCTGGAAATCTGGCGACGAAGTCATTGTCACCCGCATGGACCACGAGGCCAACATTTCTCCTTGGCTACGCCTAGCAGAGGAACGCGACCTGACGATACGTTGGCTGCCCTTCAATCGCGACACTTGGCGCATCGAGCCGGAGGATCTCAAGGCGCTGCTGAGCGAGAAGACTCGCTTGCTGGCCCTGAACTATGCGAGCAATCTGACCGGTTCAATCAACCCGGTCGCAGAGCTGACAAAAGTTGCCAAGGATGCTGGCGCGCTCGTCTATGTTGACGCTGTGCAGTTCGCTCCACACGGCAAGGTTGAAGTTGACAAGCTGGGCTGCGACTTCCTCGCCTGTTCCGCATACAAATTCTTCGGCCCACATCTTGGCGTACTTTGGGCGCGCGAGGCCATCCTGGCCGATCTCTACGCTTATGCGGTTCGCTGCGCACCACAGGACTTGCCCGGACGGCACGAAATCGGCACGCCACAGACAGAACTTCTTGCCGGCCTAGCCGCTGCGGCCGATTACCTGGTTTGGCTTGGCGAGCAGACGGGTACAACGGGCGATCGCCGCGCCAAGCTGGCTGGCGCCTACTCCGCTACCACGGCCTATGAGATGCCGTTGGCGCAGAAACTGATCGAAGGCCTGCGCCGGATCCCACAGCTGCAGGTACAGGGCATCACCAACTCCAACCGCCTGCACGAACGCGTACCAACGGTGTCGGTGACCCATCCGCTTCACAGCAGTACCTCGCTGGCCCGCGCTCTGGGTGAGCAGGGCATCAACGTTTGGTCGGGCCACAATTATGCACTGGAAGTGGTCCGACACCTGGGCCTCGACGAAGGCGAGGGCGTGCTCCGGATCGGCTTGGCGCATTACAACACCGCAACAGAGGTGGAACAGATCGTCAGTGCACTTAATGCACTGTTAGCCTAGCCGACTCGAATACCACTGACGGCAGAATGGATGCGGTCGCGGGAGAGTCATGCGGCGCACAAAGCGCGAAGCGGCTTACTGCGCCTCAAAGGGCGCGCTATTGCAGCTCACGAGGGCGGCACCGATGTTGCCGGAGGGCATTCGATCCGGTGGTGAGGAGATTGCTGCCGGTCTCGCACGCAAGGGCGCTGCCTTTCCCCTGGGCTGGGCCGGGTCGGCCGGCGGGGGGCGATACTATTCGACCGGAGATCGCCCTTGTCCACGATCATCTGGCACTCCACGGCATGATCGGCCCCGTGCTGATCGCGTTGGCCGGTGAACCGTTGATGAGCTTGGAATTGATGGAGAAATAAACCGGCGTATTGTGCTTCTCGTCCGGCAATCGGTAGATGCGGGTCGCTTTGAAGAAGATGCTCGTTTTTACACTGAACGCCTCCTCGCTCTTGGGCAGTTTCGAGATCTCGATGGTGATCGGTCCGACTTGACGGCAGGAAACGGAGAGATTTGACGGGTCCTCATTGAGACCAAGCGCCGGCGGTGCGTCATGGCCTCAGCCGAGCAGCGAGACCTTCCCGCTGGCGAGATCGTAGTAGGCGGCGACGACGTCGAGCTTGCCGTCTTTCAGCGCCGCCGCAACGACGGGCGAGGATTCCCGCAGCAGCTTCGCCTGGATCCGGGCATTGGCCTTTGTGGATCCAACGAGATCGCCGCCCGCCTCGTCGACGGCGGGCCGGATATAGCGATAGAGCGAGCTGATCTGGCCGGGCACGGCTTTGGCTGCTATCGATGCCTTGACCGCACCGCAGGACGAGTGGCCGAGCACCATCATCACCCGCGTCCCCAACACGGCGATGCCATATTCGATGCTGGCGATGATCTCGGAAGTGGCAATGTTACCTGCGACGCGGTTGACGAAGACATGGCCGATGCTTTGATCAAACAGCAGCTCGACTGGGACGCGGGAATCGGCGCAGGAGAGAACCGATGCGAAGGGTTCCTGCTTCTCCACCGTGTTCTGCTTCAGAATTGCTAGATCCTCCTCGAAGTGGGTCGGCTTGCGCTCGACGAAGCGCTTGTTGCCGTCCATGAGCGTCTGTAGTGCTGCCGCTGGGCTGAGCGTGCTCTGGGCGCGGGCGGCGGTCGGCGCGAGGACCTCCAGTCCGGTGCCGGCGAGCACGCCGGCCGCAGTGCCGGTCAGGGCCGCCCGCAACAGGCCCCGGCGGGACAAGTTGATCGCGTTCGCATCGCGCATCGCGCGAAGCTCGCCGGCGTCGGCCCGCGCATGGCAGAGACAGGCTGCGACACGGCATTCTTCCGAACTATGCAAGGTCATGCTGACCCCCCCCCTTTTTGAACCAACACCCAGCCGATATCCGGCTTGTTGAAGCCGAGATTGGCCTAATGGTCCTCTTTTGACAAGCCGGGATCGCCCGAGCTTCACTCTCCGCTTCGGACGTGTAAGTGAAATTGAACTTTTCCGACATGTCGCCGGCTACTGCGGGGCTCAGCGCGCTGGCAAACTCGGAGAGGCCGAGATCGCGCTCGGTGATACTACGCGCAAGCGACATTTATTTCGCTTCGAGACCACTTTTAACAATTATGAGGCTTTAGCCCTCGCCGTGTGGCACCGGCCGGCGGCGATCATACTGGCCTCCGACAGCTCGACGCCATGCGGAATTTAAACGACCGGAAAAGCACCCAAAGCCACTAAGTGGCTTCCCTGGTAGACCCAGGCCTTCCCGGCAGAGCGCAAGTCACCAGACAAACCCAAAATCCCGCAGATGCTCTTCACGTGCCAACAACGCCCGCTTTCGCCTTGTCCCCCATCGATATCCTGACAAAGAACCATCCTTCTTCACCACCCGATGACAGGGAATCAGGAGCGCGATTGTGTTATTGGCGATCGCGTCAGTCACGTCCCTCGCATCACGCGGGGAGCCCATCTCGGCTGCGATGGCGCCATAGCTGGTCGTTTGACCAGCCGGAATTTGGCGTAAAATGTTCCAGACGTGCTTCTGGTAATCGGATCCGCGAATGTCGAGCGGGATACCGGAGTCGAGATAGGGACGTTCGACGATTTCGGTGAGTTTTCTGACGATATCGGCAAGGCCCACTTCGTCAAGTTCAATGGCGGCATCCGGGAAGTGCGCTCGAAGACTGGCGGGCACTTCCCCGTTCTGCTTCATAAACTCGAAGGCCACTAAGCCTTTGTTCGAGACTGCAGCAATAAACTCGCCGAGGGAGCTTTGCCCCCAAGCATAGCGGATTTGTTCGCTCATCTTTCGCTCCCTGAAGTTAGTGCCGGACGAGTGTCTATCTAAGGACCTTCTCAGCACCGCGCGCTCCGTTGCTTGCTCTCGAATTCGATTTGCGAACGTGGTCACCGTGCCGTCGGTTATCGGCGGGCGCGAATAGGATGTTGGGGCAAGAACCGGAGTTTGCGGCTCATCGGATCAGACTACCTGTTTGCTCGGATCATCGATCCACATCGGCGATCCTCATCGGACACAAAGAAAGGAATCAAAATGAGCAAACAAGACAACAAGACCATCGTCGGCCGGTGGTTCACCGAGTTTTGGGGCGAGAACTGCAATCTGGCCGTCGTCGACGCCATCGCCGCGCCGGACATGCTGCTTAAGTACTCGCTCCACGAACCGCGTAGGGGCCATGACGACATCAAGGCCTTCATGACCGACTTCCGCACCGCGTTCCCGGATCTCAAATTCTGGGGTACTGCAGACTTGATCGCCGAAGAGGATTACGTTGTCGGACAATGGGAAGGCGGCGGCACGCATACCGGCCCGGCTTTCAGCGACTTCCTTGTCGGTTCGCTGCCTGCCGCGACTGGCCGGAAGATGCACTTCACCGGTACGACAGTGCTGCGTCTCCAGAACGGCAAGATCGTCGAAGAGATCGGACTCGACGATGGCGTCACGGCATTAACCCAGCTCGGCCTCATCAAAAAGGTCGCTTGATCGAATAAGGCTGTCGCCCACTGTCCTCGGTGGCTGCCCTCAATCTCAAGAGAGGCTCGCACGTGATCGTGCGAGCCTCTTTTTTAATCCAGCCTTTGCTTAACAATGTTTGCACGGAAGGATTTTGGCCCTGTCTCGTGGTATGCGTTAGGCGGTATTTACACCATCTGCGCTCCCAGGCAGGAGGCGCAAGCCGCCAGCAGCGCACGGCTAGGTGGGGCTAGACCCGAGCAAGATTCGGATGGACGGGAGCGTTTTCCGCCATAAAAGTGGCTGTGTTGGCGATTTTTGACGCTGGAGGCCCGATGCAGTCGGCTTTGAAAGCAAGACTCGGAGTGCGGCGAACCCTTGTCGACGAAATGATCGCCTAAGTTCAAGGATCTGCGAAATGAACCATACCATGATGACGCTCGAAAGCCCGAAGAAGTCCTCGAAAGTGGCCATAGCGGATGACCCACGCTGGGCGCGGATCGTCGCGCGGGACCGCACCGCCGACGGTCACTTCTGGTTTTCGGTTGTAACAACTGGAATCTATTGCCGCCCGTCGTGTCCGGCGCGGACGGCGAATCCAGAAAATGTCCAACTTCACGTCACCCTCGAAGCCGCGAAGAGGACAGGGTTCCGGCCGTGCAAGCGCTGCAATCCTGATGGGCTTTCGATCGAAGGCGAGAACGCGGCCCTTGTCGCACGGGCCTGTCGTCTTATCGAGCGAAGTGAAGAGGAGCCGTCGCTGACTGAGCTGGCAGAAGCGGTCGGCCGTAGCGCCAGCTACTTCCATCGTCTGTTCAAGGCGACCACAGGATTGACACCCAAGAACTACGCCTCCGCGCATCGTGCGGCAAAGGTCCGCGAGAGCCTGGCGAGCGGCAGCAGCATAACCGAGGCAATATACGACGCAGGCTTCAGTTCGAGCGGCCGCTTCTATGAAAAATCCACCGACATGCTCGGGATGACGCCGACTCAATATCGCGCCGGCGGCGCCAACGAAAACATCCGCTTTGCGGTTGGGGAATCCTCTCTTGGAGCCATTCTGGTCGCATCGAGCAAAAAGGGAGTCGCATCGGTCCTTCTTGGCGACGACCCCGAAACCTTGGTCCGAAACCTTCAAGATCGCTTCCCCAGAGCAAATCTGATCGGCGCCGACAGGGACTACGAAGTTCAGGTGGCGCGCGTTGTCGGCTATGTCGAAGCCCCGAGCCTCGGCCTTGATCTGCCGCTGGATGTGCGCGGCACGGCCTTTCAGCAGCGAGTCTGGCAAGCCCTACAGGAAATTCCCGTCGGCCAAACGGTTTCTTATGCGGAGGTCGCCCGACGGATCGGCTCGCCGAAGTCAGTGCGGGCGGTCGCGGGCGCCTGTACTGCAAACAAGCTGGCGGTCGCTATTCCGTGCCACCGGGTGGTGCGAAATGACGGATCGCTTTCAGGCTATGCCTGGGGCATCGAGCGCAAGCGGAAGCTGCTCGATCGAGAAGCTTCCCATCGCCAATGAAGGCTCGCGCCCGCCAAGAAGCGGACCTCTTTAGTGCGGCGAAATCGGTAGAGCCGCCACACGAAATAATGGCCGAAGGTGCCATGCTGCTTCGCGGCAAGGCCCTGCCGTTTGAACGTGATGTTTTGGGCGCGCTCCAGGTAATCACGCTACAGGCGCCCTTTAGGCACATGACGACACCAGGGGGCTTCGTCATGTCGGTGGCGATGACGAACTGCGGTGCTGCGGGATGGATCACCGACCGGACCGGCTATCGCTATGACCGTCTGGATCCCGAAAGCGG
>Ga0137360_10002793_pt1 | contig 10428 bp, 10 predicted proteins | sample Mad1_60_16metaG_FD_104924 | JGI IMG/M metagenome (GOLD analysis project Ga0137360, IMG submission 104924) | Vadose zone soil microbial communities from Angelo Coast Range Reserve, California, USA - Mad1_60_16 metaG | ecosystem: Environmental > Terrestrial > Soil > Vadose zone | place: USA... | reverse complement strand
GCTGATCGCTTTCGGCAGCGGCGACCCGACCCGCGCGATCTGTTCGACTCTGATCGCCCAGGCCTTCGATTCCGTCCGTTATCCGATCCTGCCGGTCATTTCGCGCAAGCGCGAGGCCGATCCCGAACAGGCCGATCAGATGCGCGAGTTGTGGCGCATCCGCCACTACAGCCTGTATGTGCCGCGTGACTTCGACGCATCGCCATTTTTCGAGGTGGTCAAGCCGCGCATCGCGAAGCCGTTCGACTATCGCCATGCGCCCTGGAGCGAAGGCGGAACCGTCATCATCGGCGACGCCACGACGACGACCGACTACTGGACGGTCGTTTCGAAGAACGACACGCGGGCCTGAGGACCGCCGGGGATAAGCCTGGGGCTTGGGGTCGTCTTACCCGACGGCGGCCGGCATGGCGAGCTTGACCCCGGGGGCCAGCCCATGCCGGGCCGCTGCTCCGGCGCGCAGCTCGAGCGCGGCGCGGGCGCCCGGAGCCAGGCGGATCCGCCCGGCCCTGACCTCCGGACATACGCGCACGATGCGCGCGTCCCGGTCGATGAACACGACGTCGATTGGATAGCGCATGCCGAAGGTGTGGACGCTCGAGCACGGTTCGATCAGAAGCGCCTCGGCCGGGCCGAGCGGCGCACCGACCAGCAGGCCCAGCGCGCGCGAGACGAAGCTGTCGGCGATCCGCACGCTCAGGCCGCCGGCGGGCGTCGCGCAATCGACGATGCGGCTCATCAGATCCCCGACCTCATCAGCTGCACGGCGATCGGAAAAGCGAGCACGATGAAGGTACAGGGGAAAATGCAAAGAATCAGGGGTCCGAGCATCTTGACCGGGGCCTCGAGCGCGAGCTTCTCTGCGCGCTGGAATCGTTCGGTGCGGCGCTGTTCGGACTGGGCGCGAAGGATCGGGCCCAGACTGCTGCCCATCATCTCGCCTTGCACCAGGGCGCTGACCAGGCTGCTGACCGGTCCGAAATCCAGCCGGGCCGCCATGTCGCGCATCGCGTCGGTGCGTGGCTTGCCGGCGCGCACCTCACGCAGCAACCGGTTGATCTCCACGACCAGCGGCCCGGGTGGAACCTTTTCCACGGCCTGCTGCAGAGCCGAGGACAGATTCAATCCGGCTTCGACCGCCATCGTGAGGATGTCGAGAAAGAACGGAAGGCTCTTCAGGATGCGAAGATTGCGTGACTTGGTCATGTCGCGCAGCCACATCTCGGGCCAGTAGTACCCGAAGAAGGCCCCAGCGATCCCGAAGGTCAGCCCGCTCTGTCCGATCGTGCTCAAGGCCGCCGCCAGGAAGAGCGCGACCACCAAGGACGCCAGCAGCTTGCCGGCGAAGTACTGCCTGGGCGTCAGCGTGTAGTCCTGGCCGGCGCGGCGCAACGATTCCTGGATCCGCGCGCTGGAGGCTTCGCGCAGCACCCATCCGAAGTGATGGGCCACGATCAGCACCAGCGGCCAGGTGATGCGGTAGAACCTGGGCGGCGGGTCCATGTACTGGCGGTCGTCGCGCGGCACTTCGGCGACGATGCGGCGCGTCGAGACGATGAACAGCACGACCGTCAGCGCGATCAGTCCGGGGATCAGCAGTTCGAGCATGGTCAGGTTCCTAACGGTCGGTTGTCAACACGGATCAGATGTCGATCGTCACGATCTTCTTGATCATGTACGCCCCGATGGCCTCCAGGACGACGATCACTCCGATCACGACCCAGCCCCACCACATCGTGACCAGAGGTTTCATCGATTGCTTTTCCATGAACCAGAGGACCACCCCGAGAAACAGCGGCAGTGCACCCACGACCCATCCCTGCAGCTTGCCCTGCGACGTGAGCGCGCGGATCTTTCCTTCCATCGTTACCTTGGCTCGCAAGGTGCCGGACAGTCGCTCCAGGGTTTCGGCCAGGTTGCCGCCGACCTGCTTGGCGATCGTCATCGCCGACACCACCAGGTCGACGTCCTCCAGCTTCAGCCGACGCGCCATCGACTCGAGCGCGTCCTCCAGCGCGACGCCCAGGCGTTGCTCGCGCACGACCACGCCCAGCTCTTGCGACAAGGGCGCCGGGGTCTCGTTGATCACGATGTCCAGGGCCGTCTGCAGGCTGGTGCCGGCGCGCATCGCGCTGGCCAGCATCGTCAACGCATCGGGCAGCTGCAGCTGGAGTTGATGGCGCCGCCGGCGGCGGATCAGGGCATAGGCCAGGCGGGGCAGCACGATCACCGCGACCAGCCCGATCAGCGCCGGCACAAACGAATTGGTCAAGAACCAGAGCGCGGCTGGTAGCACCAGGGCCCCGATGACCACGAACAAGAACACGCGCTCGGCGTCGATAAAGACGAACGACTCGCGCAGCGACTCGCGGGACTTGGCGGTGAAACGCTGCCGGTAGGCACCGAAGCCCGTAATCGACGCGCGCACCAGCAACAAGGTCCCGACAAGCGCCGCGGCGCTCACCACGATGACCAGCAGATCGGCGCTCATGCGGCCCTCGCAAGTGGTTCACGGCGTTCGAAAATGTCCAGGTCCAGCGGTACACCGATGCGGCGCAGGGACTCGTAGAACTCCGGCACGAACCCGCAGCCGGTGAAATAGCCCTGGGTCTTGCCGCTGCTATCGGCGGTGGTCTGGCGGAATTCGAACACGTCCTGCAGCTGAATGCGTCCGCTTTCGACGCCGGTGATTTCGCTGATGTGGGTGATCTTGCGGGTTCCGCAGGCAAAGCGCGTTTGCTGCACCACGATGTCGATGGCCGAGGCCACCTGTTCGCGGATCGCGGTGACCGGCAGGTCCAGGCCCGCCATCAGCACCATCACCTCCAGCCGGGCCAGCATGTCGCGCGGCGTGTTCGCGTGCGCGGTCGTCAGCGAACCGTCGTGACCGGTGTTCATCGCCTGCAGCATGTCGAGCGCTTCCCCGCCGCGGCATTCGCCTACCACGATGCGGTCGGGCCGCATCCGAAGGGAGTTTCGCACCAGGTCACGGATCGCGACCTGGCCGCGGCCTTCGATATTGGCGGGACGCGCTTCCAGCGATACGAGGTTCGGATGATGCAGCTGAAGCTCGGCCGCATCCTCGATGGTCACGATCCGCTCGTCCCGCGGGATGAAATTCGACATGATATTCAGCAGCGTCGTCTTTCCGGATCCCGTGCCGCCCGAAATCACCACGTTCTTGCGATGCACGACGGCGACCCGCAGGAACTCGATCATCTCTGGGCTGGCCGAACCGAAGCGCTCCAGGTCCTGAGCGACCAGCTTGCGCTTGGAGAACTTGCGGATCGTGATGCTCGGACCCTTCAACGAGAGCGGCGGTATCACTGCATTCACGCGCGAGCCATCCTTCAGGCGTGCATCGACCATCGGGGAGCTTTCGTCGATGCGTCGTCCGATCGGCGCAACGATGCGCTCGATGATGCCGGAGACGGCGCGGTCGCTGGTGAACGCGAGCGGATAGCGCTCCAGCTTGCCTTCGCGCTCCACGAATACCTCGTCGGCGCGGTTGACCATGATCTCGGTGACCGAAGCGTCGGCCAGCAGCGGCTCCAGCAGTCCCAAGCCGATGGCCTCGTCGCGCACCGAATCAATCAGCAGGGCCCGGTCTACGTCGGCTGGCAGGTCGGGCATCTGCTCGATGAGTTCCAGGATCAGCGCTTCGGTGCGCCGGCGCAACTCGGTGTCCGACATCTTGTGCACGTCGACCCGGCGCAGATCGAAGGCCTCCAGTAGCCGTTCGTGCAGAGCCCGGCGCCACTGGAATGTGTTGTCCTGAGCGGGGGCCGGCGTGGAATTCGTTGCGACCGCCGGCGCTTTGGCCACGGGCATATCGGGCTGACGAGGGGCGGGGGTGTGCCCCTCCGCGCTTTGAACCGCCCTGGGTTTGGCCGGCATGGCGGCCCAGCAGGCCTTCATGGAGTACCGCCCCACCTGGATCGTGTCGTCCGGCGTCAGCGGACCGTGGGTCGTGACGCGCTGCCCGTTGACCACCGTTCCCGCCGACGAGTGCAGGTCGCGTATGAAGGCCTGGTCGTTGGAAATGAAGAGTTCGGCGTGCTTGCGGCTGACGCGCCACCCGGAAAGCTTCAGATCGTTGTCGGCATCGCGCCCGATCTTCAGCCTGCCTTGCGCGAAGCTCAGGTCCGAGGGCGGACCGTCATCCGATCGCAGTTGGACGTTCCACATGGTCCTTACTCCGCCATCTCGCGATTGATGATCTTGTTGACGCCGGCCGCATACTGGTCGGCCTGACGGATGGCGGCGGTGTTCAGATCGGTTTGCGCGCTGGTTGCACGCGGCGTGACCATCACGATCAGCTCCGTGCGTTCATTCTGGAATTCCTTGGACTTGAACAAGGCGCCCAGCACCGGCACGTCCTTGAGCCCGGGAATTCCGTTGATCGCGGAAGAACCGTTGTTGTCCAGCAAGCCCGAGATCACCAGCGTCTCGTTTTCCTTCAGGCTGACTTCCGTCTCCGTGCGGTTCTGCCGGAACGCGATCAGGCCGTTGTTGCCGACATTCGAGAAGGTCGGGTCCGGTTGGCTCACCTCGGCCACGATCGAGGAGCTCACGTTGCCCTTGTCGTCCGCGATCGGCTTGAACTCGAGGATGATTCCGTACTTCTTGTAGATCACGGTGGTCGTCCCCAAGCCGGCAGCGACCGGGATCGGGATCTCGCCTCCGACCACGAACTTGGCCTCGCCGCCGCTCTTGCAACTGACCTTCGGCTCGGCCAGCGTCCAGCTGTCCCCGCTCTGGCCGAGCAAGTCCAGTTTCGAGCTCAGATCGCTGACGATTCCAAAGTAACCCGTATTGGGAATGCGCGCGGGGAATTTCCCCGTGGTGTAACTTCCGCCCAGACTTGGCCCCGGCACCTGCGCCGCCCAGTTGACGCCGAGGCGCTCGAGCGCGCTCTTGCGGATCTCCACGACCCGAACGTCCATGTGAACCATCCGGTCGATCGCGACGGGAGGCGCCGCCTTGCGCGCCGGTGCGATGCTGACGACCTGCGGGTAGATCTTCAGGATCGCCTCGATCCGTGCCGTCGTATTTGGCCTGCTGTAATCGCCTTCGATCAGCACATGGCCGTCCACCTGTCGGACCGAGAGCCCGGGCTCGCCGGCCAGCATGTCCTGCACGTCCCGCGCAATCCGCGCAGTATCGTCGTTGCGGACCGTGACTTCGTACGAGTACTGCGCACCAGTGCCCAGCCAGACCCGCAGCGTCGTGGTGCCGGCTCCCTCGCCGATCAGGACCACCTGGCCGGGTTCGGCCACCGTGGCCCGCAGCACGCCGCCGTTGCCGACCGCGATGCGTGAGATGTTGGCCAGATCCAGCACCTGGACCTCGCCGTGGTAAAGGGTGACGCTCGGGCCGGCCACCACCGGTCCAGCGGGCGCGGCATCTTCGGAATTCGCCGGGGACTTGATGGAATGCGCGCTCGGCGCGGCGCCTGCCAGCGCGACCGCGCTGGACCGTGGCGCCGACGGCTTGGCCGGGGGCACTGGCGGCTGTTGCGCCGCAGCGTCCGTCGCGGTCAAGGCAATCCGCACGACCAGCCAGGCGGCAACAAAGTAGGGCTTCAGGCGATGGGTGTTCATGGCTGGTTCCTGGTGGACGTGAACGATGTCGTGATGATCGGCGGCACGACGATCACGCGATAGTGACCAAGGGCATATGCAAGGCGACGGACAAAGCGGACATGACGGAAGGCATGTCGCGGGGGGAGTTGTCCGGGGGCCGTACGAAGCACCGGGAGCCGGCAGCTCCCGAACCTTCCCGTTTAAAGCGGTGAAAAAAACGGCCCGCGCAGCGGGCCGCTTATGATCATCCAAGCCGAATCTAGGACCGCGACCCGCCTTGTCCCCCGACGATGTATTGCACCGGGTGGTGGATCTTGCCTTTCGGCTTGGGCAGCAGCTGGTCGATTCCCATCGCGACCGTCGAATTGGGCCGTGTGTCCTCGGGGTTGCGCAGCACGGCCGTCAGCTTGCCGGAGTGCTTTCCGACCACCACCCGATCGGCGTCCTCTGGCGTCAGAGCCATCGTGATCGTCGTGTACGTGCGGGGCTGGTTGGTGCCGTCGCGCTTGCGGGTCACCTGTCCGGTGGCCAGCACCTCGACGTTGGACATCAGCGGGAACGTGGTGTCGACGCCATTGCCTCTGCTCGAGTGCGCGGTCAGGATCAGGTCGATGTGGTCGCTGGGACGGAGCATCCCAGAGATCGAATTGACTTCGTCGACCTCCGTCGTCAGCGCGACCTGGCCCTTGGGAAGCGTGGCCGAGAACACGGCGTTGGTCGACTCCAGGTGTGCGTCCAGCAAGGGTTCGCCGCGCTTCAGGCCAACTGCCAGGCGCTGCCCGACGTACTGGTCGAACTGGTTCGGGCGCAGCGCCGATGCGTGTACGTAATCGGCCGGCATCTCGCGCAGCGAGAAATTTTCGACGCCGATCGGGCTGCCGCGTTGCAGGTCGCGCTTGGCCACGACCACCTTCACCATCGTGTGCGAGCCGCGTAGCTGGGCGTCGATCTTCGCCTTGTAGTCGTGCAGCAGCTTGTTGCTCAGGAACACTGCGATACCTCCCATCACGAGCGCGCCCGCCAACGTCAGCCAGTTGCGGCTCAGCGGAAGGCTGCTCAGGGACAAACTCGGGATCTTCATCTGGACTCCTATGGCAATGAAAGAAAGAAGCTGAGTGCGCTGTAGAAATCCCGCAGTCGGTCGGCCAGCAATTGAGCCGCCGTTTCCTGGTAGCCGGGAATCGGCGCGAACAGCGCCAGCGCGAGTGCGGAGCACACCACGAGGTATTCGACCATCGACTGGCCGCGTTGCCCGCCGGTAAGCCGGTTCATCCACTGAAATTTCACCGTCGTTTCTCCGATTTGGATGGCAACGGCATCGTGCCGCTCACTGGGCCGACAGGCCAGTGTCCTTGGTCACAAGGTTTGCGAGGATCGAGGAGCCTCGTTGCCCTTGCACCTGCACCGCGGTGATCGAAAGCTGGGATTGGTCCCGCTGGAACAGCGCCGACGACCCGTACGGACCAGTAGGACCAGTACCGGATGGGGTCGTGACCGTTTTCTGGATCTGTTGCCAGCCCGCGTTCGCCAGGGCGGCTTCGTAGAACTTCATCGCCGAATCGACCCCGGCGTCTTGTGCGATCAGGACCTCGCGACTTAGCTTGCCCGGGTCCTTGGACTCGACGACGGACACGACTTTGGCACCCGGCATTATCGGCAGTGCGCCCGCGGAAAGCTCGATCCGGTTGCCGATCATCTGGCTCACGGCGATAAATCCCGAGCTGCGCTCATGCGGCTGATCGCCGACCTTCACCGTCATGTAGTACGGGCCGTGGGCCTGACCGACGACGGTCGCGTCGCCCGTCGCCAGCACCGAGGGCTTGGTCGAATAGGCTCCGGACCAGTGGGCCGTATAAAAGGCGACGATCTCCGAGCGGCTGACCTCGGACTCGAACTTCATCACGCGCATCGGGATTCCGTCGACCTTCATGCTGGAGGCGATCCACTCCACCTTTGCACGAGGGGGCAAGGGGATTTCGGGCCAGGGGGTCGAACTCTCTGCCCGAACGAGACCGCCGGCCAGCAGCCCAAAAACGAGCGCCACCGTGACCGAGACTCTCTGAAAACATCGAAGCCGATTCATGGGAGGCCGTCCTCTCTCAGCAACTCGTCTTGCTCTTGGTCGGATCGTAGCTGGCACCGGGCGCGGCGTCGCCTGGAACGACGTCGGGATTCACGCATCCCCACTGCGGTCCGTCGGTGTCCGAAAGCCCTTGCCAGCCCCAAGTCGCGATCCCGGAATCGAGAGCCGACAGCACGCTCTGAACACCGGGAATCTTGCCGAGGACGATCCCCCAGTCGTTGAAGACGCGGCTGCGCACGCTATTGGCCGCCGGCTGGTCCGGCTTGTCTTTGCCGGCGCCGTTCGCGTTATAGCCGTCCGTCAGTACCGCGGTCGATTCATCGAGCGTCAAGCTCCGATTGTTCAGCAGTCGGATCGGGGCCAGCGGCACCGTGACGTGCGCTTGCGCGATACCCGGATCCGGGATTTTGAAATTCACCGTGTCGGCCAGCGTTTGCAGAGCGCTGTACGGGGTATCGGATACCGACCCTTTCTTCACATCGACGCCGATGCCGCCGTTGCCCGAGTATTGAGTCACGATGGGGTCGCCACCCGTTCCGAGCCAGTTCGTGTTCAAGCTGCTTTGCGGCTTCTTCGCCCCTTGGGTTGAATCCTGGAACCCGACCGCTCCCTTGTTGCTCTGCATGGGATCCATGAAGAACCGCGCGCGCGTTTCCTCGGCAAGGACCGCGTCGCTCTTGTGTGCCGCCCAGGGATCGAACACCCGCTCGAAGGCGGCATAGCGGCTTGCCTGAATGGCCGAGTACTTCAGATCCTGGTACTTGGCGATGTAAATGACGCCGAGCGCGAGCGGAAGGACAACCGCCGCCACGGCAACGACAAGCTCCGTCATCGCCTGACCTGACTGAAGCTGTGAACGGTCCCTCAGCATGGTTCGACTCCTTTGGGTTTTCGGTGATGCGGCGCCACTAGAACGACCCATCGATCAGGGGCATCAGGGTCAACTGGCCGCTGCCGCCATAAAGCAGGCCACGCCAGATGCAGTCGTCGCTGCCCGGGTTGCTGAACACCTTGCAATTCGGGGTATGCAGTCGCGCCTGCCAGTACGGGTTATAAAGGCTTGCGAACTCCTTCACCGCGTCTTCTCGCGTCAGGTTTTCCGGTGTGATCGCGGTCGGATCGGACTGCGGATCGCGCTTCGGGCGCGAGAAGAAGATTCGCGCCGCCGAGATGGCCGGCAGCTCGTCCTTGTTCAGGTTGTCGGTGACGCGCGGCGAGCCCTGGGGACCCGCGACGTCGCCCGTGTCGACCGCGATGCTCTTCCCATTCAAGGTGACGGCCAGGCGCTGGGACGTCAAGGTGTCGTCGCCTTTCTTTTTGACGGAGACAAAATAGTTGAGTTCCTTTTTCCTGTCCTTGACGTCCAGCATGTCCGGCACTCCCTTGTACCCGTTGATCTGGTCAGGACCCGAGGGATAACTCATCCAGTAGGCGAGGTCGCAGGCCGATCCATATCCGTATCCGTTACAACGACCTTCATCGACCCAGTCGTTACCCGTGTCGCTGTTGTTATTGACGTTCGTACGTCCCCAGGAGATCGGACCGCTGAAGAGCGAGGCGCAGGCTCCGAAAAAGCACACATCAAAAGAAGCCTCGATCGAATCCTGCGACTCGATGTGGTCGAGGTCGACCAGCTCCGCGCTTCCGGAGCTCTTGTTGAACTGGACCGTCACCGGGGAGTACGACAGCAGCGAGTTAAGGCCGTCTATGAACTTGCCGGCGCCGCGCTTGGACGAGAACTGATCGCGTGAATTCGAGATCACGTCGCGGGCGTCCTGGCGGTCGTCTTTGTTGTTCGATCCGTTGTTCTTATGGTTGATGAGGAAATTGTTGTTATCAACCAAGGGAATCCAGTAGTTATAGAAGTTGTCCCAGAACGCCAGATCGGTAAAGGCCCAATTGCCGTTCATGGTGACGTTGTTCTCTTTCGCGGCCTCTTCGGCCGCGTTCTTGGCGGCCCAGGGGACCAGTCCGAGAAACGCGGTGCGCTGCAACTCGAGCGCGTCCACCGCAAACTGGAATGCGGGTATGGCGTTGCTCGCGAGGCCGTTCACCGCACTCTGGATCCCGTCCATCACGGCCTGGAGTGCCTGGGTAAAGTCGCCGATCACCGGGATCCACCCGAGCACCGTATTGAGGTTGGCGGCGAACTGGTCGTTGTATTTGACCCAGGAATCGAGAGACGCAAACTGCGCGATCGCCACTTCGTTGGCGACGATCGCGCGATTGTTGTAAGCGAGCAGGTTCATGCCGCGCGCCTGCACCAGCGCGCCGCTCATCGCGACCGCATCGGCCGCATTCGTTGTCTTTTCCTTCTCGGTGGTGATCTGACCGACGTTGTAGACGATCATCAGCAACGCGCAGCAGGCGGCCACGGTCGCTAGGAACCACAGGAGGGTCTGGCCCAGTTGCCGGGCGGGTGCGGCTCGTGTCATCTTGATGCCTTTCATTTCATGGGCCCTGCAAGATCTTCGGGCTCGACGCCCGCATCCTTGGGTGCTGACGCCCCGGGACGGGCCTCGGCCGCGTCCCGGGGACATGCTGTCGCCTGTCTTACTGCTGGAACGTCGTATTGCCCGCGTTCTGGTTGAAATTCTCCATGCCCTGCGCGGTATTGGCGGCGGTCGTCGCGTTGTTGGCCGAGGTAACTGCGGCGGTGACGTCTGCGACCGAGGCATTGCCCGCCAGTCCCTGCGCGATCCCGGCCACCCAATCGTTTCCTCGAATCGCAGCCAGCCCTTGCGCCACCGCCTCATACAG
>Ga0137360_10002791_pt1 | contig 10433 bp, 6 predicted proteins | sample Mad1_60_16metaG_FD_104924 | JGI IMG/M metagenome (GOLD analysis project Ga0137360, IMG submission 104924) | Vadose zone soil microbial communities from Angelo Coast Range Reserve, California, USA - Mad1_60_16 metaG | ecosystem: Environmental > Terrestrial > Soil > Vadose zone | place: USA... | reverse complement strand
TCTGTCATCCCTATCCCCTGCGCCGCATGGGCGTCATCACCTAAGGCAAGAGCCGGATGCGGGAATCCCGCTTGTCCGGATCCGTGGAGGGGGTTATGAGCGATCATGATTCCTACTCCGACTCGATTGTGGCACCGGGTTGGTGCGTTTTCATGAAATAGTCGGATCAAATCGGGCGTTCTCTACATATATCAAGAATTTTCGGGCCGCGGCCACCATGGGGCTTAGCGTGGGTCACGGCCCATGATGCCGTAAGGGATTTCTTGTCGTAACTTTACAGGATTCGACAAAAGCGATTGCGGTGAAGGCTTGCGTTTGACGGGGTACTGCTGTTGTGGGTAGGTGGCGCGACATCCAGATTGGATAACCAGCAAAGAAGTGGGGAAAGCGACGTGGGGCGGCGGAGATACTCGGGTAGGTACCGGCTCAAACTCCCCTAGCGATGTTTCGCGTTCCGATTATTTTTTCATTGCCGCGATGGCAAGTATTGCTAACTCCCGCAGGCGCCGCTCCAGTGCCTTCCGGTCACCCTGCACTCTGGGATCGCGTTTGGCCCCCTCTGCCGCCCGCACCAGGATATGGACGAGTTGCTCCACGGTAAGCCCTCGCGGAGGCCCTCCGATCTTGCCCGTTCTCTCAAGCGATCGCAAGAATCTCGCGAGTCGAGCTTCGTACTCCGTATTGAGGCTGCCGATCCTCGCTCGCGCGAGCTTTGAGAAAGTCTCTTCCAGCTCCGGCATGTGCGCAGACTTGCTGAAGAGCTCAAACGCCATTCCAAAGTAGGCATCGAGAAGAGCGGTCAATCGATCCACTGCCGCGCCATCTATGCTCTCGGCGGCGACGCACCGCTGCCGCACCTGGTCGCCGAGATATTCAAGGATGGCCAGAAAGACCGCCGCCTTGTTCTCAAAGTGCAGGTATACCGTGCGCTTGGCCACCTGCGCCGCCTGGGCAAGGTCATCGATAGAAGTCTTGCGATATCCGTACCGGGTAAAGAGCTCCAGTGCCGCCAGCACGATCGCATTTGGCTTGGCCGAACTCCCTTTGGCTCCGGCGCTTCTTTTTTTAACCTTTTTCATCCACATTACATCCAATCAGACTAAGTATACCACAATAGGATATTTGGTATACTTAGAGTGGCGGGTTGAGGAATCCAATGACACGAAAAGGTTTAATCGGTTTCATTGCAGTGATTCAGTCCGTTCTTTTTTTGACGCATCTTTTCCTCTATGAGACGTGGACATTTTCGCCCGTAGGGAGCGCTGCCCCCGGGGCGTTCTGGATCAAACTTGTACTTTGCTTTTTGTCGGTGAGCTTTACCGCTGCTTCGCTACTCGCATTTCGTTATACGAACGCTGCTCTGCGCGTGTTTTACAGCGCTGCTGCCGTTTGGGTGGGCATGCTGACCTTTCTCCTAGTCGCTGCGGTTTCCTCCTGGATTATTTTCGGTGTTACGCGGCTGGCGGGGCTGGACGTGAACTTCCATCGGACCGTGGAACTGCTGTTCGGTGCCGCAGTAGTGATAGGACTCTACGGGCTTTTCAACGCAAGCTGGACGCGGATCACGCGAACGACGGTGCGGCTCGCGAACTTGCCAGCGGCGTGGCGCGGGCGAAAAGCGGTGCTGATCAGCGATTTGCACCTTGGGCATGTGCGAAACGGAAATTTTTTGCGGCGCATGGTTGCTAGGATTTTGAAGGAAGAGCCGGACGCGATTTTTATCGCTGGAGATCTGTATGATGGGACGGCCATCGACGCGCGGCGAGCAGCGGAGCCATTAAGCAAACTCGTGGCGCCACACGGCGTGTATTTCGTGGCGGGAAATCATGAGCAATTTGGGGACGACAGTAAGTATCTGCACGCCGTCGCGGCGGCCGGAGTCCGCGTGCTCAGCAACGAGAAGGTGGAAGTAGACGGTTTGCAGATTATTGGCGTGCCGTACCGGCACGCGGTGCACAATGGCCACTTTGCGTCGGTGCTACGCGGCATCGGATTGGATCAGGATCGCGCGAGCATTCTGTTGACCCATGCGCCCGACCATCCGGAGATCGCGGAGGCCGCGGGCGTTTCGCTGCAGCTATCCGGGCATACGCACCTTGGACAGTTCATACCTTGGAGTTGGATGGCGCGTCGCATTTACCGCCAGTTTGTGTATGGCTTAAGCCGAATCGGCAAGATGCAGGTTTTCACTTCGAGCGGAGCAGGAACGTGGGGACCGCCGCTGCGGTTGGGATCGAATCCCGAAATTGTTGTGTTGGCGTTCGAGTAAGACACTCGCTGTCGGCTGAGTAAAAGGCGGGCACAGGTGAAGGTAATTCTTCTCGGGGCGACGGGCATGGTCGGACAAGGCGTCCTGCGCGAATGTCTGCTCGATCCTGAGGTGGAGAGTGTCCTAACCATCGGGCGCAATGCCACCGCTCAGCGGCACGAGAGACTGCAAGAAATCATGCACCAGGACCTTTCGGACCTCTCCACGATGGAAGGCAAGCTCTCGGGCTACGAGTGGGCTACGTTACAAACTCGGCGCGAATAACCGTCCCTAGTTCGGGCCAGGAAGAGTCGGAAGGCCGAACAGCTTCGCGGTGTTGTCGTGGAAATATCCGCGGGCGATCGCGAGAGCTTTTGTTTCCGTTATCTCCCCTGCGAAAACCATTTCCGCGAGGGCTGTTGCTACCGCTGTCCGCGCGGTCTGCACGCCCAGCCAGTATGTCGCCGGAACGTTGACCTCTCTCGAATAAGGGAAGGCGTCGGAGCCAAACACAATTTTCTCCGGGAAGACTTCCAGCCAGCGTTTCAGGATGTGGCTGTACTCGGTGGGGAAGACGAGCAGGATGAATTCCGAGGAGTCGAGGTAAACGTTCGGCAGCGCGGCGAGCCAGATCGATTGCTGGTCATAAGGATAACCGCCGTGAATCAAAACGAAAGTCGTATCCTTGTAGCGCGGATCCCGCAGGATATTCTCCAAATCCATGGCGTTGCCTTCGGAAAGGCGGTAATAGTTGCCGCTGCCTACCGCGCTATGGATGTGAACCTGAAGGCGTAAGGCGCCAGCCTGGGTGATCAGGTAGCGGAAGATGTAGTCCTGAAACAGCAGATAGTCTTGTGCGGAAGCGGAACCGCCCGCGTGATATTTGTTGTAGATCGCCTCGGCCTGCTCGCGCGGCGGATCCGTGATGTTGACGAGCGACCGAAAATACGGTGCTTCGAACTTTATCGCCACCCCATTCTGCTGCTTATCCAGCTCAAGAACCCGGCGGATGCAGGCCTCATAGCCTGCAAGGTCGGCAGGCAACTCCTGGAGGCCAGCCTGCGCCAAATAACGGTGCAAGGCCTTTTCCTGGATGGGGAAAAACACCGCACGGTCCGGGTTGATCGTCAGGTCTTTGTTGTCGAACGGGAACATAAACGGATCGACGAAGAAAACAAACCGGAATCGCGGGTTGTTCTCGAGGTAGTCCATGGCCACGCGGTTGGCCACGGAAACCTGAATACCCACTTTATCGAGCATCTTCGAGAGATATTCCTTGCCCCACTGTTTGCGCAACTCATCGTCTTTCTCGTCGAGCCAACGTAGATGCTCCGGCGAAAAATCGGAATAAGGATAACCGTAGAGGGCTTTGAAGGCGGCCAGCCACTCCGGGTTCGTCGTGCGCGTTCGGAGAGGATCCAAGTCTGTCGTCGTGACGGCCATCGCGTCCACGTCGGTGTCGTCCCAATACCCGGGATGCGCGTGCATATCCACGATCGGAATTTTCTCGACCTGAGACAGAAGCCGTTGATAAATCGCGGACGCGTCTTTTTCAGGCACAGCGCGCGCCTGAGGACGAGCTGCGGGGCAACAAACACACAGAATTATCGCTGACACCACAGATGACCGCTTTGTTCGCACTAGCATTCAACAATTCCTCCTAATGAAGTGTGGCAAACTTGGGCGACCCCACAGTCGTTGTTCTGCCGGCTGCAGGCTCGGAGCGCCGGCTCTCCCGGGTTCATTTGCTCCGGATCTTCGCAGATTTCGCGGGTTCTCAAAATGACCATTTCAGCGAGAACTGAATGATGCGCGGGTTATTTTCCGTCGAGATAATTTGTCCAAAGGCGGCAGGATTCTGCACATCGGTAAACGCGGGAGAACTGAAAACAGGGTGATTCCAGATATCAAACATATCGGCCGTAAAGCGAATCTTCTGGCGCTCGCTGAGCGAGAAATTCTTGATGATGGACACGTCCCAATTCTGCTCAAAGGGGCCCCGATAGATGTTGCGGCCCAGTGTGCCGAAGCCCGTGGCGGCTCCGTCGTCGCCGATAACCGGGGCAGGCTTGAAAGCAGCAATGTTCACGTACCCGTTGAGGCGCGAACCTATACTGCCGCTGCTATAGCCGGAGGCAATCGTTGCGCCCGGAGCGAGATTCGCGGTGGTCTGGATAGTCGTAAGCGCCGCATAGGCGGACCCCGCATTCGAATCCATAATGGAAAATGGGAGACCTGATTGAAAAACGCTTATTCCGGATATGCCCCAGCCACTCAGCAGTTGCTTCTTCCACCCAGTTTCCTTTGCAAAAAAAGGAAGGGCATAGAGATAGCTGGCGACCAAGCGATGGGGGCGATCGAAATCAGAAAGCCCGCGGGAACCGCTTAGGGTCAATTGATTGTTAAATACGGTGTTGAAGGCCGTATTGAAGCTGGATGTCGCGTCTGTGGAACGCGAAAAGGTATATGCGGCCTGGAAGTAACTGTTGGCCCAGTGACGGGAGAGGGTGGTTTGAAGCGCATGATAGTGTGCGTAGGCATCATCGGCAAAGACTTCGAAACCAGAGTAACCGTTAATGCCCTGGAACAGACTTCGGGTCACGGCATTGGTAATCGTATTGGTGGTAATGACGAATTGCTGGCCGTTCGCGCCCTTGACGGTGAGAGGATTTTGCGGACTTACTAAAATCGATTGCAGGGCGTCGTGGGTCTCCCTGAGATGGACGGTATGGCTGCCCACGTAACCTGCTTCCAGAATCCAGCCCTTCCAGAGTGCGCGCTGTACCGTCAAGTTCCACTGCTGCACGTTAGGCGATACGAAATGTTTAGGGACCTGCAGCGCGAAGAGGTTGATCGAATTGTTGTTGTATACGGGGATCTGGGAAGTGTCGGTCGTCGGGTTGCCGCTAGCGTCCACAAATCCGGTGACTTGGGAGAGCACGGGCACGAACGCCGGAGAGATGGTATTGACGAGCGGTAGACCATTGGGATTGGGATTCAGACAACCCGCTGGAGTCACCGGTTCGAAGAAGTTAGCCATGCAGCCGGCCGGCCCGGGAGAAAACACAGAGTTGAGAAATGGCGCCGCAAACGAAAGCTGGTCTACGTTGCCGACATCTTGCTGCACGTAGTAGATCGCGTAGCCGCCGCGTAGCGTGGTGGTGTGGTGTCCGAAAAGGTCGTACGCGAAACCCAGGCGCGGCCCGAGGCCGGTCGCGTACGTATTGCCCAGCGTAGTTGAATTCGCTGTACCGGTAAGTCCCGGGACTGCAAACTTATTCACGCAGCTTGGATAGATATACGGAGACCCGCCCTTCAGAAGAAGCGAGGCGTCGAAGTTTCCGATGTGACATAGGTCGTCGTGCCAGGCTCCAAAGCTCTCGATGCGTAAGCCGACGTTAACTGTCAAGTTGTGCGTCGCCTTCCAGTCGTCCTGGGCAAAGAAGGAGAAGTTCTTGTGATGATAGTCATGATTGTAGACGCCGCTTTGCCCAAAGCTGAACTGCACCGCGCCCTGCAGAAAATTCTGAAAATCGGTGTACGCCGGCGGCGCGGTCGCTGAACCCGTATTGGTAAAAAAGAGTTGGCCGTTGAAAATCTGCGGGAAGAGTTTGTGCAGGTTGATCTGGTTAAACTCTCCGCCGAAGCGCAATTCATGTTTCCCGCGAACCCAGCTAAACACATCGCTGTAGACGAAGTTGTTTTGCGTCTGGAACTGGTCGCCGTCACTCGGACCGATCTGGAAACCCGAAGTGTTGAACGTGAATTTGTAGATCGCTTGCGTGATGGCATTCATCGGTCGGTTGATGCCTAAATCGGTCGCGGTGATGATCGGCACATTGGTATAAGAATTGTTGATGCGCACATAGCCGAACGTCAATTGGTTAATCTTCGTATTCGAGAACGTATGCGTCCAGGAGGTGCTCAGGAAGCGCGTGTGCACCGGGACATCCAGCGGAAAATTCAGATCCGTCTTGCTGGGCGGAGCACCGAATGTTGTCGTGAGTCCTCCGGCGCCGAATGGCTTAAGAGAGTCCGAGTTGCTGAAAAAGAAGCGCACCGCAATCTTCTCTTTGTTCTCGTGGAAGTTTCGGTCCCAGTTCGTCGTGAATTGATCGTCTGTAAATTTCCCGGGATTGCTGCACGTGAAACTACCCGTCTGTCCGGGAGTGCCGGCGATGGAAGGAATCAGGTATCCGCTGGCGCCAGAGCAAAACTGGTTGCCCTTCGCATTCAGCAATTTCAAAACGACCGGATCGATCTGGGCATTGGGATTGTTTGGAAAGAACGTCTGGACCAGCGATGGCGCGGAGCGGTCCGCGGGAAGAACCGGGATCGTGGTGCTGATCAGAGTGCCGAGGTCCGCGCCACTGCGCTGACGCGTCCCCTGATAGTTTCCGAAGATATATCCCAGTTTTCCGGCGCCCATCAAAGGGCCGCCGACGCTCCCGCCAAAGATATTCTGTTTCAGTTCTGGCCTGGATTGGCCAGCCCGGTTGACGAAGAAGTCGTTGGCATTAAGCACGTCGTTTCGGAAAAACTCGAAAGCATCCCCGTGCCATTCGTTCGTGCCAGTTCGCAGGACGGCGTTGATGTTTCCGCCGCCATTGCGACCCTGGCTTGCATCGTAGAGGCTGGTCTGGACCTTGAACTCCTGGACGACGTCTGGGCTCGGAAGCGGAGTGTTTGTCAGTTCACCGATGTTGTAATCGGTGGCGCTAACACCTTCGATGAGATAGTTGTTATTGTCCTCGCGCTGGCCGTTTACGTTAATGCGGACGTTGCCTCGGCCAAGCTGCTCGGAATTATTCAAACTGCTGGAAGCGCCGGTGGACAGAGTCAAAAGTTGCTGGAAATTCTGCGTGGCCAGGGGCAAGCCGTTTATAACTTGTTGTTCGATGGTCTGGCCGGTGGTGGCGTTCTGGGTGTTGACCGTGACGACCTCGGCGGAAACCTCCACTTTTTCCGAAACTCCACTGGGCTTCAAAGTGACATCCAGGGTCGTGGTTTCGGTTACGCGAACCCTGACCGCGCCAATGCGGCCCTCACCGAAGCCCGCCGCATTCACGATAACGACGTAGTTGCCGGGCGGCAAAAGCGCAGCAGTAAAGCTCCCGAGGGAGTTCGTCGTTACGCTGCGCGCGGCCTGCCCCGTCGCAGTGTCGATGATTCGAATAGAAGCATCGGGAATCCCACCACCGGTGGGGTCGAGTACGGTCCCCGTCAGTGCCCCAGTTGCGCCGCCCTGCGCCATCGCCGGACCGGACGTAAATCCGCATGCCGCCAGAGCCGCCAGCAAAAGCGCAAGGACCGACTTCCTCCTGCCCGAGAATGTCATTTTAATCCCCTGTCTCGGCCGCGAAGCACCTCGGTCGGCCGATTCACGCACACCCACCCGGGGGTCTCACGCCAGCACCGTTCGGCCTGATCCGTTTTCCTCCTCGACGTTGCCCACTCTAACCAATTAGGAAGGGCGTGATTGAATTTGGCAGTGTTTCTAAGCCTCGCATGGCGCGCTGTCTAACGAAATTTTCAAAAGCTTCGGATTCAAAATACTAATTTTGCGGATATAGAATGAAGGACGTATTGCCGTCATAACCGCCAACTTGAAGATAGCTACTCGATGCAATTAAGGGCACTTGCCGGAGATAAATACTAACGTTTCTGGAGGGTGGCGACCATTGACCGCAGGGTTGTCCTTCACTCCTCCAAGAGAGGTAGGGAGCTTTCCTGTATTCGAATCCCAAATCATGCTATTCGTCTTGCTATTGCTGCCAGCCGCCGCCGAGGGCTCTGTAAAGTTGCACAAGGCTCTGGAACTCGTTGCCGCGGTCCTGCGCCAGGGTCAGTTGGGCGGTGAACAGAGAGCGCTGGTTGTCGAGGACTTCCAGGAAGGTGGTGATGCCTCCGCGGTAGCGCTTGAGGGATGTGCTGACAGAATCGCTGAGGTCTTGGACGGTGTTTTGCTGCGCCACGCGGACTTCGTAATATTTCTGATAAGCGATCAGAGCGTCGGAAACGTCCCTGAAGGCCAACTGGATGGCTTGTTTGTAGGCGATCAGTTCCTGTCGCTGTTGGGACTGGGCGGAGCGAAGGTTCCCGCGCAGTCGACCGCCTTCGAAGATAGGTTGAGTAATTTGCCCGGCTATGCCCCAAGTTCCTATATTGGTGTCTAGCAAGGACGTGAACACAGTGCTCCGTCCGGCAGCGCCGCCACCCGTTCCGGTGAAGTTAATCTGCGGAAAGAAAGCAGCCTTGGCGACTCCGATCTGGGCATTGGCGGAGATCAGATTTTGTTCGGCCTGGGAAATGTCGGGGCGCCGCGCGAGCAATGAAGAAGGTAGCCCGGCAGGTACTTCAGGGGGCATTGGTTGCTCGACCAGCGGGCGTCCACGCGTCACGCCGTGTGGGTAGTCGCCCAAAAGAATACTGAGCGCATCCTCTTCCAATCCGATCTGTCTTTGCAATTCGGGAACCTGTGCGTTCGCGGTGTCGAGCACCTGTTTAGCTTGCAGGACGTCAAGTTTCGTGGCGACACCGTGCTCGAGGCGCGACTGCGTCAGCTTGACGGCGTCTTCCTGCGTCTTGATCGTGTCACGAGTGATCTGAAGCTGCAGGTCAAGGGATAGAAGCACGAAATAGTCACTCGCCACGTCACTCACCAGTGTGAGGATCTCGATCTTCTGGGCATATTCGGTTGACAGAAGCTGGGCGCGCGCAGATTCCGTGGCTCGTCGCAGTTGGCCAAAAAGATCCAACTGAAAGGTCGCATCGGCGGCATATGTCGCATATTTTGTTTTGAAGGGGAAGCCGCTAAAGGCTCGTTCATCCGTCCCATAGCCCGTTGCGCTCACCTGCGGGAACTGGTTTGAGCGCGTAACCATGACCTGAGCGCGTGCCTGCGTAATTCTCTCCGTGGCCGTTTGCAGGTCGTAGTTCTGCTTGAGACAACGCCGGATCAGGTCCTGCAGAACAGGATCTTGGAAAATCTGCCACCAAGGAAGGTCCGCGAAGGAAGCTGCCTGCGCTTGGGCCTGAGCCTGCTGATCTTCGCTCGGACCATGGTAGGCAGTGGGAACTGCTACGACGGGCTTGCGGTAATTAGGTCCGACCTTGCACCCTGTAAGCAAAGTCGCGGCCAGCGTGGTTACGATGAATAGTCGCTTCATAGGCGGATCCTGCCGCTGCTCTCTCCAGTGAATCAGTCGATGTTTCATCTCAATCGCCCGGCGCGGGAGCAGGTGTTCCTGGCGCTGGCGCCAGGCCGCTCTCCTTGCCTGCGCCGGACCACTTTTCCACCAGGTAGAAGATCGCGGGAATCAGGAAAATGCCGAAGATAGTGGCAGCGAGCATGCCCCCGATGACGACCGTGCCAATGATCTGACGCGCAACCGACCCGCTACCCGAGGCGACCCACAAAGGAATGTTGCCAAAAATGAACGCGAAGGAGGTCATTAGAATTGGGCGCAGCCGGAGACGGGCGCCGGCGAGGGTGGCGTCAATCAGCGGCTGGCCTTTCTCGTACTCGGCCTTGGCGAACTCGACGATCAGAATGGCGTTCTTCGCGGTCAAACCGATGAGCATCACCAGCCCGATTTCTGAGTACACGTCGCTCTCGATCTGTACCATGTAGGCCGGAAAGAACCACCCTGCGATGGTGCGCCGCAGCCACAGAATCGCAAACGCGCCGAATACCGCGACAGGAGTGCTGAGCAGTACGCTGAACGGCAGCGACCAGCTTTCGTACAGCGCCGCCAGAATCAAGAAAACGAACAGAAGGGAGAACCCGAAGATCACCGATACCGGCACACCTTGCTGCGCCACTTTTTCCTGGAAGGACATTCCCTGATAGTCGTAGCCCATTTCTGCCGGCATGGTCTGAGCGAAGGTTTCTTCGAGCGCCTTCATCGCCTGCGCGGAGCTGTAGCCGGGGGCCGGGCTGCCAAAGATTTGCGCGCCGCGATATTCGTTAAAGCGCATGGTGAACTCGGGGCCGGAAGTCGGAGCAATCCTCGTCAGGGCAGAGAGGGGTACGTTGTCGCCATTGCTGTTGCGTACGTAGAACTGGCCGACGTTTTCGGCTCTCGTGCGGTAGTCGCCTTCGGCCTCGATGTACACCTGCCACTGGCGGCCGAAACGGTTGAAGTAGTTCACAAAATATCCGCCCATAAACACTTGAATAGTT
>Ga0137360_10002789_pt1 | contig 10436 bp, 13 predicted proteins | sample Mad1_60_16metaG_FD_104924 | JGI IMG/M metagenome (GOLD analysis project Ga0137360, IMG submission 104924) | Vadose zone soil microbial communities from Angelo Coast Range Reserve, California, USA - Mad1_60_16 metaG | ecosystem: Environmental > Terrestrial > Soil > Vadose zone | place: USA... | reverse complement strand
TGCTGAAGCGAGTTGGTTCGGAATACTCGCCAGCGAAAGCGCTGCAGCGGCTCTCGGAGTTGTACAGCGTGGACATCGTGCTGCCAACCATCGAAGGGCGAGAAATCTGGTTGCGACGCATCACCAAGCTCGATGACGAGCAGCAGAGGATTCTGTCCCAACTCCAGCTGCAGTTGCCGGAGCGACTCGAGCCGATTCAGATCCTAAAATGTAGTGAAAACTCGGCCATCGCCTAAACTGATTTCAAAGGACTTAACCCTGTTTTTGCCCTCTTAGTGACGAACATGGGCTAGGCCAAATGATACCGATCTAGGTGTTAGAGATGTTAGAGATGTCCGGTTACGTTTATCAGGGCTCTGAAACCTCAAGTTCTAGTGGAGAGCGCTCTCATCCCACTCTCACGCTCGATGAGCGTCCGCAGCACGGCTTCCAGCGCCACCTTTCCCTTTCGAGAGCCGACATTTTTGCCCTCAAACTCAATCCATCCTTCATTGAAGCCATCGAGCATCTGAATGCGAGGATCTGGGTTCTTCATGCCTTGTGATTTGAAGAGCGATTCCCAAGTCTCGCGCGGCACTGGTTCCATTCTCACGGGGCGGCCCAATAGACTAGCGAAACTCGCAGCGATTTCCTTGGGGGTCACTCGATGCGGCCCTTCTAGCTCGACGACCCGGTGGCCGTTCCACGTTTCTTGAAGCAGTTCAGCAGCTAAGCATCCGATGTCGGCAGTGGCAACCATGGGTACGGGCTTATCGAGGGGCTGCAGGAAGCTTTGAATCACGCCGTTCTTGGCCGGGGCGACGTCCCAGCTAGAATTCTCCATGAACCATGCTGGCCGCATAAAAGTGATTGGCACAGACAAATTTCCGAGCGCTTGCTCGATGATCGTATGTTGTGAGAGCAGATTCGAGCGGGTTGCCTGCGCGCCGATAGTCGACAGATATACAACTCTGCCAGGGCGCGCAGCGTCGAGCGCCCGACTCAACGTAGCGGCTATTTTTCTTGCTTCTTGAAAATCAGGCGACGGATCGAAATTGGGCGGCACCAGAATGAACACACCTTCGACACCTTCGAACGCAGTTGTTAGCGCGGCAGCATCATTGATATCCGCAGCCACCAGTTCGCAGCCACGCTCCGCCCAGGCTTTGCCGTTGGCGACGTCACGGACCACTCCCCGGACAGTTTGGCGAGCGGCCAAAAGGTTGCGAGCTACCTGGCCACCGACCTGGCCGGTGATTCCAGTAATTGCAAACATTTGTTTATTTTCTCCTTCGAACTCTCCTCTCATCAGATGAGAAAGAAAGCCAAAGTGCTACATCAAAGTGCCTGGCAGCTGGAGAAACCGCGCCAAGACTAACCGACCGTTTGTGTTTGTGTGGTGCGGCCGTCAAATCCGCTCAACTGGGTTCAACCGTGAGAAGTGAAATCACGGGCCTCGGCACTTGATGTCCGGTTACGCGTGCGGGAGTTAGCACGCCAGTTGTGGCCGACGTGATGAAGCAAGCAGCTCAATACTGATCTGTTTCATTTGTATTGAGATTGCGGCATCATGACGTTCTATTATGCGCTACGCCTACAGCATCAACGCAGGCGACGACTTCAACGCAGTCATCGATCTGGCCTGTGAAGCAGAGCAAGCGGGATGGGACGGGTTTTTCGTTCCGGATGGAATCGCCATTGACGTTCCCAACCTGGGCCCGTTGCCGCTCTTTGATCCATGGGTTGTTCTCGGTGCGATCGCGGCGCGTACGTCCCGTATTCGTGTCGGCACTATGATCACTCCAGTCCCGCGCCGACGTCCGTGGAAACTCGCCCGCGAGTGCGTCACGGCAGATCACCTGTCCAAAGGCCGGCTGATTCTGTCGGTGGGCTTAGGCGCGGCGAAAGATGACGCGGGATTCTACAAAGTGGGTGAGGCGATGGATTTGAGAGTACGCGCCGAGCGGCTCGACGAAGGTCTCGCCATCATTGACGGCCTATGGAAGGGAACAGCACACACATTTGCCGGTAAGCACTTTCGACTCGAGGGTATGACGATGATTCCGTCGCCGGTACAGAAGCCGAGAATTCCCATATGGGTTGTCGCCGTTTGGCAGAAGCCGAAGTCCATGCGGCGGATGCTGTCATGGGACGGAGTCATTCCCCAGAAATACAACAGCTATGATCCCTTAACTCCGGACGAAATACGGCAGCTTCGCGCCTATGTTGCCGAGCATCGCGCCGGGCAAGGTGTCTTCGACATCATCACAGGAGGGTCGTCTGTCGGGAAGAAAACCCAACGTTCTGCGGATATCGTCCGGCCGTATGTGGATGCGGGCGCGACATGGTGGATTGAAGGAGACATGGCCGCGGATACGGTTCAGAAATGCTTCGACCGTGTCCGGAAAGGGCCCCCAATCTAGACTTCAGCCGCGCTCGATCTTCACGAAGACTTTGTCCCCGTTTTCAGCGGTTATGACCGCGTTCTGGCCCGAAGCGGTCCAAGTCGTCGGGTCCATGCAGTACTTATCCGACGCCTTCGACATTCGCGCTTGTTCCGCGAAGCCGACTCCACTTTCGACAATCAGTGGAACCTAGATCGTTGCACGCCGACACCGGCATGCTGTTTTGCCAAGTGCCTGGTAAACGCCGAAACCGGAAAGTCGGTACTGATAGTTTTGTTCACCTTCGCAGTTTTGCCAGACGCTTTCCATTTTGGAGATTGTTTAGTTTCATTTTTCTCTTTGCCCAATTCTCGAGAATGCCGTACGGTAACGATACGAGCAAGAAGATGCCTAAGAATTGCCACCTCGACAAATGGTGTTCGACGGTCCACCAAATGAGAAAGCCTCCGCAAAACAAAACCACAACCCAATTCATGAAATGAATGGCGATTGAAGACCAGGGCCAAGTGCCAGTTTGGCGTTTGTATAGGGCCCACCAGTGAACAGTCTTGCGGCCGTCTCTGTACCTATTCTTGATTGTGGGAAGCATTGACATCCAGTCACGCTTCAACTTCCGCGTACGCGTGTCCGATTCAGAAAGTTCCTGTACTAAATCCACGTCACAGCCGTAGCAGCGAGTAAATCCAGGACGGTATTCGGCTCTGCATTCGGGGCAGAACATAGGCGGAATGATACTCCAAGCTCGCCGATTTCAGTTGTCAGTGCCTGGCAGCCGTTATCGGACATGTGGCTACTGGATCGTGTTATTCGACTGACTCCGAACGGCGGTAGAAGTCGGGGAGAGTGGGTCGGTGTTCGAGGTGACGCAGCTTTGCTTGGGCCATATCGAGATTGCCAATTTTGCGGTGCATATGCCGGAGATAATCGCTGGCGTAATAGCGCAGGGAATGAAATAGAGGGTCTCCCTGTGGTCGACCTAGACTGCCAAGGGAGGGAGCTTCAGCAAGAGCGGAAAGAACGGGAGTGACATCGCGGCCTTCGGCCTGTGCCATGCGAATTTGCTTGGCAACAAATTCAGCCGCACGTTTTCGGCCTTGGAGTTCGGCTGCGAAGTCGTCGGGATCAGGGCCCGCAATTTCGCCGTCAACGAAGACGACCAGGTGAATTTCAAAAATGACTTCGGTGAGGTTGGAGAGAGTGTGCGCTCTTCCGATGGAACCGCTTACGAAGCCACCGCCGGAAAGGATGTGGTTGAGGGAAGCCTCGCTGACGCAAGCTGATGGGGCAATGAGGTGTCGCGAGGCAGGATCGGCGATGGGCCGGAAAACATCGTCGGCGTAACTGTCGCCGGAAATGGTACCAGCGCGTTGTTGGCCCGAGACGTCGGTGAATTGCCACCGGAAACGCCAGGCGGTGATGGTTTTTTCGGAGTGGTTTTCCAGAATGACTGCGGCCAAGGCTTCTTCTGGATCACGAGCGAGATGACGAACGGGGGAGGATGGAGAAGGGGTTTCAAAAAGCTGGTTGAAGACGGGGTATAAAGCTTTTTGGTAGCGATGGAGGACAATCGAGGGCGTCGGACTCGGAAGTATGTTGAAGCGCATCATGATTCGGATTATAGGCGGAACAATGGATGGGGATAGTGAATGTTGCCGGGTTGCCGAAATCAGTACCAGGTGAACGCCGTAATCGGAAACCTGAGGTACTGGGGCGGGATTTATCTGGTATGGCTAACGCACCAGACATGGACTAGCGCCTTCCCCTGTTGCGGGCGTACAACCAGCCTGCGCCGTCGCAATGGCCGCAACAAGTCGTTCCTGTGCTCCCTGTGCCCGCACACGCCGCACATTGTTTCCAATCGTCGGCGTTGAGAGCGCTTCCATTGACTCCGACACATCTCTTCCCTGCGACCGTCTGGGCACACTGACCGTTAATGAGGTTTGCAGCGTATGAAATAGCGCCACAGCGCGTGCACACGGCCACAGGCTTGGGTCTTGTGCTCTCGCCAGTTCTCTTTTCTTGTTCCTCGAGGACTGGCTTCAGGTCAGGCCGGTTCTCATTCGGACATGAGTGAGACGGGGGAGGCGGCAAATCACTTTCTTTCACCGGGGCTCTAGGCCAGTCGAACCGACAGGAATCACACGCGTATCGAAACAGGTTCGGGAAAACCTGCCTTTTTTCAAGTGACATAGGCCCTCATCGACCATGTTGGGCAACGCGCCCAGGCTTTGCGTCTCCTATCCATTTTACGACAATGTATGTCCCATTCAGCCATCAACGATGCTAGCGGTGACTTTCGCGAAGTTTACGTATGAGCCCGGGCGAATTGTCCCGGCTAGGCGGAAATGGGGGTGAGACCGATCTGAACAAAGCACACGCCGCTGTGTGTGACGCCCTCTCCAAAGGCAAGCGCGTCGGCCAGTAGGGAAGAAGTCTCCAACGAGCCGTGACAGGCACAGTCCGGTTTGAGTAGAAAAAAATCTGAAACGGGAGCAGTCCTGCGACTTCAGCCGCGATTAGGCAGGTGGGACAGCGGGTCAGTACCCGGTGCAAGCCTGGATCGGTACGCCTGGTCCAAGTGCGATTGGTCCAGCAAATTTCTGGATGATGAACGCTCAACCGGGACCATACACGCTGGGTTATCCTAACTACCTTCCGAAATCGGCCGCGCCACCCTAAGTCGTTGCGCTCTAGCCTGTTTGAAAGCGCAGCCTTGGCCTCCTGGCCCAGGCTGCCCGCCTGCACTCCTCCGCGAGAACGCGCATCCGATAAAGCACTAGCTTGATTCGGCCGCAATCGGCCAAGGCATGTTGCCATTTACTGCACTGCGTGGCACAAGAGAAGCTGTGCTTCCCAGATCATGCGCCCGCGGCAGCGGCGGCTTGATCCAGAATCGTCGCCGCGCGACCCACTTCCGTTAATCCAAAAATCACCAAGGGCTCATTGGACGTGGGCTCGGCACCACCGTATGCGTAATGAATGTTGATGTTGGCCCTGCCAAGCTTCTCTGCGGCCCGCGCCAGCTCGCCCGGCCTGTGCGGAAGTTTGACCTGGACGACTTCTCCCTCCGTATAGGCTATCCGTTCCTTATCCAGGACGGCCTCTGCTACTTCCGGTTTGTCGACCACGAGGCACACTAGGATCGTCTTCTCTGACGGGACCGATTGAAAAGCCATGATGTCCACGTCGCGGTCCGCGAGCACCCGGCAGACTTTTCCGAGTGATCCCGGAGAATTGTCCATGCGAATCGTCAATTCCTTGGTGATTGGCATCTCAGCAGCCTCCTGCTCTTTATCAATTCGAGGGGTCTCGAGGTACGAGAGCGTTTGCGAAGGAATCTTACGTCCGGCCTTTGGCTTATGCAAGAGTCACACTAAAGGCGCTCGGGCTCGATAAAGCAAAGCAACTCGGCCCGTGCCTTGGTGCCTTGGGATCCCGCCTTTCTTCTCAGCAGAACCTTCACTTCTTCGCTTGCTCCCTCGCTACCTCATAACTGCTGTTCTCAGTGTCAGCTAGCGGCAACATCCGGAGCAATTGGGTGTATACTCTGGCTACCCGAAAAGGCGAACCGACTATTCGGATGAGGTGTTTTCAACCGGGAAACCAACTTCATTTGAGCCATGCCGGACGTTGGGCCCAGACGGCTCGGCCCGGCTCTCAATCAGTGAGGGCGTGATGAAGCAGACCTTTGCTATCGGTATCGGAGGAGCAGCCGGCCAAGGAGTAGCTACGCCAGGCGACATTTTCGCAAAGATCTTCAGCCGCCGAGGTCTCCACCTCAACGCCTACAACGCATATCAATCCATCATTCGCGGCGGGCACACTTTTCTCACTATTCGTACGGGTCCGGAAAAAATCACCAACATGGGTGATCGTATTGACCTGCTCATCCCGCTTAACCAGGACAGCATGGATCGCCACTTAGGCCTGCTCACTGCCGGTGCATCGTGCATCTACAACGCTGACAACATCAAGCCAGGCACTCCCGCTGACGGTGTGCAACTGTGTCCACTTCCCGTTTCTGAATTAGCGGACATCACTCGCAATAAGATTGCGCAGAATACGCTCGCAATAGGCGCGGGTCTCCACATGATGGGTATCGGGTTTCCTGCGTTGGAAGAAGTTCTCAAAGAGCAGTTCAAGAAAAAAGGCGACGCTGTCATCGCAGAAAACCTCGGAGTCGCGCGCGCTGGCTATGATTACGCCGCCGCACACTTCACAGCTTTTCCGAACCCGTTGCCCAAGACGGAGAATCGGTATGCCATTCTGAGTGGCAACGTTGCCATGGCGATGGGTGGGGCCGCTGCCGGCGTGAAATTCTATTGCGCTTACCCCATGAGCCCTTCGACCGGCGTTCTCCACTGGATGGCCGCGCACGCCCGCAAAGCTGGAATCATGGTCCGCCAAGTGGAAGACGAGATCGGCGTAATCAACATGGTCATCGGCGCTGCGCACTCGGGCGTCCGCGCTATGTGCGCGACGTCCGGTGGAGGCTTCGCCCTCATGAGCGAGGGTTTGGGCATGTCCGCTATGATCGAAACTCCGGTCGTGGTCATCAACTGCCAGCGTGCCGGCCCGTCCACTGGGGTCCCCACCAAGACGGAGCAGGGCGACCTCTGGCAAATGCTTGGTGCCGCGTTTGGCGATTATCCGCGTGTGATCGCGGCACCCTTGGACATCGGCGACTGCTTCAAGCTCATGCCAGAGATCTTTAACATCGCTGACCGGTTTCAATGTCCGGGACTCGTCCTCTGCGATCTGCTGCTCTCGGAAGGCAGGCTCAGTGTCCATCCGGAAGATCTCGACTTCAATCCGACGATCGATCGCGGTGAACTCATCACCGCCGCCAACGACAACGGTGCGTCCTCCGCGATTCCTACTAACGGCGGCTACAAACGCTACAAAATCACTGAGAGCGGCATTTCGCCTCGCGCCATTCCAGGACTCCCAGGCTACATCCACACCGTTGCGACTGACGAACATATGGAAGACGGCGTGCTCATCAGCGACGAGTTCACGAATCCCATCAAGCGTCGCGCCATGATGGAAAAGCGGATGCGCAAAGTAGCAGGGATAGAAGCTGTAGTTCCGCCGCCCGCTCTCACAGGAACAGCCAGGGCAGACGTCACTTTGATCGGCTGGGGTTCTACCAAAGGCGTAATCGAGGAAGCCTGCGAACTCCTCAACGAACAAGGAATCTCAGCCAATCAACTTCAAATTCGCTGGCTCGTGCCTTTGCATGGCGAAACCATCCTCAAAATCCTTAAAGAAGCGCACCACACCATCATCGTCGAGAACAATTACAGTGGCCAGTTTGCCCGCTACCTGCGCAGCGAGACCAGCTTTGTACCTAACGGCTACGTTCGCAAATATGACGGCGAACCGTTCATGCCGCACCACATCGTTGAGGCAGTGAAAGAACAGCTCGCGGGGAACACGAAACTCTCGGTTCCCATGCACGAGATCATGGTCTGAGGAGGAGACACCCATGGCGACCAGCGTACAGCGCGCAGTTCAACTGACGATGGCAGATATGAAAGGCAGAGTTGATCCCGACTGGTGCCCTGGCTGCGGCGATTTTGGCGTCCTCTCCGCCCTGCAGAAAGCCCTGGTGGAACTGCAGATACCAACCCACAAGGTGGTCACCATCAGCGGTATCGGCTGTTCGTCCAATCTCCCAGGCTACATAAACACGTATGGCATGCATACGCTCCACGGCCGCGCGTTGGCGGTGGCCACTGGCTTAAAGCTCGCCAATCACGAGCTGACTGTTATTGTGACCGGCGGCGACGGCGACGGCTTCGGTATCGGCGGCAACCATTTCGTTCACACCATGCGGCGTAACGTCGACCTGCTCTATGTCGTCATGGATAATCAGATCTACGGCCTCACCACGGGCCAGACTTCGCCCACCAGCCGCGTCGGCATGAAAACTAAGAGCATGCCGTTCGGTAACATCGAAGCTCCGGTCAACCCAATTTCACTGGCTCTCGCTGCCGGCGCCACCTTCGTGGCCCGCGGCTTCAGCGGCGAGCAGAAGCACCTCACCGAGCTCATGAGGCAGGGCGTTCAACACAAAGGCTTCTCGTTCCTCGACGTTTTCAGCCCCTGTGTCACCTACAATCACGATAATACTTATCAATGGTTCCGTCCGCGCGTGAAGAAGCTCGAGGACGATTCCGCGTACGACGCTACTGATTGGACAGCTGCGATGGAGAAATCCCTGCTTTGGGGTGAAGAGATTCCTATCGGTAAATTCTTCGAGCGAACCGATGTTCCCAGTTTGCACGGAGCCGAGCCGGTCTTGAACGACGGACCCCTAATCAGTCGTGATCTGCGTGTACCCGTCGACGCGGCACGCTCGTTCATTGACGAACTGATGTAGCCTGGCCAGACTACTGCCTTGCCAATTCACTTCCGAACAGCCAGGCGGGCCTTCTAATTGCTTCTGGCACTTCTCGTCACGGCCTTAAAAGGGCATTCTCGGAAGCCCAGTTTTGGCGCGATTACTTTTTCTGTTGTGCTGCCGGAGGTTGTTCGCTCGTTGGTGGAACAACGTTCTTTAGCCGCATGTATGTGACTAGATTCCCGTAGTGTTCCATGTCATGCATGTTGTTAACGCTCAGAACGCCGAGTTTGGGCATGTCCACGCCGAAGAGCTTCACCATTTGTGCGCCAGACGCATCCGTCATGCCGTCATAAGCTTTGTCACAGTAGGCGACGGCGTCCTTGAGCGCGGCAACGAGATCCGCTTTCGTGGTCTTCGTCTGCTCGATCTTGAGGCCGGGATTGGTCTCTCCGAGTGCCAGTGAACAAAAGTTATATTGCGCGTCCGCGACATGTCCCACAATCTGGCCGTAGCTGCGGACGGCCTCAGTCGGCTTGAAGTTGTAATCCTCTTCGGGCATTTTTTCAGCGGAACTAACGAGGACAGTCTTTAGCCTTGCGTAAGCGAGTTTATTGAACGTGGTGAACGGATTGGCTTGTGCAGCCTGTTCTCCCTTGCTGTTCGAGGGCCCCTGCGTGGTTTTGAAATCCTGTGCGAGAGCCGCCGCGGATACCAGGAATAGCACGACTACTGACGGGATAGGGTGGAATCTCATTTCATTCTCCTGACTGTGCAGATTTGGCACCGACAGCTTAGGTGCCGCTCTTATATACGCTGTAGGGTCCCGTTCGATTTCAGGAGGGGTTGTTCCGGCAGCAAAATTAGTTCGCCACCTTTTGGCCCTTAGGAACATTGGAATTGGGGATCGGGCACTTGATTTCACAACAATGCTGGCTCCTTCCTCCCGAGCCTTGGTCGTCAGACAACCATAGGGTCGAGTTTGGAGCCTGGTGGGACGGTTTGATCGAAGTCGAACAAGTAGACGTTAGGGCGGAGGTAACCTTGCTTCGGCGCTTCGGGCCGACTCTTGGCAGGTCACACGTGGACTCTGTAGCGTCCTCGAAGCACGCCAACATGAAGGAACTGCGCGTTCAGCACCGAGGACGGCCCTACCGTGTGCTGTTCGCCTTCGACCCGCGGCGCACTGCAATTCTGCTGATCGGCGGGAACAAAACGGGCAAGGGCCGGTAGTACAAGGAGTTTGTGCCTATGGCGGATAGGCCGTACGACGAACATTTGGAAACGCTCCGAAGGGAGGGATTGCACAATGGCTAAGAATTTTCGAGAACTGGAAGCAAAGATGTCGACGGGGGCGCGAGCACGCTCGGATGCAAAAACGCAGAAGATGATCGAGGAAATGGCTCTCAACGAACTTCGTCAAGCGATGGGCATAACCCAGGAGCGCTTGGCAAAGGCGTTGCGCATCAATCAAGCCGGCGTGTCCAAGATCGAAAGCCGCTCCGACATCTTTGTGAGCACGTTTCGCAAAGCCATCGAGGCGATGGGTGGAAAGCTGGAGATCCGCGCGAAGTTTCCGGCTGGCGAAGTGCGGATTCGTCAGTTTGGCGGACTTGGCGGACGGCGGCGGCCGCGCTCCCGGCGCAACGACACCGGAAGAAGGGCCAATTGAAAGGAGTTAGCTCCCGGAGGGTATATGCGTGCTC
>Ga0137360_10002787_pt1 | contig 10437 bp, 14 predicted proteins | sample Mad1_60_16metaG_FD_104924 | JGI IMG/M metagenome (GOLD analysis project Ga0137360, IMG submission 104924) | Vadose zone soil microbial communities from Angelo Coast Range Reserve, California, USA - Mad1_60_16 metaG | ecosystem: Environmental > Terrestrial > Soil > Vadose zone | place: USA... | reverse complement strand
CTGCCGGTGTCTTTTGAAATTTTGGGGCTGACCGGGGGCGGCGCTTGTGATCGACAGGTGTGGCGCCAATGTGGCGGTGCTCAGTCACGACGGCACGGTCGCGCGCCCTCCGATTCTGGGCCGCCCATAGCGCCGTCCGGCCGCTACTCCGGGTGCCCCTCGCGGCAGGCAAGCTCCAGCGACGGCCTGCTAGGGCCTACTGCCCAACGGCTTGCGAATCGCCGACGCCATATTACGGCTTGCCGCCGGAGCGCCGGTTATCCCATGATCTTATCCTTTGCAGCCAGACTGCATTTAGATCCGAGTCGAACGGGGCGCGGGAGGAATTGATAATGCGGGTGATACGCACGGAGACGTATTTCGACGGAAACTACATCCAGCGTCGGGTCGACAAAACGCTCAAAACGACTGACGTTTGTTTCGCGTGGATTAATTTCGAAAGAACGGGGCGCCTACCGACTGAACAGTTGCCCGACCTTGAGGGGGCGAGAGAGATACATCCTGATCAAGTGCCGTTGGTCCTTGATTACATATTGCGGCGCGAACGCATTCAGCCCTTCGTCGATCCGCATGAAAGCATTCTAAACGGTTCTGCAATTGAGCAGGTGTTAAATGAACCTATTGTCATCGAGCAGTCCCCTTTGGACACAGAGACCTTACCAATATTCTGAAATCCGGGATCAAAGGTAGTACGGTCGCGCTCTCTGTGTATGTAGCTTTTAGCGGCGATGTCTATCTTTTCTTAAAATTACCGGCCGCCATGCTGATCATTGGCGCAAGCAAAGGCATGTCAAAGTGGCTTGAGCAAAACGTTCCCAAGCTGATGAGCAAGGCCACTAGGAGGTGGTTCAGGTGATATCGGAACCCGCGCAGTACGAGAGTGGCGCCCGCTGTAGCGCCTTCCTACGCGTCAGGCTCGGCGGTTAGCCGGCGGTGCATGGCGTCGGCTTCGCGCAGCCTAAGCTCGAACACGGCTTGCGCCTCCGGCGACACCTCGGGCTCCGGCCACCGTGCTCGGCACTCGAAGTCACAGGCTTATCGAGCTTCGCGATCGCTCGCTGCGCCAACTTCAAAAGGCGCGCGATTTCCTTTTTTACCTCTCACCTTCGCGCCCGCGCCCTGGCGGCGGCGTTCATGGACGGTTTGCGGCTCATTTGACGGTCCCCTCCCCTTTGGCCTTCGTCAAAGCCTTCCGAACGTGGGTGCGGCGCCGAAGCCGCGCCGGGATTTTGCGGCGGAGACCGTGAGCGTTCAGAGTTTTCACCAACAGGGTCTCACCAGCGCGCGCAAGCTCGCGCACCAATTTGCTCAACTCTTTCGTCTTGATCGTGAACTTGCCATGCCGATACATGCCGTTGCGCTCACCTGGCGGGCCGCCTGAGCCTGGCGCGCAGCCGTGCATACGGCACCTCGGTCGGCCCCTGACCGCGGGTGATCGGCAAGGATGACCGGCGCGGGTCCGCGCACCACATCGGCGAGCGCCTCTCAGTTGCATGGGCTCGTTACTCAAAGCTGCACCAGGGCTTCCGCGGCCGGGTACGTCCGGCGACTTGCCGCATGGGCGCACGTCTCTCATGAGCGGTGACCCGCGACATCGGCGATGTCGAATCCCTCGCGCAGGGGTATCACCGGGATGACCTCACGACCGGCAGCGATCCATCGTCGTGCACATTCCGTGGCCGCTGCTTGCCCGGCGCGGCGACCATTCCGGTCCGGCCGATCGTGATCGACCAGGATTGTCAGGGACTCGATGCCGGCAAGAACCGGAAAGACCTCAATGTTGCCGGCGTTGATGAGGGACCAAGCTGGCCGGAACCATGTCGGCAACATCATGCCTTTAATGGTGGTTTCGAGCCCTTCGCTCACTGTGAGACCGGCGGCGACCTCGGCATCGTCGCTGATCTTGATCGCGCCGCCTCCGATCGGGCCCAACGACAGGCGCGCAGTCTTCTTGCCGTCGATCTTGACCGGGCTGCCATCCGGGTTGAGCGCAGTGCGGACAATGGCCTGGAAGGCATCGGTGGTGATATTGCGCACCAAGGCGACCATGCAGGGGTAGCTGCCCCCACCAAATGGGCAAGCGGGGTGGTAACGCAGGACGTGACCGCTGACGCCATCGGGTATGTCGAGCTTGCGGTAATTGCGTAGATAGACCTCGACGGGGGTGTCCTCGATCCTCGGCGTCGCCTCGTGCCAGATCTTCATCGCCTTGAAGAACCGCTCCTGTTCGTCGATGAGTTGATCAATCTCAGTCTGCGCAGCCTTCGCCTGCGCCTCGGCCATGCGGACGGGGTCAAGCTTCGGCGCTGGACGGCCGGGCCTGGCACCGGCGAGGGTATGGACTGCATCGACGAAACTGCACCCATCGAGATGCTGGACCATGGCGATCACATCGCCACCGCCGAAGCCACGGCAATTGAACAGTTGCTTGCGGACATGGATCGAGAACCGGTCCGTACCGCCGCAAACCGGGCAAGGTCCTTCGCGCTCGACCTTACCGCGCAGCTTAATCCCCCGCCGGCCAACTTCGGTCTCGATGCGGGTGCTGCCGGCGAGGCTGATGATGTCGATATCGAGGGGCATGGTTTCTTCCCCCGCCGGCCTGTTTGGTCGGGATGAAACATCCATCGTCCGTCCGCGCGTCCCTATAGGGAGAGACTGCGGACGGACGACCCCAATATCCCCTCCCTAAGGGCAGGGGATTTGGGGCGCCCCTCGTCCGCCAAAAATCTTCAAAAGTGACTGTGGCACAGGCGCTTTTTTGATTACAATTTTCTATTCGTCCGCTTTTTCGTCCGCGGACGAAAATTGCATGTGGTGCAACATTGTCACAGTCGTCACCACCGCGCATTTTTTCACTCCGTTTTTGCCTCATCTGACGGATCGCCTTCCTTACTCTTGAGCGCGTCGGCGGCTTTCTTGCCGCTGAGCAGCGCCTCTTTCCCAGCTTTCGTGATGGCGTAGCCGCGGCCGTTCTTGGTGAGCAGTTTGGGATCGGTCTTGGTAAGCCGTTGGGCGACGCGCTGTGCTTGCTGCTTGTTAGGGTTGTCTCGGTTACCATTGAGGAACCAGCCGCAGGCGGTCGCCCAGTCTGCCAATGAACCGCGCGGTTTGGCCTGGACGGCGCTGAGAAGCTGATCCTCTTGATCCTCGGCGTTGGCTTCGACGGCTGCTGCATCAGCCTCGGTGACGTGGCTGGCCGTGACGGTCGGGAGCGCTCTGCCCTTGGTGTCGCGATTGGCCGTCGAGTACGCGACATCGAGCCGGAACGTCACAGGCGGGAAGTCGGGCCCGCGGAATTTGCCGGTCGTGTGCAGATCAGTGAGGTTGCCGTCGTGCTTCCAGAGGGTGAGGTTGCCGTCCATCTCGTTGAGGTAGGCGCCACCGCCTTTGGGCAGCAGATCCTCGGGATTCTGGGGGCGCTTGATCGGATGTCCCAGGGCGAGGACGCATGGCTTGCCTGGCAGCCGCGTCAGCTTGCGAAGGCGAACCGCATGTTTGAGCATCTGCGCGTCATCGTTCATGTTGTCGCCGAGGAAAAGGCGCGGGGACGTGTCGACGATGATGAGGTCGACATCTCCGAATGCTCGGATGTTGCGCTCGACGCGGGGATAGTCCTTTTCGAGGTCGATGACTTGATCGATCACCAAAATGTCGAGATCCGTTGCCTTGACCTTGAACCTGGTCAACAACGGGGGAAACCGCATTTGCACATCAGTTTCGTTTTCGGCGGCGATATAGATGACACGGCCGGGTTCGACCGCGTGCGGCCCAAATTTGATTTGGTTGGGCTCGACTGTGTGCGGTCCTGATTTTTGACAGAATTTCCGCAGTGCCACGAGGACGGCGATGAAAACGGCTACGGCCGTTTTGCCGCCACCAGTCATTCCGGTCAGCGAGTAGAGGAAGTGCTTCTGCAGAAGGCCATCGATGAGGTAGTCTGGCGGATCGAACTTGGCGAGAAACGCGTCCAAGGTGATGATGATTTGAGGCTCATTGGTAGCGGTACTGTTTTGTAGATCCTCGGTGCGCAGCTTGAGGACGCCGAGCTCGTCCTTCATCTCAGGTGGAATGATTGGATGATCGCCGATCGGCGTATCAGTGCCTCCATTGGGGCGCTGTGCTTTGTCGATCTTGGGCACCGACGGGCCCGCGATGTCCGGTTGGTTATCGCGGTCCAGAATCTTGTGGGCCGCTTCCGGCGTCATGTCGGCAATCTGCGCGTCGGTGTAGCCCCTGGCGCGCAACTCGGCCTTCATCGCGTTCGTGATCATGAAGGCGACGCTGGCGACCGTAGATGCAGGCGCCTCAGTGGTGCGGCCGTTCGCCTTCCTCGGCTTGCCCAAGTCGGGGTCGATCTCGATCTTGAATTTTGCCCGAACCTCTGCCGGCACCTTGGTATCGGGGTGGATCGGCACCGGTCCGAACCGGTCGTCCCATGCGCCGTTCTGCTGCAGGTAGCGCTTCACCTCGGAGAACCAGTCATTGGGGGTCGCGTGTGTCATCGGCGCTCCCTATGGACGCGCCCGTAGATGTCGAGGAGCCACACCAACTGCTTCTCGCTCGGCTCTCCGCGCCAGCGCGCGAGCGACTTGATGAAGTCTCGGTCGCGCGGGGTGAGTTCGGGGATATGGTCCAGGCGGCAGGCGAGCGCCGCTTGCCAGGAGACTTCTTCATGGCCGGCGGGCACAAGAGGCACGCTGATGACGTCGGTCCATTGCAGGCCGAGCTCTCTGACCATGCGGTCCGCCAAGGCTGCAGCCGCGGCGCGCTCGCCGGCGTGGTCGGACCCGAACATGCCGCAGATTTTGGCGAGTTTGTCGGTGGCCTTGGGTCGAGGACGGCTGTCATGGCGGAGACCTCCGCGGCCGCATAAGCCTGGCGTAGCTCGCAATGACGCGCCTTCGCCACAAGCTGGGCAGCCGATCTAGCTCGATCAGAGCCTGGTCCGCCGCGCCGACGTCAGCTTCGGCGCGGCGCAGGAGGTCGACCGCGGGGTGATCGGAACCGCAGTGCACGCAAACTAGTGCGGCAATCGCGCGCAGTCCGGCGACCCGCTCGACCTCGGCAATGCGGGGCATCCATGGCCCGAACAAGCCTGCCGGGGTGCGCGAGGGGGCGGTGTCGGACACGCTGCGCTTCGCCTCTATGCGGTGGCAGAGCCGTCGCGGCCCAGTCCAGCGAGGCGGACAACCAAACGAGCGAGATGGGGCGGCAGGCGGTATCTCGAGGCAATCAGGATAGCCAAGTCGAAATCAGCACCATCGTCGGCATGGGTGTGATTGGCCTTGTCCGCGGACTCGAGTTCCTTTATTTCAATCATCGTTATGTCCTTTGTCTCCCGGCAGCGCGGTGACACGCGTTTGCCGGGCTCTTTTTTGCGGGTGGTTATTCGGCGGCGCAGACGTCCTCCCAGGTCGTCCCGATCGTGATCTCGGCGACGTCGCGGATCTCGGCGAGGTGGCGGCCGGCTTTGTCGAACAACCAAATCGTCCCGCGCTCGTCGTCGAGGCGGTCGACGTTGATGGTGACGCCGGCGATGGTCACCTTCGGCAGCCGCGGCCCGTCGTCGGATTTCTCATCACTCATGTTTCACTCCACCGTTGTGATTCGAGGTTGCTCCTCGGGCCTCGCAAATTCCAGATTTCAGGAATTCTTCCGGCCGGAATAATTCCGGAAGAATTATTTAGTCCGCCTTTTTTTAGTTTTTCGCGTCGGCCCAGGTCTGTCGCGGCGGTCATGGAATTCTCGCTCGCGGGCAATTTGGCCGACTTTCTCCCACGAGGCATAGAGACCGTTGGTTTCCAGTCGGTCCCGCACGAGGGGTACTATTTTCTTAGTATCCGGCCGCTCTTCACCCGCTTCGTCGTATACCGCCCTCATCGCGATACGGACCTCGTCGTCGGTGGCGTCGCGAAGCGGTACTTTCTCAATGACTGGCGGCGGCACCTCGGCCGAAGACGAGGAGGCATCAGGTTTGCTGAGATATTCGCACCAGTCCTGTTCGTTGATGCGCAGCACCCAATGCTCGCTGTCGACGAGGCTTCGACCGTCAGAACCGATACGGATTGCTTCTCGCGGCGTGGCTTCTTTCCACTGCCACCAGCGGCCGGCGGCATAGAACCGGGCCCGCACCCGACCAGATCTCAGTACGGTTTCCAGATCATGCGGGTTGGCTTCGCCGGCGATCTCCCTGGGGTTGACCCACGGGGCCTGCTTTTGGTGCTCTGCTTCACGCCGCTGCTTCGCGATGCGCCGTTCACGCCGCAGGCGAAGGCGGTTCCAGAGGACACGTTTGATCGTTTCACTCTCGGCCGGTTCCGTGACCATGATCTTGAGCCGCGCGCGGCGGGTGGGGCGGGCAGTGGTCATGGTGTGGCCCATCAGCGGCCTCCACCATTGCCGGTCTGCCTGATATGTTTGCCAGTCTGCCTGATATATTTGCCACCCTTAGTGAGGCGCTTCTTGCACCTTAACCACGCCAACCCGTCCTCAACCGGAATCAGGCCACGCTCGTCGATCGGCAGTCCCGCTTTGATCAACCCTCTGATTGTTACTTGATGGACGCCGATTCTGTCCGCAAAGCTCTTTTGATTGTCGAAGCCCGGCATCAATCGCGGTTGCCGCTTGATGTGCTTGCCGTCCGCGGTAAAGCACCCTTCGCCTTTTAGCCATTGCATAGCCGCATCGATCGGGACTAAACCAAGCTCGGTGATCGGCAGCCCTCTCTTGACCAAGTTACCGATTGTTCCTGCACTGACGCCGATTCTTTCCGCAAAGCTCCGTTGGTTGTCGAACCCTGGCATCGATTGCGGCCTCTGGCTGATATATTGGCCATCTTTGAGGAGCCCTTCGCGCCCGAGCCATTGCAAAGCCGCCTCAACCGGAATCAAACCACCTTCGTCGATCGGCAGTCCCACTTTGATCAATTTGGTGAGTGTTGCTCGACTGACGCCGGTTCTTTTCACAAAGCTACGTTTACTATCGAATTCCGGCGTCGATTGCGGGTGCCGACTGATATACTGGCCATCTTTGTCGAGGAGCCCTTTGCACTTCAGCCACACCAATCCGTCCTGAATGCAAATCTCACCGTTTGCTTCTTTCGGAAGACCCTGTTTGGTCCAGTAGAGTATCACCGTCGGACTTGCTCCGACCCTCCTCGCAAACTCGACTTGATTTTCATACTTCGCCTCGTTCTCCCTCAGCCACTCAATGCGAGCTAGTCCTTCCTGGATCTTAATAAGGCGTCGCGGCCCATATGTGACCAATTCTTTCTGTTTGACATATCTCCCAATCACGTGCTCACCAAGCTTGCAGCGGCGCGCAAAACGCTTTTGACTCTCGTACTCCGCGCCCTGTGTGATCTCCCGCAGTTCGCCGTAAATCTCCTCAATGCTTCGGTCTTTGATCTGGTAGACGTAGCTGCACTCCGGGCACCTCAGAGACCACTTATGGACGGCGGAGCATTCCGGGCAGCGGCGTATTTCCAACCCACGAGGGTAAGAAGAACTTTGGGCGATACCGCTCCGTCGTCCCTGCAGGTTCCACTCACCGTCGGTGTCAGGGAAGGGATGATCAGCAATCAGACCAGCATGATCGAGGATCGTTGTGTACGATTTCCCGTCGGCAATGCGCAGGCACCTTCCAATCATTTGACGGTAAAGTGCAAACGATTTGGTAGGTCGCAGCAACAGCACGGCGTCAATCGCCGGCAGATCGAAACCTTCCGTGAAAACTTCCTTATTCGTGAGCACGCGGATTTTGCCTGAGGCAAGGTCAGCAACAGCCTTGTCGCGTTTCGCTTGCGGGGTTTTCCAGTCGACGGACTTCGCCGGAATACCTGCCTTTTTGAAGCGCGCCGCCAACTCACGGGCGGCATCAACGGATACGCAAAACGCAAGTGCCCGGGCCGTCGGTGCCAGCTTTTCCTTGAAGTGATCGATAACGTCGCCAACAATGGTGTACGATACCTTTTCGAGGTCGCGGGGATCATACTCTTTCCCTCTCACGCGAACCCCCCGCATGTCGGGAATATTCGGCGCGAAATATTTGAACTTTGAGAGGTAGCCCTCGGCGATCAGGGCGGAGGTGCCGGGCCCGACGATCAGATGCTCGAACCAGTCGCCCAGGCCGCGGCCGTCAAGCCGCTCTGGCGTGGCCGTCAATCCCAGCAGCTTCGCGTCGGGGAAACGATCGACTAGCTTGGCCCACGACGGCGCCGCGAGGTGGTGAGCTTCATCAATTATGATCAGATGCGGATCAGGATAACGCTCAAGCCGGTAGCGAAGCGCATCGATCGAGCAGACTTGTACCTTGATCGCAGGATCTTCCCGATATCTGGGCGCAACAACGCCGTGAGAGTCGACGCCACTTCGCTTCAGTGCGGCCGAAGTCTGGGCGACAATCTCATGTCGATGGCAGACGAACCAAACAACTTTGTCCCTGTCTTTGCGTGCAATCTCGACGGCCATTTCTGTCTTGCCGGCACCAGTCGGCGCCTGTAGCAAAACCGACCGATGTTTGCGAAGCGCCTTTACGGCTTCGTCGATTAGGTCGTGTTGATAGCCCCTAAGCGTGAGGGTGCTGGCGTCCCTGCGCGCCAGCACGAGATCCAGAAGCTCTTGTTTGGTGGGATTATCCGTGATGTCGTGCATAAGGGGTGCGTCCTCTGTCGAGGCGCGCGACCCTTGCGGTGATGTGTGAGATCGATTAATTACCGAGCCATCGGCCGCTCAAAACCGAAAGCTCGGCGTGGATCTCATGCGCACACGTGCCGCAGGTCCGCGCCGATTGCTTTTCAAGCGATGGTGTCTGCGGTGGCGTGCTGCAGCGGGGGCGCCGGCGCGGCCGGCGGGGGCGACCCGCAAGGCGGTGTTCCAAATGCCCCCTTGGCCGGCGAGTCTACGGTCGGCTGGGTCGACGAGTCGGAGATCAGCGCCGGCGCGGCGGCGACGGGTCCGGGCTTGGGCGGGCGGCCAGTATCGGCATCCGCTTCTGACGTGCTGCTCCGCGGCTCACTCAGGCGGCCTTTCGCCCAATCCAAGTAGGGACCCCACGTGTAAAGCGGGATGCGGCCCCACAACTGGAACGGCGGCTCGCCGCCCCTTGACGCCATCGTCGCTAGCGTCTTCGCTTTGATGGGAAAGCCGTTCGCGGTCGAAGCTTCCGCCACATCCGCCCGCCGGAGTTGCGTCTCCGGTGTTAAATTGTCGATGCTCATCTTGACCTCGCGTTGCACGAAATTGCGCGAAGTCTCCTTTTCTATGCATTAAAAACGTGGTGTCTAACAAATACGGTGGTGAGGTCGCGCCCGTTTTTTTTGGTTTCATCTCACCACAATCTCGGTGGTGAGGCCACGCGCGATTTTTTTGGTTTTACCTCACCACTGGTCTGGCGGGCGTGTAAACCAATCGGCCGTCGCACGGTTTAGTGGCCAAGGCCAGCGCCGGCTCCCACTCGCGCCCCCAACCCGGATTTGGACGTATCCTTTATAGCTCCGGTGATCGTACTCTCGGTGGTCGCCGGATCCACAAAGGAAAAAATCTCTCTCAGCACTTTGAGCTCCGCGGTGGGCGTGCCCTTAGTGTCCTGCTGGATTACCTTGCCTGTGTACCATTCGACGACGAGGATGACACCCATGACAAACTTTCGAGCGGAAGGCTTCTTGAGATCGCGCCACGACGGCCCCATGGACGGGTTGTTTTCCATCCACATGATCGCGCTTTCGAGGCTGGTGAGCATGGCCTCGAGGTTTGGATAGGCATCGAAATTAACCCCACCAGGGACGAAGATACGCGGGCCGAAGCCGTAGATGTTGCGCACGCCGAAACGCCGGATGCTGGCGACGAACTTGACGGCCGCCTTGTGCATATCGTCGAAATTCTTGCGCATCTGCGGTCTGTCGGGAGGCAGGTGGATCGTTCTTGGCGTCTGCCTCTCCAGGTATCCAAGGATGACCCCCGCGAGATCGCTGAGCACTAGGTCGGCAAGCGCAAGCCTATGAACCAGTCCGTGTGCAGGTCCTATTCGAGGACGATCTGGGTCCCACTCATAACAACTTTGCCATGGACCATCGACGTCACCGACATCCCGCCTGCGACCCATAGGAAGTGCCAGTAGAAGTTCGGCACACCGTTCGGCAAGCTGAATGGCGTCGCCAGACAGTTTGGCATGTTCTACGTCGTCGAACGCGACAGTATCGTTTTTCGTCTTTTTTCTGCTAGCCATGTGCTTGCCGTCACGGTCAACGGTTCGGGTGCGCATCAACTAAGTTGTTGATTTTGCCGTCGTATCAGAGGGGGCTAGGGTTTCTTTTCATCGCCGCCTCAGGGCAGCGCCTTGCCGATCTCCTCGGTCATCTTCTTGGCGTCGCCGAGCAGCATCATGGTGTTGTCGCGATAGAACAGCGGATTGTCGATGCCGGCATATCCGGAGGCG